>Ga0209061_1001700_pt1 | contig 33861 bp, 31 predicted proteins | sample Coa_R1_10_FD_187157 | JGI IMG/M metagenome (GOLD analysis project Ga0209061, IMG submission 187157) | Surface soil microbial communities from Centralia Pennsylvania, which are recovering from an underground coalmine fire - Coalmine... | ecosystem: Environmental > Terrestrial > Soil >... | reverse complement strand
GCACACCGATTGCCCAATCACTGTCTCAGACGCAGCTCGAAGAATTGACTCGTAGGCGGGCAGAGCTTTTCCCGCCGTATAAAGTCATTCTCTTCAACGATGACTACAACGAGATGGAATATGTGGTCGCGGTCCTGCTGCGTTTGATAAGTCATCTCACCGAGCCAGAAGCGACCAGGATTATGCTGACCGCTCATTTCATGGGGAGTGCGGTAGTGGTTATCTGTCCTAAGGAGAACGCCGAATATTATCAGGAGCGCCTTTTGGGCTATGGGCTCACCGCCACAATTGAGCCCGAATAGTTGCCACTAGCTGTGCCAGGAGAGCGAACGCCATGCGCTTCTCAGTTCTTGCATGTCTACAGTCGCTTCGCAGAGGATCAGGTAAAGCCTCTCGCGGGGCTATTTTGCGCGAGTTCTACATCGAATTAGCTGCACTATTGACGATCCACCCTCTCATAGTTAGAATCTGTAGTGACCTGTGAGGAACACGTCTTTGTAGATCCAATTATGGAGTCTGTATTCCTCTTTTATCCGAAATCTGGCAAAGGTCATTGGGCATTCTTTGGCCAGGTTGGAGGGGAGTAAGCAAGAGATGATGCTGTTTTATCATGTTCCTGCAGGAGGAGAAACTCATGGTTCACTTATGGCGTAAGCCCAAAGATGAAACTGAAGCGAGCAAAGTGGCCCCAGGCGTGGGTTCAACCGGCGATATCGTTGTGATAGTTGACGGCAAGAAGCTCGGTAACGAACTGGTGCGCCTGGCTTGTATGATGGCCAAACGTGCCAAACGTAAAGTTCACCTTGTCCATATTATTGAAGTTCCGCGGACTCTGGCTCTCGGCGCGAATTTGAAGAGGGAATCGGAGCTAGCCGATCAATTGCTCACCGAAGCCATGGGAATTGCCGAGGACGCGGGGTGTGAGGCAGTCGCAGAGGTTGTCCAGGCACGGGACGCCGGTCAGGCAATCGTCGAAGAGGCCAAAGATCATGGCTGTGCATTGATTATGCTAGGATTGGTGCGTGACAAGAACAAAGTGAATGGGACGCGCGACGATCTCGGCAAGACTGTTCCGTTTGTGCTCAATCATGCGCCCTGCCGCGTCTGGGTTGTCCAGGACCCGGTAGTGTAAGCAGGAAAACAAAGCTTGTTTATCATTTTTTCTCCACCTGTTGATCTGCTTATCGGATTAGCAGGTAGCCAGAGATTTTGATTCCCCCTGAAACCGCATGATATACTCTTAGGCAATGAGGAAACTACCCTGTAGAAGTGCGTGCTGGTGGGCTGTTAGTTGCGCCCTGGTTTACTCTGAGGGGAGACATATTGATGACGAACAATACTCATGCGAGTGAGACAGCGGCTCGTTCGCACCGGGATTACTATACCGCGTTGTATCAGGCGGCGTTGACGATCTCTTCGAGCCTTGAACTTGAGGACGTTTTGCAGAGCGTGGTCATCAGTATTACGGAAGCGATGCAGGTTCAAGCCTGTGTGCTGCGCTTGCTGGACTCCCATAAAGGTCAGCTGCGTTTGAGCGCAGTCCATGGTTTGAGCAGCGGCTACCTGGCCAAAGGACCGGTCGATGTAGAACATAGCCTGATCGATAGCGAGGCCCTGCGAGGAGAAACGGTGGTCATTCCCGATGTGAGCGTCGATCCACGTTTCCAGTATCAGGAGCAAGCTCGCAAGGAGGGCATCGTCTCCATGCTCTGTGTGCCTCTGGAGGTTCATGGCAGGGCCATAGGCGTTATGCGCGTCTATACCAAGGAGAAGCCGTGTACCTTTTGCGAGGATGATATTCAATTCCTGTCAGTGTTGGCAAGTCTGGCAGCTCTGGCGATTGAGAACGCCAGCCTGTACCAGAATCTCAAAAGCTCATATGACGGCGTAATGGACGCGCTCTGGGGGAGTAGCCTGCCCGCGCAGGAAGATCCTGCTATCTAGAGATTTACCTCAGCAGCGTATTCGTGAGATAAGGTGAGCTAAAAGCCGTATATTCGCCTGGGTGTTTGCCCGGAACCGGAAAGAGACGAGCTGAAAGCGGCTTGTTCAAACGCCAGGCGAGCGTAGCCACGTCCAGCAGGAGACGAGCAATTGTTACATCATCGATATCTCCGGGAAGCGGGATAGTATCCAGGCCCGTACCGCAGATGGTGGAGTAGAGCAGCAACTCATGGATGCTCACACGCCCTTCTTCCCAGCGCCTACCCAGCGCAGCGTCCTCCAGTACTGGCAGCATCAGGCCGCAGTAACCGCAGGTAGGCAGTTCAGTACTTTTCAGGGCTGTGGTGAGCGCTGCTGCCAGCGCGAGCGTGCCAGATGTGCCTAGCGGCCCATAACCAAATGTCTCCATGGCTGTGACAATGCTATCTTCACCCATCGGCGCGGGCGAGAGATCAATTCCTCCGAACCGCAGGCGATATTCTTCAGCCAGCCCTTTGCCCAGGTCAACCACCGGACGTGCCTGCTCTTCCAGCGCTCTCCTGACCAATTCGCTAATCCGCGCCAGAGCTGGCGACCAGGATCTGCCAGCTTCCTGCCATGTGTTTGCTACGTCTTGCACAATGCTCGCCCCTTGCAAACCAGGCGAGAGGCTGGCCGGGCCGCTATGGTACGCGGCGGGGAAAAACGGCGCACCTGGTTCAACACAGGCAAGCATGGCGAAGTTGAAATTGCCGAAGCCCTCCGGCGTCTCATGCGCCAGGCGTTGCATAATCCGCGCGATAGGCTGCGCGGCCTCTGCGCGCAGCCCGTGTTCGCGATCTGCCATCTGAACCGTCAGGCTAAACGCGCCGGTCGTGGCCAGTATGTCCGGGATAATATCAAGGCGTTCCAGGGGAAACGCTGGCCGGGCTACCTGGGCTGGCCCCAATGAACAGTAGCTTATGCCAGTCTCATCCAACATCTGCTGGAGCTCTCGCGTATACTGGAGAAGCTGGTTGGCGGACCAGCCAGCTAGATCGTCAAAGAGCGGCCGCGTCGAAATGCGCACAGTCTGGACCTCGTAACCAGCGTCGTTCAACCGCTGGCGGCTCTTTTTCAGAATGTTCGCAGCCCATGTAATCTGCGCGGCAGTGAGCGGGTGCGCGTCCTCTAATCCCAATGTGATAGTGCGAACAGGTGGTGTTTTCATGGGTATATCTCATCTCTCAGGAAGATTCTGTACTGATTATATCTTAGCCATCTAGTCTTTGGAAAAGATATGGAAGGAAGTTCCCGCCTCTACATGCAGGCAAGCCAGAGGCAAGCTTCAGAGAATTGCCCTGAGCGGAGAAAATCCCTTGTTTTACGTCGGGAAAACTGAAGAGGCAGAAATATGTTCCCATACTTGACGAAAAGACATTTGTCTCCTACACTGCCAGCAGAAAGAAAACGATAAACTAGCACGGGAAGCGAGCAGAGATCTATGGCCGTTCATGAAGCCTCTGAGGGCCGGCAGGCCGCGCAAACCTGCTTTCTTTGCGCGCTCGATCCTCAGCCCTGTAGCGTGGACAGGCTGGAAGGGCTGCTCATTGCTGCGCATGAAGCTGTGATCGATGGAGAGAGCGTACCCTGGGTGACGCTGAAAGTTGGAGAGACCTATGCCTCCATTACGCTGAATCGCTACTATCGCGGCCTGGTCAGTGGTTTACGTGCTTTGCACGGCTCGCTGTCGAAATACCGCCTCACGCTGCGCATCTATCATCTGCCACCGACCACGACAACCACGACACTTCACGGGCGCAGCGTAAAGCGCTACCGGGCGAACATCTATACGCTGGCTATCCTGGAGCCGGATACCATTCTGAACATTACCGACCTCAATCAGGCTGAATATTGCGCGCGCCAGTATTTGCTCAATCGCCTGGCCCCTTCGGGTGCTTCGACCGCGGCCTTGCGTGGCAATCTCGTGCATGCCTGCTTTAAAGAATTGCTCAAGGAGCAGGACCGCAGGCGTTATACGCGTGAGCAGAGTTCGACCGGCAACGAGGAGCCGTTGGCGATTCTGCATCGGCACCTGGACCGCGAACTGGCGGAGTCCCGCATCGATTTGGCTTTGCTTAATACCTCGGCAGAGGCTATGCGCGCAGAAGTTGCGCCTCACCTGGAGAGCCTGGCCAACTGGTTTAACAAGCAGCGAGCAACGCTCTGGGACCTGTCAGAGGGAGGTGATGAAGAAAAGAACGCCGGGCACAGCGAGAATCTGGTGCGGGCCGAGACGTTCCTGCTGGCGCCGGAGATCGGGCTGCGTGGCAGGTTGGACCTGCTTTGGCAGCAGAACGGACGCCGCCGCCTGCTGGAACTCAAGACCGGTGGGGCCAGTGGCCCTCTGCCGCGTTCGGCGCACAGGTGGCAGGTCCAGGGCTATCACGCGCTGCTGACCGTGCGCCGTGAGTCGCGTATGAAGAAGGCGCTGGCTACCCTGCTTTATAGCGGCACGCCGCAAGAAGCTCAGGATTTTGGCATTCCTTTCACGATTCGCCAGCTCCAACAGGTCAACGCCACGCGCAACACGCTTGTTCTGAGTCATGCCACAGGCTTTCCCCCGCCGCCGCCCGGGGCTTCGCGCTGCACTAAATGTGCCATGCTGGATCGCTGCGCGCAGGTCTCCGAACTTCTGAACTGGCAGCCCCCGGAGCTCCCTCAGCCAGAGCAAGGGGGTGAAGAAGAAAGTTCCAATCAGGCAGAATTATTCGCGGCAGGCTCGGCTCAGCCGAATGGCAAACACAGTAATCTGCTATCGGTGAAGGATTTCTCATCCCAGGATCGGGACTTCTTCGTGCGGTATTATGAGCTGCTTCAGAAAGAAGGTTATGAGATCGAGAAGCAACAGGCCCAGCTCTGGCAAATGCCTGTGGAGGAGCGAGTGGCGCGCGGTACGGCGATCAGCGGCCTGATTCCACTGGATAAACCTGAGCCTACAGAGCAGGGCGAATGGTATCAGACGTTTGCTTGCCATAATACTTCGGAACTGCGCGAGGGTGATGAGATCCTGCTAAGCGATGGTGATCCTGTCACCGGCGAAGTGGTCACCGGCACGATTCTTAGCGTGAGTTCGGAGCGGGTAAAGGTCTGGACGCCCGAATTTATCGCTCACCCGGCGCTCCTGGACCGCTACGATACGAGCATTGTGCATGTGCGCACGGTGCAAAACTTGCTGCGCTGGCTTGAGGCGGATGAGCATGTGCGCGGCCTGGTAAGTGGCGCCCTGCGCCCACGTTTTACCCGGCAGCAATTCGCCCCGCGCCCTGATTTTAACAGGGAGCAGAATCTGGCCGTAATCCGCGCTCTCCAGATGCGCGATTATCTCCTTATTCACGGCCCGCCCGGCACAGGCAAAACCAGCGTGATCGCCGAGATTGTCAAGCGTCTTTGTCGGCAAGGACAGCGCGTGCTGCTGGCAGCTTTCACCAATCAAGCGGTTGATAATATGCTCCTGCGCCTGACGCGGGAGGATTTTCACGAATATATTCGCCTGGGCCACGAACGTAGCGTGGATGAGGCAGTACGCCCCCGACTTTTGCAAGAATTGAGCAGCACGCAAGTGCCCTGGGGATCTGTATCGACGAGCCAGGATATCCGCGAACTGCTGCGTAACAGCCCTGTTGTTGCGGCGACCGCCGCTTCCTGGTCTTCAGATAAGTACACGCCTTTCGTGCGGGATAGCCAGCTGGGCAACGAGAGTGCGCTTCTGCAATTTGACGTAGCTCTGATCGACGAAGCCGGGCAACTGACCATCCCGGCCATTCTGGGTGCGCTGCGCTTTGCCAGGCGTTTTATCCTCGTAGGAGACGAAAAACAACTGCCGCCGCTTGTCCTCAATAAGGAAGCGGCAGAGCAGGGACTGGCTGAATCGCTCTTTAGCAGGCTCAAGCGTCTAGACGAAGAAGCGCGGCGGGAAGATGCACGGGTGGTGAGCGCGTGCGTGCCGCTGCGCGTACAATATCGCATGCACGAAATTATCTCTAGATTCGCCTCGCACATATTCTACAACAATAGCCTGCTGGCGCATTATGCAGTAGCCAGGCGACGCCTGAATTTGCTTCGGGCTTCGCCAGCCAGTATGCCTGTGTCTGGAGCTGTTCTCCAGGCTTTACGCGCAGATTTGCCGATGGTTTTTCTCGATGTACGCAGGCAGGCAAGCAAGACCGAGGTCAAGATGAGCAATGCCGAGGCGTGCGTAGTACGCGAAGTTATCGCCGGACTGCTGGCGCGCGGCGTGCGCGAGGAAGAGATCGGCGTGATCGCGCCCTATCGCGCCCAAGTTGCCAACCTGCGCCGGCATTTATTCAGCAATGATGACGCTTTGGGCTGGTCGGCCCTGCCGATTGAGACGCCCTTGAGCGTTGACACGGTAGATCGTTTTCAAGGCGGAGAGCGGCCCGTCATTATTATCTCTTTCGCTACCTCGTCTGCGCCACCCGCCGAGAGCCAGTTGCGCGAACACCTGACAAACGAGCACCGCCTGAACGTTGCGCTCACACGCGCTCAGCGCAAACTGATCCTTGTGGGGAACGCCGGCGCGCTTGAAGATCTTCCAGTATTCAAGCAGCTTCTCTCGTATTGTCGAGAATTACAAACTGTGTTTTCGTATAGAAGTGAGTAGAGGAGAAAGTTGTGACCCGGCAAAGTATTCTCGTCGTAGGAAGTCTCAATATGGATCAAGTTGTACAGGTCGCTCGCCTGCCGGTTATGGGCGAGACACTGTTGGGTGCTGGTTCGCTGCGCCTGATACCGGGTGGGAAGGGCGCGAATCAAGCTGTGGCGATAGCGCGGCTGGGAGCTGCTGTGAGAATGGCCGGGCGCGTTGGTCGCGACCCCTTTGGTTCGCAGCTACTCCAGGCTTTGCAGGCTGATGGAGTCGATACCTCCCTGATTGTGGTGGATGAGCAGGAAGCCAGCGGCGTAGCTTTCATATTTCTTTCACCTGAAGGTGAGAATGCGATTGTAGTAGCTTCTGGCGCGAATATGCGTGTAGGTGAAGATGCAGCCCAGGTGCGGCGAATCTTCGCGGCTCTGCCGGAGACTCGCGCGCTTGTGCTCCAGATGGAGATTCCCCTGGGGACAGTCACAAACCTGATTGCAGCCGGATACCGGGCGGGTGTGCCGGTGTTTCTCAACCTGGCTCCGGCGCAGGCCCTGCCACTGGAGACTCTACGTCGGCTAGATGCGCTGATCGTCAATGAAACCGAGGCCAGCTTCTTGCGTGATGCGCTGGCCGGGCAGAAGCCAGGGCTGGTAATCCAGAGTTTGCCTGAAGCTACTCTGCTGGCAAGCGATCTACAGAGCCGGGGGATTGCCAGGGTCGTGATTACGTTGGGCGCGCAGGGAGCCATCCTGGCGGAAGCTGGAAATACCGTGCATGTAGCGGCTCCTGTTATGCAAGTGGTGGATACCACTGCGGCGGGCGATTGCTTTGCCGGGGCCTTTGTCGTGGCTCGGAGCGAAGGCCAATCATCTGAGGAGGCGCTGCGTTTCGCTGTGTATGCCAGCGCCCTCAAGGTGACAAAATTTGGCGCGCAATCGGGATTGCCTACGCGTGCTGAGGTTGAGGCGCTGTTGCAGCGATAAAAAAGTTGTGAAGAGAGCATTCAGGCAGGATCTCAGAGAAGGCGAAGGGAGCTAAGGAGCGCCGAGTTCCTTAGAGTTTTGATTATGCTGACCTGCCCCGGCAGATTCATGCAGTCCTCTGCAATACGCTTCCTCTATGCTTCCTCTCGCTTCATTTCATGTACGGTTTCCAGACCACGAAAAGTAAACCTGCTGAATTTCCTGACCACCTCAAACCCCGCTCGTGTGTACACTTTCTCAGCGCGTGGATTGGAGGCGAAAACGTTCAGGCGAAACGTTTTGGGGGCATAACGCTGCCGAGCGAAGGCTAGGCCGGCTTCTACAAAGGCCAGGCCGTGTCCCTGGCCGGTGAGGTCGGGGCGCATGCCTAAGCCGATGAGGATGGTGTTTTGTGGGCGTCTCATGAATTGGAAAAGCCCGACCAGCTCTCCGTGTTCGTTCTCTACCGCGAAGTATTCATAGGGAGGGTTGCTGAATATGGCACGGAAAAATAAGAATAACCGCATGTCAAAGGTGAGCGTATCTCCGTTATAGCGGGCGTAAGGGTTGGGGTAGCGCCAGGTGTGTATAGCCTTGATGTCCTGCCGGGTGAGCGCTCTGAGTGTAAATTGCATAGTGAACCCTCCTGCTGACTTAATTATAGCAGATCGGTCATGCCACCTGCTCTGCTGATTGGGTTCCCGTCAAGAGCAGAGGCGCGTCTTTGTCAAGCTGCGAGCAGCCAGCTCTGGCCTATTCATAAAGGCTCTACCGTGCCTTTTTAAGGAAATGTAAATGGCTGATATCTGGAAAACTCGACGAGAAACCGCTGTCTTCCTTTCTTCGTGCCAGAATGGAAAGAGAACGAGCGAGAGAAGGAGAATAGTATGAGCACGATCAATGCTTCTGCCAGTGGCCAGTTTACTATTGGCAATGATCTCACAGTGAATCGCCTCGGTTTTGGCGCAATGCGTCTGACCGGTCCAGGAATCTGGGGCGAGCCTGCCAATCGGCAGGAAGCGTTACTAACACTCAAGCGGCTTCCAGAGTTGGGAGTCAATTTTGTTGACACCGCGGATAGTTATGGTCCAGAGGTGAGTGAAAACCTGATCCATGAAGCGCTTGCTCCCTATAATGGGATAGTCGTAGCAACTAAGGGAGGATTGGTGCGCCATGGACCGGATAGCTGGGTGCCAGTTGGGCGTCCTGAGTACTTGCGCCAGTGCGTTCTGATGAGCCTGCGTCGTCTAGGAGTGGAGCGCCTTGACCTCTGGCAGTTGCATCGCATCGACCCAAAAGTTCCGCGTGATGAACAGTTTGATGTTATCAAACAGATGCAGCAGGAGGGATTGATTCGCCACGCGGGTCTAAGCGAAGTTACGGTCTCGGAGATAGAGGCAGCACAAAAGTACTTTCACGTGGTCACTGTCCAGAATCTCTATAACCTGGTGAACAGGCAGAGTGAAGAGATCCTTGAATATTGTACGCGGGAGAAGATTGGTTTCATTCCCTGGTTTCCTCTGGCAGCTGGTGATCTGACGCGGCCGGGTTCGATCCTTGATACGCTTGCAAAAAAATACAATACGGCAGCCAGCACACTTGCGCTGGCCTGGATGCTCAAACGTAGCCCGGTGATGCTGCCTATTCCTGGGACCAGCACGCCGCAGCACCTGGAAGAGAATGTCGCGTCTGCCGATATCTCGCTCAGTGACGAAGATTTCCAGATGTTAGATGAGCGTGGGCGGCAGTATCAGCAACTCCACCCTGTGGGCTGAGCAGCGTAAATGCCGGCGCTCTAGCTCCTTTTGTGTTTGCGCCAGGCGATCAGTAGCCCGATGGCAATCCCGATGCCCAGGCCGGTGAGGAGCGCGCGCTGGCGTATTTGTGGACTGCGTACATCTGGGACGGGGAGGGTATAATAACCGCCTGCGCGGTAAGCTTCGTCAAGAAGCTGGATCGGATGCATAACTTTGAGTTCCAGGCCGCGTGAGCGAGCGCCGAGGGCAATTTGCATCATACAGCCGGGGTTGCCGGTGGCGATTACCCTGGCTCCGCTGGCGATGATGTTTTGCATCTTGCGGTCGAGCAGCTTGCTGGCCATTTCCTGGTTCGTGATGTTATAGATCCCCGCGCTTCCACAGCACCAGTCGGCCTCTTTCAGATCGACCAGCTTGAGGCCGGGGATGCGTTTGAGCAACTGGCGCGGCTGCTGCTTAATCTTTTGCCCGTGAGCCAGATGGCAGGCATCATGGTACGCGACGGTGTAGGGAAGCTCGCCCAGCGTGATTTTCTGTTCGAGACCGGCCAGAAATTCGCTGATGTCTTTAACGCGCGCGCTAAATGCGCGGGCACGCTCGGCATAAGCGGGATCGTCACGCAGTAAATGACCGTATTCTTTGAGATTGGAGCCACAGCCGGCGGAGTTGATGATAATCGCGTCACAGGCGTATGGCTCAAATACATCGATGTTGTGGCGGGCTAACTCGCGCCCGCGTTCGCCTTCCCCCGCGTGAACGTGCAGTGCCCCGCAGCACTGCTGGCTGGCTGGTGTAATCACCTCGCAGCCATTGGCGGCCAGGACGCGAATGCTGGCCTCGTTGATGTCGCGATACACCTGATCCATGATGCAACCGCTGATAAAGCCCACGCGGTAGCGCTTTGGTCCGCTGGCTGGGGTGATTTCGGGCAGTGGCCTGGGCAAGAGGTCGCCGGTTGCTCGCGGCATCAGAGCCTCTGGTGTACGCAGCTTGCCCTGAAAGGGCGTAGGCAGGGCATCGACGCGCTCGATCAAACCGGTTTTGTGGGCGAGGTCTTGTAAGCCGCTGCGCTGATAGACTTTCAGGCCGGCGAAAACCAGCGAGGTGAGCGGACGCGAGGGCAGCATAATATCAAAGAAAAAGCGACGCAGTGCTCGATTGGCGAAGCTGGTTACAGGTGGATTCGTTGGAGAAACAACTGCGTGCTCTTGTTCGGAGGCAGTAGGAAAAGTTGTTCCGTTGGAAGATGGCTGCCGCTCTCCTTCTAGCTGGATCTGCTCGCGCGCAGCTTCAATCAGCTTACCGAACTGTACGCCGGAGGGGCAGGCGGTCTCGCAGGCGCGGCAGCCCAGGCAGCAGTACATATGCTCCACAAAATCGGCAGAGATGGGCATCCGTTGCTCGGCTACGGCCTGCATCTGGTAGATACGTCCGCGCGGCGAGTCCATCTCGGTTCCTAATACCGCGTAGGTCGGGCAGGTTGGGAGGCAGAAGCCGCAGTGGATGCACTGGCGCATCAGGTCATATGTGTGGGTATGACGCTGCAAAGGTCCCTGGCGAGAAAATACGAGATTTACGCTTGTCGCTTCGCTGGACATATCTACCTCCTCAGTGAAATAGCCTTACATCTGTTGTACACGTGGCCGCGCCACAATCACGGTCACTTCCTGCCGATTATGAAATAGTTGTTTGGCCCGCACGATATCAAAATAGCGGCTGAGCAAGCTCATGGCTCCGCGCAGGTTTTTCAGCGGGTCAATACTGGCGGTTGCGTGGGGAAGCTTGAGCGTGCTCAAGATAAAACCATCCGGCCTTAGCTTGCCGCGCATTTCGATCAACAGGCGCGCGGCATCGCGCGCATCCATGCGCATGTCATTTGTGATCACGTCAAAAGGCTGCGGCTTTTTGACGGACTTCTCGCTTTCCAGGTACTGTTCGGCGGAGCCGCGAAAGTGAGTGAGACCGGGGCGACGGACCAGGCGCGGATCGAGCTTCGCCGGGTCCACGGCCACGACTTTCAGTCCTGCTTCTAGCAATAGCCTGGTCCAGCCGCCAGGGGCTGCGCCAAGATCAAGCGCGCGTCCGGGTGAGGGCAACTCCACACCAAAGGTTTCCAGAGCTTCCAGCAATTTGAACTCCGCCCGGCTGATTTGCTCTGGCCTCTGCGCGAAGTGGCGCATACCTCCGGGCCACGCGCTGAGATTATCGCGTGCCAGGGAGATGCCCATGTAGGCGCTCTCTTGAGTGCAGAGCAGCGAAACCACAATCTCTGGCTTCTTGATCTCCTCGATCGCTCCGGTCTCCTCCACGATGGCTGCGGCCAGCAATTGATTGATCTTACCGCTGCTATAGGCGCGCGGGCCGGTTCCTTCTTCCTGAACAATACGGGTCTGCACAGCAAAGCGCTGACCGCGCTCCAGCATAAGAAATGTTGGCAGGCCAGCCAGAGTCACGGCCAGCTCCTCCAGATCAGCCTCGGTATTGTTTAGATGAATGATTGCCTGGACTGGTGCAAGATGGCGCACGAAAATCGGCTGCGCCTCGGCGATGATGTGCATACAGCGTGGTGCGTTGTCTACGTAGCAGAGCGCGGTGTCGGGCGCCAGGATCTCTACGCTGCGCATATGTGGCTCCAGGCGTTTCAGTTCATCCAGGGCGCTGTCGAGAAATGCAGCGTGAGCAGTGACGATAAGATTGACCTGCGGAAGAGAGCCATGCTTGCCCACATCGCTCTCTTCCGCCGCATTGGTTTGTTGATAATTCACAGTCCCCCCACAAAACGCCCTTTCGCAAAGGTTCCTTTGGGATCAAATTGTTCTTTGAGACGCTGCATCAAACGGAAGCTTGAGCCTGGCTCGCCCCAGACATCGATACGGCGTTTGAGATCGACCGGACAGTGTTCAACTACCAGGCTGCCGCGCGCCTCCTGAGCCTGCTGGCGCAGTTCGGCGATTGCCTTAACCAGCCGGTCGGTTGCATCGCCCGGACGCAGCTCTATATACAGAATACCATTTCCGGCGTGGGCAATCACAGCTGCTTCCAGCTTATGGCGGTGGCAAACTTCGTCTAGCGTTTGTAAATACTGTCCTGTTTGCGAGACCAGGATGGCCGCTTTGCAAGTGACCGACCCCTCTGTGTGCTCGCGTATGGCATTCCAGAACTGCTCCTGGTCGGAGCCGGCCAGATCGTCTCCCAATAATGCACCACTGGTGCGCGCAATCAGACGCGCCTCGTCCATCTGACGCTCAATCGTGGTCTGGCTGCCTTCAAAATCGAGGGCCAGAGTGTAGCCGTTCGAGGGCAGGTTCAGGCCAAAGAAATCGCTCATGTCCCTGGCGGCACTGGCATCAATCAGTTCCATTGCCCCTGGTGTCAGCAGCGAACCCAGAATCGCGGTCACGGTTTGTAAAGCGTCCTGGCTGTTTGAAAAGGTCAAGAGCAGAGTGCGTTCGTCGGGCGGGATTGGCTGAAGTTTGAAATTAGCTTCAACGATGATCCCAAGCGTGCCCAGCGAGCCAATATAGAGCTTATTAAGATCGTAGCCTGCGACGTTTTTTACCACGCGCCCGCCGCTGCGCGCGATTTCGCCGCTGGCTTGGACTACGCGCAGCCCGATGACCAGGTCGCGGGCGGTGCCGTAGCGCAGGCGTTTGGGGCCACTGGCATTCGAGGCCAGCAGTCCGCCAATGGTTGCCTGCGCAGCGTTGGGAGGGTCCAGGGGCAACCACTGGCCTTTGGTAGCCAGCTGCGCTTGCAAATCTGCCAGGGTGATGCCGGCCTCCACCTGACAGGTGAGATCGGGCGACTCATGCTCCAGCAGGCGCGAAAGCTTTTTCGTCTCGATCAGCACGTCAAACGGTTCGGGAATAGCGCCCAGATGCATACGCGATCCGCCGCCACGCGCCATAACGGTTGCTTCGTGCTGATTGGCCAGCGCAACTACGCCCGCGACCTCCTCTACGGTCCCCGGCGTGACGACCAGGCGCGGCAGCAGGCCATCGACCGCGTAGGCGCTCAGGGCTACGGGATCACTTATTACCTCAACACCGGAAATATTCTGCTGAATCTCGCCGGTAAGTATATCGATGTCAACCATACAAAACTACCCCTCCTGTCCATAGGAGAATTTTATTATGTTCCTGCTCCTCTGCTACCATCTCTTGCGCTAAAGTTGTTTGATCTCGACGCACCGTCCCGGCTGCGGGAAAAGCTTGCCTGGGTTGAGCAACTGGTGAGGGTTCCATGCCTCACGTACTTGCTGCATAATGCGCAAATCAAGATCGCTAAAGATCAGGGCCATCTCTTCCTGTTTTTCGATCCCTACACCGTGCTCGCCGGTAATCGTGCCGCCAACTTCAGCGCAGACCTCCAGAATTTCGTGCCCCGCCTTGCGCACGCGCTCGACCTCGCCGGGAACCTGTGAATCGAAGAGAATCAGTGGATGCAGATTGCCGTCGCCCGCGTGGAAAACGTTGCCCACGCGCAGCCCGTAGCCAGCGCAAATTTCTCCCACGCGGCGCAAGACATAGGGCAGGCGGGTGCGCGGGACAACGCCATCCTGCACGTAGAATTCGGGGCAGATGCGCCCGACAGCACCAAAAGCATTTTTGCGCCCGGACCAGAAACGCTGGCGTTCCTCTTCGTTGGCGGCAATGCGAACCGAACGAGCGTGGTGTTTCTCGCAGACCTGCACGATTTTCTCTACTTGCTCGGCCACGCTTTCTGCCAGACCCTCTGACTCCATCAGGAGCACCGCCGCAGCATCTAACGGGTAGCCCGCGTGCGAATCGGCCTCAACTGCCTGCAGAATCATCTGATCCATCATCTCGATGGCCGCGGGAATGACGCCCGAAGAAATAATCTCTGAGACGGTGTTGGAAGCGTCATCCATAGTATGAAAGACCGCGACCATTGTCTTGACCGCTTCGGGTAGATGGACCATCCTGACGATGATCTTTGTGACAACGCAGAGCGTGCCTTCCGAACCAATGATCAGGCCGGTGAGATCGTAGCCCGGCGTATCGGGAGTCCAGCCGCCCACCTGGAGAATCTCACCGTCTGCGGTGACAATTTCCAGGCCAAGCACGTGGTTGGTTGTGACGCCATAGATCAGCGTGTGGGGTCCGCCGGCATTTTCGCCCACGTTACCGCCAATGGTGCAGGAGCGCTGGCTGCTGGGATCGGGCACGTAATAGAAACCGGCAGGGTTGAGCGCGTTGCTCAGGTGTAAATTGACCAGCCCCGGCTGCACCACTGCGCGCAAATTCTCATAATCTACTTCCAGGATGCGGTTCATGCGTGCAAAGGCGATCACGATCCCGCCGTAAATAGGGATTGCGCCCCCGCTCAGGCCGGTGCCGGCGCCGCGTGGCACTACAGGCACATGGCGGCGAGCGGCGATCTTCACAATGGCCGCGACCTCTTCAGTACACGATGGAAGCACAACGATATCGGGGGTGCTGCGGTCAATTGAGGCGTCATACTCGTAGAGCATCAGGTCGTAGGGCGTATGCAGGACGTAGCGTTCGCCCAGCAGCTCACTGAGTTCGCGTACAAGTTCCGCCTTTTTGGCCGCCGAAATACGCTCAAAGAGAGGAGATGGTGCTGTTTGAGGAAGCTCGGTAATGCTCATAGTCTGGTCCCCCGGCCCGGTTCATCCCAGGCGCCCGTTGAATAATCGCTGACATTGCTTCTATTCTATACAGCATGATACCCCGCTAACTGAGCCAGGTCAAGCAAACTGGCTTTTCGATTCCTGTCCTTCCACCGTTATTCAGTCTTTGAGCAAAAAACAGTCCTGCTCACCTCTTGACCTTGTCCCTACTGGAAGGTTCTATACTTTATTAGGAACGAAAGGAGCAAGAGCGCTATGAGAGAACTACTCCAAATTGGTGAGGTCGCGCGGCTGGTTGGAGTCTCGACCAAAACTATTCGCTATTATCATGAAATTGGCCTGCTCCCCGAACCGGAGCGTACAGAGAGCGGCTATCGTCTCTATGCCGCACGACATCTCCTCTGTTTGCAACGTATTCGCCGCCTACGTGTTCTTGGCCTCTCGCTCGAGCGTATTCGTGAATTGCTGAGCGAAGCACCAGAAAATAACGAGAGCACGTTGCGCGCTGCCCTGCACTCGTTGGTTGAGGAAACGACGGTCCAGATACTTGAACTGGAAGAACGTCGTGCTTTTCTGCAGAGGCTTCTGAACAGTGGACGGCTTGAGCCTGCTGGTGAGGATACCTATCTCTTCTATCCACCAGCGTTGAAAGAGCAACTCGCACCATATCTTGCCCATATGAGCGCTGAGTGGTTAGAGTGGGGACAGCGCCTGGATGCCATGCTCGGCTCCTTCAACTGGCCTGCCGAGTTTCGTCAGGCAGCTCAGGCTCCCTTGCAGCATATCGCAGAGTATCCAGAGCGGTATCGCCAGCTTTTTGTACTGGAAGAACGTTTCGCGGCGTTGGCTCAACTGGCAGTAGATGATCCAGAGATTGAGCAGCTGGCGGAAGAGTATGTTCAGAGCCAGGAACTGATGCAATTTTTCCTGTATCTTGCCAAATCTGGCATGGGCGAAAAAAGTCCACTTTTCAACGTGCTCGGTGGTCTGCTGTCCAGTATAGTTGCGCCCGCGCAACAACGCTTTTTTGAACTGCTTGTCCAGAAAGCTTCCGCCATTCATCCATCTTGTACAAAAATTGAACAGGAGCAATAGTTATGCCGTATTCCACGCCTATCCATACATTTTCCTATATCGCATACAAAAGTCAATATCTAAGCTTATATGGTGCATTTCTCTTTCTCTCTTTGAACGAAGGAATATTGATTGTTTTTCTTGTTCTACACTTCATACCAACTGCTTTTCTGCAAACGCTGATTCTGACATTGATCGGCTGTTTTCTGGTGATCACGTTTGGCAAGCTTCTCTGCCCGCTCTGGACATGTCATCGTCTTTCTGCTACTGAGCTAGAATTGCACTATGGCTTCGACGTTCATGCCAGGCTCCCGCTCGCGCAACTTGTTTCCGCGCAACCTGTCCAGGAAAAGCCAGAACCATTCGCGGTACCACGCTACGACGCGGCTCGGCAGCGTCTCTTGCTCGCGTTCTCAGAGCGTGGTCAGGTCTTGTTGCACCTGAAAGAGCCTCTTGCTATACGTTTGCGTTGGCATTCTCATTTGACCACGCAAATCATCATCAATCTGGATGAACGCGAAGCGTTTCTCACCGCGCTCGGTCTCGCTCAAACAGATCGCGCGGAGCAGGTTGCTGTTGATGATCGGAATAGATCGGTTAGTACTCACGATGAGCAGCACTCGTTTACCCTGTCCGTGCGGCGCGAACTTCCGCAGATTGCTAATGATGCTTCCATCGCTCTCCGCGCTGAGGGCCTCACCCGGCGTTACGCGAGCTTTAACGCTGTTGATGATCTCAATCTTGCCGTACATTGTGGAGAAATCTATGGTTTTCTCGGTCCAAACGGTGCAGGTAAATCGACAACTATCAAAATGCTTGTCGGGCTGCTTCAACCGAGCGCCGGTCGTGTCTGGCTGGCTGGCCACGATGTATGGCGTGAGCCGCTTGAGGCAAAGTTGGTGCTGGGCTATGTAGCCGATCGCGCGTTGCTCTATAACCGCCTGAGCGGACGCGAATTTCTGGCCTTTCTTGGCCAGCTTCGGGGTCTGCCGCTCACAGAAACGGAGGAAAGAATCGCTTATCTGCTCGATTTGCTGGAATTGACGGACGCGGCAGGACAGCTCTGTGGTTCGTATTCGTTTGGGATGAAGCGTAAACTGGCCCTGGCCGGTGCGCTCCTGCACAAGCCAGAGGTGCTGATTCTGGATGAGCCGCTCAATGGGCTTGATCCTCGGAGCGCGCGCCGTTTGAAGGATCTGTTCGCACAACTCGCGGCTGACGGCACAACGATCTTTCTCTCCACACATGATCTGACCACTGCTGAAGCAATTTGCCAGCGTATCGGCATCTTGCATCGGGGACGTCTACTGGCCGAGGGCAGTCCCGCCAAATTGCGCGCCATGACCTCAACGGCTGATCTGGAGAGTGTTTTCCTCAATCTGACCGCTCAAACCCCGGAGGTGCTTGTATGAACTTGCCGCAAGTCGCCCGGCTAGCAGAGAAATTATCTACGCGTGATGCAGATATAACTCCGCTGCAAGCCATATGGCGTGCGTCTCTACGCTCCACTTGTAACGTTCTTCGCTTTGACTTGCGGATGCGTATCGGTACTGTTTTCACACTACTGATCCAGCTTGGACTGGCGATCTGGGCGTTGAGCCGCCTCATACCCATGTTCGCTCAATGGAAGGCACTGGATAGCGTGGCGCTGAACGCTCACCTCTGGCTCATCTGCTTGTCAGCCTGGGGGATCATCGTACTGTTCGCTGTTCTCAACACGCTGTTTTATGGCCTTGGCAGCGATGAGGCGCTGCTCCTGCTGATCCAACCCGTTGCACCGGCGCTCCGTTTGCGCGCGCTCTATAGCCAGGTTCTCTGGCATGGAGTTGGTAGATGGTTGCTCTGTGAAGCTACGCTACTTAGCATTGCGCTGAGTCTCGCGTTTGGTTGGGGGGCGTTGCCCTGGCTGCTGCTCCTGGTCCTCGGCGCGCTCTCTGTGGCCTGGCTGAGTATGCTGGCGACGCTGCTGGTAGCGCGCTACGTGTTGCCTCATCCTTTGCGCGCGTTGCTCTATGGGCTGGTTTGCGTCGTTGGTGGCGTGCTGCTAGCTCTGCTGGCGCGTTCTCTGCACTTATGGGTGGGTGTGGAGAGCGCCAGGCTATCGACGATGGTTTCGTCGATCATTGCCGTGCCGCTCACATGCGCTCTCGTCGCTAGCGCTCTCCTGGGGTGCTTGCTTCTAGCCTGGTTTCCACTGGCTCGGCGTTTTGGTCTGCTCTATCTCGCGGCCTTGCAGCAACAACAGGGGCGTGATAGTTCAGTTCGTGCCCTGGTCCTGCCGGGTCTCGGAACAATATTGGCGTTGCTTGCACACTGGCGTACACCAACTGGTGCGTTGCTCTTTAAGGGATTGCTTCAGCAGAGCCGTCATGTGTTTACGTGGTTGCGTCTGCTCATGCTGGTGGTGCTGCTCACACTTTTCTCACTCTTGCATCCCTGGCTGGCCGCGTTACCTCTAAACGCAACGCTGCAGGTAGCATGCTACGCCGCGTTTGTAGCCTTTATGGCGCTGCTCGAATACGCTCCCTACGCTGTCGGGAGCGAAGGAGCACGTCTCGCGCTCTATCTGACCGCGCCGTTTGATCCCGCAAGATTTTTGCGCGCGCGTCTCATCTCTTATCTGGTGCCTGATCTGCTCATCGGCTGGCTCTCTGCTCTGATATTGGGCGCGTGGATTGGGCTGAATCTTTTCTCGCTGCTTCTCGCTCTGGCGCTGCTCAGCCTGATTCTTGCCGGCTTCGTTGCCCTGACTGTCCTGGGGAGCGTATTGGACGCCGATCTGACCCAGGTGGCCGAAGATTCCATGCAAATCCTGTTGTTAGAAGAGATGCCGATGACGCCGCGCCGTTTGCAGTTGCTCGGCGTGACTATCCTGCACTTTGGGATGATGCTCCTGCTCTGCTGGAAGTTGCCCATGCCCGGCGCATTTCTTGTGCTGGTTGGGCTAGATACGCTGCTACTTGTGGGAGGGGAACGAGTTGGAAGAAAATCTCTTGCGAGGTTGCTTTTTTGAGCCAAAGGAACCCCTACTTTCATTTGCTCTGATTTGCTAATCTCTCAACAGACGCTCAGGCAAATATGGCGCGTGAGCTGCTGCCAGATCGTCATAAACCGCCTCTGCTTTGCTGTATGACATTACCAGCGGATTGGCGGCCAGAGCCTTGATAGCATTGCGGCGAGTGCCGTGCAGAGCTACCTGGGCCGTCGCGCCCTCGAATTCACTGAGCAGGTAAATCAAACCGCGCTGATCCAGGGAGATGCCGCCGTCTCCTTGCACAAAGGGCGTCGCGCCGCGCGCATCCACGCGACAGGGAGCCTCAATTACGCGGTCATTGGGCAGGAAGCCGATGGTGCCGCGATTGGGCACGTTCAGCACCCACTCCTCGCCTGTGTTGTTGAGAATACTGCGTAGAACATCCAGGGCGAAATCACCGAAGCCCCCTCCGCCGCGCACTTTCGTCAGCTGTGGCACATCCTTCTGCGCCTCCTCGCGGTAGTGTTGCAGGATTTCGGGCAGTATGGCCATGATATCCTCGGCACGCGAGGTTGGTTTTTGCCGATAAAATTCGAGCACTTTCTCCGGGAAGTAATAGTAGTGCATATATTCTGAAGGGATGGCTCCATAGCGAGCGGTAAGCGTGGCGATCATCACGAAGGGGTAGTTTTCCTGCGTCATTGGTGGGTTGGTAGCAAGATAGCGCTGGCACCAGGAGACAATCTCCGGCAAGATATCCACGCCCTCGCGCCACACGGCGGTTGTCCAGTTGCCGTGATTGAGCCCGACCGTGCGATGATAGAGACGCTGCCCATCTGAAAGGCTGATGCCGGCCTGCGCGGCCATGCGGGCGACCTCGTGCATCGGCCCATCGCACATACCGATGATTTTTGTGAAACTGCAATGGGCAATGGCCTCCGTGACGATATTGCTTGGGTTGGTATAGTTCAGCAGGAAAGCGTTGGGTGCAACCTTCTCCATCTCCCACGCGATCTCTGCCACGACCGGAACTGTACGTAGCGCGTAGAAAAAGCCGCCGGCTCCTACCGTTTCCTGGCCGATCAAACCATGGCGCAGGGGGATCTTCTCGTCCAGGCGCCGGGCCGGCAAGCCGCCGGTGCGGAAGCTGGTCAGCACGAAATCCGCACCATCCAATGCAATGTGACGGTCCGTGGTGCGCTCCAGCGTCAGGTCCGCGCCCGCGTTACGCAAGAACTTTGTACCGAGAGTATAGATCAGTTCCAGACCGTCGCGGTCGATATCCGTCAGAGTGATATGACAGCCCTGAAAGGCTTGCGCGTGATGGGCAAAGGCGCGCATCAGCCCGGCGCAATAGGCGCTACCGCCTCCGATGATCGCGATCTTCGCGCGCCGATTACGCCTCGCTTTGCCTACGGGGAGAGGATCAGGAAGAGTGCTGGTGCTTTCAGGCATACCTATCTCATTTCGCTGTTCTTCGTATAGCCATAGAGAATATCCACGCAGTTCTAAAGTCAGGGTATCATGGCCTCCTGCTACCGTCAAGGCGCGCGGAAGAGCTTCCAGCACCATACCAGCGTACCCAGGAGCAGCAAAATCAGCGTGATGATTAAAACAATGGCTCCGCTATCTGGCCCGCTGTTCTGCGCGGCCGGTGTGCTCTGCGCCTGGGAGAGTAGTTGTGTTGAAGGATCGGTGGGAATTTGCGCTACGGAGGTCGCAGGCAACTGGACTTCGCTCCAGGCGGGCTGCGTGCCGGAGCCTGCTGGCGTACTGGCTCCGCTACTGCCAGAACCGGTTGAAGCCGTTGTTTTGGGTGTTCTGGTGGGCGTCGGCGTGACCGGCTGGCCGGAAGAATCATTGCTGGCGTCGATGGTTGGCTGACCAACAAACTGCCAGTTCTGAGAACCGTCTGGCACGCGCGCGAACGACTGGTCTGGTTGAAGCGTAGGGATAGCTGCCTGATCAACGGTAATATTTTCGATATCCAGCTGAACTATCCAGGTGGAGCTAGGATCAATCTGATTTTCTTCCGGGAAGACTACCAGGAAGCCACCGGGAGCGATATCTGAACCAAATGGCAAATAATACCAGGTCGTCCCATCGTCGAGCGAAACTTCGGCGTGCGAAGCGTAGAGATTGAGCGGCTGACTTCCAGGGTTATAGAGTTCAATCCAGCTATCTTCCTGTTGTGAGTATGTTCCTGCCGGCTCCGAGCAGTTCCAGGTCGAGCGCGGTTGAGAAAGAGCCTCGTTAATGAACACACTTCCTACTGTAGGCGGCGCCGGTAAGGGATTTGCTAGAGGTGGGGGATTGGGTGGTGCGCATCCATGTTTAGATGCGCTATGAGCGGGCGAAGTGATGAACAGGAGACAAGCAAGCAGTAAGAATATAGAAAGACAGGAGGCAAGCCACTTTTTGAGAGGGAGATTTTTATCGTGATATACAGATGCAAAAATATGAGATAGACACATTGATTTTCCTCCATCGCTACCTGAAACCACATATGAATCATTTAGTGTGTATGCGGACTATACATTATTCCTTTGAAATATGCAATAATTTACCGTGCAGATAGGTAATCTGGATAAAAAGAGCAGGGGCAAAGGCACAAAAAAAGACCAGCTTAGAAACAGTATGAAGAAAATGGATGGAGTCAGGCTATTGCGAAAGATATTCGCTCGGCACTTTTCCCCGATTGCGCTCTTCTATCATGCGGCGCAGAGCGCTGGCGCTGCTCTCACCAAGCGTGAAGGCGATGACCGAGCCGATAATCAGGCCACAGATGCCGCCAAGCAAGATACCGCCGAGGAAGAGTCGATTACGCAAGAATGTCATCGTTGACCACCTTTTTTGTTGAAGAATCATTGTAGGTAGACCACTGTTTTAGCACCGCTCCAGAGGCGTTCCAGATCATAATATTCACGTTCCTTAGGTCCCAGAATATGCACAATCACATCGCCAAAATCTAGCAGTATCCAGCCAGTTTCGGAATCACCTTCGCGGTGCAGCAGGGTGGCGCCTTGCATGCTAAGTTGCTCGTCAACGGCCTCAGCAATTGCCTTGATCTGGCGGCGATTGCTCCCGCTGCAAATCACGAAGTAATCGGCAAACGTTGTGACCTCACGAATATCCAGGAGCAGAACGTCTGAGGCTTTCTTGTCGGACGCGGCGTCTACTGCAAGATGCGCTAGCTGACCAGGATCGAGTAATACTCCTTCCACAATCACTCCCTGTGTGCTTTTCAAATCCTACCTCGAAAAATTATATTCAAGCCCGGAGGCACGGAAGATACTCTTTGGCATGCATTATAGCACGTTCTGGCAAGACATGTGACCCCTGATATTCGACCCGAAGTCAATGCTTCCTCGCCTCTAAAGAAAGTATAACACAACTATAAAGAGGGATCAATTGCCAGACCCAGCCATTCCTCCTTTGTTGTATGGCGTGCAAGCTGCCGGTTGTGGAGAATCTCGGCGCGTAACTCTCCCAGTGTGCCCCAGCCCTCAGCCTCAACATCATACTTGTGAATGGTCTCTTCGTTACGCTGGCGTACCCAGACGAACGTTTCGTCGGGCAGATCTGTGTATTTCTCGACCAGCGCGCGCAGGATTTCTCGCGCAACGTCCTCCACAAAGCGGGGATTTGCGTGAGCCTTGTTCACGATATACAGCTCGTCTGGCCGTTTGAGCAAGCCGTAGTTCTCCGAACTCATGGCGTTCTCGGCGATATCTATCAGTTCGCTGGCATCCAGGTCGGTATCGGTGCCCACCATTACGGTTGCGCGTCCACGCTGGTTATGCGTGGCCAGAGGCGTCACTTCCAGCATCTTCCGAATAGTCTCCTCGTCAAAGCCCTCCTCTTTCAAACGCACGCGCGCAAACGAATGAACCATATCCTGGGCACAGGGACAGGCAACCATGCCTTCGACCTCTACCCCGACCATGCGTCGTGAAAAACCCTGGGTAGCGACCGCCTGAGCGAGCAGGCCATAGACTTCCTGCGTGCGCCTGCCTGAAACGGGGGTCCAGCGCTGGAGCGGGTAAGTCGTGTGAATAGAGACTTCTGCCCGCAGCACCTGTTGCTTCTCAACAATAGTTCTGGCGATATGTTCCGCCAGAATTTCGATACGTGGCCAGGCTTGCATGCCTGTTTCTTCCAGCACCTCTTCCAGCGCATCGTTGAAACGCGACATATGGACTGCGGCCTGGGTGGCATCCAGGTTCGCGTAGAGATCAAAAGTGGCATTGAACCACTGCTGATGATCCTTGTCGCCAATCAGAATGGCTTTGGAGACCCCCACAACGCCCGCGCGCCCCAGCCGCACGTGAATGGATGGCTGACCCCCTTGAATATCGCGGTCAAGCGAGATTTTCAGGCTTGGAGCCAGACGGGTCACGCCCTCCTGCGGAATCGCGGCGAGCAGTTCTTGAACCGTTTTTCCGCTAACCGGGTCAGTGACTTCCGGCGCAATCTCTGCCAGAGGTGCCAGGACAAAGGCCCGCTCGCGCATACGTGGGTGCGGAATGGTCAACTGTTCTCCTTCGAGCTGTAAGTTGTCGTAGAAGAGAATATCGATATCTATCGGACGAGGCCCGTTGCGGAATGAGGGTTTGCGGCCAATTGCAGACTCGATTTCCTTCACATATTTCAGCAGGCTTTCCGCGGAGAGCCAGGTTTTTCCACAGCAGGTAATATTAAGAAAACGGGGCTGGTTGGTATAGCCGACCGGATCGGTTTCGTAAATGGAAGAGATGCTCGCGATTTCCACCACCTCGCGCAGGCGTTGCAGTGCCGCAGCCAGATTGCCGCGCCGATCTCCAATGTTTGCGCCCAGGGCCAGGTAAACCGTATGGGTAGCCATCGGGGTATGCCCATTTTGCGGGAACAGTGGTGAAAGCGGGGTATCAATACTCATGCTATAACAATCCTCTCAATGTCCAGGTTATTTCTATCCACATTATGGAAACATGCGAGCCAGGCATTTTTCTTCCCTCCCTGGCAATTCTCGAAAAGCGTGGATCTGGCTGGCACAGGCTATTTCTGAATGACTAGCAGATTGCTAAATACCGCTTCCGTCCCGCCAGGAGTATCGCCACCAACAAGAAAGCCTACCAGCCCGGAGCTATAGGCGGCGTTCGTATAACTGGTGACAATCAGTTGCTTGTTGACATAAAAACGAAAGCTAGAGCCAGAGGCAATTGCCAGGAGTGTATTGGTTTGGTTATAACCGGCGTGGAGGGCGGTGGAGGGCGTCCAGTCGATAAGCGTAAGCCAGAGGGCGGGATTGCTCCCATCGGCCAGCACGAAGCGGTACTCTCCCTGGTTATTGATTTCCAGGGCATAGAACTGTTGTGTAGCTGGACTCAGGCGGAAAATCAGCCCGTAGACTTCGCCGCGTATCAGGCAAGCTTGAACATTAATAAGGACATTGGAGAAAGCCTGTCGGCCGGAATAGCACCAGGCAAACTCGTGGGCAATAGTGGTCTGCACATGATAGCCCTGGGGGTTGAAAAAGCACTGATGCCCATCATCGATCCATCCTCCACCCTGGACTGTTAATGGATCAGCGAAGAGAATTTTGCCTGCTCCGATGGAACTGGTAATGCCGGCTGTCGCTTTCACACGCGCCTGCGCGGCCAGAATAGCCTCGCTATCGGCGGTTGCGGTTGCGGCAGCCCGTTGCGCTGGAGAGAGATTCAATTGATGGCCCGCTGAACTTGTATGCTCAAGTTGCCAGGTGAGCAGCCCAAGTGGCAGCGCCAGCACGAACAGAAGCAGGCAAACCAGTAAACTTACCTCACGTTTATTAAGATGGCGCAGGCGGTGAGAGAGCGGGGAGGCTGGTGGCAGCGAAGTGTTGAGCATCGTAGCAAGAGCGCCGGGCCTCTCGGTTAAGGGGAAGCGTAATGGCATAATGGGCGGGCGCACTTGCAGTTGAAGTTCTTCGCCTTCCGGCAACTTGCCGATCGTCTGCATTGTGGTCTTCGTGGCATCTGCCTGCTTCTGTCCTTTCTCTGCCGGGTTTGCGGGCGCAGTGTTCTGAGCGAGATCCCTGTTCTCCCCCTTTTCCGCGTGCCTTTTGAACATTTCTTGCTGGAGCGCTTTCCAGAATGTGGTGGAGAGAGCGCTAGCCGCCTGATAGCGATCGGTGGGGTCTTTGGCCATAGCTTTGAGGATTACATCTTCGATACTTTGAGGAATGGCGTCATTTAGCATGCGCGGAGGAGTAGGCGTTGATTGAATATGTTTGAGTGAGACGGCCACTGGCGATTCCGCCAGGAAAGGCAACTGGCCGGTGAGCATCTGATAGAGAATGATGCCCAGGGAGTAGATATCGCTGCGATAGTCGCTAAGGCCATTAGACTGCTCCGGGGCCATATATTCAGGCGTGCCCACCATCGCTCCCACGCTGGTCAGGACTTCCGCTCCTTGTATAGCTTTTGCCAGGCCAAAATCAACCAGGTACGCGTAGCCATCCTGGCGCAAAAGAATATTGGAAGGTTTGACATCCCGGTGAACCACTCCATGATCGTGCGCATATTGTAGCGCTGAAGCAATCTGGCTGAGAAAGCTGGCAGTCTCTTCCAGCGTGAGTTGCTTATGCCGGAAGAGGTAATCGCGCAAGGTGCAGCCGTCCACATAGGGCATCACCAGGTAATACCAGGGACTCTGCTCGCCAAAATCGTAGAGGGGTAGAATATGATTATGAGCGAGTGCGCCGACTGCCAGGGCTTCGCGCTCAAACCGGCGCACAAAGGATTCGTCGCGCCCGTAGAGCACTTTTACTGCCACCTGACGGCGCACTCTGCGGTCGTAGCCCAGGTAGACTTCAGCCATCCCTCCCTGCGCAATTCGCCGGCATAGCTCGTATCGTCCCAGGGTCAGACCTTCAATCCCCTTCATCAACTTTACTTTCTTCTTCTCTGAACCGCTTACGCGCTGCTGTATTTTCCTGTCACGATAAAGAGAGCGAGCATGAGACGTTGAGATTTTACTATTTCTGCCGATGCTATTCTTTCCCTATGATACCATACCCTGAAATAGCCGGGCTGCTCGAACAGGACTTTATGCTTGCCATGTTTGCTAGCCTGTATTTCCGCTCGCGTTTGCCAGGTATGCGCGCCGCGAAAGTGCAGGCTAGCAAACATCCATTTAACGAAAGGCCCAGTAGCGTTCCAGGTGGACCGTCTCGACCGGGCGAATGCTGTGGGCATAGGTCGCAATTGTCCTGAACAGGTTTGCTTCATCGTTGAAGTTCACCGAGATCTGTGAAGCGTATTTGGCTGCTGCCTCCTGGCGCAGATGAAGCATTTCGGACATTTCGACTAACTCTGGCTCCAGCGCGTAGCCGAATTCCTCAAGGCGTTCGGTCAGCGCCCCGCTCTGGCGAACGACATAAGGGAAATCCTCGTAGAGATGTACCCTCGCGCCCATCTCAGTCAGGCGGTCGGCGGCAGAGCAGACGATCTGGTGATCAACATGGCGCCCAATGCCCAGCGGCGCGTACCAGACGGTATCGGGCAGCCGTTTGCGCAGATTGACCAGCGTTTCAGCCAGCTGCTCGTCGATCCAGCGGTCATCAGGATGAACCTCCCCGCCTATCAACTGGCTATCCTGCGTATAGTAAGCAGGCGTGCCGCGATAGATTGCGTCGGGGTAATCGAGCCAGAGGTAGTCCACGCCCAGAAGCTCCATAGCCGCTGCATCTTCCTGACGCCGGGTTGAAATCGCGGCCTGTACATCCTGGCCGAAGCCCATCTTGCGATGAACATCGAGCGCGTAAGGGCTGAGCGTCGTGATTGAAGGCATACCGGCAAAAACGGTGATGACCAGGGGACGCAGGCTCACGCTTACCTGAACACCCAGCGTGCCCCCGCAGGAGTAGACCACGTCATCGAAATGCGGCGAGAGAAAAATATGCCGGTGAGCTGTTGTAATATCATCAACACTTTTGAGTTGCAATGGGTTATTCCTCCACGAAGAGTTTTTCGTATGATGCCTGTTTGCAAGAAAAAATAAACCTGTGAAAACCCTCCAAAGATAAAGACTGCCTCTCTTATAGAGTAGCACTGGCAGGGAAGAGGTGTCTAGCATCTTTTATGGGAGCGAGACCCCCTTCTCTGTCCATTTGATCAGTCCGTCGCGCTGCAAACCCGCGAGAATTCTCTCCAGCCATGGGAGATCGTCCGCCTGAAAGTCAGCTTTCAGCACAGGACCCAGCTCGCTGAGAGGCAAATACTCGTCTGTGGGTAAGGTACGTAAGTGGGCAACCACGCGCCCGCGAAAATACCGATTGGTACTGGTAAAGGGCTGCGCCGTGTACTCCGCCTTCTTCTCAGCCACCTTGCGGAACTGGCGGAGTACCGCCCCAGAGGGGAAGAGGCTGTGCTGGCTCATCTCCTGGTAAGCCGTGCAGCACTCTTGCAATGGGCAAGATGCACACTGCGGGTTCGCGCTAGGGCAGACAGTTGCGCCCATGTCCATCAGCGCCTGGTTCCAGTTATAGGCTTCGCCAGCAGGCAACACTTCCGTAGCGAAAGCGAACATCGCTTCGTTGCTCAGCTTTGGTTCTGGATATTCCAGGCCCAGGAAGACACGGTGCAGGACGCGGTAAATATTCGTATCGACTGTGGCCACCTGTTTGTGATAAGCAAAACAGGCAATAGCCCCGGCTGTATAGCGCCCGACGCCTTTAAGCTTTAACAGCTCCTCAACCGTATCTGGCAGTCTTCCGGCATACGCGACCATTGTCTGGCGAGCAATGGCCTGCAAGCTTACTGCGCGCCGATTATAGCCCAGCGGAACCCAGGCGGAGATAACCTCCGCTGTGGGAGCATTTGCCAGGTCGGCCAGCGTGGGAAAAGCGGCCAGAAACTGGTGATATTTCGGCACAACCCGCTCTACCTGCGTCTGCTGGAGCATCACTTCGGAGACAAGGATCGCGTATGGATCATCTGTCGCTCTCCAGGGCAGGTCACGTTGGGCATGAGCGTACCATGAGAGGAGAGAGGAATGTACCCGCTCGACAAGCTCAGGCGCGGGTAGCAGTGCTTGATCGAGCGGCGGAGATCTTCTGGTCATCGTTCGGAAGCACAACCTACGAACGGCTCGACTGGGTGCTGCTGCTCTCGCGGGAAACTGGAGCGGTCTGAGGCGACGTTTGATTTTCTCCAGCGGCGAGCCGACGTGCTTTCAGCGAAAAGATGGTATCTCCGCCTTCTTGCCAGCAGAGAGAATCCGACGCCGGTAAGTTTTCGCAAAGAATCCAGTCTTCGGCGTCGTGAAGGACATGCCCTTTGATACATTTGGCGTACATAATATGTTCGTTCAGCGCCGGATCATCGGGACTGATTCCAGGAGTAGCAATTTTCGGGATAAAATATTTGCACCACGGCACGGCTAGATACCTTCCTTATGTTCGATTTATCTATCTCCTGGCTCCGTTGAGGAACCAGGTTCGCTCGGCGTTTGACTGTCAGGAGCGCCACGCTATTATAGCGCATTTTCGCTCTTTTCACCAGGGGACGGTTGACGAGCCAGCCCTCGCTCGACTGTGCGCTCGAATATCTCGGCGATTTGTAGGGCTGTATACTGCCCGTCGGGCTGGTACCATTGGGAAAGCCAGTTGCACATTCCCAGCAGACCAAAGGTCACGATTTTCGGGTCGATATCGAGCTGAAAGACGCCAGCAGCCTGACCCTCCTCAATGATACGCTCAAAGTAGCGCTCGTAAGCTTTCTTGCGCAGAATGATCTCTTTAGCAAATGGGCCGGTCAGATGGGGCTGCTCGCGATAAAAGACGATCATCGCCGGTGAGCGATCAGCCGCTACCAGCGTCTGGTGTTCGATTGCTCGGCGGAGCTTCTCAGTTGGCGAAAGCTTCGCTTCGACAATGCGTCGCAATGGCTCTTCGCTGACAGTTAGCACGGTCAGAAAGATCAGGCGCAGAATTTCCTCTTTGTTTCTGATATGATAATAAAGCGATGCTTTGCTCACGCCAAGCGCGTCGGCAATGCTATCCAGGCTCGTCGCGCCAAATCCTTCGCGGGCAAAAAGCTCCGCTGCTGCTTCAATAATAGCCTGCTGAGTCAAGCGCTTGCGTCTTCCGCGCCGCTCAGTTTTCTCCTGCTCTCTGTTCGGTTGAGTAATCTCCTCTTTTTGTTCCATGCGATCCACTTTTTATTTCCACTATACAGTCGAAATTGATAAATGTCCAGCGAATTCAATGCCTGTTCACATTCCCTTGACAACTTCTTTTTGTCTTGGGTATAATTCGACCAGTTAGTCGAAAATAAATATATGGAGAGAAGGCTCAGTTATGCTTGGAACCGGGCGTCCTGATGCAAGGAGGATAAGCAGATGAATTCTTCTCCTGTTGCCGGCTTGCAGAGCGAAGAGGCCCTCCTCGCTCGCTTGCAGAAACAGCAACTGGTTGAATCGATTGATCAGATGAGTCCTGTTTACCTGGAGGGGATGAAACGTATCCTCACCGTTTCGGCTGATACAGAATTGATCAGCGCGCCCGCCTATTATAACGCCGGAATACACGCGCCTACGCTCAACAATTTTGGCTCGGCCCTCTCGATCATTCAGGATGAGCTGGCGCACGCGCATATCGCGTACCGCCTGCTGCGAGATCTCGGCGTCGATACCGAATATCTGATTTTTGAGCGCGAGCCGCGCAACTTCAAGTATCCCTACGCGTTTGACGTGCCCCTGGAGAGCTGGACCGAGCTAATTGTCGCCAATGCGTTCTATGATCGCGCTGGCTACACACTGCTGGGCGATGTCCATCAGAGTACGACCTTTGGTCCCTGGAAGCGCGCACTGGTCAAGGTCGATAAAGAAGAGACCTTCCATTTGCGTCATGGAGAGCAGGGGATGCGCAAGCTAAACCAGACCGCTAGCGGACACGAAGAGCTGCAAAGGGCGGTGGACTGGATGTTCCTGCTAACGGTCGAGTGGTTTGGTCTCCCCGATGATTTAAAGAAGCACACCGAACAGCTCAATTATGGCTTTAAAGGCCACAGCAATGACGAACTACGCCAGATCTGGATGTCTACAGCAGTTCCACTCTGCCAGGAGCTGCGCATTAATGTTCCTGCGCACTACGACGAAGAACAGAGGAAATACGTGCTTGACTGCGAGTTTCCGCAGCATTTCAATGCCCAGGCCAAACGCTGGGAGGGTCAGTGTACCTGGGACGATGTGATGAAGCGCTGGAAGGCGCGCGGTCCGGCCAACGAGCAGTTCGTGGGCATGATCCAGCGTGGGAAGCGCGAGATGCTGCGCCTGTTGGAGCAGGAGGCGTAGGTATGGCAGCGACCTACCCATCCTTACAGACTCACTCGTCCACAGATAGCTCGTGCCCGGCCTTGTGGGACGCGCTGCGCGACGTCACCGATCCCGAAATCCCTATCAGCATCGTCGATATGGGCTTGATCGTCGATCTCAAAGAGCGCGAGGGAATCGTCGATCTCAAGCTAACCTTTACCGCTATGGGCTGCCCCGCGATGGAATTCATCATGGATGACATCCGCGAGCGCCTGCTAAAAGAGCCAGGCGTGCGAGATGTTCATATCGAGGTTGTCTGGGACCCCGTCTGGACGAAAGCACGTTTGAGCGAAGAGGGCCTCGAGATTATGCGCTCCTGGGGAATATCAGCATGAGTGAAGTGCCAATAAACGCGCCCAGAAGGCGCGAGGCTTTAAACGAGAGCCGCGTCTGGCTCGTCTACGCGCGGCGCAAGTATGACGAGCCGCTGTATGAGATCGGCAACGTCATGGCCGATGATGTTGAACTGGCGAAAGTCTACGCGCGCAGCATCTACGATGAATTTACCTGGGTGGAGATGGTGCTGATCCCGCGCGAGACAATCGTCACAGTGATCGAAGCGTAGTGTTGTAAGGCGTAAGCAATTGCATATTGGGCTGGCAGAGTGGTTTCTGTTCTCGGCCAGATGCGGAGGATTGCTGTTATGATCGGGAAACGGATAGATAACGCGGCCTTGTTCGCCGTGCTCTCTTCACTGGCGGACAACAAGCAGGCAGTCGGGCGGCGCTATGCCTACTGGTGTAATGGCGCACCAGCTCTGGAGGCGGCCGTAGCGGCCGCGGCCATGACACAGGATGAGCTGGGGCACGCTCGTACGCTGTATCCACTGTTGGAGGACTTCGCGCAGGCCGAAGTCGATCCAAAGCAGGTTGAGCCGATGACGCGTACCCTCCACTATCATCTGGCGGCACTTGACCAGGATTTTAGCGGCTGGTGCGATTTTGTCGCAACCAATTTCCTGGTAGACACGGCCCTCACAACGTTCTTCGAAGCCGCACAGAATTCGAGTTACGAGCCTCTGCGCCAGCGAGCGCGCAAGGTTGTGCAGGAAGAGCGCATACACCAGGTGCATGGTGAAGGCTGGGTGCGCCGTCTGGCTAAAGCCGGGGGCGCGGTGCGTAAAACGCTTATTGCATCGCTGCAGCGCTTCTGGGATGAGACGCTCTGCTGGTTTGGCCCGGCGGATGATCCCACCATGCAACACCTGTGCGAAGAAAGGATAGTCGATGCATCTCCCGAAGAACTGCGTGCTCGCTATCTGCAGAAGGTCATGCCAGTGCTCAGCAGCCTGGAGATTGAAGTGCCTATCGCATTCAATGCTGAAAAGAAGCGCTGGGAACTCACGCAGCGATTGCCGTGGGAGCGATGGGATGCGATGGGCAGAAGGTTACAGTAAGTATTATGGATATATCTGACGACGCTAGAGAGATGAGTAAACAGATTATCTGCCCCTACTGTGGATCGGCCGATACCGAACTTTTTGCGCTCTTCGGCCAGCGATTGCTGACCGTGCAGTACTATTGCAACACCTGTCATACTCCTTTTGAGCATATTAAGGATGAGGATGTGCTTGGCGATCAGGGAGTGACGCATATTGCCACTCGTAATATCTCCTGATAATTCAGGAAGGCATTGTTACTATCGAAAGGGAAAGGTCTCATGACGACGACAACAGAACGCACGCTGGTCAATTACACGACCAGCGAAGGCGTGGCGATCATCGAACTGGCGAATCCGCCTGCCAACACCTACAGCTACGAGATGATGAGCCAGCTCGACGCGGCCATCCTCAAGGCGCGTTTCGATGAAGATGTGCATGTGCTTGTGCTACGCGGGCAGGGTGAGAAGTTTTTCAGCGCGGGCGCGGAGATCAGCATGCTCAACTCTGTTACACCGACCTTCAAATACTATTTCTGCCTGCACGCCAACGAGACTCTGACCCGCCTGGAGCAAACGCCCAAGCTGGTCATAGCCGCGCTGAATGGCCACACGGTCGGCGGCGGCCTGGAGATTGCTCTGGCCTGCGATATCCGCATCGCTCGCCGCGACCCTAAGAGCCGGATCGGGTTGCCGGAGGTCACGCTGGGCGTGTTGCCAGGAACCGGCGGCACCCAGCGTCTGGCCCGCGCGCTGCCCAAGAACAAGGCCATTGAGCTGATGACCGAGGGAAAGCTAATCACTTTTGAGGAGGCGCTTGAGCTTGGCCTGATCAATTACATCTACGAATCCCAGAACTATTGGGATGAAGTGATGAGGTACGCCAGATCGTTCTGCCCGCCCAGCAAGGCATCGAAAGCGGTCGGGCGTATCAAACGCTCTGTGCAATCCGGCTCAGAGGTTTCGTTCTCCGAAGCTCTGGCTATTGAGCGCGAACTGCAACAGTTGCTCTTCCAGAGCGAGGATGCTAAGGAAGGCATTGCCGCGTATGTAGAGAAACGCTCACCAAATTTCACGGCTCGCTAGCCGGCTCGACGGGCAATCTAAGTACTCACTCGTTTATGGGGTGGCGGAATGATGCAGATACGCCAGCATTCCATCTGCCCTATATGCTCATGAGCAGTGAGACGAGTCGGTTCTGCGAAGACTAACTTGGCGAATCGGCTCGCTCCCCTCTCTTTGGGGGAACCTTGCCCCAGGCGGTTAGCAGGCACCAGGTTGCTACGAAGTCCGGCCGCTGCATCTCGTCCAGCATTTGTTGGTAGATCTCCTCGTAGTCCGCAGGCACGTGCGCCCATTTCTGTAAGAAAGGCAGGATTGTTCGACAGAAGAGGCGGTTGTTCTCATAAAAGCTTTGCCAGGAGTTTGTTCCGGGACGATACTCCAGAGGGTAGGCGCGCGTTTGCACCTGTTGCAGACCATGTTGCTGCAGTAGGCGGGTCAGTTCGCCGGCCGTACCCTCGTTCGTGGGTGTAAAGAAATGCCCGGCCTGATGAAGCGCTTTAGCCGAGAGTGCAGCGAGGCGCGTGAGGGCCGGACTGTTGCTCACGACCATTCCCTCGTACTCGGTGACGCGCACTATCCCCCCTGGACGGCATACCCGCTGGTACTCCTGTAAGAGTTTGCGCCAGTCCCAGGTACGCAACCAGCTTGAGGCAAGGCGGTGGTTAACCAGGTCAAAGAAGTTCCTGGGAAATTCCAGCATACGCAGAGCGTCCATCACATGAAATTCTACGCGGTCGCTGACCTGCGCGGCTACGGCCTGAGCACGCGCGTACTCAACAAACTTGAGGCTGACATCCACGCCAATCAGCAAGATGCAAGTTGGCGTAGTCCGTGCCAGTTCAATCAGCCAGTCTCCAGTGCCGCAGCCCACATCGAGCACCCGTTTGAAGGCAGTCGGATCAGCCTGCTCTGGTAGCACGCCTCCCATGCCGGCGGTGTACATGCGATCCTGGATCTGTAAACGGGTCATTTCGTCTTGATTCTCGCGATCCTCTACAAAATAGGTGCTCGGGTGCTCGCGTTTGGGGTCAGGTGAGAGTGGCATAGCTTTTTCTTCCTTCTCAAGATTTCGTTTGAGTCACAACTCATGATACAAAAAAGGTGAAAAACGATAAGAAAAATATACAACTGAT
>Ga0209061_1001699_pt1 | contig 33884 bp, 29 predicted proteins | sample Coa_R1_10_FD_187157 | JGI IMG/M metagenome (GOLD analysis project Ga0209061, IMG submission 187157) | Surface soil microbial communities from Centralia Pennsylvania, which are recovering from an underground coalmine fire - Coalmine... | ecosystem: Environmental > Terrestrial > Soil >... | reverse complement strand
GACATCCTGCAATTTAGAAAAGAAGCTCAACGCCAGCTTGAAGGTTGATCCCAGCTTTACGTGCATCAGCTTCGCCGTCTGCGGCGTGAGCATGATTTCGATGTCCGTTGCCGGTTGCTCCGTTATGTGCGCTATGCGGCCCTGAATGGGGCCAAGATAAGGCGCGGCCTGCTGCATCTGCGCTCCGTAAATAATCAGTGAGGTTGGCGACCTCGGCTGCGGGTAGAGCGAGAGGTCCAGGCTTTCGAGCAGGAATTGCGACGGATAAACCTGTTTGCCAAGACCTTGTTGAAGGAGAGCATTGAACTGGCTGCGCGCATTCTGAAAGATAGGTGTGGAGAGGCCGAGCGTTTCGCTATCGACTTCAAACTGGGCGCTGTCGGGGGACTCGCGCAGCGTGTTACGCAGTCCGGCCGTCATGGTGACGTTTGAGAAGAGCGGGATCGCGCAGACGATCATAACGGCGGCGATCATGCCGATAGTGATGATACAGAGCAGGAACCATGTCTGGCGCAGGCGCCAGAGGGCCAGCGTCATGACGGACAACATTGAGAAGCGGCTCCGGTGGTTCGGGTGCGGATTTTTTGCTGCGGACATACGATGCTGAACTCCTCTTTTCTAGGGGTACTCCTCTCTCTTCCCTTTGCTCAGTATAATCTGAACGCGCGCGGCTGGCAACCCGAAGATGATATCGTTTTCTGTCCCTGCTGACACTTTAAAGAAACTTTACCGAATCCATACAAATCTATTCATTTGTGTCTCATATACGCCTGCTATAGTTGCAAAAGGCGTCTGCTTCCCGGCGGCCTTGCACGCACTCACTGGTGAGTGGTTCGCGCGGCTCCGCCGCGCCTGGGATGGGGTTTGTGACGCGAGACATGCGCGAAGCGCATGTCTCGCGTCACAAACCCCGTAAAGCGAGCGCCGCAGGCGCGAACTAGCGCTGGTGTCAGCAATCAGATCCACTTTAAGTGGATTTGATGCACAGATCCCTGGATTGTTGAGGTATTGCAAACGTGAGGATGTTGAAGTGGTTGCCATTCTGTAGATTGAGATGGCTGATGCTCGTTTTAATACTGGTATGTTCCGCCTGCGGATCCGCTCAAAATCCACCACCACCGGCGAACAGTCTCACTCCAGGAAATACAGCCGTCCCGGGGCCAACGCAACAGCCTTCGGGCACGACAACCCTGCCAACGGTGTTCCTGATAGTGATGGAGAACCACGACTGGTCGGGGATCAAAGGTAATCCCGATGCACCATATATCAACGATACGCTGCTGCCGATGGCCTCTTATGCGCAGCAGTACTACAACCCTCCGGGCCTGCATCCCAGCGAGCCGAACTATCTCTGGCTGGAGGCCGGCACCAATTTTGGCGTCACCGACGATGGCCCGCCCGGCCTCAACCATCAGTCCAGCACACGGCATCTTACGACGCTGCTCAACCAGGCGCATATCTCCTGGAAGTCCTACCAGGAGGGCATCGATGGCACGACCTGTCCCCTCTCCGACAGCGGGATGTATGCGCCCAAACACAATCCAATGGTCTTTTTCGACGATGTTACGAATGACAACAATCCACAGTCGGCCTACTGCATCGCCCATGTGCGTCCTTATTCGGAGTTGCCGGGGGATCTCCAGCACAATAGCGTCGCGCACTACAACTTTATTGCGCCCGATCTATGCGATGATATGCATACAGCCTGTTCCCCATCCTACAATGCCGTGAAGCAAGGCGATACATGGCTGGCCTCCCAGATCCCGCTCCTGCTTGCCTCCCAGGCATACAAAAAGGGCGGCATCATCTTCATTACCTGGGATGAGGGCGAGGGTGGGGATGGTCCCATTGGCCTGATCGTGCTCTCTCCATATGCGAAGGGACATGGCTACTCGAACACAATCCACTACACGCATAGTTCAACGCTGCGCACAATAGAGGAGATCTTTGGGGTGAGGCCGCTGCTCGGCGCCGCTGCTCAGGCGCCCGATCTGAGCGACCTCTTCAGCAAGCTCCCCTGAGAGGGAGTCTGATATTCAGCATCCTTGCTCTCTCGCGCCTGGCTGGCGCGCGACCCCGCCGCGCAAAGCGTGTGGTTCTGGCTGTTCTCCTCATGAGGCAGCTACCGGCAAGCATGCAACCCCCGGTCCCTTGCATTGACAGGTCTCGCAATCGCGTAAGATGCCGGAAGACAATGCATAAAATCCTTTTCTTAGAAGGTGAAACCTTCTGTGTCGCTCTATCGTGTTGGCTTCAGGTGCAATCGCCTGCTCGCGCCTGCGGCGCTCGCTTTATGGGTTTGGCCCGCATACCAAACCCATCTCAGGCGCGGCTTCGCCGCGTAAAGGATGTAAGTGGTTGTGTGGGGAATGCGCGAAGCGCATTCCCCACACAACCACTTACAAAAGGCGAGCGCCGCAGGCGCGAGCAGGCGAAGGTGTCGGGAATCAGATGTTTCTCTTGCGAGAGCGATAGTATGTACCTGGAGGAGCATAGATGTATACACTCGGGATCAACGCCGCGTATCATGACTCGGCTGCCTGCCTGGTCAGAGATGGGCAGGTAATCGCGGCGGCAGAGGAGGAACGTTTCACGCGCATCAAGCATGGCAAGCGTCCCATCCCCTTTTCCACCTACGAATTGCCGTTTCATGCCATCAACTACTGTCTTCAAGAGGGCGGCATCTCGCTTGTAGACGTTGAGCACATCGCTTATGGCTACGATCCCTATATCCTCCTGGCCCATGATCGCTCCAGCACCGTTCTCACGCTCCCGCTGGAGCCGAGCGCCCATCCGGTGCCGCCCGGCTGGGAGTCGGTATGGGATCCGCTCTTTGTGTCATCAATGATTAATGCGCCGCGTCACCTGGCCGGCGGCGTACCGCACCATTTACAGGAGCGCTTTCGCGGCTTTCGCGCGAACGGCCCCTATCACTGGCATTTTGTCGAGCATCATACCGCGCATGCCGCCAGCGCCTTTCTGCCTTCACCGTTCGAACGCGCGGCAATTCTGACGCTCGATGGCCGCGGCGAGAGGGCGACCACCAGCTACAGCGTCGGCGATGGCACCTCGCTGGTCAGGCTGGGCCAGGTCAACTTTCCGCACTCGCTCGGCCTGCTTTATGAGCAGGTGACGGGCTACCTGGGCTTCCTGCATTCCTCGGATGAGTACAAGGTGATGGCACTGGCATCGTTCGGCAAGCCGCGCTACCTTTCGGACTTTCGTGAGATCATCCATGTGGGCGCCGACGGTCAATACACCATTGAGGAGCCGCGATTGGAGGAGCGATTCGGCCCGCCGCGCAGGCGTGGGGAACCGCTGGAGCAGCGGCATTATGATGTCGCGCACTCGCTCCAGTTGGCGCTGGAGGAGGCTGTGCTGGAACTGGCGCAGTGGCTCTACGACGCTACAAGGCTCGACGCGCTCTGCCTGGCCGGAGGAGTCGCGCTGAACTGCGTCCTGAATGCACGCCTGCGCGATCAGGGACCGTTCAAGGAGATCTGGGTGCAGCCAGCGGCGGGCGACGCGGGGACGGCGCTAGGCGCGGCGCTCTGGATTGACGCTCAGGAGTGTGAGGCGCCGGCGCGCTCGTTTCGCATGGAGCACGCCTTTCTTGGCCCGGCCTACAACGATGAGGAGATCGAGCAGTTCCTGAGCTGGGCGAAGCTCCCCTACCGGCGCCCGGCCTCGCTTGTCGATGAAGTTGCCGGGATGCTGGCCCGGGATAAGGTCATTGGCTGGTTCCAGCAGCGTATGGAGTTCGGGCCGCGAGCGCTGGGGGCGCGCTCGATCCTGGCATCGCCACTGCATGCCTCCATGCAGGCCCGGCTCAACGAGATCAAGGATCGCGAAGATTTTCGCCCCGTGGCCCCGGTAGTCCTGGAGGAAGAGGCGGCCAGCTGGTTCGTTGATGCGCGCCCGTCTCCTTTCATGCTCTTTGTCTACGAGGTACTGCCTGAAAAAGCCGATTTCATTCCGGCTGTGCGTCACGTTGACGGAACGGCGCGTATCCAGACCATCAATCGCCGGCAGCACCCGCTCTACTACGACCTGCTCAAAGCGTTCCAGGCGCGTACCGGCGTTCCGGTGCTGGTCAATACCTCATTCAATACCAGGGGTGAGCCAATTGTCTGCACGCCGCGCGATGCCGTCGAGTGCTTCTGGACCTCGCCGCTGGATGCGCTCGTCATTGGCTCGTGCATTCTGGAAAAACCACAGGTCGGTGCGTAATGGTCAGAGTTTCCGTGGTCGTCCCGACCTGTAAACGCCCCGCACTGCTCAGCCGCTGCATGGCGGCGCTGCTGGAGCAGGACTGCGCGCCGGATGATTATGAGGTCATTATCGTTGACGACGCTGCCAGTCCTGAGACGCGTCGCCAGGTGGAGCGCTGGGCGCAACGGGCCGCGCTGTGCAGGCAGACCGTCCGTTACCTGGCAGTGAGCGGCGCTGGCCGTGCACATGGCCCGGCGACGGCGCGCAATATGGGCTGGCGCGCTGCGCGCGGCGAGATCATCGCCTTTACCGATGATGATTGTATTCCCGACCCGTGCTGGCTGCGAGTGGGCATGGCGGTTCTGGCGGGGGGTGTTGATGCCGCTGCCGGGCGCGTGGTTGTGCCACTGCCGGAGATACCTACCGATTACGAGTACGACGCCTCACATCTTGAGCATGGCGAGTTTGTCACTGCGAACTGCTTCTACCGGCGCGACGCGCTGCTGATGGTTGGAGGCTTTGATGAGCGCTTCACCGCCGCCTGGCGCGAGGATTCCGATCTCTTTTTCTCTTTGTTGGAGCGGCGCATAAAATGGGCGCGCGCGCCGGAAGCTGTTGTTGTGCATCCCGTGCGGCCTGCGCGCTGGGGCGTCAGCCTGCGACAGCAGCGCAAGAGCATGTTTAACGCGCTGCTCTACAAGAAGCATCCCGCCCTTTATCGCGAGAAAATCCAGGCCGCGCCTCCCTGGCGCTATTATGTGATTGTGCTCGCGTTGCTGGCAGGTTTGCTCGGTATAGGAACGCAGTCAAGGCTGCTGGCTCTGGTGGGGCTGCTGGTATGGGCCTGTCTCACGGCGCGCTTCTGCTTTGTGCGGCTGCGCCATACGTCGCGCGCTCCCGGGCATGTGGCGGAGATGATCGTGACCTCCATCGCAATTCCGCCGCTGGCGATCTTCTGGCGCCTGCGCGGTGCGCTCAAGTTTCGCGTGTTGTTTCTATGAGTGTGTCTGATTTCCGATACTGGCGCTTGCGCCGGTCACTCGCACGGCTCCGCCGCACAAAGATGGTAAGTTGTTCGTGTGTGGCGCAGCCGCGGCTGCGCCACACACGAACAACTTACATAAGGCGAGCGCCGCAGGCGCGAGCAGGCCGGAGATAGAAGACGGGGGAGAGCAATGAAATTACCAGAATATATTCAGATTGAGCCTGTGGGACAATGCAACCTGCGCTGCCAGATGTGCTCGATCCAGTTTCGCCAGGATGGCCCGCCCTATGGACCGCCCGCCTTTATGGAATTTTCCACGTTTACGCGCATCATCGATCAATTTGAGGGCTTGCGGGAGCTGCACCTGCAAGGACTGGGCGAGCCGATGATGCATCCGCGTTTCTTCGATATGGTGGCCTATGCAGCGGAGCGGGGCGTCAAAGTGTCTACCAATACCAATCTGACGCTGCTCAACGACAGGCGGGCCGGGCGCTGCGTCACGAGCGGACTGGATTGCCTGCATATCTCCATCGATGGCGCAACCGCCGCGACCTATGAGCGCATCCGTGTGCGCGCCCACTTCGAGCGCGTGCAGGCCAACCTGGAACGTATCCTCGCTGCTCGCAAACGTTTCAACAGCGAGCGCCCGCACCTGCGCATGGTCATGGTCATCATGCGGCAAAACCTGCACGAACTGCCCGACCTTGTGCGTTTCGCGCATCGCTGGTCGATGGAGAGCATCTTTGTGCAGCATCTCTGCCATGACTTCGGCGAGTCCAGCCTGCCGGAGCGCTACCTGCCCATGCGCGATTTCGTGCGAGAACAGACCTTGCTGGAGGAGGAGCCTGAGCGCATCGCATACTACTTCGGGGAGGCGCGCGCGGTGGCGGAAGAACTGGGCATCACGCTGCGCCTGCCGCGCACACGCATGCGCCTGCACCCGCCCGGTACCCCGGGGCCGCAGCGCTGCGACTGGCCCTGGCGCGGCGCCTATCTCAGCTACCAGGGCTACGCGATGCCCTGCTGCATGGTTTCGACGCCTGATCGCATCAACTTCGGCAATGTGACCGGGCAGGATGCCGCGCAGCTCTGGAATAGCGCTGCCTACCAGCGGTTTCGCGACCAGCTCTCATCCGCAGATCCGCCGGAGGTCTGCCGCTCCTGCTCAGTTTACCGTGGGACGTTCTAAATAATCGCTTACGAGCGCCTGCGGCGCTCGCCCTTTGTAAGTTGTTCATATGTAGTACATGTGAGAAGAGCCTGTACTACATATGAACAACTTACAATTAATGCGCGTCGGAGCTGCGCGAATGTCTGGATGCATTCATTAAAGGAGAATTAAGAATATATGGCAATCGTTGATATTCTGCTGCCTACGTATAATCGCCTCTCATCATTGATCATGACGCTCTCCGGCATCGCGGCGCAGACGCAGCCAGATCTACGTATTGTCGTTGCCGACCAGAGCCGCGAGCCGGCGAAGAATGTGCAGGTAGTGCAGACGCTGCGCCGCATCATCGAGGTGCGTGGATGGCCCGTCGAATGGTACACGCGGCCTCCCCTGCATGGCATCGCTGAACAGCGCGATTTCTTGCTCAAACATGCCAGCGCGCCATACGTGCTCTATCTCGATGATGATGTCTTTATGGAACCGTGGGTTGTTGAGGGGCTGCTGGCTGTGCTGCGCGCCGAGGGCTGCGGCTTTGTAGGAGCCTTTCCTGCTGGCCTGTCGCATCGCGATGATGTGCGGCCGCAGCAGCAGGTTATAGAATACTGGGAGGGACCGGTGCGCCCCGAAGTCGTGGATCCCGGCTCTCCGCAGTGGGAGCGCTGGCAACTGCACCTCGCTGCCAACCTCTACCATGTGAGCCTGGCGCTGCCGCCGGGTGTGTCGCGGCGCTACAAGGTCGCCTGGGTGGCGTCGTGCGTGCTTTATGATCGCGCGAAGCTGCTGGAGGTCGGCGGCTTCTCGTTCTGGTCGCGGCTCCCGCGCTACCATTCAGGCGAGGAGGTGCTGGTGCAGAACCTGCTGATGAGGCGCTGGGGCGGCTGCGCCATTGTGCCGTCGGGAACATATTACTCGCAGGAGCCGACCACTGTGCTCAACGACGCTGGCACCGTTGATGGACATGCGCTCGACCTGCTGCCAGAGATGGTCGAGCGCTACGCGCCCGAAACACGCACAGGTTTGTGGGGTGAGGAAGAAAACTATCTGGGAAAGGCAGGGGCCAGGCAGAGGGGGGACAAACCAGAGGGGTACCAGGCAGACGGAGGCCAGGCAGAGGGGTACCAGGCAGAGGGGGGCTTGCCCCCGTCTGGCCTCATTTCCTCAAAAAACCTTCATATGGATGGAGGATGTAATGGATAATCCTTTTGCCTCCGGGCTTTTATGGCGTCTACCCGAGGCGCCGCGCAAAATCGCGCTGCTGCGCGCCTCGCGCATCGGCGATTTTCTCTGCGCCATCCCGGCGTTTCGCGCCCTGCGCCGCGCTCTGCCGGACGCGGAGATTGCGATGATTACGCTGCCCATGCTGCGCGATCTCGCGCTCAGGTTGCCGCATTTTGATCGCGTGATAGAGTTTCCCGGCTTCCCTGGCATTGCCGAGCAATTCTTTGATGCGCGCCGCACCACGCTCTTCTTTCAAAAGATGCAGGAGGAGCATTTTGACCTGGCAATCCAGATGCAAGGCTCTGGCGTCAACTCCAATCCTTTCGCCCTGCTGCTTGGTGCGAAGGCGACGGCGGGCTTTGTGCGTGAAGGCGACCCCGCCGGGCGCCTCGCTGCCGCCCTGCCCTATCCGCGCAATGTGCATGAGGTGCGCTGCGTTCTGGCGCTGACGAGCTTTCTCGGCGCGCCAGAGCAGGGCGAGGAACTTGAGTTTCCGCTCTGGCGCGCCGATCATGACGAGGCGGCGGCGCTGGTGCAGGGGGCCGAGCCGCCGCTGATCGGGCTGCACGCGGCGGCTCGCGATGCTACGCGGCGCTGGTCGTTGGAGCGCTTCGCGGAGGCAGCCCGCGAGTTGCGCCGCCGCTATGGAGGCACAATCATCATCCTGGGCGAACCGGAGGAAACGGCGAGCGGCGCGGAACTGGAGCAGCAGGTGGGCGCGCCTTCTCTTAATCTCGTGGGGAAAACAACACTGGTAACGCTCGGCGCGGTCATCGCGCGGCTCTCACTATTGATTACCAACGATACGGGGCCAGCGCATATTGCCTATGCGCTGCGCACGCCCACGGTTACGATCTTCGGTGCGGGAAATCCGGCCACCAACGGGCCATTGCAGGATGGGCCGTACCGTGTCCTGGCGCACCCCGTTCCCTGCCGGCCCTGTGGCTATACGCTCTGCCCCATCGGCTATCCCTGCCTTGATGGCGTCACCGTGCCGCAGGTCATGGCGGCAGCGCAGGAGATCATTAAACAAATCCCTCCATACTCTAAGAAATCCCAGGTAGTGCCATATAAAGATAAATGCTAACGCTCAAAATTGGTATTTATCTTTATGTGGCACTTTTTCCCTCCCTCAATCGTAACAGTATTGAGAAAATTTTCCTGGGGGGAAATCCTCTATCGTCTTCTGGATGCTAAGGGTAAAGAGTATGCAGCAGAGTCTACAGATTCCGAAACAGGTGGTATTTGTCCCGGTGGTTCCCGTCGATTGCATTACCACCAGGCACACGCTGAGCCGGCTGCCTGTGGCAATGCAGGGCGAACCGGAGTGTATTTGTGGCGTGGCCCGTCGCATCGGCTATACCGGAAGCGGGGCCGGCGACCTGGCGATCTACCGCGTGAAGATCAAAACAGATAAGCAAAAAGGCTTTGTCACGATCCCTAAATTATTTATTGTGAAAGATGGGGTATTCCAGGACTACGATCAATGGAAGCGTGAATGTGGTCAGGGCGCCAAGAACGACTGATGAGCAGGGATATAGGATCAGGATAAGGCTGATGGTGCATCTCCTGGCACTTTTCAGCAGGATAGAAGCGATATCTTCAGTGGCCTCGGGTGTCTCCGTCATGCGTTCTTCTAATGCACGAATGCAGCGTTGATAACTACGAACGTAATAGCCGGGATCGCGCTGCTATAAGCTTCAAGTCAGGTTATTGAGATGAACACGATGCCAGAACAGATCCCGATTGGAAACAATATTGCGCTTGGTGGCGATTTGCGTATCCCCCCGCAGCCGCGCGGCGTGGTGCTCTTCGCGCATGGCAGTGGCAGCAGCCGGCATAGCCCGCGCAATCAGTTTGTCGCGCAGGTCTTGCATAAGGCCGGCTTCGCAACGCTGCTCATGGACCTGCTCACAGCGAAGGAAGAGGAGCAGGATCGCTACACGGCGCACCTGCGCTTCGATATCAACCTCCTGGGCGAGCGTGTAGCGGCTGCGACGAACTGGCTCCTGCAAAACACTGCCACCGGAAACCTCAAGATCGGCTATTTTGGCGCCAGCACCGGCGCGGCGGCGGCTCTTGTTGCCGCGGTTGAGCATCCTTACGCCGTCGGAGCCATTGTTTCGCGGGGTGGCCGGCCAGACCTTGCCGGCACAGCCCTATCACGAGTTCGGGCACCGACGCTCCTCATCGTCGGCGGACAGGATACGCAGGTCATCGAGTTAAATCGCACAGCCTTCTCACAGTTGCAGTGTGAGAAGAGCTTTGAAATCGTTCCCGGTGCCACCCATCTCTTTGAGGAGCCGGGCGCACTGGAACAGGTTGCCCAGCTGGCGAGCCAGTGGTTTACGCGCTACCTTGCCCTTCCATCCTGATCGCTACCGGGGGTAAAATAATGAAGGTAGGTAAACCTTGAAGCCAGAAGCGCCGCCTCGAAAACGCAGGGAGAACTACCTTACATTCACCTGACGCGAAGCATAGCCGCGTTAGCGGCGTTACTGAATGAGATACAAGAGAGCGTCATATGGCGTGAGAGGAGGGAGAGCGATGGCAACACGTTATCATAATCGAAGCGAAGCCGGGCGCCTGCTTGCGACAAAGCTTACTGCCTACGCTGATCGCCCGGACACGCTGGTGCTGGCGCTGCCTCGTGGCGGCGTGCCCGTCGGCTATGAAGTGGCGATGGCGCTGCATGCCCCGCTGGACGTGTTTCTTGTGCGCAAGCTAGGCGTGCCGGGCAACGAAGAACTGGCGATGGGAGCGATTGCGTCAGGCGGTGTGTGCGTGCTCAATGAAGGGGTTGTGCGCACGCTGAATATTCCCGATAAGGTTATAGAAGCCGTTGCGCGGCGTGAGCAGCAGGAACTGGAGCGCCGTGAACGGCTCTACCGCGACAATCGCCCGCCGCTGGATGTGAGCAACCGTATCGTGATTCTCGTCGATGATGGGCTGGCAACCGGGGCTACTATGCGTGCCGCCGCCCGCACATTGCAGCAGCAGAACCCTGCTCGCCTGGTGGTGGCCGTCCCTGTCGCCGCGCCGGAGATCTGCAACGAGTTCCGTAACATAGTGGACGAGATCATTTGCGCTCAGACGCCCGATCCATTCTTCGGCGTTGGCTGGTGGTACGACGATTTCTCGCAGACCTCAGATCAGCAGGTACACGATCTGCTTGCGTCCTCTCAGCAACAAAGACCGATTGCGCGCTATAATTAACCCGGTATGCATGTTGTTGTGTGCCAGCGGCGCCTCCCCTCGTGCACTATAGTTAGCTGGATAGGCGTGCTATTGTGCGCCAGCGGCGCCTCCCCTCGTGCGCTATAATTAGCTGAACGGGCGTGCTATCGTGCGCCAGCGGCGCCTCCCCTTGCGCGCTGTAGTTAGCTGGATAGACGTGCTGTTGTGCACCAGCGGCCTCGCATCCTCTGGTGGGGGGTCTGCGGGCACTGCGCCGCAGGCGCAGTGCCCGCAGACCCCCCATTCTGGCGAACCGCGCAGCGGTGAGCCGTCAGGAATATTAGCTCAGAAGCATCAGAGAAAAGGAGAAGTAAATAATAATGCCAGATCATCCTTTGAAGCTTGGGTATAAAGCGTCAGCCGAGCAATTCGGTCCGCGACAATTGCTCGACTTCGCCGTCGAGGCCGAGGAATGCGGGTTCGATAGCGTCTGGATCAGCGATCACTTTCAACCCTGGCGGCACACCAACGGGCATGCCCCGTTCGCCTTTGCCTGGCTGGGCGCGGTTGGCGAACGCACGCAGCGCGTCCTGCTGGGCACAAGCGTCCTGACACCCACCTTCCGTTATCAGCCGGCAGTCGTGGCGCAGGCGTTCGGCACCCTGGGTGTGCTCAACCCTGGCCGTATGATCCTGGGGGTTGGCTCGGGCGAATCACTCAACGAAGTCGCCGTCACAGCCTCGGATTGGCCGTCGGCGAAGGAGCGCCTTGCCCGCTTGCGTGAGGCCGTAAACCTGATCCGCCAGCTCTGGAGCGGCGAACTGGTCTCATTCGAGGGGCAATATTATCGCACGCTCAACGCGACGATCTATGACCGTCCCGAGCAGCCCATCCCTATCTACATCAGCGCCGGCGGCCCGGTGGCGGCGAAATTTGCTGGCAGGAGCGGCGATGGCTTCATCTGCACCTCCGGCAAAGGTGACGAGCTGTACCGCGATCAGTTGCTTCCCGCCGTCGAAGAGGGCGCCAGGGCCGCGGGCCGTGACCCGGCCACCATCGAGCGCACCATCGAAGTCAAGGTCTCGTTCGATACGGACCGCGAGCGCGCGCTGGCCGATACACGCATCTGGGCGGCGCTGGCCCTGCCGGCGGAGGATAAGGCGAATATTCATGATCCGCGCGAGATGGAGCGCAAGGCGGCCAGCGTCGCCGACCAGGCGCACCGACGCTGGCTGGTCTCAAGCGATCCCGAAGAGCACGTCGAGCAGATCCGCCCCTACATCGAACTCGGCTTCACGCACCTGATCTTCCACGCACCCGGCGACGATCAATCGCGCTTCCTGCAACTCTACTCGAAGGAAATTCTGCCCCGCCTCAGAAAACGCTGGGGATAGAGGGAACATCCACATTGTTGTGTGGAACCCGCGCTTCGCACCGGTTCCACACAACAATACCACTTCCATAAGGCGAGCGCCGCAGGCGCGAGCCATGGCCCTGGGCATAAAAAAGGGCCGCTGCGTGTTATCGTATGATAGAGTGTCGAGCAGCGAAAACTCCATAGAGAATGTTGCCGGACATCTTGACGTAACCGCGCCACCCATGTACAATCATGGGTGCATTCTTGACACGCTTTCAAGCAGCAGGCGGGGTATGGGAGGCCGAGGAACGCCCCGGGTCTTCTCAAGAACAACAAAGCTCTATGTTTATATCTGGAGAGTAAGCCATGAAAAAAGGAATCCATCCAAATTACGTCGAAGCCACGGTAAGTTGCGCTTGCGGCAACAGCTTCAAGACCTTGAGCGTCAAGCCGGTCCTCAAGGTTGATGTCTGTTCCAAATGCCATCCGTTCTTCACCGGTCAGCAGCGTATCCTCGACTCGGCGGGGCGCGTCGAGCGTTTCCGCAAACGCTTCAACTTGCAAGAGGAGTAGGCTATAGACTTATACTAAGAGGGATAAAGGAGCACACAGGTCCTTTATCCCTTTTTCAATGTGCACTCAGAGTGTGTCTGCTTTCTGACACCAACGTTTGCTCGCGCCGCAGGCGCTCGCCGGATAGAGTGTGTTGTGGAAAATGCGCTACGCGCATTTTCCACAACACACTCTATCCCTTGCGCGGCGGAGCCGCGCGAACGCCTGGCGAGAGAGAGCACCCCTCTTTAATAGGCAGGGAGGTGAGAGACCTGACAGATACAATGCAGCGTACAATATTATTCCTCATTGCTGACACCGGGGCCGGCCACCGCAGCGCAGCCAATGCCATCAGCAATGCTATACGGCTTATCCAGCAGCGGGAGCAGGAGCAATGGCGCGCCTGCCAGGGAGCCAGGGAAGATGGGACCGAGAAGGCCAGTGAGCCGCCTCCACCTACCTATCGCATCGAAATCGTCGATGTTTTTGAGGGATATAGTCGTTTTCCTTTGCGTGAAGTCGTCAAACTCTATGGCCCGACGATCCGCTACACCCCCAGGCTGTTTGGCGAATTCTTTCATAGCAGCAATCGCGAAGAGACCGTTATGGCCCTGAACACGATTGCCAGCCCTCTGATCTTCAATGGACTGCTGCGCCTCTTCACAACTGTGCAGCCCGATATCATCGTCTCTATTCATCCCATTATCAATTTTGTGACCATACGTGTAATCCGCGAACTGGGGCTGCGTATCCCTTTCGTGACTGTGGTGACAGACCTTGTGAGCGTGCATTATGCCTGGTTCGCGCCGGGTGCCGACGCCTATATTGTGCCCACGGAACACGCGAAAAAGCTCTACCTGAAGCGCGGCCTGGATCCTGAGCGTGTTCATTTACTGGGAATGCCTATCGATCCAAAATTTACCCGCCCGGTGGCAAGTAAAGAGGAATTGCAGCGAAAACTGGGGTTGAAGCCGGGGCTGCCGGTAGTTTTGCTGGTGGGCGGGGGCGACGGAGCTGGCGGCCTGCCGGCGGCGGTGCGTACTATTTCGCAGGCACACCTGGCGGTCCAGTTACTGGTCGTCACCGGTCGTAACAGGAACCTGTACGCGCTTTTACAGCGCACGCGCTCGAAGCTGCACGTTCCGGCCAGAATATTTGGCTTTGTGCAAAATATGCCCGAACTGATGCATGCCTCCGATGTAATTGTGACCAAAGCTGGTCCCGGCACTATTTGCGAAGCGCTGGCCTGCGACCTGCCCCTGATCCTGAGTGGCTATGTCCCGGGCCAGGAAGAGGGGAACGTAGAGTATGTGACGGAGAATGGCGTGGGCGTGCTCGCGCTGCATCCTGGCGAGCTTATCAGTGCGTTGCGCCGGCTCCTCAAACCCGGCTCACTGGTACGACAACGCCAGTTGGAGAACGCGCGGCGTATCAAGAGGCCGGAGGCGTCCTTTGACATCGCGCGCTGCATCCTGAGCTTTCTGCCCCCGCCTGGCGAACCGGGCGTCTGGCAATCGCCACATTCGCTGCACCGGCAGCAGATGATGTCGGGGAGATTGCGCTCGGCCATCCGTATGCATCGCCTGCGCACGCCCTTGCCGAGAACCCTCTTCTCGAAGAGTCCGCTCTCAAGCCGTCTGGCTCGCCTGCGGGCGCGCGAACTGACCAGCGAAAAGGAAGAAGAATTACAGTAACTAATCCGATCTTCACTTGCCCGAGCGCCTCAGCGCCTGCGGCACTGCGCAGGTGTAAGTGGTGGGCAGGTGCGGGGACGAACGCCGTTCGTCCCCGCACCTGCCCACCACTCACGGAGAAGGCGGCGGAGGCGGCGAGTGATCGAGACTAAATGGGTCGAGATGGAGATAATATCATCCATCACTCACGGAGAAGGCGGCGGAGGCGGCGAGTGACCCCGAGTATGCAGTGTTTGTTTATAGAATCAGGATTGAAGAGAGCATGTCGATGGAACCCAAACGATCTTTACCTGTTGGAGAGCAGGAGCAAGATTCGACTGTACCTGTGACTGTACCGGAGACCGGGGAAGTCATACCACCGCCTCCCGAAGAGCAATCGGTACAGATAGTGCCGCCGCCACAAATACAGTTCTCAACCTGGCGCTGGGCGGCCATGGGCGTTGTGCGCGTCCTCTACAGGCTGTGGACGCGCATCGCCGCCCATCTCTTCCCGGAGGACTCATTGACCGAGAAGCTGGCGCAGGCGTTGCACATTCCGCTCCCTGATAGACTGAATTTGAGCTGGATCACCGATCATCTCGCGGTGGGCGGGCGTGTGCGACCGGCGGATATCAAAGCGCTGCGCCGCGTGGGGATAACGCATATCGTGGACACGCGGGCCGAGCACTGCGATGATAAGGAGGCGCTGGCGAAAGAACATATCGAATTGTTGCATGTGCCGACGCGTGACACCTACCCGATAAGCATAGAGAAAATGATGGAAGCATCGTCCTGGGTGCAGCAGCGCATCGAGCAGGGCAGCCGCGTGCTCATTCATTGCGAGCATGGCGTGGGCCGCAGCGTCTTATTGACCTGCGCCGTGCTGGTCTATGGCGGCATGCATGCCAGCGATGCGTTGACGCTGGTGGAGGAGAAGCGCTGGCAGGCATCTCCCAATCACAGGCAGATCGAGCGGCTGAAAGAGTTTGAGGCCACCTGCGCGGCACGACGCAGGATGTAGCGCTCGATAGCCAGGGCCACACCGTCTTCTGTATTGCTGGCGGTGACGGCCCGCGCGGATGCCTTCACGGCGTCGGACGCCTGCCCCATCGCCACGCCCCAGCCCACTGCCTGGAGCATCTCCACATCGTTATTGTTATCGCCAATCGCCATCACCTGCTCCAGTGGGATGCCGAACTGCCTGGCGAGCATGATGACGCCGCTGGCTTTGGTGCAGCCCTGTCCCATCACCGCCACTTCGGCCCAGTTATAGCTGCCGCGCGGCGTAATGTTCCATGAACAGGCGAGGGCCGAGATCTCCGGCACCAGTTCACGCGCGACCTCTTCGTCTGTGAAGGCCACCACACGCAGCGGGTCTGGCTGACCTGTACAGCAGTTTGCGTAGGGCAAACGCCGTGTATGGTCGGGGAAAGTCGACAGGTAGTCCTCGATCCAGGCGTTATCAAATTCGGCTGGTCCCGTCCATATTTGCTCCGCAGGACCGTTGATGTGATGAATGACGGGCTGAATATGGTGATGTACCATGATCTCTACTGCCTGCTGCGCAATAGCGGCGCGCAGCCGGTGCGTATACAGCGGCGTGCCCTGTGGATGCTCTAAAATCAATGCACCGTCGTAGAGGATCAGGGGGATGGCGATGCCCAGTTCTGTCGCGATGGGTGCGGTATTGTAATAGCGGCGCGCCGTGGCGAGGGTGACGATCACGCCGGTTTCTTGCGCGGCGCGGATGGCGGCCAGTGTGCGTGGAGTGATCCGCTTCTGAGGGGTGAGCAGGGTACCATCGATGTCGATAACGAGTAGTTTGATTTGCTGCGGCGCCGCGACTTTTACCTGATTCTCCAATACCATTGTCCCCTTTCCTGTTGCCAATAACAGCGATGCGACGGGCGGAAATAGCCCGTCGCGAACTCAACTACATTATACCACATGCCGTTATATTCCATGCGTTGAAGTGGTGATCCATTGGGGACAGCCCGACCCCCGCCAGGGGAGATCCTCTGGAGCCCCTTTGACCTTCATCCCACCGGATTAGATATTATCGTGTCCTCGCGCCTGCGGCGCTCGCCTTATTTAAAAAGGCATGTACAAAATGCGCGAAGCGCATTTTGTACATGCCTTTTTAAATAAGGTGCGGCGAAGCCGCACGAACGGCAGGAGAGGACGAGGCCGCTGAGAACCAGAAACTCCCTTATATCGTTGCGTAGGGGAGGCAGACGGGCAGGCCGTCGGCGGGATGACTGATGATATGCGCCTGAACCTGAAAGACCTGCGCGAGCAGATCTGTGGTCAGTACGTCGCGGGGTGAACCATCGGCGACGATACGTCCCTGGTGCAGCACGATCATGCGCCCGGCGAAGCGCGCCGCCTGGTTCAAGTCGTGCAGGACGAGGATGATAGTTTTGCCCTGGCTGCGATTGAGCTGCTGGATCAGCGTCAGGACCTCCAGTTGATGGCTGACATCAAGGAATGTGGTGGGTTCATCCAGCAGCAGAACGGGCGTGGCCTGTGCCAGCGCCAGGGCGATCCATGCCCGCTGGCGCTCGCCCCCCGAGAGGCTGTCCAGGCGGCGGTGCCGCAGTTCCAGCAAATTTGACTGAGCGAGTGCTTCGGTAATGGCAGCGTGATCCTGCTCGCGCAGCATGCGCAGTGGCCCTGCGTGGGGATAGCGGCCCTGCTCCACCAGTTCCCCGACGGTCAGTTCCTCCGGCGTCTCCGGTCCCTGCGGCAGTACCGCCAGATGCCGCGCGACCTCCCTGGTCGGCAGGCTGGCGATAGCTCTGCCGTCGAGATAGACCGCGCCGCTCCTGGGCGCGATCAGGCGTGCCAGCGCTCTGAGCAGCGTCGACTTGCCCGATCCATTCGGCCCAACCAGGGCCGTGATCGTCCCCAGTTCTATCTGGAGCGAGAGCGCCGGGATGACCAGCCGCTCGCCATAACCAACTGCCAGCGCTTCGGCTGCCAGGGCCGCCTTGTGGTCGGATGCATTGGATGGGTACCGGTTCATGTGCTTCTCCGCCATATGAGAAAGAGAAAGTACGGTGCGCCAAGCAGGACCAGGGCCGCGCCTACAGGAATCGTCACCGGCTGCGCGATGGTCTGCGTTATCGTATCGGCAGCCAGCAGGATTCCCGCGCCCATAAGCATGCTGAACGGGAAAAGGCGCCGCGCGTCTGCTCCCACCACGCGGCGAGCGATGTGTGGCGCGATTAAGCCCAGAAACGTAATGCCGCCGACGACAGCGACGGCGCCAGCGGTCAGCAGAGTGGCGATGAAGAAGAGGCTCAGCCGCGTCCAGCCCACGCGCAGGCCCAGCCCGGTTGCGCTGGCGTCGCCCAGTTGCAGGACATTAGCCAGGCCCGCGCAGGCCAGCCCCGATGGCAGTGCGACGATAGCCCAGGGCCACAGCACGTCCCAGTGCGGCCAGACACGACCATTGAGCGAACCGATGAGCCAGAGCAGGACCGCGCCCAGCGCCTCCTGCCGCAGCAGTAGAATGATCGAGGTTGCCGAACGCAGCACGGCGCTGATGAGCACGCCCGTCAGCACCAGTCGGCTTGTGGCGCTCTTTCCTGCTCCGCCCAGCAGATAGACCAGACAGCCGCCTGCCAGCCCACCCGGCAGAGCGACGAAGGGAAGCAGGAGGCCGGGCTGATCGAGCTGCCTGCCCGCCTCAGAGAGCCAGAGCACGGCGAAGAGCACCGCGCCGGAGGTCGCCCCGGTCATCTCCGGTTCGGCAAGGGGGTTGCGCATGATGCTCTGCAAGATGGCCCCTGCCAGGCCGAACATCGCGCCCGCGACCAGTGCAATCAGGGCACGCGGCAGGCGCAGGTCCCACACGATGATGCGTTCGTATGGCGCGACGGGCCGATTGAAGAGCGCCGCGATCACATCGAAGGGCGAGATGACCACGCTGCCGGCGGCAACATGCAGCACGACGAGCAGAAACAGGACGAGCAGGCTCAGCAGGATGAGGGGCCGGTAGTAGCGGACGGCAATACGCTGCATCATGGCTCACCTCGCCGCGCTCCCAACCGCCGGCGCAGCAGCAGGAGCAGGAAAGGTCCTCCCACCAGCGTCGTCCAGACGCCAACTGGAAGCTCCTGCGGCGCGAAGGCCATACGCGCGAAAAGGTCGGCTCCGCTCAGCAGAATCGCACCGATCAACGCGGCGCAGGGCAGGATAGCGCGAGCGTCTGTTGTCTTCGAGATGCGCCGCGCGAGGTGGGGCGCCAGCAGCGCGATAAAAGAGATCGGCCCGCAGACCGCGACAACGGCGGCGACGAGAGCGGCGCCGAGTACGAGGATCAGCAGGCGCGCACTCGTCACCGGCAGGCCCAGTCCCCGCGCCACGTCGTCGCCCAGGCTGAGGACGTTCAGTGGACGCGCGCAGAGCAGGGCGAGCGGTATGCCAATCGCAGCCCACGGGAGCACGAGATAGACGTGCTGCCATGTGCGGTTCGCCAGGCTGCCAACGAGGAAGAGAAAGAGCACGCTGATATCGTTTTGCGATCCCAGGCTCATGAAGACGATCACGCTGGCATTGAGCAGGGCGGAGAGAGCGGCCCCGGTCAGAACGAGTCGCGCTGCATCCTGCGTGCGGCGCGCCGCCAGGAGCACGATACTACCGCCGGTCAGCGCCCCGGCCAGCGCGAGCCAGGGGATAGCGCTAAAGATGACTGCGAGATGCAGGATGGTGATGGCCGCCACGACTACTGTAGCGCCGGCGCTGACTCCCAGCAGTTCCGGCCCGGCCAGGGCGTTGCGCAGAGCATCCTGGAGCATCGTCCCGCTGAGGGAGAGCATCGCGCCTGCCAGCATGGCGAGTGCCAGACGTGGCAGGCGGAGCTGGAGCACAACGACGCGGGCCAGCGCCGATCCTCCTCCGTTGATGATCCGCCAGAGATCGGGCGGCGAGAGCTGCGGCGTGCCGCAGAGCAGGGAAAGCAGCGCGATGCCTGCCAGCAGCACGCCGCAGCCTGCTATCAGCAGTAGTATCGGTGCGCGCCTGCCGCGCCATGCGGATACGGGTGGGGCCTTCATGTCAGCGGTGTAGGGAATACGTCGGGATAGAGCTTATGCATCGCGTCGTCCAGCGCCAGCCCTAACGAGCGTGTGCCGCGACCAAAGATGTAGAAGCTCGGGTTGACTTCGTACACCTGCCCGTCCTTGACCGCCTTGAGGTGGCTCCAGACGGGGCTGTTCGCCAGTTGCTTAGAAAGTGGCTGGCTTGCCCCTATGGAGGCGATGAAGAGCACGTCGGGATTGACGGCCAGGATTTTCTCCAGCGAATAAGGCATCGCACCCGGCTCGTGATCGCTGGCTGCCGGGGCGCCGGGACCGGGCGCGGGCCACGGATAGCTCGTGGTTTGCGCCAGCAGCCCGCCGGGCAACGAGCCGGCGGTGAAAATGTTGAAGTTCACATCCGAACCGTAGATCAGCAAGGCCGATTTATTTTTTGGCGACTTCGCCTTGTACGCGGCCAGCTTGTTCAGGAAGCGCTGAGCAGCCTGGTCGGCCTGGGCGCTTCGCCCGGTCAGTCGACCAATATCCTTGAGATAGCGGATCGAATCGTTGTAGCTGGTGGGATTCATGATGTAGAGCGGTGCGATGGGCTTCAATGCGGAGCGCAAATTTTCGTCTGCATTCGCTATCCCGATCACCAGGTCCGGCGTAGCTTTTGCGATATCCTCGACATTGGGATCGAAGAAGCTGCCGCCGATCTTCGCAAAGCCTCTGGCCTTATCGCCGAAAAAGTGCGGATCCTGCCCGAAGGTATCGTTGACTGCTGCGGGCTGGAGTCCCAGTTCTGCAAGGATGTCTTCGCAGAGCGAGACCAGGCAGGCGATGCGGGTGGGCGGCCTGGACAGCCTGACCGCCGTCCCGGTTGCGTCGGTGAAACTGAGATTGTTCGTCTTTGTGCTTGTTGAGTTGCCTGGAGTCGTCGTCGCCGGCTGGCTGCCGCATGAAATAAAGAGCGCCATGATCAACAGCGCGGCGAGAAGGCGGAAAGTTTTAAGCATCTGGGATGTACTACTCCTGTGTGGCCTTTACCTTACATGCTAACAAAAATTTTGCCTGCCGTCGAGTTTGACATAATTCATACCAGAGCTTCCAGATTGCCCCGGCTATGATAGAATGAGACTCTGTGAGAATGTTCTTGATTTGCCCGCTCTGGCCGGGCGCTCGCGCGGCGGAGCCGCGCCAGAACTATATATCGTTGTATGATGGGAAATTGCGCCGCGCGCAATTTCCCATCATACAACGATATATAAGGCGAGCGCAGCAGGTGCAGGCATCGGAAATAGTGATGCTGAATGAACAATCATCAATCGCCCGAACCTGTCGTAGAAGCGGAGATGCGTCACTGCTGGAGCGACGCGAACGGCCTCCCGCTGCTGCCGGATGAGAAGCCGGTGAGCACGGTGCGCGATAGCCTCTACGATCTGATCGCGCTGGGGCCGCGCGAAGAAAAATTAATCAGCACGCCCGAGTTCCTGCGTCTCCAGCAGGTAAAACAGCTCGGCTTCGTCTATCGCGTCTGGCCCGGTGCGACGCATACGCGCTACGAGCACAGTCTGGGGAGCTATCATCTCACGGTGCGCGCCCTGCGGGCGTTGTTGCAGCGCGGCGAGGATGGCGGCCTGTACGGTGTCTCGCTCAGCAGCATCCAGGCGCTCATCGTGGCGGCCCTGCTGCACGACATCGGTCATTACCCCTACTCGCATACCATCGAAGAGCTTGGGCCGCCAGTTGCCTACCATGAGCAGGTGGGGCGAACGATTATCGAGAACAGCGAGATCGCGACGATCATCGAGCGCGACTATCATCTCTCGCCGGAGCGCGTGGCCGATTTCATCGATCCCCCCCGGGGGCGGGCGAGGTATGCCGACGATGAACTGCTAGGCCATCTGTTGAGCGGCGCGCTCGATGTCGATAAGCTCGATTACCTGCCGCGCGATGCCCGCGCCTGCAACGTGCCGTATGGCGGCGTGGATGTCTCGCGGCTGCTGGGAGCGCTGCGGGTACATACGGACGTGCAGGGCGAGCGGCATCTGGTGGTGACGCACAAGGGGATCAGCCCGCTGCATTCGCTGCTGCATGCACGCCAGGAGATGTTCGACAATATCTACTGGCACCATACCAGCCGCGCCTTTCAGGTAATGCTGGTGCGCGCCGTGCAGGAGGCGCTTATCGCCGGGGCGCTGTGTGCGGAGCAACTGGTGGGGCTGAACGATGCCTCGCTGCTGGCGCTGCTGCAAGAAGCCCGCATGCCGGTGAGCGCGCGCGCGCTGGCGCAGGAGTTGCAACTGCGCCGCCCCTATAAGGGAGTGCTGGAGGTGAGCCGGCTTGCCGGTCGCTTCTTCAATCGTCTCGATGCCCTCTTCTGGGATGCGGAGCGGCGGCGGCGCGTCGAGCAAGCGCTGGCGGCTGAACTGGCAAGCGCGCTGGAGGTGGAGATAGCGGACCACGAAGTGCTGCTGGATATCCCGCGCTCTGAGAAGTGGGAGATGGACGTGTGGATCTCGTTTGCCCATCCACCCGTCGGCATGGCGCCGCTAATGAAGTGGGTGGAGGTGACAGGGCTGCAATCCGACGACCTCGCCCGCTATGAACAGCACCAGCGCCGCATTCGCGTTGTGGCGCCCGAACGCCTGCGCCCGCTGTTGCTGGCGCGGCGGGATGATTTACTGCTGCCGTTGTTGGATAAGCTGACTTGAAGAGATTTAACCACCGGGAAGTGATACCGGTGCCGGTAGGGGCGCGGCGCTGGCTGAATGCTCGGGTGGGGTGCCGGGGGCCAGACGCAAGCCCGCTCGCCAGATGGGAACGGTGGGGGATCATTTGGAGAGGCGGATTTGCGCTTTGGCCCCCACCCGGCGCCACGCTCCTACGTCAATCCCGGCATTTATGATGCTGGTTTACGAGCGCGGCGGCCTTCGACGCACGGTCACGGCTTTGTTGCGGTAGATCATCCTGATCGCCTTTTCGCGAATGCGGCGCGCGGGCGGATACTCCGGGTTGATATGTACGGCATGTTCGGCGGCCTTCGCGGCTTCGCGGTAGCGCTCAAGCCTGTAGAGCGTATCGGCTTTGAGCGTCCAGGTGCGCACGTTCGCCGGATCCATCTCCAGGATGTGCTCAATAGCCTTGAGAGCCTCATTGAAACGACCCATACCACGCAGCCCGCTCATATAGTTCTCCCAGGCAAACAGGCTCTCGGGCGTAAGTTCGGTGAGCGTGTGAGCGGTCTCTACCAGTTCGGCATGCATTTCCAGGGAGCGCAGGATCTGCGTTGCCTGCGTCAGCGAGGAAACATCGTTCGGACTGATCTCCAGCGCCTGGCGTGCGGCAGCGCATGCCTCGCGCATGCGTCCGAGCCGGGTAAGTACTTCGACCTTCATCTGGAGGGCGAAAAGATAGCCCGGATCAAGCTCCTGGCTGCGATTAAATGCCTCCAGCGCCTCTATGAAACGGTTGAAATTGAGCAGTGCGATGCCCTTATTCGCCCAGGCGCGGGCATCCTGCGGCGCGAGTTCGACGGCGCGCTGCGCGCTGCGCAATGCCTCCGAGAACTTCTGCTGTAGCAACTGGAGGCCGCTGCGGTTAATCCATGCCAGCGCGAGGTTCGTATCGAGCAGCAGCGCCTGGTCGTTAGCAATAGTGGCTTCGGAGAAGCGTTCAAGCTTTTGTAGTGCGCGTGCCTTGTAGGCCAGCCCCTGCGCCGAGTTCGGATTAATGTCGAGCAGCGATTGTGCTGCCCTGTACAGCGACTCGTAGTGGCCCGTGCCATCTAACGCAATAGCCAGGCCCAGCAGGGCGTCTTCATCATATGCGTTATGGTGAAGGAGGGCCGAGAAGGTTTCGCTGGCCTGGAGCCAGCGCCTGGCCTGGAGATGCTCGTGGGCGCTCTGCCTGATCTGCTCAAGCTTGCCTGTTGTGCCTGATTGGATATCTTGCTCTTTCACCGTTATTGTTTCCTGTCCTGATAAGAAAGCAGTAGAGATGGATTCTATGCTTTCCCGGTCCTCGTCCGTTCCCACAATATTTTTCTCCTGCACTAATTACGTCCTCATTATCTCATTATCGATCCTTGTGGGCAAGTCCCCTTCCCTTGAGAATAGGACTCTTTATTTTTCCTTCTTTCACCGGGCACTCGCGCGGCTCCGCCGCGCAAGGGAGATATGTTGTGTTGTGAGAAAATGCGCGCAGCGCATTTTCTCACAACACAACATATCCGGCGAGTGCCGCGGGCGCGAGTAAGCGATCCCGCGCTCATACAGATTCTTTACAAATCCCTCAAAGATCTATAAGAAACCTGCGCTATAGTATTGCTAAGAGATAAGAATAAACGTATGTAGTGTAGTGACAATCATGTGTGTGAACACCGGGAGTACTGAAAAATGGCTTACCAGAATGTAAATGATGAGGCAACAACCCCATATCAGCCCTTTCAGCAGCAGAAGGTAGTACCGCCGCAGAACAACAGGCCGCCAAAGCCGCCATCCAGGGGGCTGCGCACGGGCGCCATTATCGCGCTCGCGCTGGTGATCGCCCTGGTCTTCGGCGTTGGCCTCTTCGCCGGCTGGGAGTTTGGTCATAATAGCTCAACCGCTGTGGCCGATAATCCCGCAACGACGCTGCAACCGGGATCGAATCCTCAAACGCAGGCGACGGTGCCCGCGCTTACAGGGAACAATATCGATACGGTGCGTGAGGCAGTGATTGCGAAGGTCAAGCCTGCCGTCGTGGAGGTCGATGTGCAGACGCAGCGCGGTGGCGCGCTTGGCTCAGGGGTGATTATCGATGGTCGTGGATATATTGTTACCAATAATCACGTCGTCGATGGTGCGCAGAGCATTCAGGTCGTGCTATCGAACGGCGCCAGGGAGAGCGCCCAGCTGGTGGGCACCGATCCCGAGGACGATCTGGCGGTAATCAAGATCAACCCGCCGGCTAAGATGGCCGTGGCGACGCTGGGCGATTCGTCGAAGCTCGTTGTAGGACAGTCGGTGCTGGCAATTGGCAACCCCCTGGGCATTCAGGAGACTGTGACCAGTGGCATTATCAGCGCGTTGAACCGCACGGTAACTGAGCCGGGCGGAGCCACGCTCCCCGATGCGATTCAGACCGATGCCCCGATCAACCCGGGCAATAGCGGCGGGGCGCTGGTGGATATGCAGGGCAACGTCATCGGCATCCCGACGCTGACGGCGGTTGATCCCGAGTTCAATACCCCGGCGAGCGGCGTTGGTTTCGCCATCCCGTCCAATCGCGTCTCCTTCATTGCCAGGCAGATCATCGCCACGGGGCAGGTGACGCATACCGGGCGCGCGGGCCTCAACATCACGGCGACCACCGTAGACCAGATGGTAGCGGCTCAGGATAATCTCTCCGTCGATCATGGCGTGCTGGTTGTCAGTGTGACGCCTGGCGGAGCCGCCGCGCAGGCCGGTATCCAGGCCGGGGATGTGATCGTGCAGGTCAATGGTCAGGATATCAACGATCAATCATCGTTGAGCGATATCCTGGCGACCAAGAATCCTGGCGACAAGATCACGATGAAGGTCTATCGCGGCAATCAGCAGATGACCTTTAATGTTACGCTGGGCGAATTGCAGGTCGGCTAACAGGGGATCAGCACACAAAATGTAGAGACGGGGGCAAGCCCCGTCTCTACATTAATGGTCATTATCAATGTAGAGACGGGGCTTGCCCCCGTTTTTCCTCCTGTCCCCGTTTTTCCTCCTGTCCCCGTTTTTCCTCCCGCCCCTGTTTTTCCTCCCGCCCCCGTATCTTTTGCGCCTCCTGGTCAGGTCGCGCCATCTGGGGAGCAGCGGGACGGGTGGCGCGCGAGCGGCGGCTGGCGAGCAGCACCCCGATGAAGAGGATTACCCAGCCCAGGGCCATGATGAGCCAGAATACATTCTCAATGCCAAAGAAGCGGGCCAGGCTCCCGGCGGCCCCGTTGAGTAGCGCGCCGACGAGGATCAGCAGGTTGGCCCACAGCACGTTGCTGGTGCGCAGGCCAGCGATATCGGGCTGCCGGCGTACCAGCTTCCATCCCGAATAGATCGAGATGCCTGCGAGCGCGACAACGCCCAGCGTGTTGAGAAGGATCAGCGGCACCAGCCACGGCCCGGGCTGCAATACGCCCGTGCCAGGAGTGCCGGCGACCTGGCGAATCTGGGCCAGATCGATGCGTGCATCCAGGATGAAGGAGATTGCCACCAGGCTGATAAAGGAGAGAATGCCGAGGCAGATGTTCGTTGCGCGCCGGCTGAACACCAGCGCAACGCTGCCCATACCGAGCCAGGCCGGAGTGAGCGCGCCGCCAAGAATGTAGTAGATGCGGAAGAAGAGAATGCCGGACGCGCTGGCCGGCTGCACGACAATCATGGCGAGGTAGGCCAGGGTTGCGACAAAGGCCATGAGGAGCGCGATGGCCCAGTAAAGCTGGTAGATACGGTGGCGGCGCGCGTACTGGCTCAGCACCACGCCGGCGAAGAGGCCCGTCACGATCACATTGATGATCGGCGGCACCAGCAAAATAGCATTGTTCATGATCCATCCCCGTATATTATGATAGCAGTCTGGAAACCTGTAGAAAATTGCGTAGACTACTTTAAAAATATACAGAAAACTGAACTGCGGTGCAATATGATGGACCATATGATCCTGATTTTTGACAGGACTGCTCAGCGCCTGCGGTGCTTCGCCAGAATGCGTGAGTGCGTGCAGTGCGGATACCGTCTCACCGCACGCACTCACGCATGGACAAGCCGCCGCAGGCGTCTGCCCCCTTGATCCCTGCCTGGCTTCTTATGGCGCTCGCGCTTTGGGGCGGCGTCCGAGCAGGAGGATGTAGCCAGTAGCGCCGAGCAGCAGCAGGAGCAGGCCCAGTGCGATGCTTCCCCCTGTCGTGCTTATGTCAAAGAAAGCTAATACCGGCCGGAGCGGATTCGCAGCCTGGGCCGCAGCCGTATGGTCAGATTTCTGTGGCGAGCCAGGCTTTACGGCGTAAGGCCCCATCGTAGGCGGCGCCGTGGGCGTTATTTCTGGCGCTGATGACGCTTGCGGATGCGTTGCCGTGGGAGGAACGTTCCTGCTGGTGGCGCTCCCGCCCCCGCCGCTTGCGCTCCCCCCGGTGCTTTGTGCTGATGAGGCAGCAGGAGCGGACATCGATGTCGCGGTGCCACTGCCAGGACGTAGCAGCCCCGTCAGCAGCCCCCAGGAGAGCAGGAAGAGTCCGAGTACAGCCGCGATGGCGCACAGGCTGCGCGCGGTAGTGCGCAGAACGACGGGCCAGGTGCGCCGGCGTTGTGCAGGGCTGCGCGATACACGCTGTGTGCTGTAGTCCGCGATAGGCGTGACGGCAGTATTTACGGGCAGCGCGAATGAGCGCGGCAGATCGGGCTGTGGTAGCGCACGCAGTAGATTCACGGTCAGCCGCAGAGCCGCTAACTCCTGCTGGCATTGCTCGCAGGTCTTGATATGTGCATCCCATTCGCCCTGTTCATCCGAGGAAAGTTGCCCGTCGAGAAACGCCGAAAGCTGTTCAGTTGTTGGATGCCAGTCATGCTGTGTCACGCGCATGCTCCAGGATTCTATGACTCATTACTCTTGGTAAGACGGTAATCCCTGGGCAAAAGTTCCCTGTGCTGGTAGAGATAGTCGCGCAGGCGCGTGCGCCCGCGCGAGATACGCGAGCGGACCGTGCCCAGTGTCGTCTGTGTCGCCGCCGCCACCTCTTCATACGAGAGGCCCTGGATATCGCAGAGCACAACCGCCGTCCGCTGATCGAGGGGAAGTCGCTGCAAGCCTTCCTGGATCACCTCGTGCAGTTCTTGCGCCAGCAGGCTCTCTTCGGGATTCCCCTCAACGCCGGTTGTGGTCAGGGAACCCAGAAAATCAGTGCTGTGGGGTTCGTCCTCGTCGGTCAGGGCATCAAGAGATTCGGCGGGGTGGCGCTGGACGCGGCGCCAGTGGTCGCAGGCCATATTCGCGCCAATGCGCAGGAGCCAGGCACGGAATGAACTGCCGCCGCGATACGACTGAATGCCGCGGAATGCGGCGATGAATGCGTCTTGCGTAACATCGGCGGCGCTATCGTAATCGCCAATCACGCGGAAAACGGTCCCGAACATGATCTGCTGATATCGCGAGACCAGTTGATTGAACGCGTTGACATCTCCGTGCTGGCTGCGGGCGATGAGTTCCTCCTCCTCATCTCGCGCGAGCTTGCTCATGTGCCGCCTCTCTCATAGGATGTGTCTGATGTTCAGTGCTCTCTGGTGCCACACCACAACATCTATGCGGAGAGCGCCATAGACGCGAGCATACGATGGTGCTGGAAATCAGACACACATAGAATATTTGCGCCAGTGTAGCACATTTTGGGAGGAGAGGGAATGGCATCACACTCACCTATGAGATATAATGATCCATAGCCATGTAGCTAGTTTCTGCTTCGTCGTGGAAGTAGAAGTGGCCCGCAGGCTCCCGGGTCGGGCGCCACTTTCCTCCACAGCGTAAGCCCTAATCCCCTGAAAGGACTCTCTATGTCCACTACTACTCAAGGTCTTGAAGACGTTGTTGCAACGCAATCGCAGATCTGTGATCTTGACGGCAAGCAGGGTAAGTTAACGTATTTTGGCGTTGATATCCACGATCTTGCCCGCTATTCGTCGTTTGAAGAGACGGCCTACCTGCTCTGGCACGGCGTCTTACCAACGCAGGCGCAGCTCGATGAACTCAGACAGCAGTTCTATACGAGCCGGGCGCTCCCTGATCAGATACTTGCCCTGATGCGGTTGATGCCCACCGCGACTCCCCCGATGGATATCCTGCGCACCGCAGTCTCCGCCCTCTCCGCCTTCGACCCCGATCTTCACGATACCTCCACCACTGCCAACGAGCGCCGCGCTGTGCGCCTGACCTCCGTCCTGCCAACGATCATGGCAAGCTGGGAGAGCATACGCAATGGCAGGGAGCCGGTTGCGCCACTGCCCGATGGCAGCCACGCCGCGAACCTCCTGTATATGCTCGGCGGCAAGCGGCCCGATCCCGAGACGGCCCATATGCTGGATGTCATTATGATCTTGCATGCGGACCATGAATTGAACGCATCTACCTTCGCTGGCCGTGTGACTGCCGGCACCCTGGCGAATATGTACGCGGCGATCACGTCGGCGATAGGGGCGCTCTCCGGGCCACTGCACGGCGGCGCCAATGAGCAGGTGATGCGTATGCTCTTACGCATCGGAGAAGTTGACCGCGCGCAATCGTACATCCACGACGCGCTCGAACGTAAAGAGCGCATTATGGGTTTCGGACATCGTGTCTATCGCACAGAAGATCCGCGCGCCACGCACCTGCGCAAGATGTCGCAAGAACTGGGCGAACGCACCGGTGATACGCGCTGGTATGAGATATCGCGTGTCGTTGAGGAATACATGAAGGAGCACAAGCACCTCAACGCCAATGTTGACTTCTATTCGGCCTCGGTCTACTACATGATGGGTATACCCATTGACCAGGATACCGTGCTCTTTGCGTGCAGCCGCATGGCGGGCTGGACGGCTCACATCCTGGAGCAATACGCCCATAACCGGCTCATTCGCCCGCGTGCCGAGTATTCCGGGCCTAAGATAACGCCCTACACTCCCATCGAACAGAGAAAATAAGCATCACCTTGAGCGCAGCCAGGGATCTCTCTGCCTGGCGGTTTGTCCATTAATACTGCTTGCGTGCGTCCAGGAGGTGATAGTGGATGGAGGGCGCGCAGCCGCGCGCCCTCCATCCACTATCACCTCCTGGGAGCGGCGCAGTCGCGCGGCGTGATGCCTGAATAGTTACAACAAATGTTGTACATCCTTTTTCATCGCCTCATAGCTCTGGTAGCGCAGGGCGCTATCCTCCATCAAGGCGCGGCTCAATATGGCCTCCAGCCCGGTTGAGACGGCGGGGTTGAGCAGGCGCACCGGCGGATACGATGGATAGTGGGGAGGCGCAACGTTGGTAAGTGCGTGGTGCATGCTCGCGGCCAGCGCGTAGATGCAGGTGCGCTGATCGTAGGGCTTATCCTGGATCGGCAGGTATGGCGAGATGTTCAACTTACGCGTGGTGCGATTCCTGCTGCCCTCAGCATGGCTGCGAGTCGCGGCCGGGCGCGCGGGCAGTGGAATCTGGAATCCAGTCAGCATAGCGCGCCCGCGTTTGTTCTCTATGATAATATTGGCCGGCGAAATGTCGTAGTGGCGCAGCGGCGGGCGCTGTCGCTCCAGGGCGATGAGCACGTTGAGCAGCGTATTCAGATAGTTGAGCACGTCGCGCTCGGGCAGTGGCCTGAGCAGCCTTTGCAGCCGTTCCTCCAGGCTTTCGCCGTCGATATAGCTCTGCACCATATAGTAGTGCTTCCCCTCAGCGAAACGATCCAGTACCGCCGGGATCAGGGGATGGCGCAGGCGGGCGAGTGGCTCGGTGGCGCGCTCGAAGAAGGCCACATCCTTCGCGCGCTGCGCCAGCGGGCCGTCTGTGCATTCCCAGCGTTTCAGCACCACCGGCCTCTCGTGCGCCTGCGCGTCGGTGGCGATGGCGACCATGATGCGCGTCTCTTCGGACTGCTTCAATACGCGCTTGATCGTATAGCGTCCCTGGCGCACGTTGACGCCAAGCAGCGGGCTGTGCGGGACCATCAGCGGTGGAATGGTGAGCCGTCCACAGGCCGAGCAGCAGCGCTGGCCGAAGCGTACCGGTGCATCGCAATAGGGGCAGTAGCGATTATCGTGCTCCGCGCCGCAGAGGGCGCAGCGCTGCGCCCCGGTGCGATTCTGCTCCCCGCAGATCTGACAGACGTAGCGCTGCTGGGCGATGCGCACGGCATGGGCATAGCTATCGGCGAACTCAATAATATTACGATAGCGCTGGCGATAATCCTTTGAGAGCGCGCGCAGCAGCACCGCCGCGACCTCGACGGGCACGCGCGGGTTCCATTGCTGCGGCGATGGCGGCGGCTCCTTGAGGTGTGCGTTCCACATCTCCTCAAGGCGCTGGTAGACAAAGGGCGGGCGGCCAGCAAGCAGCTCGTAGCAGCAGATGGCGAGCGCGTACTGGTCCGAATCGCGCCTCGGGTTGCCCTGCCACTGCTCCGGCGGCATATACGCGGCTGTCCCCGTCACTTCACCCAGCGACGCATGCGTCTGCATGCCCAGATAGAACGTCGTGCCAAAGTCGGAGAGCAACACCTGGCCGTTGCGCCCGATCAGCAGGTTGCCGGGCTTGACATCCTGATGAATCAGGCCGTTGTTATGCACGTAATGCAAGGCATCGGCGGTCTGCTCCACGTAAGGAGTAAGTTCCTCGGCGAAGGCAAAACGGCGGCTGCCATCGGAGCGGCGAAAGATATCGGTGATCGTCTGGGGCGCGTATTCCATGACGAAGTAGGGCTGGCCGTCATCCGCCAGTTCTCCGAAGTTGTAGATAGGCAGGATATTCGGGTGCTGCATTGCGGCGATGCGGCGCGCCTCCTGCGAGAAACTGGCCTGCGCCTTCTCCGTGAACTGGTCCAGGCGCAGCACCTTGAGCGCCAGAATACGACTCAACGGGATCGGTTCCCGCACTTTGTAGACATGACCATAGCTTCCGGCGCCGATGAACGAGACAACTTCATAAATGCCAATATGGGCGCCTTGAATGAGAAAGTCACAGCGTTGACAGCAGATGGCGTTATCCGGGTTATCGTGTCCCCCTCCAGCACGCGGATTCAGGCAACGGGCCACGTATTTATCCTACCTCTTCTGATTTTTGATGCACTGGCATTTGGAGAGCGCTGCATTTTACGTTTCGTTATATTTACGCCCAGACCGGCTACAGGTTACGATTGTACCTGAGAATGGGCGCGCGGACAATAGCCAGGTGCCAGTGTGCCTGGGCCGAAAATCTCTTCAACAATTTAGTACTATCCTACCAGGTTTCTGCATCGCTCTGTAAATGTGAAAAAGTCTGGTCGTAATACACGCCAGATAGGTTAAATCGAACAGGTCTGTATGCGCATGCATCTAAAGATGTCAATGTATATCACTGGCTCAGATCTGTTCGAGCAATTGACCTGTATGCTGTGACTATTCAGTAGGAAGGCGGGGAGCACGGCGTGAAGGGACTATCTGAAGAGTTGCTGCATTCGTGAAGCTTATCTTCTGTCTGCCGGACCTGTTGATGAGGGCAGGATCTGAAACGAGAAGATAAAGGTCTACTGTAGGAAAGGGGCTGGCTGATCAAAGTGCTGGTTCCCGGAAGAAAGGAGATCTCATGAAGAGGACATTAGCAGGACCTGCATACCGTACTTCCCGGCGTTCACTGCTCAAGAAGGCTGTAGCCGGCGGTGCCGGGCTGGCGGGTGTATCAGGAATTGTTGGCGCGGGCGTATATCTCTCGCAGAGCGGGCACAAGACGGCGGCGCATGCGGCTGGCTACCAGTACAACGGGGATAGCATTCAAAATATTCTCAATATGTTATCTACTGCCAAAGCAGCGGGCGTAGCCTTCTACACCCAGGCCCTGAACAATGCTCATATGCTCGGCTGGAATCATGATATGCGTAACCATGTCCAGGCCATACTTGTAGAGGAGCAGATTCACGTATTGTTCCTGCAATTGCAGGGCGGGAGGCCGCACACCACGAAATTCAGCTTCCCCCACGGCATGAAAAGCGTGCAGCATGCCAGCAAGTTCCTCGATACGCAGCAAATGCTGGAAAGTATTCTCATGTCAGCCCACCTTGCGGCGATCAAGGAGTTCGGCCAGATGGGGCGAGGGGACATGGCGCAGATGATCGGACAGATGATGGGCGTGGATGCCGAGCATCGTGCCTGGGGGCGCTGGATGGGTAATATGATGCCCATGACGAATCTCGTCTTCGAACAGGTCACGATTGTCGAGGTTGTCGAGGTTATCGTTGTTCTCCAGAAGAACGGCTTTATGACGCCGACAAACGGAAATACCTTCTGGTACCATCCCACGAATACCGTGATGGGCATGAACATGAATGGCATGAATATGCAAAACATGCAAAACATGCAGATAACCCCGAATATGCAGATGATGACCCCGCAGCCTCCGCACTTTTAAGTTGGACGCTATGGCAAAGCCTGCTAACAGCTCTGCAATTTGCCCTTCGCCGGGCTGTTGCGGCTTTTGCCGATAGCGCTACACTCATCAGGGCCGGCGGCGCATCCCTCTCAGGTTGTAGACACGGGGGCAGCGCCGCCGCTCTGTGAACGTCTCATCTTCTCATGAGTATGAGAGCAATGTCAAGCTACTGCTCTTCTCAATGCGTGACAAAATGTCACTCTTTACCCAAATTCGGCACCTCTTGATCCTCGGCCAGATATTTCAGGGACATGCTCTAGTTCAACTTATCTGAGCACAAACTCCTGATTGAAGAGCGACAGCAGTATTTTGTATACCAGGCAATAGAAACCCTCAGAGAAACAAATGTGGCTTGCAAGTAGCAAATGGAACTTGCCCTGCCACTCCAGATGAGACTACCAATGCATTCACCGCCTGAACAATCGCTTCTGACCTGACCGCAATACTCTCTATTTGGTCTAACCCGATCTTATCAGGTATCAGCGCCTCCGCGCTCCTGATACGTCTGTATTCTTCTATTTCATTTATAAAACGACGACCGGGACGATCAAAAATCACATCCCATTCAAGACGATCAAGGAACGCCACGTCAGCAAAAACAGCAGAACGATTTACATTTATGCCGTGCGGATTGCTATCCGGGTAGTACCTGCGCTCACATAACGCTCTGTGAAGCGTTGCAGGTGTAATGGCGACGCACTGTGTGTCAAAATGCGTGAGTTGTTGATTGGTTGCATTTCCATCAGTAAACACTACACCTTTGTTCTGAAGCATGGAACGACTAATCTCAAGAATAACTAATTGATCTTGTATGGCTGATATATGTGGTACATGCAGCATTGGGGGGCGGATAGCAAAATAGAAGGGGACGTAGCTATGCAAAGCGCGATAGCGCTGTTCGCAAAAATCATATATGAAGATACGTGCTCTCAGATCTTGTACACTGGTGAAAGCGATTGAATGAGGAGCAATTTTTCTTTGGGCTAATAGCTCATTAGAAAGCAAAGCTCCTTCCCTAAAAATGCTGGGGAGATTCTGAAAGTGCACCATGTGGTAAATATATCCGTCTAAATGGGTTCCTTCCATCGCCTTTTCACCTTTCTAATTCATGAACGTCCCTATGCGAGTAGGATTATATCATTATATTCAAATTTTGGAACTAATCTTATTAATATAAAAGCCAAAAGTAATGCTTATACCCTGAGAAAAATCAAGAATTTTACATAAGACAAATATAGTACCTAATAGTCAGTCCAGTTTGATTTTTGGAGACGGATAAAGATCATGCATTTGAGCGCGAGCATCGGCGCAAGTAAAGCGCCAATGAATACGACACCCCTGTGCATTGCGCTCGGTCGCCAACGTCACGATG
>Ga0209061_1001698_pt1 | contig 33885 bp, 27 predicted proteins | sample Coa_R1_10_FD_187157 | JGI IMG/M metagenome (GOLD analysis project Ga0209061, IMG submission 187157) | Surface soil microbial communities from Centralia Pennsylvania, which are recovering from an underground coalmine fire - Coalmine... | ecosystem: Environmental > Terrestrial > Soil >... | reverse complement strand
GGGCGCGCAATCCAATTCGCATTTGCGGCCCAAGGTCGCAGTCGACGCGGTCGTATTGTCATTTGCGCAGCGCGAGTTTCAAACCTACCTGGTCAGGCCGCGCGCCGCGGCGGCGCGCGGCAAGTGGGCATGCCCGGGCGGACTGGTCGCGGTCGGCGAGACGCTGGATGACGCGGCGCGCCGTGAGCTTCGCGCGTCGGGCCTTGCAAACGAGCCCTACCTGGAACAGCTCTTCACCTTCGGCAATCCCTCGCGCGATCCGGCGGCGCACGTAATCTCCGTCGCCTATCTGGCGTTGGTCGCGGCTCCGGTTCGATCGTCGTCGCCGACGAAAAAGTACTTCGAGGGAAGCTGGTTTCGCGTCTCGGCGCTTCCCGCGCTCGCGTACGATCACGCGCTGATGGTGCGGCGGGGAATCGCGCGCGTGCAGGCAAAGCTCGGCTACACCAACATCGCGTGCAACCTGTTGCCCGAAAGTTTTTGCTTCTCAGAGCTGGAGGCGCTCTATAGCGGAGTACTGGGCCGCGTGCTGGATCGCCGCAACTTTCGCCGCCGCATCATGGCGATGGGCATTCTGCGACCGGCGCCCGGCGTGCGGCGCGGCAATCATCGCCCGGCACAGCTCTATCGATTCTTAAAGCGCGACCTGCAAACGGTGCAGATTCTCTAGCAATTTAATCTGGTTTATACGCAGGACGCTGAGGCGACGTTCGCGCGAAAGATGCATCGGCATCCAAGCAAGGGACTGGGTCATGCTTTGGTCGCGCGCCAACCGCGGAGAATAAATTTACGCAGTTCCTCCAGCCCGAGCATCCCAACCGCGAACGGAATCAGCAGCAACCAAACGTTCGCCATGATCGGCGCGGTTCCGAAGATGAAATTACCCAAAGCCGTATAATCAATCAGCAAAACCAAGGCGATTTCCAGCATAACGCCACCCCAGATCAGCGGATTGCCGAGAATTCCGGTCGCAACAATGGAGCGGGTGGGACTCCTGCATAAGAAGACGTTTACGATCTGCAGCACGACGATCGCGCTGAAACAGGCGGTGGTGGCTTGCAGATACAGGGGGTCCTGATTCGAGAGCGCCTGGCCATAATGCCAGCCGCCGCCATGGAGTACGAAAAAAAATGCGGTCATCGCGATCGCCGCTTCGATCGCACCTAGGAAGAAATAGGCGCGAAGGGCCAACGACCAGTCAAACAGCCGCTGGCGCTGAGAACGCGGCGGGCGTTTCATGATCCCGGGATCGGGTTTTTCGACCCCGAGACCCAGCGCGGTCAGGGAGTCAGTTCCCATATCAATCGAAAGGATCTGAATCGGAGTAAGACCAAGCGGAACACTGAACAGCGAAAAAACCAGGTAAGGAACAAGTTCGGGGACGTTGTGTGCGAGAATATAGGTCAAAAATTTACGGATATTGTCGAAGATCGTTCGTCCGCCTTCGACCGCGTCAACGATGCTTGCAAAGTTGTCGTCCAGCAGCACCATGTCAGCGGCTTCCTTCGCCACGTCAGTGCCTGAAACGCCCATCGCGATGCCGATATGCGCGCTTTTCAGCGCCGGCGCGTCATTAACTCCGTCGCCCGTAACCGCGACCACGTGACCTTTTTGTTTCAGGGCCTCGACAATTCGGCCTTTCTGGTCGGCGCCGACTCGCGCAAAAAGAACCTCCGGGGTATCGAGCGCAAGCCGCAGTTGCGTATCGCTCAGGGAAGCTAACTTTTCCCCCGTAATCACCAAAGGATCGTCCGTCCGGAAAAGCCCGATCTCACGCCCGATCGCCCGCGCGGTGTACGGATGATCGCCCGTGATCATAATCACTCTGATACCTGCGTCGCGACACGTTTGCAGGGCAGTGCGTACTTCGGGACGGGGCGGATCTTCGAGGCCCGCCAGTCCGGCAAAGATCAGATCTTCCTCGAGATGCTCGCGGTCCCATTCGGATGCGAGCGGACGATACGCCAGAGCGATGACGCGCAGGCCCTCTTCCGCCATGGTTTCCTGCATCTGACGGATGCGGCTGAGAGAACCAGCGTCGAATGAACAGACTCCGCTATCGCACAGGATTCTGCCGCAGAGCGGAAGCACGGTCTCAGGGGCCCCTTTGCAGTAGAGCGTGGGGCCATCTGGAGTCGCATGGACGGTCGAAAGGCGCATGCGAGCGACATCGAACGGGATCTCGTCGAGCTTCTCAGATGCCGGAACTTCCGGGAGAAAACGTGTCGCGGTTTCCACCAGCGCGAGTTCCATCGGATCTCCAAATAGTACCGGCTTTCCATTTTGACGGCTTTCTCTGAGGTCATGACACAAGCCTGCCGTCAGAAAGAATGCCCTATACCGCCGTGAGATATCGTCTCGCTCCGGTGTATTGGGGACGCAATCGAGATTTGCGCCCAGCGACAGCCGCTTCACGGCCATCCGGTTCTGCGTCAACGTTCCGGTCTTGTCGGTGCAAATCACCGTCGTCGAACCCAAGGTCTCGACGGACGGAAGATAGCGAATCAAAACATTTCGTTTGGCCATGCGCTGCGTAGCCAGTACCAGGGCCAGTGTCAGCGTGGGCAACAGTCCTTCGGGCACCATCGCCACGATGATCCCTATGGCGAAGATGAACCCCTCCCAGAACGGCAGGCCGATAACGCGACTGATCGCGAAGAATACCGCTCCAATTACCACCGCGATAACGCCGATCAGGCGGCTTAAGTGCGCGACCTGCTCTCTGAGCGGCGAAGTCACCTGTCTGGCGGTCTGCGTGAGATGCGCGATCCTGCCGAACTCGGTATGCATTCCGGTGGCAAAGACGACCGCCCTCGCCTCGCCTGCGACCATCGAGGTACCAGCGAGCAGAATGTTTTCGGCATTGATGATTCGCTCTGCTTTCGACGCTTCGGCGTTGCGGAGCTTTGACAAGGACTCGCCGGTGATGGTCGCATTGTTGACCTGCACACCGAATGCTTCGATCAGGCGGCAATCGGCTGGAATGCTGCTGCCCGCTTCAAGGAGGATGATATCTCCCGGGACGAGCTGTTCTGCAGGTAATCGTGTCACGCTGCCGTCGCGCATGACGTCGACCTGCTGCGGCAGCAGCTTGCGCAGGGCTGCAAGGGTTCGCTCGACTCGAAACTCCTGCCAAAAGGAAAACAGGCCGCTGACGACGATCACAATCAGGATTGCGTACCCGACCTTGGCCATCCCCTGGTTCGGGTCGCTCCATTCTGCGAGGAACGCCAGCGCCGCAGCCAACCACAGTATCAACGCGAAGAAATGAGTGAACTCCTTCAGGAACCTCACGATGGTCGGCTCCCGCACCACTTCTTCCACCCGGTTCGGACCGTATTCCCGCAATCGTCGAAGCGCCTCTTCCGAAGTCAGGCCTGCGGGACTGCTGCTGAGGCTCGCGATCGCTTCGGCTATCGCGAGGCGGTGAATTTTCATGCGGCCAAGCCGATCGGTAAATAAATCGATTCGGTTCAGCGTGCTCGAAAGCTATAACCATGCCGTCTCGGATTGCGTCGATCGGTGGACGAGGATCTTTTTTATTTTTATCGGGTGCTACGAAACGACATCGGGCATTCCCCTCGTCTATGCCCCTACGGTCGGCGAGGCCTGCCTCAACTGGAGCCGAATCTTCAGGCGGCCCCGAGGCCTCTATCTCTACATCAAGCGACGAGGGCGGATGCGTGAGATCCTCAGGAATTGGCCGGAGCTCGGCGTGCGCCGGAAGCGGCCGTCGATGGCAGAATTGGACGATTTCGTAGAGGAGTTTGTAAACGCCATTGGCGTGAAACGGCATCGGGGAAAATCATGTCCCTTGGTACCGATCGCTGTCATTCCCACCTTTCGGACCCAGCATGAACTCTTGGCGCCGATCGCATCATCGCTTTGGTTCTGACGGACGCAACCCGTAACGGCAGCTTTTTTTGATCCGTGCGCGTCGGTTGATGATCAAGGGGGGGCGCGATTTTTGGCCCGTTGTTTGCGTCTTCCCACGCCATTCGATCGGCGAAAAATTTCGAGGGCGAAAACTCATGGACGAACCGGGCACCTTGGAGCTGCTACGTGATCTGAAAGATTCGATCCTACCATCGCAATACAACGATCTCGTCAGGGGCCGCCCTTCGGCTCTTCCGGGCGAGCATCGGCTGCTGTGGGCGGTATTGGAGATGGCGATTAGAACCTATGTCGCAAACGTAAGCTGTTCAACGGTCAATCAACGCCGAGAATTCCAAGAGGTCCGTAGCTGGTTCCTCGCGGAGCCTGACTCAACACAAGGCCTGTTCGCGTTTCGAACTATCTGTGAATTCCTCGACATCGATTCCGCGCGACTGGTCAGAAGGCTCGAGTCTATCTCAGCCGGCAAGCTGCCGAAGCAGCTCCATCGCACTTGGATTTCACGGCCGTCCAGGCGTCGCCGCTTAGCTGCCTGATTCCACTGGCAAGATGAGGCGAACGAGGCCATCCGCCCTTCTTTGCGGCTCGAGGTTCAGGCCGCAAAGAGCCGTCGCGCGGACGTTCCGGATCTCGCACACCGAGGCCAGAATCTGCAGTACGCCTTCGGCGGCGATTACCGCGCGCTCACCCATGGGCACTGCATCGTGGCGTTCCGCTGGCTACTGCTTGACCCTTCGGCAAGTTTTCGAAGATATAAACCTTCCTGAACCGCGGAGGAGACCGATGAACTATGTATTTCGTTTTCTTGAAACCATCGCGGCGATAGTACTTGGATTGGGGGTTCTTGTCGGTACCGGATGGTCTGAAAACGAAAGCCCACAAATGATTCCCGGAGAGACCGCCGTAACAAGCGGTCGCCTGGAATATCGTAGTCATTGCGCTCAGTGCCACGGAGTGGCCGGCAAAGGCGACGGGCCGGTAGCGGCGGTACTGACGAAAAAGCCGGCCGACCTGACGGTTCTTGCCAAGAATAACGGCGGAACGTTTCCGGAAGAGAAAGTCGTGAACGTCATTAATGGAAGCAAAATTATCACCGCGCACGGCACCCGCACCATGCCAATCTGGGGCATCGAATTCAGCAAACCACGACCCGGGGCCCCTTCCAAAAGTGTAACGATAGTTAACGAACGCATCAGGATGCTTACGGATTATCTCAAGTCCATCCAGGAAAAATAGCGACTTCAGAAGGCGGAGCCTTCGCTCGCTCGCATTACGGCGCTTTTATAGTGCGCGAGCACCGAAAGGACTTCCGTCACTCCGCCCTCGGTATCGATCGTGAATTGAGCCGCTCTTTCTGTTTGCAATTTATTTGGCTGCATAGTTACGTTCGGTCTTTGAGAGACTCTTGGCGGGGGACTTATCGGTGAACTGTGCAACCGGTGTCTTTCGCGATGGATTCGGCATTCGTTCCAGAAAAGAAACGGAGTTGAAGCCCTGCCTATCCAAACAACCAGACGCAGGAGAGGGCGATGTCTTCAGGCCCAAGCAGACGAGGTGGTCCACGCCATTACCATCTATTGTGGGATGACGAGCTCGAGGAGTTGCGGCCGATTCTCAAGCTGGTCAGCGATCATCTGGATGAAATCGTAAGTCACTGGTACCAGCTCTACGCGCTGCATTTCGGCGATCAACGGACGCTGGCGGAGCGCGAGTTTCACGAGATTTTCTACACCAATTTAAAGCGCAACACGAACGACCTGCTGGAGGGCGACATGGATCGCTACGCCCTCAACACCATCCGCACCGGCGAGCTGCTGTGCGAGCGGCACGTGCCGTTCTCGGAGGTGATCGCCTCGCTGCATCTGTACGAGGAGAGCGCGCACACGGTGTTTCCGCCAGCGCTGCCGGTCGAGATCTACACCACCTTCGACAAGCTGAGCCACGTGCGGATGATCCTGCTGGCGGATGCCTACTTTCGCTCGGCGGCGGCGATCTCGGGCGCGCGCATCGAATCGCTGGAGCGCGAGGCGCGCCGGCTGCCGCGCGAGGCGCGGCGGAGCTATCACGGGCTGGTCGGCTCCAGTGCGCCGATGCGCCGGCTGTACGAGCGCATCGAGGCGGCCGCGGCCACCCGCGGCACGGTGCTGATCGTCGGCGAGAGCGGCACCGGCAAGGAGCTGGTGGCGCGCGCGATCTGCGAGGCGGGTCCGCAGGCGGGCGCGCCGTTCGTGGCGCTCAACTGCGCGGCGATTCCCAAGGACCTGATCGAAAGCGAGCTGTTCGGCTACAAGCGCGGGGCCTTCAGCGGCGCCAACGCCGATTACCTGGGGCTGTTCCGGGCCGCCGAGGGCGGCACGCTGTTCCTCGATGAAGTGACCGAGATGAGCGCCGAGACCCAGAGCAAGCTGTTGCGCGCGGTGCAGGAGCGCACCGTGCGGCCGGTCGGCTCGACCCGCGAAATCGCGGTCGACGTGCGCTTGATTGCCTCCACCAATCGCGACCCGGAGCAGGCGGTGCGCGACGGCCGACTGCGCCCCGACCTCTACTACCGCCTGCAGGCGAGCGTGATGCACGTGCCGCCGCTGCGCGAACGCCTCGACGACCTCCCGGCGCTGGTCGAGCACTTCATCGCCTTCATGAACGAGAAGCTGCGGCCGCAGGTGGTGGTCCATGGCATCGAGCCGCAGGCGCTCGACGCGATGCGCGCCTATGCATGGCCGGGCAACGTGCGCGAGCTTTCCAACGCCATCGAAGGCGCCTTTACCTTCGGCCGTTCGCCGCTGATTCGGCTGGCGGACCTGCCGCCCGCCCTGGTCGCAGCCGGCGGCGCATCCGCCAGCCGCCCGCTCGCGGCGCCGCTCCCGCAGCCTGAGATGCTCGTCGGCTCGTTCGCCGACACCGAACGCGACCTGATTCGCCGCGCGCTGGCAAGCACCGGCGGCAACAAGGTCGCCGCCGCACGCCTGCTCCGCATCTCGCGCAAAAAGCTCTACGCCAAAATCGCCAAGTACAAGATCGTTACTGCTGAATCCCATGCCGGAAACGAGCCGATTGAACCCTCACGGGAGGACTCTTCGCGGAAGGCAAGTTAACGAAGCACGCTTGCCTTTTTTTGACGCTTCATCCGAGGAGCTTCGCAACTAGTCAATCGATTTGCGGAATCGCGCGACGCTCACTACCAGCAGAACGAACGTGAGCGCCGCGAGAGCAGTCATTTGCGGCCACAGCACGTTTAGTCCAACGCCCTTCAGAAAGGTCCCTCGCAGGATAACCAAAAAGTAGCGGAGTGGATTGAGATACGTCAGCATCTGCATCGCTCGGGGCATGCTCGTGATCGGGAACGCAAAGCCCGACAGTATGAACGCCGGGTTCAGAAAAAAGAAGCCCGAGGCAAACGCCTGCTGCTGAGTTGAACAAAGGGTTGAGATCAACAAACCCACGCCGAGAGTGCTGAGAAGGAACAGAGTGACACCCAACAGCAGCACCAGCGGATTGCCGAGAAATGGCACTTGAAACCAGAGGGTCCCGACCACCGCAACCAACACGACGTCGGCAAGACCGACCAGAAAAAAGGGGATGGTCTTGCCCAGAATCAGCTCGAACGGCCTGATGGGCGTAACCATAATCTGTTCAAGTGTTCCGATTTCGCGTTCGCGCACGATCGCAAAGGCGGTAATGTTGACCACCAGGATAAGGGTGATGCTGCCGATAACGCCGGGCACGAAAAACCACTGGCTGTTCAGGTCCGGGTTGTACCAAGGACGCGGCGCCAGATCGATCTGCGGCACGTTTGCAACCATCGCCGGCATCACCTGGTTCAACCGGTTGCGCGCATAGTCCTGGCTGAACTGGTTGGCGATCTGATTCACATAACCGACCGCGATCAGAGCAGTATTAGAGTTGGAGCCGTCGACAATCACCTGCAGGTGCGCCGTCTCTCCTTTACGCAGCGCCTCGGCAAAACCCGGCCCGATCTTCAGTGCCAGCGGGATATCGCTTTCGCCGATCAGTGATTTCAACTCGCGTTCGTTGTTAAGAATCTTCGCCGCTTCGAATCGCCCGGTGAAGGTGAAGCGGCTCAGCAGATCGCGGCTTTCCTGGCTGTGATCGTAATCGATGACCGCGATTTTGACGTGGTTCACTTCGAACGTGGCAGCATAACCGTAAATCAGCATCTGGAGGATCGGCGGTACGATTAACACGAAGCGCGCGTAGCGATCGCGCTTGAGCTGGACAAACTCCTTGATGATCATTCGCCATACGCGGTTGAGCATGCGACCCCTCACTCGATCTGCTTGCGAAAGGCGCGCGTCGCGAAGAACGCGATGACCGCCGCATAAATCGCCATGGCGATGATCTCCGGGATAAGGTCGTTGATCCCGGCGCCGCCGAGGAAGATGCGCTTGAGGGCGCTCACGTAGTAGCGGCTGTAAACCACATAGCTGACAACCCGGATCGCGACCGGCATCTGATCAATGGGAAAGGCAAAGCCGGACAGCATCGCGGTGGGCATCAAGGTAACCAGCAAGGCGTACTGGCTCGCACCGAGCTGGCTGCGCGTCGCGACCGAAATCATGTAGCCGATGCCGAGAATCACGATCAGGAACAGCGTGGTGGTGAAAAAGAACGCGCCCAACCCGCCACGGAACGGCACACCGAACCAGCCGACGGCGAACGCCGCGCAGGAGATTGCGTCGAGCAGGCCAATGATCAGATACGGCGCCAGTTTCCCGATCATGATTTCGAGCGGGGTGACCGGACTGGCGATGAGCTGCTCCATCGTGCCGCGCTCCCATTCGCGCGCGATCGTGAGCGACGAAAGCAGCGCTCCCATCAACGCCATGACGAGTGCGACCGTCCCGGGAATGATGAAGTTCTTGCTCTCGAGGTCTTCGTTGAACCAGGTCCGGTAATCGACACTCACCGGGACAGTCGCCTGCTGTGAGAGACCGTGGCGCGAGAACCAATCGAGCTGGATGCGGTTCGCGTAGCTGTCTACCACCGCCGTCGCGTAACCTTCAGCGAGCTGGGCGCTGTTGTTGTCGGTGCCATCGAGCAACGCTTGGACTGAAACCGGGCGGCCATCGCCAAGGCGCTCCGAAAAGTCCCATGGAATGACGATGCCGAGCTTGCAGCGGTCGGCGTCAATGGCGCGGACCAGCTCAGGATAGTTCCGCGCGACTTTCACGACATCAAAATATGGCGAGGCCTGGAACCCTTTGAGGAGCGCCTGGCTGTTCTGACTGCCTTCCTGATCGAGGATGTAAACCGGTATGTGGTCGGCGTCGAGCCGTGCACCGTAGCCGAGCAGCAGAATCTGAATCAGCGGCAAAACCACCGCGATTAAGAGGCTCCGGGGATCGCGGCGAATCTGGATCAACTCCTTGCGGCCTATAGCCGCGGTGCGCCGCAAATTCATTATGAATCCGCGTCCCCCGCAGGTTTTTCACCGGTCAAAGAGACGAATGCATCCTCCAGCGAGGGTGCAATCGGCTCGATGCGGTCGACGCGGATGCCGCGCGCGGCGAGAAAGGCCGGCAGTTCGCGCTCCGACTGTTGATCGCCGACGACCACGTGAAGTGCGGCGCCGAAGACCGAGGCGTCGGTGACGCCGGGCGCCCGCTTCACCGCTGCGAGCGCGTCACCCAACGGCGCAGCTTCGATCAGCAACAGATTGCCGTGAATCGCGAGCCGCTTGATCTCGCCCGGCGTGCCCATCTCAACGATCCGCCCGGACTCGATTAGCGCCAGCCGATTGCAGTACTCGGCTTCGTCCATGTAATGCGTCGTGACCAGGATCGTAATTCCCTCGCGGGACATTTGATGGATCAGGTCCCAGAACTGGCGGCGGGAAAGCGGATCGACTCCGGCCGTTGGTTCATCAAGAAACAGCACACGCGGGCGGTGCAATACGGCGCAGCCCAAAGCCAGTCGCTGTTTCCATCCGCCCGAAAATTCGCGCGTCAACGCTTGCTCATTGCCGGCGAGGCCGGACATGCCGAGAGCCCAGGCGATACCCTTCGTGAGCGCGTCCCCCGTAACACCGTAAAGACCGCCGAAAAATTCCAGGTTCTCAACCGCGGTGAGGTCGTCGTACAGGGAAAATTTCTGCGACATATAACCGATATGTCGGCGTACTTCTTCCGCTTGGCGCGCTATGTCGAACCCCACCACGGTCGCAGAACCCGACGTGGGAGTGAGAAGGCCGCAGAGCATCCGAATCGTGGTGGACTTTCCGGAGCCGTTGGGTCCAAGCAGACCGAAGATCTCCCCGGAGCGAATCTGGAAGCTCACCCGGTTCACGGCGACAAACTTGCCAAACCGCTTCACCAGATTGTCGACCACAATCGATGGTTTCGGATCCATCGTTCATGTGCCGATTTGCGTTCGCTGCCGGGAAATCGCGTACACAAATACGTCCTCGACGCTCGCCGTCGTCCGGCGCAGTTCGCCAAACGGGACCCGTGACTGCTCAAACCGGGCGCGCAGTTGCGTACTCCGGAGATCGGCATCATCGACCACCACGTGGACGGTGTCGCCCATCGCCATGGCGCTCAAAACGCCCTGCTCGCCGACGACAATCGATCGAAGCACCTCGGGATTTGGCGAGCTGATCGATAAGACCGCGCCCGGGAGCATACTCTTAAGCTCGGTCGGAGTGCCGAAGAAGAGACGGCGTCCCTTATACATCAGCAACAGCCGATGGCAGCGCTCGGCCTCGTCAAGATAGGCGGTCGAAACCAGCACCGATACTCCCTCGAAGACCAGGGAATAGAGGATGCTCCAAAGTTCCCGGCGGGACACTGGATCGACGCCGGTGGTCGGCTCATCGAGCAGCAGAAGTTGCGGCGTATGAATCAGGGCGCACGCGATTCCGAGCTTTCGCTTCATGCCTCCCGAGAGCTGGCCGGCGAGCCGGCCTCGAAAGCGGCTCATGCCGGATGCTTCAAGCAACTGTTGCTCGCGTTGTTGCCGCGCCGCATGGCTCACTTCGAAAATATCCGCGTAGAACCGGATGTTCTCGGCGACCGTAAGATCTTCATAAAGACCGAACTGCTGCGGCATATAGCTGATCAGACTCTTGATCGCCTCGGGATTCCGCAGCACATCCTGCCCACCAAGCAACACCGAGCCCGAATCGGCGGCAAGAACTCCTGCCAGAACACGCAGCGTGGTCGTCTTTCCCGCTCCATCCGGGCCTACCAAACCGAGGATTTCCCCCTTCTGAGCGGTAAAGCTCAGATTGTCGATAGCCTTTAAGCCGCCGAAGCATTTCGTCAGCCCGCTGACCTGTACGATTTCCTCAGTCATGGGATCCTGGCGGGTTCAATTCAATGGTGGCGTCGGCCGGCATTCCCGGCTTGAGCTCGTGACTTTGATTTTCGATGTCGATCCTGATGCGGTAGACGAGTGTGACACGCTCAGCATGAGTTTCGACGCTCTTCGGAGTAAACTCCGCGTTTTGCGAAATCATTGAGATGCGACCGACGTACTTGTGCCCCGGATAGCTGTCGGTGGTAATCAGGGCCGCCTGTCCGAAGCGAATCCGGCCGATGTCAGTTTCGTTGATGTAGGCGCGCAGCCATACGTGATCGAGATCGGCAAGCGTAAAGACCGGAGTGCCCGGCTGCATGTTCTCGCCAAGCTCCGCGTTGCGCACAAGAATCACCCCGGAAAACGGCGCGTACAGAGTCGTGTACCCAAGGACGATCTTCGCCAGCTTGAGGTTCTCTTGAGCGCTTTTGATGTCAGCCTGTGCTACACGTACGCTCTCTTCAGCCGCCGACTGAAGAGCCTCGTCACGCAGAAACGCTGCTTGCGATTGCCTCAATGCCGTTTCAGCTAGATCTCGCGTTTGGGTCGAAATAACCGATTTCTCCCAAAGCTCTTCGTTACGTTGATAGTCGATGCTTTTTTGCCAGAGATCGGCCCGGTCACTGGCCAGAGTCCGCTTGGCCGCTTCCAGGTTACGAACCGCCAGCGCGAGCTGACCTTGTTGCACCAGCAAAGCCGCCTCATCTATGGCCACCTGTTGCCGGTAGTCGTGGTCTTCTACGCGCGCCAACGGAGTGCCGGCCTGCACCCATTGACCTTCATCGAACGGAAGATAGACGATCCGCGACTGCACGGTCTTGAAGCTCAAGACACTCTGGTGTGCCTCGATGTTGCCCGAGACCAGCAGGATGTTTGGGCGAGGCCGATGCCAAAGCCAACCATAAATTGCGCCTGCCACGGCAGTAAGCATGACAAGCGTGCCGATAACGAAATTTTTCCGAAACCGTGACATCAATCACGATCCAGCGAAATTCATGCCTTGGAATCAACCCGAAGGCGCGCGGCCCTCCTGGAAATGTGTCGCCATTGGAGACATTATGACCAACTTTTGATTCTTTTCTGGCCATGCGGGGGGTTTGAATATTTTTGCGGTGCGCCGGTCGATTGTTCCGCCGAAGCTGAGCCCAAGTCTTGCGTCGTCAAGGGGATCGGAGCTCAGCGCGAGACTCCAAACACCTCGCCACAGTGAGTTTTCTTCAGGCTGTGAAGCAAATCTCGACAGAGAGGAATGGCTGGCGGAGAGGGGGGGATTCGAACCCCCGGTCCCAGCGAGGGGACACGTGATTTCGAGTCACGCCGGTTAAACCTGACTCCCGAACCTCTCCGCGATCGATGAGCTTTTCCGTTTACGCCCGCACAGTCAAGCTGACTATCCGTTGACACGCACCTTGCTACTCCGTCATCGCGGTGCTGCAACGATGGCTAGGGGGGCATCAAGACGAGTAATGTTCGTTCCAAACCTGCGTTCCGCGAGTGAGCCCTCTTTGCGATGATGACCCCCAATTGGTCCAGAATGTCGTTTTTTGCGCCAGCGAGGTGACTCAAGAACTAGCGGCTTCATGCGATCGCATGAATGACGCCAGGATGTGATGGAATCTTTCAGGCGCCAGCGGCTTCGACACATAATAATGCGCGCCGCCGGTCCGCGCTCGCTTTTCGTTGTCCTCGTTGTGGCCGCCCGCGATGTAGAGCAGCGACGCGGTCGGGAGCCGCCGGCGGATTTGCGCGAGCAGACGACCGCGATCATGCTCATCAACCGCTTCGTCGTCGAGAATCACAACACGGACATTAGGCTCCGCAAAAAGGCTGTGAGTTGCGTGCGTTTCCCGATGTTGCGCAACTCTCCATCCCGTCTTCGAGGCCTTCTCGACGAGCGCCGCGAGTGAGTCGTCATGAGACAGGAGAAGCAGCGTGGGTAATAGCATCGATGATCCGCGAGCCGCAGGACGCCCCCTATCATTTACCTTTTGACTACATAAACTAATTCGTAACTTGGATCAGCAAGAGACATGCCGCATGATTAATGGAACTGACCGCCTGCCGGTCGATGCGAGCCATCCGTTAATGCGATAGATCCGAGCAATGACGATAGATTCGAGTTCAGATTCCGTGGCGACGAGAGTCGGCTTCATTGGCCTCGGCCAACAGGGGCGCCCCATGGCCATCAATCTTTGCCGCGATGGTTTCGATGTGAGCGTCTATGACATCCGGCCGGATGCGGTTGCCGAGCTGACGGCAATCGGCGCAATCGCCGCGCGATCGCCTGCCGAGGTCGGCAGAAATGCTGAGATCGTCGCAGTGATCGTGCTCGACGATGCGCAGGTCGAAGCGGTCGTCGCCGGGGCCGATGGTCTGCTCGGCACGATGGCGCCAGGGGGCGCAATCGTGATCCACAGCACAATTCGTCTGCGCACGCTGCGTCGCCTGGCTGCGCTCGCCGAGTCGAAGCGGGTCGACCTGATCGATGCGGCGGTCGGCAGCAATGCCGCCGGCGCAACGAATCGTTCGATGACTCTGCTGGTCGGCGGTGATGCTCGTGTAATCGATCGATGCCGTCCGATGCTCGCCAGTTCCGCCGCGCAGATCGCGCACATGGGTCCGCTTGGCGCCGGCCTCGCCGCCAAGCTGGCGCATCAGGTGATTCTCGCGCTGAACATCCTTGGCGCTTCCGAAGGGATGAGCCTGGGAGCGGCCTTGGGCGTTGTGCCGGAAACGCTTGAAAAAGCGATTCGTACCTGCCGCGCGCAGAGCCTGATCGCCGATCACTGGACCGATTTCAAACCCGGCTCGCACGGCGCAATCGTCTTCCAGAAGGACCTCACCATCGCGCTGGAAGCGGCCGAGGAGCTGGGTCTTTCGATGCCCGGCGCGGTCCTGATTCGTGAGCTGATCCCGCGCTTGATGAGCTAGTGACGTTGTGCGGGCGCGGGCCGCTGGTGTAACCTTGTTGAATTCGCGGAAATTCATGTTTTCCGCGCCATTGTCGATGAAAAAGCTGTCGGGCGCACAGATTGTAATCGAAAGTCTCAAGGCCGAAGGGGTCGATGTGATCTTCGGCTATCCGGGCGGCGCCATTCTGCCCACCTACGACGCGCTGCTCGATTCGCCGATCAGACACATCCTCGTCCGCCACGAGCAGGGCGCAACCCATATGGCGGAGGGTTATGCGCGGGTAAGCGGCCGGCCCGGAGTCGTGATGGTGACCTCGGGGCCGGGCGCAACCAACACCGTCACTGGCATCGCCGACGCCTACATGGACTCCACCCCGATGGTCGTGCTGACCGGGCAGGTCTCGACCTCGCTCATCGGCAACGACGCCTTCCAGGAAGCGGACATCGTCGGCATCACGCGCCCGTGCACGAAGCACAACTATCTGATCAAGGACGTAAAGGACGTCGCCCGTATCATCAAAGAGGCGTTCTACATCGCCGGTACAGGGCGTCCCGGACCGGTGCTGGTCGATTTACCCAAGGATGTGCAACAGGCCGAGGCAGTTTTCAAATATCCCGACAAGGTCGATCTGCGAAGCTACAAGCCAACGCTCAAGGGCAATCTGCGCCAGATCGAGCGCGCGGTCGAGGCGATAGAAAAATCCGAAAAGCCGCTCTTCTACGTCGGCGGCGGCGTTCAATGGTCGGGGGCGGCGGGCGAGTTGACCCGACTCGCGCGCGGACTCGGCGTGCCGGTCTGCGAAACTCTGATGGGGCTTGGTTCGTTTCCGGCCTCCGATCCGCTGTGTCTCGGGATGCTTGGGATGCATGGGTCATACGCGACCAACACTGCGGTCTGCAATACCGATTGCCTGATGGCGATCGGCGCGCGTTTTGACGATCGCGTCACCGGGCGCATCGCTGATTTCGCGCCCAAGGCCGAAACCATCATTCACGTCGACATCGATCCCTCGTCGATCTCCAAGAACGTCAAGGTCGATATCCCAATCGTCGGCGACATCCGCTCGGTGCTCTCCGACATGCTCGAGGTGGTGCAGGCGCGCGAGAGCATCGCGCGGCGCCGCCCGGCCTGGGCGAAATGGCATCAGCAGATCCTCGCCTGGCAGAAGGAAAAGCCGCTCTACGAGAACAATCATCGCAATGGCGACGCGGTGTCGCCGCTGCAGGTGATCGAGGAGCTGCACAACCTGACCAAGGGCGACTGCATCATAGCGACCGATGTCGGACAGCATCAGATGTGGGTCGCACAGATGTTCCCGTTCGAGAAGCCGCGCTCGCTTCTGACCTCGGGAGGACTCGGCACGATGGGTTATGGGCTGCCCGCCGGGCTCGGGGCGAAGCTCGCCGCGCCGGATCGCAACGTGGTGGTGGTCTCCGGCGACGGTTCAATCCAGATGAACATTCAGGAGTTGGCGACCGCCGTCGAGTACAACATCGACGTCAAGGTCGTCATCCTGAACAACTACTTTCTCGGTATGGTCCGACAGTGGCAGGAGAAGTTCTACAATACCCGCTACTCGTATTCCGCGATGGCGGTTCCGAACTTCGTCAAGCTCGCTGACGCCTACGGCGTGAAGGGCTATCGCATCGAGCGCCCCGGCGAGCTGGTCGCGACGATGAAAGAGGCGTTCGGCACGCCGGGTCCGGTGCTGATCGACGTCGTGATACCGCGCGAAGAGGGCGTGATGCCGATGATTCCACCAGGCGGCTCGATGTCCGAGATGTTGTTCGCGTAGCGCGATGCGGCTGCCTTATTTGAATCGCGAGGATCTCGCGGAGGGCGATCGCGATATCTTCGATCGCATCGCGAAGGAGCGCGGCCAGGTCCATAACATCTTCCGCACGATGGCCTACGCGCCCCACCTGCTCCGCAAGTACATCGAATGGAGCAGCGAGCTGCGCTTCAAGACCGCGCTCGATCCGAAACTTCGCGAACTTGCGATTATGACCGTCGGACGCCTGACCGACGCCAAGTACGAGTACACGCATCATTGGAATGCCGCGCGCAAGCTCGGAATCCCGGCGGAGAAGCTGGCGGCGCTCGGCGAGTATGAAACCTCGCCGCTGTTCGATGATCGCGAACGCGCGGTAATTCGTTACGCGGTCGAGGCGACACGCGACGTGAAGGTCAGCGACAACACCTTCAACCAGGTGCGCGAACTGCTCGACAACGATCGCATCCTGATGGAACTGGTGATGCTGGTGGCCGGCTACAATCTCGTGGTGCGCCTGCTGGTCCCGATGCAGGTTGATCTGGAGCCGGGAACCAAGCTCGACTGAGCTACTCGATCAGATGCGGGTAGGTCGCCCAGTCCTCCGCGTCGTGCATCACCCAAATCCGCGCTTCGCTGAGATCGCGGATTCGCTTCAGCCGCGCGATCGATTCGCTTGCTTCGGCCCTGTCGTAGTCCATCTCGCTCGGCTGCAGCGTGTTGAACTGCGGGCGGATATGCAGCGTGTCGCCGGTCAGGACGAGCGGTTGATGGCCGCGGATCCGCACCATCAGCGATGACTCGCCGGGCGTATGCCCCGGCGTTCTCATCATGATCAGGCTGCCATCCTCTAGCAGGTCGGTGTCGCCCGGAAGCTCGACCCAATCGAAACGCCGCGTCGGCAACAGATCGTTGATCTTGAAGGCGGAGCGATGACGCTTCTCGGGCCAGTAGGCGTAGTTCAACTCGCCCTTCATGATGAAGAAACGCGCCTTGGGAAACAGCGCCAGCCCGCCGGCGTGATCGAGATGGAGGTGCGAAACGACGACGTAGCGGATGTCCTCGGGGCGATAGCCGTGCGCCTTAAGTTGCGCGTCGACCACCAGTTCGGGCGCGAACTTGACCTGGAGATAATCGGCGATCCCGCCCCAGTAGCCCTTCGCATCGACCGCCACCGCCGGGTTACATCCGGTATCGAACAAAACCAGACCCTTGGGATGTTCGATTACGAAGGTCGGGACAGGCAAGTCGATCATGCGATCGCCTCCGCCAACCATCAGCTCCGACTCGCGCATCGTGACGGTCGCACCCGGCATCGCAACGAGTCTGCTCGCCTCGACCTGCGCCATGATCCACCTCCCGCAATGACGCCCCATATCACGCCGATCGCGGTTTCGCGGTCAAGTGCAAAATGCTGCTGTGATAGAGTCGCTAGGTGGCCGGTAGCAGTGACGATCTCTTCGTGCGCGGCGTGAGGTTGTTCAATCAGCGCCGCTTCTTCGAATGCCATGAAATTTGGGAGGAGTTATGGAAGCCGAGCGCCGGCGAGATGCGCCGGCTTTATCAGGGGCTGATCCAGACAGCGGCGGCGCTCCATCATGCGACACGCGGCAATCGCACTGGCGCACTCGCGGTTTGGTCGAAAGCACGGGAAAAACTCGAAGCGGCGCCTGACCGCTATCGCGGCCTTTCTATCGCAAGACTTCGCACCGAGCTGGATGATTACTTTTCCCGCTCAGAAAACACTGATCCGCCGCCGCGCATCAGATCGATGCGTCGGGTGAGGTAGTCGTCGCTATGTAGCTGCGCGATTCGTTACTCGCAGAGGGGCGAGTAACGCTGCGCTTCGCTGTCGATCGATCGCCGTGGTGTTGCGAGCGTGTAGCTCGATTGGAACATCACCAGCGAATTGAAGATCCTCCGCACCTTCCCCGGATGCATCCGGCGGTTCTGTCGCGCCATATCAAGCTCGACATCCCGCATCCCCTGCTGACCGCTGACTTCCATCCGCCGCGTACCCCCCGTACATATCTCCCCTCCTAAGCCTCATCGAGCAGGCCACATGCCAGACCTCATTGTCGAAACGGCAAGCTGACGGCTCTCGAGCCGGCATCAAAAACAAACCCATCGAAATGGTTTCTATTGCGCGTACGCGCGATCAGATGTTCAGAGTTGTCAACGGGAAAGCGAGATGAAGCGCGAATGCTGAAAGCGAAGGGGCAGGCGGCTGCAGCTATACCGTTACACATGTTGCAGGGACGCCACCAGCTCCGCGCGACGCGGACTCGCTAGAATGGAATATCTTCATCATCGATCGGCGCGACCGTATCGCCGCCGCCCAGCTCGATTGGTTCGTCGGCCGGCTCAGCCACTGCACCCTGCCGTCCCCCGAGGAACTGCACGCGCTGCGCGACGATCTCGGTGCGCGAACGTTTTCCGCTGCCGTCTTTCGCTTCGTATTGGCGGGTCTGGATGCGGCCCTCGACGTAGACCTCGCGGCCCTTCTTCAGATATTGCCCGCAGAGCTCCGCCTGCTTGCCGAACACGACGATGTTGTGCCACTCGGTACGTTCCTGACGCTGACCGCCACGGTCGGTGTAGTTGTCGCTTGTGGCTAGCGAGAAAGAAGCGACGCTCTGGCCCGACGGGAGGTAACGCACTTCGGGATCCCGGCCCAGCCTGCCGACCAGAATCGCTTTGTTAACTGCCATCGGAGTGTCCCTGCGATGAAGCTAACGCCAGCCGATCGTGAACGCAAGCGGGGTCGGCGACATCTGTCAACTAGATCGTAAAGTCTACAGACGACACGCCCAGCGCCATCGCGCCGAAGAGCCGTCCAGGCGGATCAGTGTTGAGATAGGCATGTCCGATCATCGCCTTGACGTCCTGGTAGCGCCTCTGCAGTGGATGATTGTGAAAGATGATTCGCCCGCTGCTTGATGCGTAAAGACGATCCACCGCCTGCACCGCGAGCTCGACAGAACGACACCCGTAGTAGCGCATGGCTGCGCGCCGCGGCCGCTCGACGAACCGGCCGGCGCGCGCGGCGTCCATCAGCTCTTCACAGTTGGCGCGCAAAAGGAGGCATCCGCTCTCGATCGCGTGATCGGCCTCGGCGAGCAGTTTCTGCGTGAACGGATCATCGCGCACGCGATAGCCGCCGAACGCCGCCGTTCGGGTCTTGTTGACTTCGATCCAAGCATCGAGAAAGCCGCGCGATGCCCCGAGCGTCGTGGCCACCAGTGCGGAGCTGAAAACTAGCGCCCACGGCACGCGATAAAGGGGTGCCGGATTGATCTCCCATCCGGGCAGCGGTTTGCCAAAAGTGTAATCCCAATGCGACTGGCTGCGATGCTCGGGGACGAAGGCGTTATCGACGACAATATCCTTGCTGCCGGTGCCGGCCATCCCGGCCACAAACCAGTTGTCGTCGATCTTGTAGTCTTTGCGCGGGAGCAGAAAGGAGCGGAACTCAGGCACCGTCTGTCCCTCGATTTCGATCATGCCTGGAATCGCACCAAGGTTAACCCATTGGCAAAGGTCGCATCCGGTCGAGAACGACCATCGCCCGCTGAGGCGCCATCCGCCGGCCACGCGCTCGGCTTTGCCGGTCGGCGCATAGGACGACGAATTGAAAACGGTTGGATCGGCACCCCAAATCTCTTCCTGCGTTTCGCGCGGATAGAGCGAGGTCTGCCACGGATGCACCCCGAGCACTCCGAGCACCCAGCCGAGCGATCCCTCCGCGCGCGCGATTTCAATCAGCGCAGAATAGAATTCCCAAAGCTCGACCTCACCTCCACCCCACCGCGAGGCCTGCAGGGCCCGCGCTAGTCCGGTATCGACGAACTGCTTCCATAGCGCTTCCGGAAAGCGCCGCAGTTGATTCGTTTCGTCGGAGCGTCGGCTACATTCCGGCGCGAGCCGTATAGCGACATCGCGAAGATTCTCGCGCCGGCGATCCTGCGCGGCTTCGGTCGGGCGGCTGACAGCTCTTGTCGAAGTGTTCATACGATACTCCTGCGCTCAATACTGCCGGCGGACAATCACCGTTACCAAAGGTACTCCTTTTAGTTATCTACCACCAAACTACTTATGCCTGAGAATCTTTGAAGTGAAAACTTCCGCCTCCAAAATCCGACCTATATAATCCCCTAAGGGGTTGAGGTGCTCAGGTGATGGCGGCGGGGTCCTTCAGGACTGATTCGGTCCAGGTTCTCGCGCTGGGCGGACTTGGCGAGATTGGCTTAAATCTCACCGTCGTCGAGCACGGCGAGGCTGCGCTTTTAATCGATGCCGGTGTGATGTTTCCGGAGCGTCCCGCCACCGGCGCGGGACTAATCGTTCCCGATCTCGGCTATCTCGAACAGGCTCGGCTCAAGATCGTAGGCATCGTGCTTACCCATGCGCACGAGGATCATATCGGCGCGCTGCCGCAGGTGCTCGATCGATTTCCGGTCCCGGTCTACGGCACGCGACTGACTCTCGCCTTCGCGCGCCGCCGACTCAGCGAGCATCATCTGGCGCGCGACGCGGCCCTGAACGCGATCGCGCCCGGCGACCAAGTCGAGCTGGGTCCATTTCAGATCGAACCGATTCGCGTTACCCATTCGACCCCCGACTCAGTCGCGCTCGCGATCGGCACGCCGGCCGGCATGATCATTCATAGCGGTGACTTCAAAATAGACGACGCACCGGTTGACGGGCAGCGTTTTGACACGCGGCGATTCGCAGAGCTCGGCAATCAGGGGGTCGCCCTCCTGCTCTCCGATTCCACCAATGTCGAACGGCCGGGGCGTTCCGGATCGGAAAGCTTGGTCCGTCCGGTGCTGCGCGAACAGATGGCGCGATGCCGCGGCAGGTTCTTTCTCTCCGTCTTCTCCTCGCATCTGCATCGCATCCGGCAGGTGGTCGAGCTTTCGCGCGAAGCAGGCCGGATGGTCGTGCCGCTCGGCCGCCGGATGATCGATAGCGTCCGGCTAGGCATCGAGCTGGGCGAGCTGAATTTTCCGAGCGGCACGTTTATCGATGCGGCCGAGGCCGAATTCCTTGCGCCACGTCATCTGACTTTCCTCGCCGGCGGATCGCAGGCTGAGCCGCTCTCGGCCTTGAGCCGCCTCGCATCTGATGCGTTTCCCCGCGTACGCATCGATCCGGGCGACACGGTGGTGTTCTCGTCGCGTTTCATTCCGGGCAACGAGCGACCGATCATGACGCTGATCAACGCGCTTTACCGGATGGGCGCGGAGGTGGTTTACGAAACCGTCGCGCCGGTGCATGTCTCGGGTCACGCTTCGCGCGAGGAACTGGTCGACATGCTCCGGCTGGTCAAACCACGACATTTCGTGCCGATCCACGGGGAGTATCGACACCTGAAGCGGCATTTGGAACTCGCGATCGAAGCGGGCGTGCCGGTCGGCAACTGTTATCTGCTCGAAAATGGTGACTCGCTCGTGCTCGAATCCGGCCGCGCACGCCGCGGCATCAGCGTTCACGCCGGGCGCGTCATGCTTCAAGGTGACGAACCCCAGGATCCCGCGCTCGTGGAAGAGCGGCGAATACTGTCGCGCAGCGGCGCCGTCATCGTGACGATGGCGGTTTCGGCGACTGGCGAGATGGTGGCCGGACCCGAGCTGATCTCGCGCGGATTCGTCACTGGCGATGGCTCCTCGCCGCAACTCCGCGCCGCTCGCATGGCTCTTGCGGCGCGCCTCGGAGCCATCGGCGCGCCGTTCAAGCCGCGCGATCCGGCGCTGCGCGAGGAGATCGTGCGTACGATCGAGACAGCGCTGCAGGAGAGCACCGGCCGTCGCCCGCTGATCGTTCCGCACGTCATGGAGGTCGAAACGCCATCGCGCGCGAAGTGAAAGAGGTCACTGAGACGAAGGCCGCGACGGCGGCTCCAACCTCCACGCCGGCGCCCGAGGAATCCAGTCCGCAATCACCGATCGCACGCGAGCTGATCGCGCTCGTCTTCACTGGCCTCGCCGCCTTCGCAACGCTGAGCCTCGCCTCGGAAATTCTCGGTTATAGCCCGAACCTCTGCGGCCCTCTGGGTGAAGCCGTGGCGGGTGAACTCGTCGCGGCATTCGGCTACGAGTCGATCCTCGTTATCGTGCTCGCGTTTGGCCTTGCGCGCGAAGTATGGCGCGCGAGCGGCTTTTCCCGTCTTAGTCATCAGCTTCCCGGCGCCGCGATGGTTCTCCTCGCGCTCAGCGCCGGCGCCGGGCTGCTTGCAGGCATCGGTCCGCAGGCAGGCGGCGTGATCGGCTACGGCCTAGCGCAGGTGCTGGTGGCCTACCTCAACATCGGCGGCGGTTATCTAGCAGTCGGCCTGGCGTTGATTGGTGGTCTCGTCCTGATGCTCAAGCGCGCACCGACCGAGTTGCTGCACGATCTGTTCAGCTCGATTCGGAGCCACGACGACAAGAGCGCGAATTCCAATGAGTTCGTACTATCGGAGGACGCCGAATTCGATTTCGCCGGCAACCGCGGGATTACCTCGATGAGATCGAACGGCGCGGCGCATGAGAATGGCGCGAAAGAAGCGCCGCGCAAGATAGAATTCAAGCGTCCGATCACGCTCGAGAAGCCCGCGCGGCTGAAGCCGCAGCCGAAGAGCCGTAACGGCTACAAGCTGCCGACCGTCGTGCTGCTTGATTCGCCGCCCGTGCTTCACGCACAGGTCGATGAGGCCCTGCTCGAACGCAGCGCCCGCACACTGGAACAGAAGCTCGCCGATTTCGGCGTCGACGGCCGCGTGGTCGAGGTGCAGCCCGGACCAGTCGTCACGATGTACAAGTTCGAGCCTGGCTCGGGAATCAAGGTCAGCCAGATCGTGAATCTCGCGGACGACCTTTCGATGGCGCTGCGTGCCGCCACGGTGCGAATTCAGGCTCCGGTGCCGGGCGAAGCAGTGGTGGGCATCGAAGTGCCGAACCGCAAACGCGAACTGGTCTATTTGCGCGAGATTCTCGAGGCCGAGGAATTCCAATCGACTCAGAGCCATCTGACGATCGCGCTTGGCAAGGATATCGCCGGTCGTCCGATGGCGGCAGACCTCGCCCGCATGCCGCATCTCCTGATCGCCGGCGCGACGGGTACCGGCAAGTCGGTCTCGATCCACACGATGCTCGCCTCGATTCTGTTCAATGCGACGGCCGACGACGTGCGCTTTATCCTGATCGATCCCAAGATGCTCGAGCTGTCGGTTTACGAGCACATACCGCATCTGCTGGTCCCTGTGGTCGTCGATCCCGGCAAGGCGGCGGCCGCGCTGTTGTGGGCGACGCAGGAGATGGAGAACCGCTATCGGATGATGCGCGACCTCGGCGTGCGCAATATCGACGGCTACAACAAGTTGTTGAGCTCGAAAGAGCGCGTGGTCGAGCTGCGGCCGAATCAATCGGTCGATGACGGCGATGAGAGCGCGAGCGACGAGGCGAAACCGACCGAGCATCATCGATTGCCGAAGATCGTGATCGTTATCGATGAGCTTGCCGACCTGCTGCTGAGCGAGGGCAAGACCGTCGAACGCGACATCACGCGACTCGCGCAGAAGGCGCGCGCCGCCGGGATCCATCTGATCCTCGCCACACAGCGCCCTTCGGTCGACGTCATCACGGGGCTTATCAAGGCCAACCTGCCCGCGCGCATCTCGTTCCAGGTAACCTCGCGTGTCGACTCGCGCACGATCCTCGATTCGGTCGGGGCGGAACGTCTGCTCGGCGCGGGCGACATGCTGTTCATGCCGCCTGGCAGCGCGAAGCTCGTACGGCTCCACGGCCCATTCGTCTCCGAGGCTGAAATCCGCAAAGTGACCGATTTCCTTCGTACGCAGGGCGCGCCCGATTACCGGATGGAGATTCTCGAGACCAAGGCGCCGAGCGATGAGGCAGGCGAGGATCTCGACGGCGCGCGCGACGAGCTTTACGATGAAGCTGTAAGGATCGTGATGGAAACCGGACAGGCGTCGATCTCGGGAATCCAGCGGCGTCTACGAATCGGCTACAATCGCGCGGCGCGGATGGTCGAGCAGATGGAGCGCGAGGGACTGGTCGCGCCCGCGGACGGCGCGCGCCCGCGTGAAGTGCGCGGCCTGCGTTGATGATCGCTCGTTACGCAGCGATCGTCGCGATGGCGCTCGCCGCCGTCGTCGCATTCACGCCCTGTAGCCGCGCGGGTCTCGATGCGCCCTCGACGCGGCTCGAAAGCACGCTGAGCAGAATCCAGAATCATTACCGCGTGACCAATTCATTTCACGCAAAATTCACGGAACAGGTAACCTCACCCGGCGGGATGAAGAAGGATCGCACCGGCAGCGTCTACTATCTCAAGCCCGGTCGGATGCGATGGGAGTTTGCGGGGCCGGAGACCGAAACGATTGTGAGCGACGGCGTCATCGTCTACAGCTACGAGCCTGACCTCAACCAGGTTATCGAGACGCCAGTGAAGCAGATCATCAAATCGCCGAGTGCAACCGCCTTCCTGCTCGGCTTCGGCAACCTGCGGACGGACTTCAAGGCCTCGTTCACGCCCTCCGCTCCGAACGATGGCCTGATTCACCTGACCCTCGTGCCGAAGGAAGGTGGCAACGCGGCTGAGGTCGCGCTTGACCCGAAATCGCTCGACCTCGTGATGCTCGATCTGACCGATGCCGTCGGTGATAGGACATCGTTTCGATTCACTGATTGGAGCGACAATCCGACGCTGGCCGACTCGCTGTTCAAATTCGAGGTTCCGTCCGGAGCGGATATCGTCCGGACCCCGGGCGCGTCCTGAGCCCCGGCCCGCGGTATAACTATAATAGTCTCGCACCGTTTCACCGGTTCTCTGAGCAGGTAAAAAAGCCCGATTGCGTCGCCTCATACGGGCGAGTAGAAATAATGGCCCCCGGAATCACGGCGGCTCGGCAATGGAAAGGGTTCACCTCATAAGTCTTGGCTGTCCGAAGAACCTGGTCGACAGTGAGCTGATGCTGGGCGCTCTGACTCGCGCCGGCTACGCGATTGCGCCCGAACCCAGCGAGGCCGAGGTCGTGGTGGTGAATACCTGCGCATTTATTGAGTCGGCCAAGCAGGAGTCCATTGATACTATTCTGGCGGCCGCGGAACTGAAACAGCGCGCGCCCGGCCGCCGCCTGGTGGTCGCAGGATGTCTCGCGCAGCGCTATGGCGAGGAGCTTCGCGAGCAACTGCCCGAGGTCGACATCTTCGTCGGCACCGGCAACTTTCTCGATCTGCCGGACCTGCTGCGGCGCACCGAGACGCTCGAGAATCGTTCCCTGCCCTACCCTGGTGCGGCTCATCTGCTGCCCGGTCTCGATGCGCCGCGGATTCTGAACGGTCCCGCGTTCAGCGCATATCTTAAGGTCTCCGAAGGCTGCAACCATCGATGCGCTTTCTGTATCATCCCAAGTATTCGCGGACGCCACGAAAGCCGTCCGCTCGCCGACCTTGTAGCCGAGGCGCGGTCGCTGGCTGCGAACGGCGTGCGTGAAATCAACCTGATAGCGCAGGACCTGACTGCCTGGGGGCGCGATCTGAATCCCCCGTCCTCGCTAGCCGCGCTGCTTCGTGGACTGGCTGCGATCGATGGCTTACGCTGGATCAGATTGCTCTATTGCTACCCCAACCTGGTTAGCGACGAGCTGCTCGACACCATCGCCGAACTCGATCCGGTCGTTAAGTACATTGATATGCCGCTGCAGCACGCGGACGACCAGGTGCTGCGTGCGATGCGCCGGGAGCGCTCGGGCGCGGCGCTGCATCGATTGCTGGATCGCGTCCGGCGCAGGATTCCGGGTCTTGCGCTGCGCACGTCGTTTATTGTCGGATTTCCCGGCGAGACCCGGGAGGCATTCAACAATCTGATCGATTTCGTGCGTACGGAATGTTTCGATCGAGTTGGCGTGTTCACCTACTCACGCGAAGAGGGTACCGCTGCTTACGACCTCCCTGGTCAGGTCAGCCAGCGTATCAAGCGGGCGCGGCGCGCCGAGCTGATGGAGGTGCAGGCGGAGATTTCGATGCGTAAGAATCGCACGCTCGTCGGCCGCGAAGTCGAGGTGCTGGTCGAGGGTCCTGCGCCCGACAGCGCCGCCGGACCCATCGGCAGGCTCGCCACCCAGGCGCCGGAGATCGACGGAATGGTCTTTCTGAGCGGTGCGGCCAAGCCGGGAGAGTTCGTCACGGCGCGCATCGATCGCGCGATGACCTACGACGTATCGGCAACAATCATTCAAGGCATTTGATCAACGAGGTTCATCGATCATGGCAAAAAAGGCGGCGGGCGTGGGCAAGACTGGAAGCCGGAAGAAATTCCTGAACTCGATGCGGGACCGTCTGCTCGAGATGAAGAACAAACTGCTCTCGGAAATCGAAACCGAATTACGCGCCGAGCGCGAAGGCAACAAGGATGAAGGGATGGACACGTACGATCTCGCTTCCGAGGAGCGCGATCGCGAGATCAACTTCATCCTGTCGGACCGTGAGCGGCAAAAGATCCAGCAGATCGACGACGCGCTCGAGCGCATCAGCGAGTCGACTTACGGTGTCTGTGAATCCTGCGGGCTGGAAATTGCCGAGGAGCGGCTGCTCGCGATGCCGTTTACGCGCCTGTGCCACGATTGTCAGCAGGAGCAGGAGAAAGAGGCGCGTTCGCAGCGCCGCTACGACGAAGACCGTAACACCTATCGCAAGCTCGGCTCGACCGACATTGACGACGAGAACGCCTAGCACGGTACGTCAAGGCGCGAGGCTCGTCTTCAAGCGGCCGCGCCGCAGTCCATCGCTGTGACGAGTGCGGCAGCATCCGCGAAACCTTTCGCGACCCCATTCAACCTTGCATGTTAACTGCGTATACTGTCGGCGATGCGCAGCGTAGATCCTTGATGAGAATTTTCGGCGACTTCCTGGGCGAAACGCGGAGCGGAAACTCCGCGGCTTTGCTCCCTTCACCCTCAAACAAGCTTGTGATCAGTGCTCCGCGCGCGGTCATCACGATGGCGAGCGGGCGCGGCGGCACGGGCAAGAGCGTGCTGACGGTCAACCTCGCGGCTGCAATCGCGCTGAGCGGGCGCAAGATCGGCATCCTGGATCTCGATCTCAACGCTCCAGCGATCCCGAGCCTGCTCGGAATCAAACCGTTCCGGATGGCGCCGATGGTCGGCGGCATCGAGCCGGCCGGCGGACCGTTGGGCCTCCGCGTGATGGCGGCCAACCTGATGCCCGATCGCGAGGAGCCGCCGCTCATCAGTTTCGCGGACGACGAGCCGGAGCCTGCCCCCGTTCATGAAACGGGTCCGATCAAATCGAACTACTCTGAAACAATTACGACGCTCGCGGGTCAGACCCGCTTCGGTCCGGTCGACCTGGTCTTAATCGATCTCGCGCCCGGCCTCGACCATCTGTACCGTGCCAGCAGGATGATCGAGATGAACGCCGTCATAATGGTCGGTCATCCTTCGGAACTTTCGAGGCGCGCGATTCGCGCCGGAGTCGAGATGTTGGCGGGCGAACCGCAGGTCGCGGGCGTAATAGAAAATATGGTTGGGTTCAACTGCAGTACCTGCCATTCGGTGCGGCCGCTCTTTCCGGCCTCTGAAGCGGCCGGCGCTGGGTCGGGCTTACCGCTGCTCGCGCGCCTGCCTTTCGATCCGCGCCTGTCGGAATGCGCCGCGCGCGGCACAGCATTCGTCAGGGAGTACCCTGAGACACCGCTCGCACGCCAGATAAACGAGCTCGCACGCCAGATCGAACAGCTCATTCCCGCGCGGCAACAACGCGAGCTGCTCGCCGCCTCGCGGCCTTAGCCGGTTTCCGCCTCGCTGTCGCTCGTCGATGGCCGATTGTCGACCCGCCATGACGTTTCGAACATCCCAAAATACCGATGCCGCTCGATTGCGAAGTCGGCAAAACCAATCGACGTCCGAAAGCGGCGGCCGCGTGAATCGGAACGCACCAGCGGTATGTGGCTCACGACCTGTCCGACGACAGTCTGGTCCTCGTCGCGGATTGCGGTCAGCGACGCATGTATCGCCGGTGGTTCGCACGCGATGATGCGGCATCGATCGGAGCCGGATCCCGGATGCCATCTGGCGTCAACGAAAAATTCATTGGCCTGAATCGCACCCGCGTCGGTATCGGCGAACGCCCAGAGCCTCCGCCGCGCATCGAACGCTGCGTCATCCAGCGCGGTGAACGCGGGACCGATACGCGCCACGCCGCTCATCGAATGATCGCGTCCTCCGATTCTCATCCGGCCCGAGAAATTACCGAAGCGGACCGGGATCCCCGAAGCGCCTTCCCCCTCGGCGCCGGCGCGTACGGACTCAACGTCGAGCGACGTTCCCAGGGTGAAATCGATCGTGAATGTGACTTCCGTTTCGAGCGAACTCTGTGACAGCGCGCGTTCGATATTGACATAGGTCGCAGCGTCGGGCGTGAGCAGCGCCGGGCCGACAAATTCGAGACGTAACCGCCCGCCATCGGTGCGCAATCGGAGCGGTCCGACACGGAGTGCTGCGGATTCGCGATCGCTCCCGCGCTCGCCGGTGAACAGCAGGACCGATCCGTCGGTTCTCAGGATCATGAAGCGCCCGCCGCCTCTCCCGACGCCGAGATCGAAGCTGGCCATCGCACCGATGCGAAGGGCGGGATCGTAAAACTCGAGACCGAAGCGCGCGCTTTTGCGCGGGGCCGACCGCGGCAAATGGATCGTCGGCGCGCCCGCCGTCCTATGCGAGCGATGCGAATGATTTCCGTTGCGCATCGCGCCGTCTCCGCCGTTGGCAAGAATTTCGCTCAGCGCTTCGATTGCGGCGTCGCGCAGGCTGCCCGGAAACCGCAGCGCGATCGAGAGTTCGAGCTGAACTGCTTCGATCGCGCCGCGCCCGCTCAGCGCCGTGATTCGCCGGAGCGCGTCGATCGAGCTCGCGCTGTGACGCTGCGTGAAAACCTGCATCAGGTTTTGGGCGCCCCCGGCCGGATAACGCAGCCCGAAGGTGGAAACGATTCCTGCGCGTCCAAGGCGATCGATCAGCACGTTCAGCGTGCCGGTCAAAAATTGATCGCTGACCGAAACATGCGCGCCGCGTGATGGCACGAGCCGGCCGGCACGCTTCGTGAGCCCAACTCCGATATCAACTCGCGCTTCGACCAGGTTCCAGCCGTGAACCGCGAGCACCAGCGCGCGTCCGTGCTCCGCGACCATTTGCTCGAGCCGGTCGGCAATCATCGTCAGCAGCCACGGCGCATGCGCGACGACCTCGTCGAGCCGATTGCAGTCGAGACGGTTGCGATCCATCGCCGTGTTGATCAGCGCTGCCGCATCCAGACGTATCGCAAGTTCCCGCGTGATGTCCGCGGTATGCAGATCGTTGACGCGCGGCGCGAGTAACGCTGCGGTTTCAGGCTCTGCGTATCCGCCGTGAGGCGCGATCAGCAGGATCGGCGCGTCGCCATCCAGGGTCTCAAGCCATGGAGGCGGCGCTTGCTGCCCCTCCGCGATCACCCGCGAACCATCCCTGCTTCACCCCGTCGCGTCATTACATGGAGCGCCGCAGACATGACGACATAATAGGCGATGAAGCTCAACGAAATGCCAAGCAGGATCGGATTGCATTCCGGCAACCCGGGCAGCATCGCCAGCGTGAGAATCGCCCACAGCGTGCCGAGCGCGAGCGTCAAAGTTCTGAGCGGAGCGGTCCGGTTCGGATAGATGAACCTGATTGGCATCGGCACCATCGCGGCGAACACGGCCACGACAATCATGTTGGCGCGCGCAGGCAGATGGAGACAGAAAAGATAGAAGGCAACCAGGTTCCAGTACGAGGGGAAGCCACGAAAGTATTCGCCCTTGGCGTCGGTATGGCAGAATCCGTACGCGCTCGCGAGCATCACCACGCTCGCCATCGCAAGCCCCGCTGCTCCCGGGCTCAGCAGATGCGCGCGGATCATGACGAAGACCGGCGCGACGACGTAAGTAAGATAATCGACTACGTTATCGAGCAGCGCGCCATCAAAAGTCGGGACACGTTCTTTGACGCGGAGTGCACGGGCGAGTGGCCCATCGCTCGAGTCGATCACGGTCGCGATGCCGAGCGCGATAAACGAGGCGCGGAAAGCGCCGGCAGCAGCGTAGTAGAGCGATAACAGGCCGAGCACCGCGCCCAAGCCGGTGTAGAGATGGACGCCCCACGCGCCCGCAACCATCAGCCTTTCGCGCGGCGACCGACTTGGCGGCTCCCCTTCGACGCCGCGCTCAGCTCTGCGGCTTAAAGTCACGCGGCCCGAAATAATCCTCCAGGATTGTCATATAGGGTCCGCAGATGTGGCGCTGCTTCACGTGCGCGAGCGCCTCGTCGAGCGACATGCCGCGGGCAGCGCGCAAAAACGCGATCGCGAGCGTCGGCGCGCGGTTCATCCCGGCATTGCAATGCAGGAAAACGCGATTCCGCGCTTCGATCAAATTCCGAAGCGCGTCAAGCGCGGTTTGCAGATGAAGCGCCATCGCGTCCGCGCCGCTGTCCGGAATCGGCGTGCGGACGTACCGTAGTCCGTTCTCACGGCAGGCCGTTTCGATTACGGCTGCGCTCAGGCCGTGGAGCTTCAGATCTTCGGCGTCCTGAAGGCTCAGGATCGCAGTGATCCCATGATGGTTTTTGAGCCACACGATGTCGTCCTCGCGTGGATATTCGCCAATCAGCAGATATTCGCCGATTTCGCTGATGCGCGGCCGGCCTGCCCGCCGCGCGGGCCGCGCCTCATCCGGCGCTCTCGTGGTGAACCAGTCCACTAGATTGAGTTATGCAGGATGCGATGCAGTTAGCCAAGCCCCCCATGATCCGCTTCAGTTGCTTCCACAGATCGATCGTTGTCCGCCGCGATCCCATTCGAGCTGCCAGACTGAGGCGAGTATCGATGCCGCGGTCGCCAGTTGCTTCACGATCCAACCGCGTTCGTCCGCGATCAAAAGGCGATTGAACTGGCGCGCCGATCGCGCCTCTGATCGCACGGCGCGATCCGCCGCGATCGTCCGGCTAACAAGCGAATGGGATTCGCGCAGTTCGGCCATCACTGGCGTCCATACATTGTCGAGCTTTTCAAGCTGGATTCGCGGCCTGACCTCAAGCTCGAGTTCGGCAACGTAGGCATCGGCGGCGCGCTCGAGCCTGAGATGCATCCCGCGGTCCTCAGGGTAACCATCATAATGGATCGTCGTATGCAAAGGTTGGCTGGCATCGGCGACGTAATGGCTGAGATACCCGGCGGCTTTGAGGACTGAACGGCAGTCGCCTTCGCGCCAGGCTCCGGCCAGGGTGTCGGCTTCGCGTTCGATCGTCCACGGCAGGGTCCCCGATTTTCTGAGCGTGCGCGCGCCGAATCGCGCCGCCGTCGCGGCTTCGTTCGGATCCAGAGCAGCGAAAGGATCGTTACCGTAATACTCCAAATCGATGTAGTGGCGGCGGCCTTCATTCCTGTCGCCCTCTTCGCGGAGCAAGTCGGGTTCGACTGAAAAATGTTCGAGTTCGCTCACATGCGCTGAGAACGCGGATTTCAACGGGCCCGGCGGCAGCGCACCGACCGCGATGCGCGTGACCATCTCATGGACCGCGGAGTCCCACGCCATCGCCGGTGCGAACCAGATCGCGAGCGCGATCAGCGCAACGATCGCGAGAATTCGTGGCCGCGTCACCGCAAAGGACTCAGGCCTTCACACGTTTGCGTCCGTTGCGAACGCCGCGAGCGGGCGGCTCGTCGTCGGCGTTAACACCGATGGCGCGGCGGCGAACGACCGGAGGCGCGGGCCGCTCTCCGAGCGCCATCACCGCCTGGCGCATTCGATCGGCCAGCTTGCGATAAGCGCCAGCGCCGCTACCGTCGGCAGCGACTTTGAGCAGCTCCTCATTGGTCAGAACCGGTCCAATCCGCACCTCGACCGGATGATGGCGCGGGATGAGCTTGCCCTTGCCGAGCACTTCGTGGGTGCCCTTGATGCGGATCGGCAGCACGTCGCATCCGCTGCGCAGCGCGAGATAGCCCGCACCGCTCTTGAACTCCTGCACCTCGCCGTCCGGCGAGCGGGTGCCTTCGGGGAACATCAGGACGCTGCGGCCGGCGGCGAGTTCGTCGAGCGCCTCATCGAGCGACTCAAGTTGCGCGCGCTCGCGATCGAACGGAATCAGCCGCGTGAAGTTGTTCGCGATCATCCGGCGCGCCGGGGTGTTGAAGAAATAATCGCGCGCCGCGAGCACGATCAGCTCGCGGCCCAGCTCGCCGAGCGCATACGCTACCAGCCCGAAATCCAGATGGCTCGCGTGATTCGCGACGACGATCAGATTGCGGTTGTGCGCAATGTTGCCCCGGCCAAAAATTTGCGGCTTGAGCCATCGCTCGATTGCGGCGTGACCCGCCTCGCGAAGCGCGCGCGCGCCGAGCGCGCGCAGCGGCGCCGGAAGACGAGGCGTGTAGGGCTGCGCGAACCTCGCGTATGACGGCATCCGCGGCCGGCTCTGGCCGCGGCTTATGAGCCGCTGGAGATCATCGACCGTCTTGAGATCGGAAAGCTCTTCGGGACTAATCTCGCGACCAGCCCATCCGGAGAGCTGCTCGCCGAGTTCGGCGAGAGCCAGCGAATCGAGCCCCAGGTCCTCGATCAGCCGCGTAGTCGGTGCGATACTGACCTGGCCACTCGAGACCTGGGACAGTGTTTGCGCCAGCCACGGCTCTATCTCGCCGGCGACCGCAAACTTGCGCTCACCGTCGGTCTCGACCATCGCCCGGATCAGCTCGGCTACGTCCTGCCGCTTGATTTTACGCGTGCCGGTGCGCGGCAGTTCATGATCGGTAAAGCGCAGAATCCGTATGCGCTTGTGCGGGCTCAGCTCCGCGCTCACCTTTTCGAAGTGCGCGCGCAGCCGCTCCTCGACGGCGCGGCGGCTCTCGCCGCGCGCGTAGGCGGGCACCACGAGCGCGGCGACCTGCTCGCCCTCGCCCACTTTCAGGCCGACAACGGCCATCTCCTTGATGAGCGGCGAGTGGCCGTACGCCTCTTCAAGCTCATCGATGTAGACGTTGTTGCCGCCCGAATCGACGATCACGTCCTTGGCGCGCCCGACGATGTACAACCGTCCGCGATCGTCGAAGCGTCCAAGGTCTCCGGTATGCAGCCATCCGTCCTTCAGCACTTCGGCGGTGGCTTCGGGATTGCGAAAGTAGCCGCTCATCAGGTTTGGGCCGCGCACCACGATCTCGCCGACGTCGGCGCCGTCGCGCGGCTCGATTCGGACCTCAATTCCATTGAGGGGCGGCCCGACCGAGCCGGGTTTGAGTGCCTCGCCGGGACGTGCGGTGCAGATCACCGGCGCAGCCTCGGTCATCCCGTAACCTTCGAGCAGACGGATGCCGATGTCGTTGAAAAATTCGGCCACGCGCTGCGGCAGCGCCGCGCCGCCGCTGACCGCGAGCTTGAGTCTTCCGCCGAGCGCGGCGTGCGCCTGGCGGAACAGGATCGAGCCGAGATTAACCTCGAATTCCTTTTCGAAGCGGCGATTGAAGGCGCGCAAGTGATCGAACGCGGCGTGAAAAAACGGGCCCCGCGCCTCGACGTCATCCACAATGCGCCGATGGATCGCTTCCCATACCGCGGGCACGCCGATGAGCGCGGTCGGGCGCAGATCGGCGAGCGTGCGCGCGAGGTTGGCGGCGTCCACGCCGAGCGGATAGGCAATGGCCGCGCCGCTCGCGAGCGGCAACAGCATCCCGCAAGTGAATTCGAAGGTGTGATGCAGCGGCAGCAGAGAGAGTACGAGATCTTCGCTGTCCAGCGCGAAGACCCGCGCGAGCATTGCAACCTCGGCGGTGAAGTTGGCATGCGTGAGCATCACACCCTTGGGCGCGCCGGTGGTGCCCGAGGTGAAGACGATCGAGGCGACGGCCGTCCGCTCGGAGCGGAAATCGTCGGCACGTTTGCGGCGCAGCACGAACGGCCGC
>Ga0209061_1001697_pt1 | contig 33907 bp, 26 predicted proteins | sample Coa_R1_10_FD_187157 | JGI IMG/M metagenome (GOLD analysis project Ga0209061, IMG submission 187157) | Surface soil microbial communities from Centralia Pennsylvania, which are recovering from an underground coalmine fire - Coalmine... | ecosystem: Environmental > Terrestrial > Soil >... | reverse complement strand
TGGCCGAGGTAGTGTGCCGCGATAACGATCACTTCCTGAGCTTCCTCACCGATAAGCTCTACAAGGTGAAAGGAGTGCAGCAGGCAGAGACATCCATGTATTTGCGCGTTTGCAAGCAGAACGATTGGGCTTTTCTATCCCAGGCGCGACTCTCTCCATCGCCACCGCAGGTCCAGCGCCCTCGCCCCGGCGAAGGCGACCATTAAGAGTGTGCCAGATGCCCGGTGCCTGCGTTTGCTCGCGCCTGTGACGCTCGTCTTAATAGCGTGTGTTGTGTGTGATGCGCGAAGCGCATACACAACACACGCTACTCCTTGCGCGACGAAGCCGCGCGAAAGCCCGGCGTGGGCGGCGAGAAGACTGAGAATCTGGCACACGCTATCCCCCCGGCGAGTTTAACGCAGGAAAATACCCCGCTGAGCGTTTTATGCAGTGTACATGTTCAATGAAGTGGTGTATAATCGGGGTACGGGCGTACTACGGCCTGAATCTGATGGAGGTCGCTGCCTGGACTGCTCCATCATCCTTAACTCTGTGCAGCAGAGAACAACAAAGGAGACCTCCGTATGATAGAAACAGTTCCATCGGGGACCGTACTACGCGGGCGCTATCGTATCGAGCGTGTGCTGGGCAGTGGCGGCTTCGGACATGTCTACCAGGCGGTGGACCTGAGCACCAACCAGCAATACGCCGTCAAAGAATATCTGGTGACGGGGGCCAGCGGGCAGGAGCAGCTCAAGCATGAAGCGGCGGTGCTCAGTCAACTGCACCACCCCAACCTGCCAGCCTTCCAGGATGCGTTTATAGAACGGGGCCGCTACTATGTGGTCCTCAACTATATTGAGGGCAACGACCTGACCGACATCATCCGCATCGCGCGCCAGCGCAACGATATTGTGCCGATCCCGCGCATTATGGAGTGGCTGCTGGCAATCTGTGACGCCGTGATATTTCTGCACAGCCAGCGGCCACCGGTAATCCACCGCGATATCAAGCCCGATAATATTCGCATTACTCCCAATGGCGTCGCCATCCTGGTTGATCTGGGGAACGCGAAGGCTGCCGCGGACGGCGCGCGCACGCTTTTCTTTATCCGGCACCAGGGGACGCCGGGCTATGCGCCGCCCGAGCAGTACCCGGGCGGGACCGGCACCGACGCGCGTTCGGATATCTACGCCCTGGGCGGTACACTCTATTTCGCTCTCACGGCCCACGAGCCGCCCAGCGTCTCTACGCGCAATCAATCGATCCAGCAGGGCAAGCCTGACCTGCCAACCTTGCAGGAGGTTCTTGCCAGCAACCCGCCCGAAGTAAGTCCCGAAGCTGATGCCGCGCGGCAGTTCAGGCTGGGCGTGAGCAGGCCCTCCAAACCGGCGCCGCGCCACTCCCGTCACCTGGCCCAGCTCGCCACGCTGCCTCCGGATCTGCTCAAGCAGATCGACCGCATCATACACCGGGCGATGGCCCTCAAGCCAAAGGATCGTTACCAGTCCACGGCAGACTTCGCCAACGATTTGAGAAAGGCGATGGCGGCGCTTCCGCCGGTGGCCCAGGTGGCTCCAGCACGGCAGCCCGATCCGCACAGCACACAGCCCGATCTTCCCATGCTCTATGAGACATTGCAAGCCGCCAGAGCTAGCGGGGATCAGAGTGCACCTCAGAATACAGCATCGCCCGCGACCTGCCCGCGCTGTAATGCTCCACTGGCACCGCGAGCGGCATTCTGCCCGCACTGCGGCACTGCCCTGGGCGGTTCGGCGCCCACGAATGCCGCGCAGCCTGGCCCCAGAGCCGCCGATCCTTCCGCCGAGCAGACCATGCTCATCCAGCCAAAGGCAGCGCAGGCTTCCGTGATGCCTGCTCCTCAGCCGGCCCGGCATGCACCTTATCAGCCAGTCGCAGGCTCCACTACCGCCGGGCAGGTCTCGGCTCCGCCATTTGTCTATAATGGAGCCAGCAACAGCACACGACAGGGAACAGGCGCAGGAACGAAGAGCCAGCAGCCGTCATCCTCCGGTTTCCGCGTCGATGCAAAAGCGCTCATCGCACTCATCATTATTTTAGTGGCGCTGCTCGTCATCATGGTCCTGCTGCTCACCAGCGGCCATCATCATCTATTTGGCGGCATCTCTAAAGGTCTCACCAGCCTCGGCGCGTTCATGGTTGCCGGGTGAGGACAGCCCTGTGAGGGTGAGAATATGGCCTCATTGCGTGGTAGACGCGAGGAGCGGGCGCACGGCCTCGGCACGCAGGAAGCAGTCTATCACCTTCTCATCTCGCAGTGACTGCACAATCGCCTGCACGCGCGCCCGGGCCTCCGCCAGCAGCGCATCATCTCCAGCAAGGCTTAGCAGCGCAGTGGCGGGACGCAGCCTGTGAAGGCGCAGATGTCGTCATCACGACGGCGAGCGGCGGTCAGCGCGGTGGTGATGACACGGTGCAGACAGTAGATTGGCAGGGCAATTGTCACCTGATCGATGCCGCGAAAAACGCCGGAACCAGGCAGTTCTTCTACGTGTCGGTCGCTTTTGCCGATACAAAGAGTCCCGTGCCAATCTGGCAGGCTAAAGGCCAGACCGAAGCCCATCTACACTGGATACGTTCGATTCGCCGCTAGAGATGACCGGGCTGGTGCGCACCTTTGGCATCCACCTCACACCGTTAGAAGAGGTGGCGCGCCGGACCATCAAGAGCGCGACATCGGCCTGAAACCCTGCATTAGCGCCACATCGCGCAGAGAGAATCACGCACGCGCCTCACCCAGCCGGGCAGCGCCGTCGCCCAGGACAGGCGCTCCATCACATCATCGATCAGCGCCGCATCGGGTTCGTCCTGCGTATAGAACAGGTCCTCAAGCGGGCCGTTGATGGTAGCGATGGGCGAGACCAGCAGCAGAGCATCGGCCAGCAGCAGGGCCTCATCATGCGATGGAGGGTAGATCTCGCTATAGGCTTGCAGGAAGTGCTGCGCGCGTTCGGGATCGAGGCCGCGCTTGACGAGCGGGCGCGTCAGCGCTGCGCCCGGCTGCCAGGCCAGCGCGCTAAAAGAGAAGAGGGCGTAGGCAACCTCGAAGATACGCTTCTCCCAGTGCGAGGCTTCCAGGCCCTCCACAGAGGTCACGCCAGAGGGGCCGAAGCGTAGATTCAAGGGCTGGTAGTCGCCGTGGATGTGGAACTCGGCCAGGTCGCGGCCTGCCCCGATGGAGATCATCGCCTGCGGCAGAACCGCCTCCCATTGATCGGCCCAATCGGAGAGTCCTGCTGCAACGGCCTGGATCGGGTATTCATCGGCCTTGAGCCGCGCCAGATTCAGGCAGCCCTGAACCATGCCTCCCATGTGCGCCTCCGACGGCCAGCGATGTTGCGGCCCGTCATAGCTTCTGGCGGCCACATGGATCTGGCCGAGCATCGCCCCCGCCGCCGTCACAAGGTCGATGCTGCGCGGGTGCGTCGTGCTGAAGCGCTCGCCCTCGCTCCACCGCTGTAGCTCGAAGAAGCTTTCGTCGATCTCAACCGCCGGCTCTCCCTGCGGCGTCAGGTGCAATTCCGGGATGGGGATCCCCGCCGCTTGCAGGTAGCGCCGGAAAGCGTAGTAGTGGCTGAAGTCTTCCTCGGCTGGCCCCTCGGCGCGCTCTTTCAGCACATAGCGCTTCCCGTTGATTTCAAGCGGCAGGCTCAGGCTCCCCGCCTGCGTCTGCTCCTCCGCCGTCTCCAGTCCTGTCCACTGCTCCACCCCGAAGGCCCGCATGACCTGCTGGAGATCGAGCAGATCTTCCTCCGGCTCCTGGTGATGGTCATCGAATTCCTCGCGCATCGTTTTTCAACTTTAGAAGTGATCTTACGAGGGAAAAGGGAAAGTGGGGATACCCCACCCCCACCCCCCGCCAGGGGCTGCCGCCCCTGGCCCCCGCTTAGACTTCGGCTGGTAGATCCTGACGCTTACCCCATTCGTTCCAGGAGCCATCGTAATTCGTCAGGTTGGGATAGCCGAGCATCGCCAGGCTGAAAAGCACTGTCGTGGCCGCGACGCCGCCATTGCAGTAGGCGACGATGCGCTCCTCCGGCGAGACGTGGGCATCGGCGAAGATGCGCGCCAGCTCTTCGTTGCTGCGGAATGTCCCGGTTGCCGGGTCGATGAGTTCTTCTCGCGGAATGTTGAGCGCGCCGGGGATATGGCCGGGCCGGCCATGCCCACGCGCCAGTTGTCCCGTGTACTGCGCCGGTTCGCGCGCATCAACCAGCGTCACGCCTGGCTTGTTGAGCATGCTCAGCACCTCCTCGGCGGTTGCGCGTAGCTGTGGCTGCACCTTTGGCGTGAAGGTGGCCGGCGGATACAGCGGGATCGAACTCTCCACCGGAAGACCCTCTCGTTTCCACTTTGGGAATCCGCCGTTGAGCACAACCACCTGCTCATGCCCATAGTACCTGAGCGCCCACCAGAGGCGCGTGGCGAACTGCGACGCCGGGTGCGCGTCGTAGGCGACTACAAGGTGCTGGTCGCCGATGCCCCGATCCTCCATGATCTCCTTGAAGCGCGCCGGGGGCGCTACCTGCGCCTCTACCTTATCATCGGGATCGATGATATCGCTGCTCCAGTCGATGTAGACCGCACCGGGGATATGCTCCTGCTCGTACTCCTCACGCGCACCAACATAGAGCGCGTCCTGTACGCCGTCGTGCTCCACGGTGCGCACATAGCCGCGCATATCGACGACGCGCAGGTTAGTGTCATAGAGATGTTCGGCCAGCCAGGAAGTCTCTACCAGGAATTTACTACGATCTGCTTGCATATCCGCACCTCACGCAAAGAGTCCGGCGGCGTCTGGATTGTCGGTGCTGACAAAGTGCGCCGGAGCGCCGAAGACGTTCATCGGACTCACCTTCAGAATGCGCATGGAATCGTTGGGCGTCTGCGTCGTGATATAGCGCTGCACGGTCAGCCCCAGCGGGCGCGCCAGGATCAGCGCCGCCGTCGAGGCCAGGATCACATTGTTGGCCGTACTGTAGGGACGACGCAACTTCGCAATCGCCATCGCCGAAAGGCCGGTCAGCATGCCGGCCACCGCCAGGTTTGTGCCGCAGCGCTCGTGAACCGCCAGTTCCGGCTGCGACGTGCGCAGCAGATTGAGCGCCTCCTGGGCCGTAGGCAGAATAGCCTCGGTAGGCACTTCGCCAAAGACAAAGAAACCCGACGCGAAAGAGATGCCGGAGAGGCGCGCCTCTGGAAATTTTCTGGAGAGCAGCACAATCGTGGCGTGTTCAAGCGCATGGTTCTGCTTCACTGCGCCACCGAGCAATAACTGCTGTGCGACCTGCACGAGCGGATTGATAGCCATTGGTTCTATTCCTTTCGCTCAGAGTATGCCTGATTCCCGGTGCTATCGCTTGCTCGCGCCTGCGGCGCTCGCGGGATGGATGTGGTGCAGGCGCGCAGCGGCCGCGCTGCATCCATCCCTGGCGCGGCTCCGCCGCGCGAACATCCGGTGAAATCAGGCACACTCCTATGGACCATATGTTATATTAAAAACTACGATCTCGTCTCCAAAATTGATGACATCGCCATCGTTGAGAGCAACGCGGTCATAAATCCGCATATTGTTGACGAGCGTGCCATTGGCGCTCTGCAAATCTTCAAGGAACCAGCGCCCATCGACGAACGAGAGGCGAGCATGGCGGCGCGAAACAGTACGGCCCGAGATGACCAGATCGTTGCCGTTCGTGCGCCCGATAGTGGTCACGTCCTGGTGGAAGCGGTACGAGCGCCCGCTCATCGGTCCGTTCTGGATCGTCAGGCGAGCCAGGACCGGGCGACCGTTGGGTCCCAGGTAGCGGTCCGCGCTGGCACGCTTATTCGATAGATCGTCGCCGCAGGTTGTGCAATAGAGGCGCGTGCTGGGATTGGGCGCGCCGCAGCGGAAGCAGGTCAGCGTCACCCCCGGCTGCGCGCCAGCATACGCGGCCGCCGGGTTCGGGGCGAACGGTTGCAGGGAACCGCTCTGGGGGCCGTACATAGCGGGCGGCGGGGATGGCGGGGATGGCGCGTCGGACGGCGGCATCAAGGGAAGGCCCGCACGCCAGGGACGCGGGATAGAAAGGTTCGAGGCCGCCAGCGCGCTCGTCAGCGCATCGACCAGCATGTCCGCCGACTGATAGCGCTCGTGCGGCTGCTTCGCAGTCATTTTCAATATCACCTGCACAACAGGCTGCGGGACGTTTGCCGCCATGAGCTTTTCGACGGGAATTGGATCGTGCAGGTGCTTGACAGTAATCGTGAGCGGATTATCGGCAGTGAAAGGCACCTGGCCGGTCAGGCAGTGGAACAGAACGATACCGAGCGAGTAGATATCGCTGCGGCGGTCTACCGCCTGGCCGACTCCCTGTTCCGGTGACATATATTGCGGCGTACCGATGCCGGTTCCGGCGCGCGTGAGATTGGTCGTGCCCTCAAGGATCTTGGCGATGCCAAAATCGGAGAGCAGCAGGTGTCCATCTTTGCGCAGCAGCATATTGGCTGGCTTCACATCGCGATGCACAATACCGTTGCGGTGCGCGCAGTCCAGCCCCTCGGCGGCCTGAATAATGAAATCTATCGCTTCTGGTACGGGCAGGGGTTGCCGCAGGCGGTCCTTGAGCGTGCCACCGTCGACATATTCCATGACGATATAGGTGGTATTTTCCTCAGTGCCGAAATCATGAATCTGCACGATATTGGGATGGGCCAGTTTCGCGACTGAAACGGCCTCCTGCACAAAACGTTTGACGAAGACGGGATCACGCGCGTAGTGGGCCGGCAGGACCTTGATCGCCACATAACGATCAAGCGTGGCCTGGTACGCTTTGAAGACCATCGCCATACCGCCGGCGCCAATGCGCTCCACAATACGGAACTTGCCGAGCGATTTGCCGATCAGATTATTGAGATCATCTTTATTACTCGCCCTGCGAGGATAATTACCTTCTTCTTGCATAACCCCGACGACTCCCGCTGTTCCTGCTCCTTGCCTCCTCGCATTTATGAATGTTAGCCATCAAAAACGGGAATGTCCCCCGGCGCGTAATCGCGCGGTTATGCGCCGCAGAGATCGCCGTTCTTGATCTTCCTATTCATCACACTGGCAGCCCCGGAGGGGCAGAGTCCAGGGCAGCCAGTGAGATATGATGTACGTTGCCAGCAGGAACAGCCCGCATAATAGATAAACAGTGCTGGTTTGCGTCCCCATCATTATACTCGTACAAACGCGCACTGTCGAGAGAGACCCGGATTTGATCCTTAGCCTTCGAGCAGGAGCGTCTCGGGATCTTCCACCAGTTCCTTGATTTTCACCAGGAAGCGCACGGCCTCGCTGCCATCGACGATGCGGTGATCGTAGGAGAGCGCGACGTACATCATCGGGCGGATCACCACCTCGCCGTTGAGCGCGATGGGGCGCTGCTCGATCTTATGCATTCCCAGGATGCCGACCTGGGGCGCATTGAGGATCGGTGTGGAGAGCAGCGAGCCGAAGACGCCGCCGTTGGTGATCGTGAAGGTGCCTCCTTGCAGCGCGGCGAGCGTGAGCCTGTTCTCGCGTGCCTGCCTGGCGAGATCGGCGATTTCGCGTTCGATCTGGGCGAAGCTCTTGCGGTCAGCATCGCGCAGGACCGGCACGACCAGTCCCTCCTCCGTCGCGACGGCGATGCCGATATCGTAGTAGTATTTCACGACGATCTCATCGTCCTGGATCTCAGCGTTGAGCAGAGGGAAGGCTTTGAGCGCGCCGACCACGGCCTTTGTAAAGAAAGACATGAAGCCGAGCGATATATTATGCCGCTCTTTGAAGGCTTCCTTGCGCCGGCTGCGGATATCCATAACCGCGCTCATGTCGATCTCGTTGAAGGTGGTAAGCATGGCCGCCGTCTGCTGGGCCGCGACGAGGCGCCGGGCGATGGTCTGCCTGCGCCGCGACATGCGCATGCGCTCCTCGCGGCGGCCGGCCTCTGTGACCGGCCGGGGCGCAGGCGGCGCAGGCGGCGCAGGCGAAGGAGAAGATGGCTGCGGCGCGGGCGCGGGTTGAACTGCCGGCTGCGCCTGGACCGCTTGTGCGGCTGCCCCGGGAGCATTGCGCTCCAGATAGCTGATCACATCCTCTCTGGTAACGCGCCCATAGGGGCTGCTGCCCTTGATCTGCGAAAGATCCAGGTTGTACTCCGCCGCGATGCGCCGCGCCAGCGGCGAGGGCGGGCGCAGCATATCGGCGGCCCTCGCCCCCTGGCCCGCTGGCTCCTCCCGCGGCCGCTCGTGCGTCTCTTCGCGGGACGGCTGTTGCTGATGAGGGGCAGCCGCCGTCGCCTCCTGGGCCGCCTGGCCGTTGGAGCGTGGGGCGGCGGCCGCTCCCTCACCGATAATGCCGATTACCTCGCCCTCCGTAACGGTGTCGCCAACCTGCTTTGTGATCTTCTGCAAAACGCCGTCCTGCTCTGCGCTGACCTCAACATTCACCTTCTCGGTCTCCAGTTCGGCAAGGACATCACCCCGCTGCACCATCTCTCCCTCCTGCTTGTGCCATGATGCGATGGTGGCGTCAACGATTGATTCGCCCAGCGGGGGAACACGAATTTCAGCGGACATAGCTTCCTCCCGGTTGTCTCAGCGGCGCACCGGTGGCCTCGGCAATGATGGCTTTCTGCTCCGCTTCGTGCAGATCCCAGAAGCCGGCAGCGGGGCTTGCATGGTCGGGGCGAGAGACAACGCCTAGTTTTATATTGCGATCGACAAGATCTGTAAGATGCGGGTACATATAGCTCCAGGCGCCCATATTATGCGGCTCTTCCTGCACCCAGATGACCTCGCGCAGACGCGGATAGCCGGCGAGTACTTTTTGCAATGCCTCGCGCGGGAAAGGATAGAGCAGTTCGACGCGCACAATGGCTATATCGTTGCTTTCCTCACCGCGCTGCGATAGCAGGTCGATAGCGATTTTGCCGGTGCAGAGCACAACACGCCTGATCTGTTCAGCACGGGAGCGTGCTTTTTCGTCATCGATAACGGGCTGGAAGGAGCCTTGTGTCAGGTCTTGCAGGCGCGCGGCGGCCAGCGGGTGACGCAGCAGGCTCTTGGGCGTCATCAGCACCAGCGGGCGCGGGTAGCGCTCCAGGTAGAAAGCTTGCAGGCGCAGCAGGTGAAAGTACTGCGCCGCCGTCGAACAGTTCGCCACGCGCCAGTTGTCGTCGGCAGCAAGCTGGAGGTAGCGCTCCAGGCGCGCGCTTGAGTGCTCCGGTCCCTGCCCCTCGTAGCCATGTGGCAGCAGGAGCACCAGCGAGCACGGCTGGCGCCACTTCGCCCGCCCGGAGGAGATGAACTGGTCAATAATCACCTGGGCCACGTTGGCGAAGTCGCCGTATTGCGCCTCCCACAATACCAGCGCATCGGGCGCATGCACACTGTAGCCATATTCAAAGCCCAGCGCGCTCGTCTCGCTCAGCGGGCTGTTATAGATGGAGAACGAGGCCCGCGCCTCCGCGAGATGTTGCAGCGGTATGTAGATTTTGCCATCCTGGCTGTGCAACACGGCATGGCGATGGCTGAATGTGCCGCGCTCGGCATCCTGACCGGTCAGGCGAATGGGAGTGCCCCCGGCGAGAATGGAGGCAAAGGCGAGCGCTTCGGCATGGCCCCAATCGATGCTGCCATCGGCTCCCAGGGCATTCGCGCGACGCTGCAACGTGCGCGCCAGCCTGGGATGCACTTCAAAGTTTTCAGGCCAGGTGAGCAATTCCTGGTTGAAGGTGATGAGCTGCTGCTCCGATACCGGCGGCGGCGTTTCCTCTACAAGCTGGTGCCCGTTCAGAGCGTTCTCCTCCTCTACCTCTAACCGGGGCGGGTGTTCAGTGGCCTCGCGTCTGGCCCGATCCAGTTCATCAAGCGCCTCCTTCATCATGGCGTCGGCCTCCTCCCGCGAGATTATCCCCTGTCCGGCGAGACGGCGTGCATACAGTTCGCGCACCGTTGGATGAGAACGGATGATTTCGTACATCTGCGGCTGTGTGAAGGCGGGTTCGTCGCCCTCGTTGTGACCCCAGCGCCGGTAGCCCACCAGATCGATAAGAATGTCTTTATGAAAGTGGTCGCGGTAGGCATGAGCGATGCGCACGGCTGTCAGGCACGCCTCTGGATCATCGGCGTTCACATGAATAATTGGAAGACTGAAGCCTTTCGCCAGGTCGCTCGCGAAGGGTGTGGAGCGACTGTCAGCGGGTTCGGTGGTAAAGCCAAGCTGGTTATTGGCGATAATATGGATGGTGCCGCCTACCCAGTAGCCTTTCAGGTGCCACAGGTTCAGGGTCTCGGCGACCACGCCCTCGCCGGTAAAGGCTCCGTCTCCGTGAATCAGGATCGGCAGCGTGTGGTCTACATCCTGGTGCGGCCGACCTGGATGGGAACGAACCTCCTGCGCCGCTCGCGCCATACCGGTCACGACGGGGTTGACAAACTCCAGGTGGCTTGGATTGGGAGCAAGCACGATGCGCAGGCCGACCTGAGCATTCTCGCCGAGAATATGCTCGGCCCCTAGATGATATTTCACGTCGCCGGTCCAGCCGAACCCGAAGCTATCGGTAAGCGGCGTACCCTCCTCGTGCCGCGCGTGCGCGAATTCGGCCAGGATCGCAGTGTAGGGCTTGCCCAGCACATGCGCCAGTACGTTGAGCCGGCCACGGTGGGCCATACCGATAATGACTTCGTTCGTCTCCGAGTCGAGGGCACTGGAAATGATTTCGTCAAGCATGGGTACCAGCGCATCGACCCCCTCTATCGAGAAGCGCTTCTGGCCGGGGAAGGTCTGGTGAAGATAACGTTCAAATGCCTCAACCTGCGTCAGCCGCCGCAAGAGCCTGCGCCCCTCCGACGAGCCGGGGGAGCGCTGGTAGAGCGCCAGCCCTACGGCGTCGCGCAGCCAGCCACGCTCGTCGGGACTCTTCACCTGGTCAAATTCGTAGCTGATCGTTCCCGAGTACATCGCGCGCAGGGCGTTGATCGCTTCGAGCGCGTTCGCGGCTTTTTCGGCGGCGTGCCCCCCGACAATGCTGGCAGGCAGTTGCGCCAGATCGGCCTCGCTCAGGTGATACGTCTCGGGCAGCAGCGCGGGATCACCCAGCGGCTCGCTGCCCAGGGGATCGAGGTGCGCCCCCAGGTGGCCCCGTTCTCGTATAGCGTGAGCCAGCGCGGAGGCCGCGACGATGCGCGCGACATCAGGCTGCGCCTTCGCTCCCGCAACAGGCGCGCGCTCTTCGTCTTCCGGCGACCATGCCTCGAAAGCGGCCCGGGTGTCGGCGTCGACAGAATCTGGATCCTGCTTGTAGCGCTCGTACAATTCAAGAACATAGCCGGCGTTCGGCCCATAAAATGATTGTAAAGTTTGCATGTAACATTCCTTATGGCAAAGACACGGACTCGACACCTTGCCCCCATCAAGCTCAACACTGAGACAGGCGGCCCGTGTCTCAGATTCAGCTATTGTATTTTAACTGCCTATATGATATCATAACTTCACTACACCCAGGGTGTGCCTTATGGTCAGCGCCCTTTCTCTCCGGGCACTCGCACCGCGAAGCCGCGCCGGGAGGGTATCGGGCGTCAGGCTATACACTATTATATCCAATGGCAATGAAGGAGCAAGTACGCCGCCTTCCCTGTCGCAGAGAGTCCGAGGATGGTGGGATCGGATACAGGCAGCGCGCGAAAGATCACTCCAGAGCCGCCAGCCGAACGAAGCTGAACAACAACAGTAGGCCGGGCCGGGACTTCCCGTTATCGCGAAGGGCGTAATCCTGCATGGTCAGAAATACGCGCAATCAAGAGAGTCAGAGCATGCGCAACCGTGCGCCTGGCTAATGAGGGTGGTACCACGGGAGTTCCTCTCGTCCCTGAGCGGACGGGGGGATTTTTTTTGAGACCTTTTGAGGAGCAATTCAATGAAGACAAAACTGCTCTACCATACGAATAGCTATACCTATGAATGTACAGCCCACGTTGTTGCTGTTGAGGGCGATGATGTGGCCCTGGATGCAACCGTATTTTATCCTGGCGGCGGCGGCCAGATGGCTGATCGCGGCGTCATCTCGTGGGAGAACCAGCAGAATCAGGCATGTGTCATTGCCATGAATAAGCGCGGCGATGTCGTCTGGCATACGCTCGATTCCACACCCCCGCCGGTTGGAACGGAGGTCGTCGGCACCATCGATTGGGACTTCCGCTACCAGATGATGCGCACGCATACGGCGCTGCATCTTCTGTGTGGCATCATCTGGAAGGAGTTCGGGGTACAGGTGACGGGCGGGCAGATGTACCCGGATCGCGCGCGCATGGATTTCGCGATGGAGAATCTCGATAAGGAGCGCATTGCCTATATCGAGCGCAGGGTCAATGAGGCGATAGAGGCCGATTACCCCGTGCGCGTCTATACACTGCCCCGCGAGAAGGCGTTCGAGATACCCGATCTTGTGCGCACAAGGATTAACCTGCTGCCACCCGATATCGAAGAGGTACGTATTGTAGAGATTGTTGGCCTTGATCTTCAGGCTGACGGCGGCACACACGTCAACCATACCAGAGAAGTTGGCGGCATCAAGATTACGAAGACGGAGAATAAAGGCAAAATCAACAAGCGCCTGGAGATTGTGCTGAAATGATCTGGGAAGGAAAGTTATGGCTATGTCGGTGAGATCAAGTATATTCCGTCCGGTTGTCCCTGCTGATCGCGTTGACTACCCCGCGCTCGAACGCCGGATTCAGAGCTGGTGGGATGAGAACAACGTGCTCCAGTTGTACCTGCACCGCAACGAGAAGAGCGACCGGCAGTACTCATTTATGGATGGTCCGATCACCGCGAATAATCCGATGGGCGTCCATCACGCCTGGGGACGAACCTATAAGGACCTCTACCAGCGCTATAAGACCATGCAGGGCTACCGGCAGCGTTACCAGAACGGCTTCGACTGCCAGGGCCTCTGGGTTGAGGTCAACGTCGAACAGGAACTCGGCATGCAGACCAAACGCGATATCGAGAAGTATGGCATCGCCGAGTTCGTCGAACGCTGCAAGGAGCGCGTCTTTACCTATGCGCGGCGCCAGACCGAGCAGTCGATCCGCCTGGGTTACTGGATGGACTGGGGCCACGACTACTACACGCTCTCCGATGAGAATAACTATACCATCTGGTACTTCCTCAAGCGCTGCAAGGAGCGGGGCCTGATCTACAAGGGGCGCGATGTTATGCCCTGGTGTCCACGCTGCGCTACCGGCATCTCGAATATGGAAATGGAATCCGAGGGCTACCGGGAAACGACGCACCTGAGCCTCTATGTGCGCTTTCCGCTGGCTGACCGCCCGCACGAGTATCTGCTGGTATGGACGACGACGCCCTGGACGCTGGCGGCGAACGTCGCGGCGGCGGTACATCCGGACCTCCCCTATGCGAAGGTGGAGCAGGACGGCGAGTACTACTATCTCGCTGAGGAGCTTTTGCCCGTGCTCAGGGCGCTCAAGGGTCGCGATAAGGGCGACTATCGCGTCGTCGAGACGCTCAAGGGCAGCGATATGGTGGGCTGGAGCTATCGCGGTCCCTTCGACGAGCTGCCAGCAGAGCAGGGCGTGGCACATACTGTCATCCCCTGGAAGGATGTGAGCGCGAGCGAAGGCACCGGCATCGTACATATCGCGCCAGGCTGTGGCCGCGAAGACTTCGGCCTCTCTAAAGAATTCGGCCTGGCAGTCGTGGCGCCCGTGGACGAATTTGGCGTCTACCTGGAGGGCTACGACTGGCTGAGCGGGCAGAGCGCCTCCGCCGTCGGGCAGCAGATCGCCGAGAACCTGGCGCAGAAGGGCCTGCTCTATCGCCCGCAGAACTACCGGCACCGCTATCCAACCTGCTGGCGCTGCAAGACGGAACTCATCTTCCGCCTGGTCGACGAGTGGTTCATCTCGATGGAGTCGCTGCGCTACGAAATCATGGATGTCGTGAACCAGATCACCTGGATACCATCCTTCGGGCTGGATCGCGAACTGGACTGGCTGCGCAATATGGACGATTGGATGATCTCGAAGAAGCGCTACTGGGGACTGGCACTGCCCATCTACGATTGTCCGAAATGTGGCACCTTCGAGGTTATCGGCAGCAGAGAGGAACTGCGCGAGCGCGCGGTTGCCGGATGGGAAGAGTTCGAGGGCCACACGCCACACCGCCCCTGGGTTGATGCAGTGAAGATCCGCTGCCAGCAGTGCGGAACAGTGGTCTCGCGCATCAAGGATGTGGGCAATCCCTGGCTCGATGCCGGCATCGTGCCCTACTCGACGCTGCACTATCGTACCGACCCGGCGTACTGGCGGCAGTGGTTCCCGGCCGATTTCGTCACCGAGTCGTTTCCAGGCCAGTTCCGAAACTGGTTCTATTCGATGCTGGTCATGAGCACCGTGCTGGAGCATACACGCCCGTTCAAAACGCTCTTTGGCTACGCGACGCTGATGGACGAAAACGGCGAGCCAATGCACAAGTCGAAGGGAAATCAGATCATCTTCGATGAAGCCGCCGAGCGCGTCGGCTCCGATACCATGCGCTGGCTCTATACCAACCATGTGCCGGAACAAAACCTGAATTTTCCGCGTATCCCCACCGAAGAGGACATGCAGAAGGCGCTCCAGACGGGCATGCCCGTGCGCCTGAGCGAGAAGTGGATGCTGGTGCGCAGGACGCTGGACAAGATCTGGAACATCTACTGGTTCTTTGTGACTTACGCTAACATCGACCAGTTCGATCCGACGAGCCATCAGTTGCCGGTGGCGCAGCGCAGCGACCTGGACCGCTGGATACTCTCGGAGTTGCAGGAGACGATCCGCACGGTAACGGAGGGCCTGGAGCGCTACGATAGCGTCAAACCAACCTCGGCGCTCCAGGATTTTCTGGAGGATCTGTCGAACTGGTACCTGCGGCGCAGTCGCGAGCGCATCTGGAAGTCCACGCTCGATAACGACAAGCTGGCAGCGTACCTCACGCTCTACGAGTGCCTGACCACGCTCATTACCCTGCTGGCACCGTTCATGCCGTTCATGACGGAGGAACTGTACCAGAACCTGGTGCGCAGCGTGAACCGGCAGGCTCCGCAGAGCGTCCACCTCTGCGACTGGCCTGTGGTCAACGAGGCATTGATCGATGAGCAATTGACGCGTGAGACACACCTGGTGATGCGCATCGTCAGCCTGGGACGCTCGGCGCGCGAGAAGGCGCAGATCAGGGTGCGCCAGCCGCTCAATGCGCTGCACGTCCATGTGCCGGAGAAGGCCGAGGAGGAGGCGCTGCTGCGCCTCAAAGGCCAGGTGCTTGAAGAACTCAACATCAAGCACCTGGCATTGATGGGCAGCGATAGCGACATGCTCTCTTATACGCTCAGACCCCGCGTCAAGCTGCTTGGCCCGCGACATGGGCCGCTGGTACAGAAGATCCTGGCGCAGTTCAAAGCCTTCGATGATCGCACAGCACGGGCAGTTGCGCGCCAGCTCAACGAGACCGGCATCGTCCATCTCGCCATCGAGGACAGGCCGATTGAACTGACGGCGGAGGAGGTTGAGGTGATCGCGACGGCGCGCCCGGGTTACGTCACAGCCGAGGAACGCGGCTATATCGTCGCCCTGGAGACGACGATCACTCCCCGCCTGCGCGAGGAGGGCCTGGTGCGCGACCTGACGCATTACATTCAGGATATGCGCAAGCGGGCTGGCCTCAATATCGAGGATCACATCGGCCTGGCGCTCTATACCGATAAGGAACTGGCGAACATCCTGACCGGTTACATGAAGGACATACGCGCGGAGACGCTGGCTGATAACCTGCTCGTCTCCATCACTGAGGGCGACGAGCCATCCTTCAAAGAGATGTACCGCGAACGCGTCTCGCCGACCTCCCAGAAGAAACTGGAGGGCTACACCGTCGAGGTTGTGCTCGGCAAGATGTAGTAAGGGAGCGCTCACTGCGATGAAGCGGCATGCCGCTTCATCGCAGTGAGCGCTTCTGACTATATCTCTCTCACTGCTCTCTGCGTCATACCAAACAGCATCACCAGGCCGATCAGAAGGCCGCCGAATGGGAAGAGGATTGCCGGGCCAAACTGGTTCGCGAGTACGCCGGCCAGAGCTACCGAGACGGGATACATTCCGAATGTGCAGAACATCAGTACACCCATAACACGCCCCATCAGATGGCGTGGAATAGCCAGTTGGATCGCAGTGAAGAGCAGGACAACGATGGCGCTGTTGGCAACACCGCCGATCAAGGTACAGGCTACGGCCCCAACGATGCCCCAGGTGGGCAGCAGCCCAATCGCGGCGCCCACGATCAGCCCGCACAGTACGATAATCAGTCCTCTGTGCTTGAGCTTGCTCAGCATACCGGCACAAATGCTGCCAACGAGCGAGCCAGCGCTCCACCCCGCCAGAATGATGCCATAGCCGCTCGCCCCACCATGCATAGGACCGTGAACCAGCGCGGGCAGCGCTACCTCTACCAGCCCGCCCGAACTGATGCCCAGCATAGTGAACATCAGCAGGACAGCCTGAATCAGCCGCGAGGTGAGCAGAAAACGCCCGAAGCTGATCTGTGCCCCTTCCTCCTGAGCGCTGGCCGATGGACCCTCCTGGCTTGCGCCCGCCTCACGTTTGCCCGCTATGGCGCGATGGGCCGGGCGCATCAGCGCCAGCGAAACCGCCGAAACGAGGAAGGTGCCCGCATCGATTGCCAGGCCAGCGCCAGCGGTGAAGGCTGCAACGATCACACCCGCGATGGCCGAACCTACCAGGTTCGCGCCCTGCATCGCGGACATCATCAGCCCGTTGCCGGCCTGTAGCTCCTCGCTGCTCAGCGTCTCTGGCAAGATGGACTGAGCGGCAGGCATGAAGGCGCCACCCAAAGCGCCCAGCGGCACGGCAATCGCACACAACTGCCAGAGGCCAGGATGCCCCACCAGGGCCAGCACGGCCAGGAGACCGACCAGCAGCATACGTATGGTGTCAGCGATCAGCATGAGCCGCCGGGGACGAAGGCGGTCCGAAAGCCAGCCGCCCAGCAGCATGCTTCCCGCGCGGGGGATGCCATAGGCGGCCAGCACAATGCCCAGCTCCTGCGCGCTGCCTCCCGTCGTCAGGATCAGCCAGGGCAGCGCTACCATGTAGAGCGCATCGCCGATGATCGAAATCGTCTGTCCGCCAAAGAGCAGATTGAAGTTACGCACCTTAAAAAGATGCAGCATCCCTCCCGCAGCCGGCCTGGACGCGCCTGGGGCGACGGAAACTTCCTGCGCGCTGGCTTCGCCTGCCTGTTCTAACATTATTAACTTATCCTTTCTTAGAATGTATCTGATACCCAAAATCAGCGCTGGCGAGCACCTGCGGAGCCGCGCGAGTGCCTGGTGCGAACAGGTGAAAACTCTGAGGATCAGACACTTTCTTAATCACAGAGATTGTGGTACAATATATTCACTCAAACACTAAACAAAGCTTCAAAAAATTAGCTTGTTCGCTAAGATAAATGTATCTTAGCAGGAGTGATAAAAATTGTCAAGTGGTACTCAGGAAAAAATCACGGATATATATGGAGAATTTGCGCGTGAGCTTCGGCAGTTCCAGGGATTGAGCGCGTCACTCTTCCGGGCGGCAGCGGCCCAGGCCGGGATAACAGCCACAGACATGCAGGTTCTTGATCTGCTGGAGAGCGCTGGCCCGGCGACTGCCGGTCAGCTCGCCGACCTTACAGGACTCACCACAGGAGCGATCACCGGGATGCTCAACCGGCTGGAGGAGGCCGGATTCGTGCGCCGGGAGCGCGATCCCAACGACGGGCGCAGGGTGATCGTCCGGCTCGAAAGAAGCAAGAACGAAAAGGTCAGCGCTCTATTCGCCTCACTGGAGAAAGCATGGGATGAACTGGCTTCGCGCTACGACGATGAGCGGATCACCTTTCTGCTGGAGTTTCTCAAACGCAGCAACGAGCTGTCCAGAAGAGAAATCATCCGTTTGCAAAGGGCACCATCAGGCGCGGAAGGGACCTTCTCTGCTCCGTTAGCAGATGTGGAGAGCGCCCGGCTCATCATCCCGGCGGGGATCTCCCGACTGACAATACGTGCGGATGAAACGATGGATTCGCTTTACCGGGCCAGCTTCGCGGGACCTGCGCCGGATGTGAAGACCAGAGATGGGGTAGTCACCATTCGCTACCCACGAGGTCTGTGGCTCCGGGGAGGTGAACAGCGCGGGGCGGAGATCGCGCTCAGCGCCGCTATTCCCTGGCACATAGCGATTCAGGGCGGAGCCTCGGATATCACCGCCAGACTGGGCGGCCTCAATCTCGCCGGGCTAGAGATCAAAGGGGGAATGAGCATGATTCGTCTGGAGCTTCCGAGACCACAGGACGTGGTTCCCATACGGATCAGTGGGGGAGCATCAGAGGTCATCGTGCGGCGCCCGGCAGGCGCGGCCGCACGCGTCCACCTCAAAGGCTGGGCCTCCGAATTCGTCTTCGACGATCAAACCTTCAGCGATCTGGGCAACAACGTGCGCCTACAGAGCGCTGACTTTGACCCGACAGCCCCGTACTTCGACATCGAAGTCGCAAGCTCCGCCAGCATGGTCACTATTACCACTGGTTGACACGGGGAGATGGCTCGCACCTGCGGTGCGAGCCGTATGTATATTGTGTTGTGTGAAAAATGCGCGAAGCGCATTTTTCACACAACACAATATACATACGCTGCGCGGCGGAGCCGCGCGAATGTCCAGAGGCAAAAAATAAAGGGAAGTGCATCTTGAGCACTTCCCCGCTCTTATTCAGGCGTTTCGGGATATCGCTCCCTTGATGGTCTTTCGTAATACATCCTGGGATAATCGGCCTGTGGCTGTTCGTAGGAAGCCTCCTGCACGATCTCGGGCGGAGATGACCACATCTCATGAGAAGATTCGGGCACATATTCTCCTCTTCTCTCCCGAGGCCGCTCAAGAAACGCCCGCGCCGCACCCTCCTGCGCTGGCTGGCGTGGGAGCGTCATCCACGTGAGCAAGGCAAACGCAATAGCGGCCAATAGAAATAATCCTATCATCTCCAGCGGTCCAAATCCCCAGCCTGGCGGACCACCATATCCATACGCATTCGAATTCGCGGACATGTATGTCGCTGCTCCGTACATATGGGCACAATGATGCATGAGTTTTTCGTCTCCTTTCCCTGATACAATAGCCTGTATCATAATACATCGTAAAAGATAAATGTCAAGAAAGATGCAACAATTTGTAAAGGATCTGACATACTGTTTCAGAATGTTTCTGGCCGCCTTCGCCGGCACCATCAACCATAGCGTGGGCCAATACTCGGCGTTCTGGCCCATCCTCGCCGGGTGTTCGTGCAGCTCTGCTGCACCGGGAGCCAGTATAGTATGCGGACAAAGACGCTTCGCGTCTTTGTCCGCATACTATACTGGTTTGGCGAGCGCCGCAGGCGCGAGCGGCAGAATCATTCAATCAATCTACCATTCTGTGTTCCGTGGTGTCATAATGAGACCGGACTGAGAACATGCCTCTCCACTTTTACAGAGATAACGAATGGAGGAATGCAGCAAATGGAAATCAAAAGAAGTGGCTCGCAACCTTCCGGCAAGGGGCAGGCCGAGTATTTTACCGGCGCGGTCCGCCTTGATCCCCTGATCGAGGCGCCCGATCCGGCGCGCGTGCGCAGCGTCAGCGTCACCTTCGAGCCTGGCGCCCGAACCGCCTGGCACAGTCACCCGCTGGGCCAGACCTTGATCGTGACGGCTGGCTGTGGCCGGGCACAGAGCTGGGGTGGTCCGATTGAGGAAATTCGGCCAGGCGACGTAATCTGGTTCGCGCCGGGGGAGAAACACTGGCACGGCGCCGCACCAAATACGGCCATGACGCATATCGCCATCCAGGAACAGCTCGACGGCAGGACCGCCGACTGGATGGAGAAGGTCAGCGACGATCAATACCAGGGCTGATCCAGGTCAGCCCTGGCAGCAAAAACAGGGTAGGAGCCGCGCGGCTCCTACCCTGTTTTTGCTGCCTCACACCCCCACGTCGTATAACTGCTCGAACTGGAGATTCAGATCGTTGGTGGCCTGCCACAACGAGGCCAGCGCTTTGCGCACGTTGGAGAGCGCGCAGGGTGGCAGATCGTCGCGGGCCGCCAGACTTTTGAGTCTTTCATAGGCGGCGAGCAACTCGCGCTCCGGCTCCGTGAGTTCCTTGCCCAGCAGATCGGTTGTGGTCGTCATGGTCTTTCCTCCTGTCAGTATTGCGCCACCGGGCGGGTGTCTTGCAGGCGTCTGGCCTTGAGTTCAAAGTGCGGCAACTGTCCATACTCCATGCGCTCGATATTGAAGCGCAGTCCCTCGTGCGCGTTCGCCAGGTCCTTCGCCAGTCGCGTCTGTAATTCGGGCCATTCCGCTTCAAAGCCGGGCTTGATCTCCAACCTGATCGTAATCTCATCCTGGAGATCATCCTTGCGCCAGATGTAGATCTGGAACTCGTCGATGGCCGGGTATTCGCGGATGATCGCCTCGACGGCGCGCGGATAGACGTTGGTGCCGCGAATGAGCTTCATATCATCCCAGCGCCCCCGGATGCCGCCCTCGTAGATATCCCAGGTGCGGCCACAGGTGCAGGTGCTGGCGGGAACCTTGAGCACCATATCTTTTGTGCGATAGCGAATGACTGGAATGAAACCACGGCCAAAGGAGGTGACAACGCGCTCGGCCAGTTCGCCGTAGCCCACCGGTTCGCCTGTGCGGGGATTGAGCGTCTCCTCGATAAAGTGATCCTCGATGATGTGCGTGCCGCCTGGCTGGTGGGAGCATTCAAAGATCATGATTGTGCCCAGTTCGGTCATGCCGGCGGTATCGCCACACTTTGCCCCCCACGCCTCCTCAAGCTGGCGCTTTACCGCCGGGATCGAACCCGCCGGCTCTCCTGAGAGGATGAGTTTGTTGACCTTGCTCTCCTTTGCCAGATCGACGCCCATCTCGCGGGCCTTCTGCCACAGGTGCAGCGCGTAGGTTGGCGTAGAGAAAACCGTAGTCGCTCCCATCTCGATGATCTGTTTGACACGCGCCTCGCTGGTCTGCGCCCCGCCGGGGATGACCAGCGCGCCGATCTTCTCGCAGCCGTAGTGCGCACCCCAGAAGCCAATAAACGAGCCGTAGCCAAAGGCGAAATACACAATATCTTCTGGGCGCACGCCAAAGCCCCAGACGCCATAGGCCCACATCTCACCGATCCAATCCCAGTCCTTCATGCCGTCCAGGACGCGGATAGGCGTGCGCCCGGTTGTCCCCGAGGTAAGATGGTAGCGGATAGCATTGGTGGGCGTGGTCGCCAGCATGTCACCAAAAAGCGGCGTCTGCAACTGCGATTCCATCCACTCCTCCCTGGTCATGAAGGGGATGCGGCGGATATCGTCCAGCGTCTTCAACTGCTCCGGGTGGAAGCCAGCGGCCTCGAAGCGGCGGCGGTGAAACGGCGTCGTCGCATACGCCCATTCGCACATGCGGCGCAGCTTGAGAAACTGCAACGCCTGTAATTCTTCGCGCGGCAGCGTCTCGTTTTTGGGGTTCCAGTACTCTGAATAGGCCATGCAAAATCCCTCCTTACACTGAGGTTCATAGACACCTTAGTCTAACGAGCGTATGTCTGATCTCCGATCCCATCGCTTGCTCGCGCCAGAGGCGCTCGCCGCATATAGTTTGTTGTGAGGCGGAGCCGCATGACCGCCCGGCGCGAGTGGGTGATAGTGTTGAACATCAGATACCCTCTAAGATATGTTGTGCCCTTTTAGCGCCCGACGAGATCGCGGGCGATAATGATACGCTGGATCTGGCTGGTACCCTCGTAGATTTGCAGCCCCTTGATGTCGCGGTAGTAGCGCTCGACAGGGTACACATTGGAATAGCCGCGATTGCCGTGCAGCAGAACAGCCTCCGATGCGGCGCGCATGGCGGCCTCGGTAGCGAAAAGCTTGGCGATGGAGGTTGCCCTGGTAGTGGGCAGCCCCTGGTCCTTGAGCCATGCCGCGCGGTAGACGAGCAGGCGCGCGGCCTCCAGGTCAGCGCTCATGTCGGCCAGCGTGGCCTGAACCATCTGGAAATCGGCGAGGCGCTGCCCGAACTGGCGGCGCTGCCGCGTGAAGTCGATGCAGGCATCCAGGCACGCCTGTCCGATGCCAACGGCGCCGGCGGCCACGCCCAACCGGCCGCGATCCAGCGCCGACATCGCCACTTTGAAGCCCTCGCCGGCGGCGCCGAGCAGCGCGCTTTTAGCCACGCGGCAATCCTTGAAGGTGATATGTACGTGCTCGGAGGCGCGGTGGCCCAGTTCCCGGCCCGGCATCGGCTCGCGCAGGAAGCCGGGGGTCTCGGTCTCAACAATGAAAGCGCAAATACCTTTATGGCGAGCGGAGCGATCCCTGGTGGCGAAGACAATGGCGACCTGTGCGCTGATGCCGTTGGTAATCCAGATCTTTTCACCGTTGAGGATGTAGCTATCGCCCTCCTCGCGCGCTGTGGTCTCGATGCTGGCGGCATCGGATCCGGCGTTCGGCTCGGTGAGGGCGTAGCAGCCGATCCACTCGCCGCTTGCCAGGCGCGGCAGGTAGCGCTGGCGCTGCTCCTCGCTGCCCCACTCGCGAATGCACATGGAGACCAGGCTGGCATGCACCGTCAGGAAGCCGCGCACAGAAGAATCAACGCGGCCCAGCTCCTCGCAGAGCAGTGCATAGCTCACCCAGTCCATGCCGGAGCCGCCATAGTCCGGCTCAATCGGCCCCGCCAGGAAGCCGAGTTCGCCCATGCGCCGGACCAGGCGCCGTGGAAACTCGCCCTTCTCATCGGCTTCTCGCGCCAGCGGCGCAACCTCCTGCTCGGCGAAGCGGCGCGCCTGCTCCTGTACGCGCTGCTGCCGAGGTGTGAGCGCGAAATCCATGCCGTGCAACTCCTTTCAGTCGAGAACGGCCATGCCCTGAATTTCGATCAATACTTCGTCCTGGTAAAAGCGGGAGATCTCGAACAGGGCCGTCGCGGGATAGTAGGAGCCAAAGAAAGCGCGGTGCACCTGTCCCAGTGGCTTGAGGTGAGCGAGATAATCGTCGCGGTCCCGCACGAAAATAGTAATCTGCGTAATATCCTGCATTTTCCCGCCCGCGGCCTCAACGACGGCGCGGAGGTTGCGCAATACCTGTTCGTACTGGCCCACCAGATCCCCGCGCGCGACGACGCGTCCCTGAGCATCGCTGGCGGTCTGACCGGCCAGAAAGAGCAGGCGCGGCCCGTTCCCCCCGGCAAGGATACCATGACTGAACCCTCTCGGTGATGGCAGTTGCGGCGGATTGATAATCGTTTTGTCCATCGTAGCCTCTCCACAATGGTTGAGCGCCAGGCTTATCGTGCGTTTATTATACCACCTGCACAGCCGGTCACGGCCCCGCCGTCATCCCGGCGGCTCTCGGACGCCATGCGATATAATAATGTAGAGATAGGGCCTGTCCCCATCTCCACAAATGGACGCGCGAGACCATCGCATCGCTCTCGTGTCACCCTGCAAAATATCATTGAAGGAAAGAGGAGCATATTTTTGGAGACCAGAGCGAAGACCAACGTTGGCGTTATCGGATGCGGCAAGATCAGTTCTATCTACCTCCAGGCCCCCGCCACATTTGATATTCTCAATATCGTGGCATGCGCAGATATCGATATGGAGCGCGCGCGAGCGCAGGCGGCACGCTACAATATCCCCAGAGCCTGTACCGTCGAGGAATTACTGGCCGATCCCGACATCGAGATCGTCCTCAACCTTACCATTCCCGCGGCACATGCCGAGATCGACATGGCCGCCATCGAGGCCGGCAAGTCGGTCTACAGCGAAAAGCCGCTGGCGCTCAATCGTGAGCAGGGGCGCTCATTGCTGGACGCGGCGCAGGCGAAGCGCCTGCGCGTCGGGTGCGCGCCCGATACCTTCCTGGGCGGCGGCATCCAGACCTGCATCAAGCTGATGAATGATGGCGTGATCGGCACGCCCGTCGCGGCCACCGCCTTCATGATGAACCACGGCCCTGAATACTGGCATCCCGATCCCGACTTTTTCTACCAGCCTGGCGCCGGCCCGCTGTTCGACATGGGGCCGTATTATCTCACAACGCTGATCGCCATACTGGGACCAGTGCGCCGTGTAGCGGGTTCGACGCGCATCACCTTTCCCGAGCGTACAATCACCAGCCAGCCCAGATACGGCACAAAGATCACTGTCAACACACCTACCCATGTCGCGAGCATTCTGGACTTCGCATCCGGTCCCATTGCTACCCTCGTCACCAGCTTCGATGTCTGGTCCCATCGCCTGCCACGCATCGAGATCTACGGCACCGAGGGCACGCTGAGCATGCCCGATCCCAATACCTTTGATGGCCCGGTCTCGCTGCGACTGGGAAGAGAGGAACAGTGGCGCAATGTCGAACTCACACACGGCTATACCCGGAACTCACGCGGCATCGGCCTGGCAGACATGGCACATGCAATGCGTTCAGGGCGCCTCCACCGCGCAAATGGCGCGATGGCCTATCATGTGCTTGACATCATGCAGGCAATCCACGAATCCTCCGATAGCGGCAGGCACATCGCACTGAGCAGCACCTGTGAGCGGCCCGCCCCACTGCCCGAAGGACGCTACACCTGGGACGACGAGTACTGATAAGGAGAATCAGCGAGCGCAGCGCCGCAGGCGCTGCGCTCGCTGATTCTCCCCGGTAACGAACCGCGCAGCGGTGAGCGGTGCGGCATAGCCAGCCGGTGTGATGTTATAATGGAAAGATAGAGCCTGTGAGAAGCGAGATCACACACACTATTTAAGGGAGGAACAGCATGGCCCAGATCAAAGGACCGGCACTATTTCTGGCACAGTTCGTTCAGGACACGGCCCCATACAATACGCTCGAAAACATCACGCAGTGGAGCAAGGAGATGGGCTTTATCGGCGTGCAGATCCCGGCCTGGGATAGCCGCATGATCGACCTGGACAAAGCGTCGGAGTCGAAACAGTATTGTGACGACTTCAAAGGCAGATGCAACGGACTGGCTGTGACCGAGCTTTCAACACACCTTATCGGCCAGCTCGTCGCTGTACACCCGGCCTATGATATCCTCATGGACGCCTTCGCACCCCCGGAACTGCACGGCAATCCAAAAGCCAGGGCCGAGTGGGCCGTCGGGCAGATGATAAAAACCATCAAAGCTTCGCGCAATTTCGGCCTCGACGTTGTGCCCACGTTTTCGGGCGCGCTGCTCTGGCACACCATCTACCCGTTCCCACAGCGACCCGCCGGGCTGGTAGAGATGGGCTTTCAAGAACTGGCGCGGCGCTGGCAGCCAATTTTGCACGCGGCGGAAGAGTACGGCGTGGACCTTGCCTACGAGATTCACCCCTCGGAAGACCTGCATGATGGCGCCACTTTCGAGCGCTTCCTGGCCGCGACTGGTAATCATCCACGCGTGCATATCCTCTACGATCCATCGCATTTTATCCTTCAACAACTCGACTACCTGGGCTATATCGATGTCTATAAAGACCACATCAAAGCCTTCCATGTGAAGGATGCCGAATATCGTCCCTCGCCCCGTTCGGGCGTCTATGGCGGCTACCAGGAATGGATAGACCGCCCCGGCCGCTTCCGCAGCCTGGGGGATGGGCAGGTCGATTTCAAGCAGGTCTTCTCCAAACTGACGCAGTATGGCTATAAAAGCTGGGCCGTACTCGAATGGGAAGACGTGCTGAAAGATTCGGTGCAGGGTGCACGCGAGGGGGCGGTCTTCATCAAGAACATGCTCATCGACGTGCCCACCAGGGCCTTTGACGATTTTGCTGGCGGCAAGCAGGATGAGGAGACCAACCGCCGCATCCTCGGTCTCTCATAGAGTCACAACAACACTGTAGGGGCGCGCCTCGCGCGCTCGCGCGAAGCAAGCCTCGCTAGCTAGAAGGAGAGCCTCGTATGGACCAGGACGTAACGCAGAGAAGACTGCGCGCGGGCATCGTCGGCGGCGGGCAGGGATCATTTATCGGCGGTGTGCATCGTATCGCCGTCGAACTGGACGGCCAGGCGCAGGTCATCGCCGGCGCCATGTCATCCGATCCACAGCGCGCGGAAGCCTCGGCCCGCGCATGGTTTCTGGAACGTTCATACGCCAGTTTCCAGGAGATGGCTGAAGCCGAGTCGAAGCGCGAGGACGGCATCGATTTTGTGATGGTGACGACGCCCAACCATATGCACTATCCAGTCGCTAAAGCATTCCTGGAGCACGGTATTCACGTCGTCTGCGACAAGCCCATGACCTTCACGCTTACGCAGGCCCACGAACTGGTCGCGCTCGTCGAGAAGTCGCACCTCATCTTCGCCCTCACCCATAACTATACCGGCTATCCGGTGGTACGCCATGCGCGCGAGATGGTACGCCGTGGCGAGATCGGCGAGATCCGCAAGGTGCTGGTAGAGTACATCCAGGACTGGCTGATGGAAGCCCAGGAGACGCTGGGCAACAAGCAGGCGGAGTGGCGCACCGATCCCGCTCGCTCCGGCATAGCCGGCTGCGTCGGCGACATTGGCACGCATGCCGAAAATCTGCTCGAATTCATCACCGGGCTGAAAGTTACCTCGCTGTGCGCCGACCTGAGCATCTTTGTCAAGGGGCGGCGCCTGGATGACGACGCGAACATGCTGCTGCGGCTGGAGAACGGCGGCAAGGGCGTGCTGACCTGCTCGCAGGTGGCCGCCGGCGAAGAGAATAACCTGAACATTCGCATCTACGGCAGCAAAGGCGGCCTCGAATGGCACCAGATGGAGCCGAATACGCTGCTCTTCAAGCAGCCCGGCCAGCCCACCCGGATCCTGCGCACGGGACAGCCCTATCTGAGCGACGTGGCGAAAGCGTCAGCGCGCATTCCGGCGGGCCACCCCGAGGGCTACCTGGAAGCCTTCGCCAATATCTATAAGATGGCGATTGCCGATATCCGCCGCGTCAAGATGGGCGAGCAGCCGCAGGGAGGTTATCCCACCGTCTACGATGGCCTGCGTGGCATGCAGTTCATCGTCAAGGCCGTCGAGAGTTCGCAAAAAGGCTGCGTGTGGGTAGACCTGTAGACCGGCAATAAGGAGCCGTCAACAGCGGAGTCGCCGGGGGCGGCTCCGCTGTAGTTTTTTCAAGGAGCAGCTTTGATGCAACCTGAATTTCGCTGGATCGGCAAAGCGCTGTCCCGCGTCGAAGATGAGCGACTGCTGCGCGGAGCCGGGCGCTACATAGACGATATGGCGCCGTGCGCGGGCTGCAAGGTTGCCGCCATCTTACGCAGTCCACACGCCCATGCGCTGATCCGCCACATCGATGTCACAGATGCCCTGAAAGTTCCCGGCGTCGCCGGCGTGATTACCGGAGCTGACGCCCGCCGCGAGCTGCGGCCATTCCCCGTCGGCGTACCGGCTCCCGTCGCGTATTACCCGATAGCGATTGACAAGGTGCGCTTTGTTGGCGAGCCAGTCGCAGTCGTCGTGGCGGATAACCGCTACATCGCCGAAGATGCCGCCGAGCTTGTCCAGGTGGAGTACGAGCCTCTGCCTGCCGTCATGGATCTTGAGGCCGCGATCAAACCGGGCAGCACACTGCTGCATGAGAACGTCGGAAGTAACATCGCCAACCGCCGCGTCTTCTCATATGGCGATTGGGAGCGCATCCTGAACACAGCTCCGCACGTCATCAGCGCGCGCTTCGAGTATCCCAAAACCACGGGAACGCCGGTAGAGACCTATGGCGTGATCGCGCAGTACGAGCCTGGCAGCGGCAACTACAGCGTCTGGGCGAACTTCCACGGCCCCTTCACGCTGCACACGGTGATGGCACAGGCACTCAAGATCAGCCCGGCACAGTTGCGCTTGCAGGTCCCCGCCGATATTGGCGGCTCCTACGGCATCAAGTCCGCTGTCTATCCCTATATCGTATTGATGGCCCTCGCAGCCAGGCTCATTGGCTGTCCGGTGCGCTGGTGCGAAGATCGCCTCGAACATATGCAGGCCAGTTCCAGCGGCACCGACAGGATCTCCTATCTCACCGGCGCATTCAATGAGCAGGGTCGCGTGCTGGCGCTCAAGATGGTGCAGTACGATGATGTCGGCGCCTACATCCGCGCGCCGGAGCCGGCCACGCTCTACCGCACGCACGGCGATATGACCGGCGCTTACGACATCCCCGCCTTCTCCATGGACAACTATGCCATCATGACCAATCGTGTGCCCACCGGCCTGATTCGCGGCTATGGCGGGCCGCAACTCTACTTCCAGTTGGAGCGCTTCATGGATATGGCCGCGCATCGCCTCGACCTCGATCCCGCCGAGATCAGGCGCCGCAACTTCATTCGCTCCGACCAGTTCCCTTATCGCACCGTCACGGGCGGCCTCTACGACAGCGGCAATTACGAGGCTGCCCTGGAGAAAGCGCTGGCACTGAGCAACTATCGCGCCTTCCGCGAGGAGCAGCGTCTCAATCGAAAGAGCAAAGGCGGCGGGGGGGTACTGCACGGCATCGGCATCGCCGCCGTCGTCGAGCCGTCGGGATCGAATATGGGCTACCTCGGCGTTGCTTTCACCGCCGAGGAACGCGCGAAGCAGTTACCTAAATCGGGCTGCACGGCGGCAGCTACCGTTGCCATAGACGCCCTCGGCGGCATCACGGTGCGGCTCGACACCACGCCAGAGGGCCAGGGGCACGAGACTGTGGCACAGCAGATCGTCGCTGAGGTGCTAGACGTGGAGCCGCGCAGCGTGCGCGTGATCGCCGAGATGGATACGGCCACCAGCCCGTGGTCGATAGCCTCCGGCAGCTACTCCAGTCGCTTCGCCCCCGCCGGATCAAGCGCCGTCTATACCGCCGCACAGCGCGTCAGGTGCAAGCTGCTGCGCCTGGCCGCACATCAATTGCAGGTCGCGGAAAGCGCGTTGACGGTGCGCGCCGGACGCATCTATCATGACGGGCGCGATACCGGCCTCTCGTTGAAACGGCTCGCCGGGCTGACGCACTGGAACCCTTCCGAATTGCCCGAAGGCATCGAGCCGGGCGTCTTTGAGACCTGCTACTACAACATCCCATCGGTTGCGCCACCAGATGAGCGGGATCGCGTAAACTCCTCGGCAACCTACGGATTTCTCGTCGATGTCGTCAGGATCGAGATCGATCCCACGACAGCGGAGCTGCGTATCCTGGATTACGTCACCGTGCACGACGCCGGGCGGCTGCTCAACCCTAAACTCGCCGAAGGCCAGATCCTGGGCGGAGTGGCGCATGGGCTGGGCACGGCGCTGTTTGAAGAGATGCTTTACAATGCCGGTGGTCAATTGCTCAACGGCTCGCTCGTCGATTACCTGTGCCCGACGGCGGGTGAGATGCCCGAGGTCGTGATTGCTCATCAGGAGACGCTCTCCCCGCTGACGCCGCTGGGAGCGAAGGGACTCGGCGAAGGGAACGTCATGAGCGCGGGCGCCGCTATCGCCAATGCCGTAGCCGATGCGCTCGGCGTCGAGCCAACGGCGCTGCCGCTCTCGCCGTCGCGGCTCTGGGGCCTGCTCAGCCAGATGAAGAAAGGAGAGAAAGCGCGTGAAACCAGCAGCGTTTGAGTACATTCGTGTCGACACGCTGGATGAGGCGCTCTCCGTCCTGGCTGCGAGCGACCTCGATGCTAAAGTCCTCGCCGGCGGACAAAGCCTGCTGCCGCTGCTCAACATGCGGCTCGCTCGCCCTGACGCGCTGGTCGATATTCACCGGCTCGGCGACCTGGAGACGCTGGAGGCACGCGAGAATGACGATACACTCCTGCTCGAAGTAGGAGCGATGGTGCGGCAGCGCGCGCTTGAGCGCTACGCCGCCGCGCAGCCACGCGCCCGGCTCCTGCACGAGGCGCTGCTGCATGTCGGCCATCCTCAGACGCGCAACGCCGGCACCGTCGGCGGCAGCCTGGCGCACGCCGATCCTTCCGCGGAGCTGCCGCTGCTTTTCGTTACGCTTGGCGGCCTGGCTTTTTTGTGCAGTTTGCGCGGCGAGCGCCAGGTCAACGCGGAAGAGTTCTTCCAATCGTACTTCACCACGGCCATCGCGCCCGACGAACTGCTGACGAAAACGCTCTGGCGCCTGCCATCGGCCAGGACCGGCGTCGCCTTCAAAGAGTTTCGCCGGCGACACGGCGACTTCGCGCTCGTCGCGGCGGCCTGCACAATGGCTCTGGACGGCGAACACAGAATAGAACGCCTGCGCCTGGGCATCTGCGGCGTGGCGGAGACGCCGCTGCTCGTGCGGGAGGCGCAGGAACTTGTAGGTGAGCGCCTGACGGAGGAGCGAGCTTACGCCATCGCCGCGCGCGTGGCAGCACGGTTCGAGATGGCCGACGACGTTCAGGCATCCGCCGCCTACCGGCGCCAGCTTGCCACCGTTGCCATGTCGCAGGCTTTAGCGGCGGCGTTCGCGGATGCACAGTCAAAGGAGGAAGCGAATCGTGCAGCGCATCAAGGCTGACAGTTTAACGCCGATTACCCTGCGCGTCAATGGTCGTCGCTACCGGGCAGCCATCGAGCCGCGCTTGCTGCTCAGCGATTTTCTGCGCCAGGAATGCGGCCTCACCGGCACGCACATCGGCTGCGAGCACGGCGTCTGCGGCGCGTGTACTGTGCTGGTGAACGGCATCGCCATGCGCAGTTGCCTCATGCTTGCCATAGCGATGGAGGACCAGGAGATTACGACCATCGAAGGTTTAAGTAACCATCCAGACTTCCCCGCTGTCTATCGCGCCTTCACCGGGCATCACGCCTTGCAGTGCGGCTTCTGCACGCCCGGCATTGTGGTCTCGGCAATGGCGGAGGTACTGGGACACGAGGTGAGCGCCGGAGAGATCGACGACATCTTGAGCGGGCATCTCTGCCGCTGTACCGGCTATCTTGGCATTAAAGCGGCGCTGCGCGAGATAGCCGGTACAGCGGCATCGAAAACAGAGCAGCAGATTGACGCGAAAGGATCAGATGGCCCATGAATCTCGCCAGATATTTTGTACAGTCCGTCGAGCGTTTCCCCGACGCTGTTGCCATCGTGGATGACCAGGTGCGCTGGACCTATCGCGACCTCTATCGCGAGGTGAGCGCGGTGGCGGCCAGCATGCATGCGCTGGGCGTGCGGGCCGGCGATCACGCGCTGGTGATATTGAAAAATCGCCGCGAAAACGTCGTCGTCTACTGGGCCTGCCAGTGGCTCGGCCTCATCTACACGCCCGTCAACTTTCGCATGCCCTATAGTGAGCTTGCCTTCTGCATCGGTGACGCCGCGCCTACCATCATTTTCTATGAGGAGGAGAAACGCGCGACGCTGGAGGCCGCGTTCGCCCAGGCGCAGCACACAGCCAGAGTCTATGCCGTGGGCGGCGGCGGTCCTGATGGCTTTGATGAGCTGCGCCGCGCTGGCGCAGAAATGCCGCCAGCAGCGAGCGTTGACAACGATGCTACGGCCATCATGCTCTACACTTCTGGCACCACCGGCAGCCCCAAAGGCGTGCCACGCTCGCACAGCAACGAAATCAGCGCTGCCGAGGCGCATATTATCCAGAACCAGTGCGCACTCTTCGAGAGCACCATCGGCGTGATGCCGTTCTATCACACGATGGGCATGCGCACACTGCTGGTGACGACCTTCCTCAACGGGAAACTGGCCCTGCTCCCCGACTACGACGCGGAGAGCGCGCTGGGTGTGCTGGCCCGCGAAGCACTGACGAGCCTCTACCTGGTACCAACGCTCTATTATGATCTCGTGAACCATCCCCGGCTCGATCAGTACGATCTGCACGCGCTGACCAGGCTCGGCTACGCGGGCGCGGCGATGACTACCACGCTCACTCGGCAGTGCTTCGAGCGCCTGCACCCCCGGCTCTTTGTGAATCATTTCGGCAGCTCTGAAATCTATACTTTTACCATCTGTTCCTGGCTTGATCGCAAGCCGGGCTGCGCCGGACGACCCGGCTTCCACGAAGCGGTACGCATTGTCACTGCCGATCCCGCGCGCAAGGTGCAGCCCGACGAAATCGTTAGCCCCGGCACTCCCGGCGAGGTGATCGTGAGCCTGAGTTCACCGGAAGCGTTCAAGGGCTACTGGCATCGTCCCGAAGCCGACGAGAAGGCGCTTCGCCAGGGCTGGTACTTTACCGGCGACATCGGCGTCTGGGACGACGAGGGCGACCTGTGGGTGCAGGGACGGGTAGACGATATGTTGATCTCGGGCGGAGAGAATATCCATCCCCTGGAGGTCGAGGATGTGCTTAGCAAGCACCCGCAGGTGCGCGAGGTCGCGGTGGCCGGGCTGCCCGATGAGCGCTGGGGACAGATTGTGGCCGCCTTCATTGCCCCCGCCGATCCCGCGCTCAGCGCCGAGGAGCTTGACCGCTTCTGCCTCGCCAGCCCGCAGCTTGCCAGCTTCAAGCGGCCCCGCCGCTATATCTTTGTGAAAGCGGTGCCCAGATCGCCCGTCGGCAAAATCCTGCGCCGTAAACTTCAAGCCGGCGAGTATGAGCCATACGATCCTCAAGATCAGAACAGGTCATCCTGAGCGCCTGACGGTCATCCTGAGCGCAGCGAAGGATCCGGCGCGCGAAGCGACAGCGCGTCCGTCTGTCGTTCCTCGGGGCAGATCCTTCGCTGCCGCTCCGGATGACATGGGGACGCTCTGAATGACCTGTTGTGGAGGATGACATGGGCTGCTGTGCAGGATGATATGACCGAATCTGGAAGGAGCAGAATAATATGACCGACGAGTACCCGAACTCGATTTTGCGCGTTGAATATCCGGCGGAACGCCCGGTGGCAATACTGACGCTGGACGCGCCTCCATTCAATATTGTGACGGTTCCCACGCGCGAACACTTCGCCGCCACGTTCCGCGAGATCGAGAAGAACGACGCAGTACGCGTTGTCATCGTGCGCGGCGGCGGCGATGACAACTTTTCGTCGGGCGGGGATATCGCGGGCTTTCTTGAAGCGACGCCCGAATATCTTTCGCATCTGGCCGAGAACGTCGCTGCCCCGGAACGCTGCTCGAAGCCCGTGATCGCGCGCCTCTCAGGCTACGCGCTCGGCGTCGGGCTGGAGATCGCGCTGGCCTGCGATTTCCGTATCGCCGCAGAGACCACGCAGATCGGTCTGCCGGAAATGCGCCTGGGCATGATCCCGGGGAGCGGTGGGACACAGCGCGTGGCGCGCATGGCCGGTCTCGGACGGGCAATGGATATGATCCTGCGTGCGCGCCGTATCTCCGCCGCCGAGGCGCTTTCCTGGGGCCTGCTGACCGAGGTTGTGCCACTGAACGAACTTGATGCCCGCGTCAACGCCGTGGTCGATGAACTGCTGGCGCTCTCACCGCTGGCGCTGCGCAGCGCGAAGCAGGCTTTGCACGCGGCGATGGAGGTTCCGCTGAGCGCCGGCCTCGCGCTGGAGGGCAGTATGTACGGCTTCCTGCGCACAACGGAGGATTTTCGCGAGGGAGTGCGCGCCTTCAAGGAGAAGCGCCGCCCGCACTTCCAGGGCAAGTGACAGGCTGTCCTGACAGTTCGTTTCAGACGCGGAGCCGCAATCTGCTATTACTCTGATGATATTTGCGTTTCTTCGTTTACATGCTACCACGAAAGGCAGGCTTTATGCGAACCTTTACCGTAACCACCAGCAAAAAAGACCAGGTGGTGGATATCACCGATACTGTTGAGGGCTATCTACGCGAAGAGCAGAAGGCTGATGGCCTCTGCTCGCTCTTTGTCGCGCACACGACCTGCGCGC
>Ga0209061_1001696_pt1 | contig 33924 bp, 30 predicted proteins | sample Coa_R1_10_FD_187157 | JGI IMG/M metagenome (GOLD analysis project Ga0209061, IMG submission 187157) | Surface soil microbial communities from Centralia Pennsylvania, which are recovering from an underground coalmine fire - Coalmine... | ecosystem: Environmental > Terrestrial > Soil >... | reverse complement strand
CTACGCTCAGCATCGGCGTTCCCTCCTCGCCGGCGTTCCACCGCCGGCAGCTCGTTCGTGACTTCAACGAGGAGGGTACGCCGCGTCTCCGGGCGGGTGGCGGATCCACAAGTTCTGGTCATACCTCGCGGCGACCGGCGCAGTGCCGGACGCCGCGAGAGCCGCGCCCGGAGCCCGCCCGGAGGGCTTACTGGCTACCATCGGGGAACTGCACCAACCAGAGAGGCCGTCGAAGTGACTAACGGACCTGCCTATACCCGCCGGGTGGTCGAGATCCTCGACCACCTGTGCCAGACGCAGGGCGCCGTGCTGGACGAGGTCGCCCGGCGTTGCGCCGATGCCCTCAGTGCCGGGGGCCTGGTGCACCTGTTCGGTAGCGGGCACTCGGTCATACCGGCCCTGGACGCCTTCCCCCGCTTCGGGAGCTTCGTCGGGCTGCACCCCCTGACCGACCCCCGCCTCATGTGGTACAACGTCCTGGGGCCAGGTGGGGTGCGGGAGCTGCTGTGGTTGGAGCGGGCCGAGTCCTATGTGGACAACTTCCTCGACCACGAGCCGCTGGGACCAGGGGACGTCATGATCGTTTACTCCCACGGTGGCCGCAATGCAGCCGGGATCGAGGCGGCTATGCACGCCGTCCGCCGGGGCCTCACCGCGGTGGCGGTGACCTCCTTGGCCAACCGCCAGCGGCCACCGGAGCACTCTTCGGGCAAGTACCTCTCGGACGTGTGCCAGCTGACGGTGGACACGGGCGTACCCGCTGAGGACGCCGTGGTGAGGGTGCCCGGTTGGGGCCGGCCGGTCGGAGGGGCTTCGACCGTGGTCGCCTGTGTCGTGACCCACGAGGTCATCACCCGCACGGCGGCGGCCTTGTGCTCCCGGGGCTGCGTCCTGCCGACGTTCGTCTCGCCCACTGCTGCTGGGGCTTCGCTGGAGTCCAACGAGGAGGTGTTCCGGGCTCACCGCCAGCGCGTCCACCAAGCCGAGGGCCGAGCTGCCCGGTGAAGGCCGGCCCCCCTGAAGCCCGGTCCCCGAGTGCCACCCGGCTATAGCCCGAGGAAGCCGTCTCGGGTGGCTGCCCCCCGGCCTGGGGCATGCCTACGGGCTCAGGCGGTCCACCTCGGCTGGCCTCCGCCCGCTCGTTGCTCGCAGGTCAGCTTGCCATAGGGGCCGACGGTCGTGTCACCCAGGTCTCGGAAGGGGCACCACTCCCCGGGCTTGTAGTAATGGCCGCTGGGTGACGTGGCCGGCACCGTGCGGCTGGGGGTGCTGGCCGTGGCGGGTGGCGGCTTGCGGGCGGTGGGCACGAGCCGGGCTAGGTCCCCGAGGCCCAGCTGCTCGCCCAAGGCCACCCAGTTGGTGGCTATTTCCTGTTGCGCGGTGACCAGTGCCAAGCGGTGGTCGCACACCGCAGCATGAGCTGCGTCCTCGACCCGGTCCTTGGGGTTGGGCGAAGCCCCCAGCTCCGGCCACAAGTTGCGAGGGTCGCTCGGGGCGCCACCCAGTTCGAGGCTCACCAGGTGGTCGAGCTCGTAGTCCCATATGGGCTGGTGGTCGTTGTAGGAGGCCATTTCCCGCCGCTTGAGCGTTTCCGTGTAGCTCTCGGGGGGCCGGACTGACTCCGAGTAGCCGGGCCGGCAGATGGTCGAAGCTATGTTGGCCTGGGTGACTGCCGGGTTGACAGCTCCCGGTGTGCACTTCGGGTCCGGCAGCACGCCGCGGGCGTGGCAGTGACCTGGTGGCGGGACCGGCGGTTGGCTGGTGTAGGCCTTGCCCACCGGCAGCTTGCCGGCCGCCCCGGCCGTGGCCTGCAGGCCGTTTGTCCCCATGGTGACGACGAGGGCCAACGCGGCGGCCGCTCGCCCTACCCCGATGGTCAGCGCGCCGTTAGCCTGGCTCATGCCCGGCCCTAGCCTACCAAGCCGTACGGTCCGGGCCCCGCCTTCGCCAAAGCGCCCCCGGTGGTGGTGCAGCGCGACAGGTGGTGGCTCAGGGTTTGCCCGCGCTGGCTGCTCCGGGCCGGTGGGCACAGGCCCAGGCGCGCGGCTGGCTCGTCACAGGCTCAAGGACGGTCAGGGGGGATGGCCGTGAATGGTTCGCCCAGAGGTACATGACGACTAGGCGGGTATCCGTGACGGGCACCGCGCGCCCGGGCCCCGGGGAACCTGGGGCCTGCCAGAACGCACCGCTGCCAACCGGGCCCTGCCTTGGACATGCGAGCAGCTTGGCACCTCAGCCTCCCTCGGGGTTGTGCTAGGTACATCCAAGCCCCTGGTGGTGCAAGCACCGTGAAGAGGAGGTGAAGCTGAGGTGCAGATCCGACGACCACACCCGTGGTTGCCACTCGGGCGACCGTCAGGTGGCGGGGCAGGCCATAGGCCTGGTCTCCGCTCAGGGGCGCGCGGCCCGAGCTCAGCCAGGCAGGTGGGGCGTCCACCCCAGCCGAGGGCGTGGCCCGGTGGTGCTTGGCTAGCTGGCTGGGCGGAGGCCAGCGGTAGCCTGCTAGCGGTAGCCTGCCAGGGCGGCCCTGTGGGCTAGTCCGTGACCACGGCCTTCAGCACGTCCAGCTTGGCTGCCCGGCGGCCGGGAAGGACGGCGGCCACCATGCCAGCCAGGGCGGCCAACGCCACGATGACGGCAAGGTCCGCCACCGGCAGGCTGAACTGCTCGATGCCTTGCTTGGCCGACGCCCGGACCAGCGCCCAGCCGAAGAAGGTGCCAACGGCCAGCCCGAGGACGGTCCCCTGGAGGGCGATCATGACTGACTCCCACCGGACGGAGGACCGCAGTTGGCCGCGTGTCATGCCCACAGCTCGCATCACACCTATCTCGCGGGTACGTTCGAAGATCGATAACGCCAGGGTGTTGGCGATGCCGAGGAGGGCGATGACGATGGTCAAGCCCAAGAGGGTGTAGACCAGGGAGAGCACCTGGTCGACCGGCTTGGCCTGCTCGGCCTTGTAACTGGCTCGGTCGAGCACCTTGGCCCCGGGATAGCCGGCAGCCACCTCGTTGACCGCGTCCAGTGCCCGGGTGTTGCTGACCGCAGGTGACTTCTTGACGAAGATCTCGTTGTCGTACCCGGCGGCAAAGTTCGCCCGGTACGCGGCCATGCCCAGGACGTAGTCGCCGGCAGGCTGGCTCTCGCCGTAGATCATTGCCACCCGAAGGGCCCGAGGGCCGGTGTCCTTGAACACGACGTGTACCTGGCTGCCCAGTCGCAGGTGGTCCTGCTCGGCGACGTCCTCCAAGACCGCGATGCTGTTGGCACCCAGGTCGGCGGGCCGGCCGGCCAGGGGCCTCAGGTCCAGCAGCCTGAAGGCGGCGGGCGCGTCCAGCCCGAGCACCCTTCGCACGGAACCTTGGACCTTGACCAGCCCGGCCCGGGTGCCCGTTGCCACCTCGACCTCGGGTAGGCGGTTGAGCCGTCCGGCCAGGCTCGGGCCGAGCCCGCCCATGAGGCCGGCCCCGGAGGCCACGATGTAATCGCCAGTGAAGGACTTGTCGATCGTCGTGTCTATGGACGCCTTTGTCGATGAGGCGAAGATGGTGATGAACGCCACCAGCCCAGTGCCGACCATAAGGGCCGAAGCGCTGGCCGCCGTGCGCTTGGGGTTGCGGGTGGCGTTCTGCCGGGCCAGTTGGCCGGTGGTGCCCCGCAGGCGGGGAAGCGGCCAGCCGATGAAGCGGCTGAGGGGGAGGGACACGCTACGGCCCAGTACAGACACCCCGAAAAAGACGAGCAGGGCTCCTGGGCCGACGACTGCCAGCTTGTCGGGGACGCCAGAGAACAGCCCGGTCAACAGAGCCGAGGTGCCAGCGCAGGTGATCACCGTACCCACCGCCACCCTCTCTTTGGAACCGTAGCCCGAACTACCCGTGACGATGTCGCGCATGGCGGCAACCGGTGGGACCTTGCTGGCTTTGCGAGCGGGTGAGCAGGCAGGCACAACCGTTATGCCTACGCCGGCCAGCAGGCTGACCGCGGCGGCCCGGGGGAGGAACGCCACTCCACCGGCCGGCACTGCCAGCCCCAGAGCAGCCAACAGCCCTTTCAGGCCGATGGCAACGCCAACTCCCAAACCCAGGCCGACGGCCGAGGCGACCAGCCCGACAGCCGCGGCCTCGAGCAGCACCGAGCCAAGGACCTGCCGATTGGATGCTCCCAGGGCATGCTCTCGGGCCCGCTGGGCCACCGTCATCGAGAAAGTGTTGAATATGATGAACCCGCCCACCACCAGGGCTATCACTGCAAATGCGACCATGAACGTCGTGAAGAAGGACATGGCCTTGCGGACGTCGCTTTGGGTTTCCTTTACGACCTGCGCACCCGTGGCTGCCTCGTAGCCAGCTGGGAGGACCTTGGCGATGTGCGACGCCAGCACGTCCTGGGGCACGCCTTTGTCGGCAACCACCGATATGGTGTCGAACATGCCCGGCTGAGCAACGAGCCGCTGAGCCACCGGCAACGTGAACAAGGCTACCGTCGCACCCCCTGGGCTATCAGTGCTGCCGAACCGCACGATCCCTGTGATCCTCATCTTCTGGGGTGGTGCCTCGGTGAGGACGGTTGTCACGTCACCGGTCTGCAGGTGGCCGTCCCGGGCGCTCTTGCGGTCGATCACCATCTCGTGAAGGCCCTGGGGAGGCCGTCCGGCTACGAGCGTGAAGGGGTTCAGCCTCGCCACTGTGCTCCAACTGCCACCCAGCGTGGGGGCACCGTAGGCAGGGTTGCCCAAAGGACGGCCGTCGCGGGCGACGATCCTGGCGTAGCCGAGCACGTCGCCTTCTGCCTCGGCGGCTCCTGGCACCCGTTCAACCTTCGCGAGCAACCAAGCGGGCACGCGGCCACGCTGGGCCCCCATCCCTTGTGGAGCATCGAACTGGCCAGTCGCGCGCACGACCGCGTCGGTGCCCTTGTACACCGTGGCGAACAGGTCGTCAAAGGTCCGGTTGATGGTGTCAGTGAGCACCAGGGTGCCGGTCATGAAGGCGACGCCTATCACCACGGCCAGGGCTGTAAAGGCAAGCCGTAGCTTCCTGGCCAAGATCCCTTTGATGGCGACTCTCAGCACTGGCTATTTCCCGAAGTCGTTCATGCGGTCGAGGACCAGCCTGGGTGTTGGTTGGGCGATCTCGTCCACCACTTGGCCGTCGTTCAAGAAGATGGCGCGGTCGGCATGGCTGGCTGCCACCGGGTCGTGGGTCACCATGATGATGGTCTGGCCCAGTTGGTCTACTGCGGTGCGCAAAAAGGACAATAACTGGGTGCCCGACCGGGAGTCGAGGTTGCCGGTCGGCTCGTCCGCAAATATCACCTCCGGCCGGCTTGCCAACGCCCGTGCCACTGCTACCCGCTGTTGCTGGCCCCCCGACAGCTCATCGGGGCGGTGCGAGAGCCTGTGAGCCAGCCCAACGGTCGAAACGATGTGGTCGATCCAGGCTGGGTCACCGGAGCGGCTGGCGAGCAGGAGCGGCAACAATATGTTCTCCTTGGCCGTCAGGGTGGGCACCAGGTTGAACGCCTGGAAGACGAACCCGATGCTGTCCCGCCGGAGCAGCGTCAACTGGCGGTCATCGAGGTTGCTCAAGTCGGTCCCCCCAATGTAGGCCTTGCCTGAGGTCAGGCGGTCGAGGCCGGCCAAGCAGTGCAGTAGGGTCGACTTACCCGACCCTGAGGGGCCCATGATGGCGCTGAACTGGCCCTTGGCGAACCCGATGGAGATCCCGTTGAGGGCGCAGGCTTCGGCTTGGCCCTTTCCGTAGACCTTGACAGCTTCCACTGTCTGGGCGGCCAGCACCGAGGTGGTTAGCGATTGGGGCGTAGCCAGGGCCATGCCATCTTCCTTTCGGCGAGTGTGGGCTTGGGGTTGGCCCAGAGTGGCCTAGGTGTTTGGAGGTCTTTTGGGCGAGCACCTGGCCTTGTAGCGTCCGGTCGGCCACTTGGACGTGCGCGCCCCGGTGAGGAGCACCTGGTGGCCATTCAACCGTGCTCAACCGTGCCCTTCGCGGAGCGGAGGTGCAGTTGCGGTGGAGACCGGGTGGAGACCTCGGCCCGGCCGTTGCCTAGGTGCAGGAAGAAAGCCAGGATGGGGGGCAGGTAGCTAGCGGCGCGGTCCCCCCAAAGGCTGTGCGCCCGGCGCTTGCCCATGACCAACCTTCACCAACCGGGTGCCCGCCTCGTGCTGGGGTCTGCCACACTTGCCCTCACCGCCATAGCTGCACGCCGAGGCCGCGTCAGCCGCCCAGAGGAGCGTGCCTTCCGGGCAGTCAACAACCTTCCCGACGGGCTATATGGGCCCCTGTGGCTGACGATGCAGTTCGGGACGGCCGGGACCGTGCCGGTGGCGGCCGCCATAGCCTGGGCCTGGGGGGACAGGGCGTTGGGTGCCCGCCTGGCTCTGAGCGGTTCGGCCACCTGGGTGCTCGCCAAGGCGGCCAAGCGCGCAGTGGGCCGGCCGCGGCCGGCTTGCCTGTTGGCCGCGACCAACCTCAGGGGGAGAGAGCCCTCCCGCCTCGGGTACCTGTCCGGCCACAGTGGTGTGGCCGTGGCCCTGGGTGCAGCTGCCTGGCCCGCCTTCTCCCGAGGCGCCCGTACCGGGGTGGCACTGGCCGTAGCTTTGGTGGGCCTGGGGCGTGCCTACGTCGGTGCCCATTTGCCGCTGGACATTATCGGCGGTGCCGCCCTGGGCCTGGGTGCCGAGGCACTTGTCCTGGTAGCCCAGCGATGGGCCCACGCGCAGGCGGGCTCAGCCGAGCCTGTCGCCCGGTAGGGCGCCGGGGGCAGGGTCGACCAACAAGACCGTGCTGCCTCGGTAAGTGCCTAGGGTGAGGACTTCGGAGACAAATGGGCCGACCTGGCGGGGAGGGAAATTGACCACGGCCAGCACGAGCCGGCCTTGGAGCTCTTCTCGCCGGTAGTTGGTGACCTGGGCCGAGGAGCGCCGGACCCCGATCTCAGGCCCGAAGTCGATCCAGAGCTTCCAGGCCGGTTTGCGCGCCTCAGGGAAATCGGCGACCTCTACCACCCGGCCCACCCGTACGTCTATACGGGCGAAGTCGTCCCAGGTGACCTGTGGCTGCACGCTATGCCAGGGGGATGCCGAGGCCCTTGGCCCCCGGTGCCGACTGGGTGAGCCCGTCAGAGAGCCGCGCCAGCCATTCGAGGGCGATGCCGGCCCTACGCACCCGTTCCCGGGCCATGGCGATGACGTCGTTGCGCAGGTGGCCCCCGCTCGGGTACAGGCCCCGTGCGTTGCGCAAGCCGAACTTGGCGTACAGGGGGGCGGCCACGCTGACGAGGTCAGCGAGCTCGTGGCCCCTCACCAGCCCACCCAGGCTGTCGGGTGACTCCACGTACAGGTCGATGGGCAGGTCGGAGACCGACCGCAGCTCGCTGAGCTGGCCCAAGGTCATGTCCGAAGGGACGTTGACAGTGGAAGCGCCCAGCCGTTGGAGCTGCGCGAAGCTGACCGGGTTGGCCGGGGCCATATAGACAGAGGCTTTCCATACGATCTCGGCGGGGAGCTCCCCCCGGCGCTGGGCGCCCACCAAGGTCTCCAAGAGCCCCGGGTCGGCCACCAGGAAACTGCGGATGCCTTGCTCGGCGGCTCGGGCGACGTCCTCGAAGGCGTAGCGCAGCTGGCGGGCACCGCGGACCAAGCCGGCCAGCGCCGGCCCGTCAGGCCCGCGCGAGGAAGCTCCCAGGTCCCATTCCTCTCGGGGCCCGACGAACAAGGAGACCTCCATGCCTTGGTCGGCGCCGATGCGGGCCATCTCGCGCAGCTCGGCCCGGGACAGCAGCATGGCGCCACTGCCCTGGGACACTCGGTTGACCACCACCTGGCGCCGGCCTGCCTCTTCCACTACCGCCGCCAGAGCCTCGGGCCCCTCAACGCTCGGGATCTCGGTACGGAAGTGGGCACCGTCAGGGAAACGGTGCGGGCTGGGCGGGGGTAGCGCTTCGGCCTCCACTCCGAGCGCCCGCACGACCTCGGCCCCAGTGGGGCTCGCCTTCCATGCCTGGTCTTCAGGTTGCTGTCCTGGCATCGGCACCTCGCTCTCCTCGGGCCTCCTCGGTCCCCATCGGGCTCCTGGCCCCCATCGGGCCTCCCCGGGCCTCCTCGGCCTCCTCGGGCTAACCCACACTATGACGGTCACCGGCTCGGTGTGGTGCCAGGAGCCCGTGGCAGGTCGGCCGGAGCCGATGGCTGGTCGGGCGGAGGTTGCCGGAGCTGGCCGGGCGGAGGTGCCGAAGTAGGATCGGTGGCGTGGCAGTCAAGGAGCACGGGGCCGACGTGGCGCTCGAGGTGCAGGCCGAACTGGGGGAGGGGCCGGTATGGGACGAGCGGCGCGGACGGCTGTTCTTCGTGGACATCGTGGGCAACCGGGTGCACTGCTTCGAGCCCAGCACGAAAGCTCACCGGAGCTTTGACGTGGGCCGCCCCGTCGGCTGCGTGGTGCTTCGCGACGACGATGGGCTCCTGCTGGCTGCCCACGACACCTTTTTCCTCGTAGACGAGGACGGCGCCGGGTTGGAGCTCTTTGCCGGGCCACCCGTGGACGGCCAGCTGGTCAGGTTCAACGACGGAAAAGTCTGCCCCCGGGGACGGTTGCTGGCCGGGACCATGGACTGGGCCAAGCAGGAGCCATTGGGCTCCCTGTACCTGCTGGGGCCAGACCGGCGGGTGAGCGTCCTGCTCGAAGGGGTGACCATCTCCAACGGGCTGGCTTGGAGCGCAGACGGCAAGACGCTCTATTACGTCGACACCCCGCTCCATCGGGTGGACGCCTTTGATTTCGACCTCGAAAGCGGGGCGATCGCCAACCGGCGCACCGTGGCGCAGGTCTCGGACGGGGCGCCCGACGGGATGGCCATTGACGCCGAGGGCTGCCTCTGGGTGGCGTGCTGGGGAGGGCACCGGGTGCTGCGGGTCGACCCGGCCACGGGCAGGGCCCTGGAGGCCGTCCGGGTGCCCGCATCCCAAGTGTCGAGCGTCGCCTTCGGTGGCCCCGACCTGGGCGACCTGTACATAACGACGGCATGGGAAGGCCTCAGCCCTGAGCAGCGGGCTTCGGAACCGCACGCCGGCGACCTCTTCGTCGCCCGCCCGGGCGTGGCCGGCTTGCCCTCCTACCGCTTCAAGGTGCCCTAGGGCCATGGCCCAAGCAGCGCCAGGGGAGGCCCTCACGGCAGGGCGGCGCAGCCAGGCGTGGTTCGGGGCCACGGGCCGCAGCGGGATGATCTACCGGTCCTGGCTGCGCAACCGGGGGTATGGGCCCAAAGTGTTCGATGGCCGCCCGGTTATCGGCATTGCCACCACTTGGTCGGAACTGGCTCCCTGCAACAGCCACCTCCACCGCCTGGCGGGAGCAGTGAAGCGGGGTGTGTGGCAGGCGGGAGGGTTCCCGCTCGAGTTCCCGGTGCTGGCAACCGGGGAGACCCTGATGCGCCCGACGGCCATGCTCTACCGCAACTTGCTGGCCATGGAGGCCGAAGAGCTCATGCGCTCCAACCCGCTCGACGGTGTCGTCTTGCTCTCTGGCTGCGACAAGACGACCCCGGGCTTGCTGATGGCCGCCGCCAGTGTTGGCCTGCCGGCCATCATGGTCACCGGCGGCCCGATGCTCAATGGCAAGTTCGAGGGGCGTGACATCGGCTCGGGCACCCATGTGTGGAAGTTCGAGGCCGAGCTCAAGGCGGGCCGGATGACCCAGGAGCAGCTCTACGTCGCTGAGGGCTGCATGTCCCGGTCGGAAGGCCATTGCATGACCATGGGCACCGCTTCCACCATGGCCTGCATGGCCGAGGCGCTGGGCATGCAGCTGCCGGGCTCTGCCACCTGGCCGGCCGTCGACGCCCGCCGCTACGAGGTGGCCCAGGACGCAGGCGCTCGGATAGTTGCCATGGTGGAGGAGGACCTGCGGCCAGCACAGGTCATGCAACGGCCTGCGTTCGAGAACGCCATCCGGGTCAACGCCGCCATAGGAGGTTCGACCAACGCCATCATCCATCTGATCGCGCTGGCAGGGCGTCTGGGGTGCCCGCTTGGCCTGGAGGACTTCGACCAGTTGGCCCGGGACGTGCCCACCCTGGTCGACTTGCTGCCTTCCGGCCAGCATTTGATGGAGGACTTTTGTTACGCAGGTGGGCTCCCGGTAGTGCTGCGGGAGCTCGATGAAGCGGGGCTGTTGAACGGTGACCAGTTGACCGTCACGGGCAAGACCCTGCGCGAGAACGTCAGGTCAGCCACGTGCTGGGACCGCCGAGTGGTACGGACGGTGACCGAGCCCTTCTTGCCGCCTGGCCAGGGTACAGCCGTCCTTCATGGCAACCTGTGCCCCAGTGGGGCTGTCATCAAGCAGTCGGCCGCCTCACCCCATTTGCTGAAGCACCGGGGCCGCGCCGTGGTCTTCGACTCGCCTGAGCAGTACTACGCCGTCAGCGACGATGAAGACCTGGACGTAGGGCCGACGGACGTCATCGTGGTCCGTTACGCGGGCCCGAAGGGCTACCCGGGCATGCCCGAGGTGTCCAACGTTGCCCTGCCGGCCAAGCTGCTGCGCCAAGGGGTGACGGACATGGTGCGAATCTGTGACGGGCGGATGAGCGGCACGGGCTTTGGGACGGTGGTGCTGCACGTGTCGCCCGAGGCCGCCGTCGGCGGCCCATTGGCGCTCGTGGAGACGGGTGACTGGGTCGAACTGGACGTGCCCGCCCGCTCGCTCCACCTGGACGTGAGCGACCAGGAGCTGGACCGGAGGCGCGCCAGGTGGTCCCCCCCTGCCCCCAAGGCATCTTCGGGGTATGCCTGGCTTTACCTCCAGCACGTGCTGCAAGCTGACCAGGGGGCCGATTTCGACTTCTTGCGGGGCGCCCGGGGCGACGCCGTGCCGCGCGACTCCCACTAGATCTCGCTGGAGCACGTAGAGGGAGCCTCCCCTGGAGCACGTAGAGGGAGCCTCCCCTGGAGCGGGTACCAGGGGCCCGGCTCGACGGGTAGCGAGGCCGAGGCAGGCCAGCGGCCAAGCCTAGCCGCTTAGGCCGACGGCAGCCCGGCGGCTGCTGCTGTACCTATAGAGGACCTGCAGGCACAGGCTTCGCCAATAGAGGACCTACAGTGGCTTGGCCAGGACCACGAACCTGAGATCGGGCCTCTTGGGGAGGCCGAAGCGTTCGTCGCCGTACGGGAAGGGCTCGGTCTCTCCCGTGCGCCGGTAGCCACGTCGCTCGTACCAGGCGATCAAGTCTTCGCGCTGGGCGATGACGTGCATGACCATCATCGTTGCCCCCCAACTTTGCCGGGCTGTTCGCTCGGCCTCGGCCAGCAGGGCCCCGCCTAGCCCCTGACCTTGCTGGTTGGGCCGGACCGAGAACATCCCGAAGTAGGCCTCATGGCCCTCTCGCGCCTCGAGGTGGCAGCAGCCGGCCAACTGGCCGTCGAGCTCAGCCAGCACCACTAGGCTGCCTGGCTTGCTCACCGCCTCCAGGACGGCCTGGGCATCTGTGCGCTGGCCGTCCAGCAGGTCGGCCTCCGTAGTCCACCCTTGGCGACTGGCCTCACCTCGGTAGGCGGACTGGACCAGTTCCACGACGGCCGGGACGTCGGAGGCCTCGGCGGGGCGGAAAAGCAGTCCCGCAAGGGCTGTCCTTTGGTCGTGGGGGCCAGGCGTCGTCAGCTCCGGGTCAGCTCCGGGTCAGCGCCGGGCCAAGACGTTGTCGCGGTCGCGCACGACCACTGTCCCCGCCACCATGTCGTGCAGGCACTTGTGGTCCCGGGTGGCAAGCATGAGCACGAAGGAAAGCACGAGCGTAACGAGGCTAAGCACGCCGTCGACAAGTCGCCCGATGACCTCGCGCAGGGCCATCCACCACCAACCGGCAACTCGGCCCGTCTCTGGTCGCCAGCAACGCATCCCCAGCACCTGGTACGTCGGCGTCTGGCCCCTGGCCCACACTATGGCCCCCCAGATGATGTAACCGATGCCCAGGGTGACGATGGACAACGGTATGGCCAGGAACCAGGCGGCGACCCGCCTGCCGACGCCGGCCAGCTCCACCCCCAGGGGGAGCAGGAGCCCGCTGGCGGGGTCGACGTGCATCCCGGGTGGTACAGACTGGCTGGGCTGGTACTGGGGCCAGGACGGGAGGGGGTTGCCCGGGGGTGGTTGGTAGCCCGGGGGTGGCGCCTGGGGGCGCGTGCCCTCAGGAGGCGGTGGGCCGGGTACACCCGGCCCACCTGGTGGGTTGCCCCAACTGCCGGCGTCAGCCATCTGGTGTGGACCTCCTTGGGGCCTGCTGCCCGTCACGCTGCCAGCCAACACTAGCCTGGCGGCGCCAAGCCAGCTCGGTGGGGCTGCTGGGCGCGGGCCAGCAGCCAGGAGTGTGAGTTGCCACCCCGGCGGCCGCCTGGCCCCAAGCTGTCCCCGCCTGCTAGAGCCTGTGCCCCCTGCCCCTGCCCTGGCCGCCTGGCCCCTGGCTGGGCCATGGGGCCCTGGGGGTTCTTTGTCCTGCTATGAGGTTCTCTATCCCGCTTTGGCGACTGATCGCCAGTTAGCAGGGCAAAGAACCGCGGACCAGGGCAAAGAACCGCTCAAGGCCAACCGTCGGGGCTGGGCGGAGGACCGCAGCGGGGCCGGAGGACTGCAGCGGTAGGTAGGGGGCGGGGGGCCACGGCGGGGGTCGAGCAGCCGGACGGCCGGGCCTGGAGCCGGGCACGCTCCGGGATATGCCTCGGGCCCAGGCCAAGAGAAGGCAGGCCAAGAGAAGGCAGGCCAAGAGAAGGCAGGCCAAGAGAAGGCAGAGCCGCGGACGGAGTGCTGTCAGCGGCTGGAGGTGCTACCCGCGGCTGTAGGTGAACGCTACCCGGTTGGACGCCCCTGACTGTGTCCTGAGGATGACCCAGACCGTCCGCGAGGCACCAGGGGGCCTGGCCGGCACGGTCGTGTGGCAAGCGGTCTGAGCCGGGCAGGCCACAGGGGCGGCCACCGAGCCAAACGTGACGGTGATGCGCCCATCGCGGCTGAAAAAGCCCTTGCCATGGATGGTGACGACCTGGCCCGCAGCGCCGGCTTGGGGTGAGATGGCCAGGACGACCGGTGCCCCTATGGGGAGAGGCTGTCGGGCGGTGGTTGAGGCGGCTGCCGCGGGCCTGGTCGTGGTCGAGGTAGGGGCAGCTGGCCGAGTAGCTGGGGTGACTGGCCGGCTCGTCGCTGGGGCGGGGATCCGGCGGGTCGTGAGGGCAGTGCGCGGGGCCGTGGGTGCCTGTGCCCGGGGCTCACCGTGGCCGCTGGGCAGCACCAGCATGACGCCGAGCGTGATGGCTGCGATGATGTCGATGACGGCTACAGCTATGACCGCTTGAGCCAAACGACCTGTCCCCGGGGCTTGTCTCGTCGCCATGGGCCGCTCCTTGCTCCTGCGACCAGTATCCCTCAAGTACCCTTCGGGCCTTCCGATCAGAACACGGCAGCATTGGGTGCAGACGGGATTGGGTATAGACAGGGTCGTGCCCCCAGGGGGCAGCCGGGCCAGGGATGCCGGACCAGGGATGGGGAAGGTCAGATGAGCCTGTTCATGGTTGGTCGCCAACCGATCTTCGACAGTGCGCTCAACGTGCAGGGTTACGAACTGCTGTACCGGGGCCCCGAGGGCGAGAGGCCAGACGGGACCGCGATGACCGCCGAGGTGCTGGTCCACGCTGGCTTGGACATCGGCCTTAAGGACCTGGTTGGGGGCAAGCTGGCCTACCTGAACGCTACCCGGCCGTTCCTCGTGGGCCAGGCCGACATCCCCTTCCTGCCCTGGCAGGTGGTGATCGAGGTGCTGGAGGACATACCCAGGGACGCCGAGGTCGTGGCGGGTTGCTACCGCCTGGCGGAGCTGGGTTACAACCTCGCCCTGGACGGCTACCACTGGTCCCGGGACGACGAACTGCTGAGGGTGGCCCGCGAGGTCAAGCTGGACGTCCTCGCCCTGCCCGGCCGGGAGCTGGTGGAGGCCGTGAAACGTTGTTCCGCCTACGGGGTGCGCCTGGTAGCCAAGAAGGTCGAGACCCTCAGCCAGCTGGAACAGTGCCGCCGGTTGGGCTTCGACCTCTTCCAGGGCTACCTTTTGTCACGTCCTGAGGTGGTAGAGGGCAAGACGTTGTCGCCCTCGGAGGTCAGCTGCCTCTTGGCCCTGGAGAAACTGGCCGACCCCCTGACCTCCTTCGGGGAGGTGGAGGGCATCGTGCTGGCGGACGCGGCCTTGAGCTACAAGTTCTTGAAGGCGGCTGGCGAAGGGGCCGCGCATGGCCTGTTCCGCCGAGTCAGCTCGGTGAGGGACGCCCTGGTGCTGCTGGGTGAGCGCCGGGTCAGGGCGTGGCTCAGCCTCATGCTGCTGTCGGGTGCGCACCGAGGCACCGATGAGCACTACCACATAGCGATGACCCGTTCCCGGATGGCCGAACTGGTGGCTCGCCAGATATCACCGCTGCTCAGCGACGCCGCCTTTACTGTTGGGCTGGTGTCGGCGCTCGAACTATTGCTCGAGGTGCCGTTGCCCAAGGTCATGGAGAGCCTGTCGCTCAGCACGGATGTCGAAAATGCGCTCCTGTACCGGACCGGCCTGTTGGGCCGGGTCCTGGCCGACGTGCTCGCCTGGGAACAGGGTGGTGAAGTGTACGGCACCCAGTGCGGCCTCAGTTTTGCCGACTTGGAAAGGTGCTACCTTCAGGCGCTGGTTTGGTCCAACGACGTGTGCGGGGTACTGGAGCTGGCGGCCTGAGGGGGCGGGCACGCTGCTGCCCCCAGTTGGCAGGGCGGGCCCGTGGCTTTGAGGGGCAGGTGCAGGCGCGCGGGTCGGGGGGCAGCGGCACGCCGGCGGCTTGGGGCCCGTCCGTCCCGCCGGGCCACTCCCGCCGGGCCCTAGCCAGGCCCCCGGCCCAGTGGGGGGAGCCGGAGCGGGGCGCTGACCGTCCCCCAGCGGCCGGAGCGGGGCGCTGGCCGTCCCGAGCGACGGCAACCAAGCCAGCCGGGCGGCAGTAACCACGCGACGGCCACGGTCAGCTGGGCGGTGGCCCCAGCCGGGCCCCCTGTCCTGGGGCCGTGGCGGGCCATGGCTGGCGCCCGTGGCCCTGCCACCGGTGCCTGCTGCCCGTCGCCTGGGCGGCGCGGGCGATGCCCAGCACCGTCCCCAAGCCAGGGCGACCCTCCGCTGGAGGAGGTGGGGCTGGCGCGGGCCTCCGAGCGGGCCCGGGCCACCTCCCCGGTGGCAGGGCCAGGGAACAAAGCCGAGGACCGATGCGTTATTTCTAGTATCGGATAGCGATATGTTAGAGGAGGACAGAAAGTGACTGATGCGTCTGTACCAGCTCGGCCCGAGCCTCTACGTGTGCTCCACGTCTTGGCCGGGCCCCGCTCCAGCCGGTTGGCCGACCCCGCCTACCAGGCTTACTTGGTCCTGCGAGCGGCGTTCGTGGTAGCCCCGGTCATCTTTGGGGTGGACAAGTTCTTCAACTGGATGACCTTTTGGCCCAAGTACCTGTGGGTCGGGTTCCCCAACTTCTTGGGCGTGAGCCCCCAGCACTTCATGTACGGTGTCGGCGTCATAGAAATGGTCGCCGGTATTTTGGTCCTGGTGCTGCCCCGCCTGGCGCCCTATGTGGTTGCCGCCTGGTTGGGGGGCATCGTGGCCAACACCATCATCAACAGCATCGCCATTGGTGGCCACACGCAGGTGTTCTGGGACATCGCGTTACGTGACTTCGGCCTTATGCTGGCGGCCGTGGCCCTCGGGCGCTTGGCGGCGAAGTACGCCCCCAGCACTAGGTCCAACTGAACAGGAAGGAGGCGCACATGTCGGAGGAACCCGCTCGGCTCCACGCTGGTGAGCAGGCGGTAGCCATAGACGACGGTTTTCGCCATTGGTACGAGAGCTGCCCTTGCTGCCTGAGCCAGGCTTACCCGGAAGTGAAACGAGCCTTGGACGAAGAGCGGCAGCCACAGGCCCCATCGCCGGCGTGATGTCGGCCGTCGAGCACGAGCTTGCAGTAGGGGACAGCCCTTCCTGGCCGTTGCCTACTACAGGCCCGTGCTTGTACACCGTCGGCCACGGCACTCAGAGCCGCCAGCAGCTGGTTGCCTTGCTGACAGGTGCTGGGGTGAGGTGCTTGGTGGACGTGCGCACAGCTCCCGGCAGCCGGCGGAACCCCCAGTTCAACCGGGCCGATATGGGGCTTTGGTTACCTGAAGCCGGCATCAGCTACCGGTGGGAGCCGCGGCTGGGCGGCTTCCGCCGTCCCCGGGACGGCTCCCCCAACCTCGCCCTGGCCCACCCGTCGTTCAGGGGGTACGCCGACTACATGCTGACCGAGGAGTTCCGTAGCGCTCTGGGCCAAGTGCTCGAAGACGCCAGACGGGAGCCGACGGCGGTGATGTGCGCCGAGACCCTGTGGTGGCGCTGCCACCGGCGCCTGATCGCGGACGCGGCAACCTTGGCCTTCGAGGCAGACGTGGCCCACCTGGCCCCTGGTGGCAAGCGAGGGCCTCATCGGCTGACCGAGGGGGCCAGGTTGGCAGCCGATGGGCAAGTCATCTACGACGTCGCAACGACTGTGAAGCTGGAGGTGCAGTGATGAGGGTCGACTACCGTGAGGTGTTCCCGGCCGGCTTGAAAGCCATGCGCGGCCTGGAGGAAGCGGTGCACCAGAGCACGCTGGAGCCGCAACTGTTGGAACTGGTGAAGCTCAGGGCTTCCCAGGTGAACGGCTGCGCGTACTGCGTCGACATGCACACCAAGGACGCCCGCTCCATGGGGGAAGACGAGCAGCGCCTCCACCTGGTGGCCGTGTGGCGGGAGGCCCCTTTTTTCACCAGCCGGGAGCGGGCGGCCCTGGCTTGGTGCGAAGCGCTGACCCGCCTCCCCGACAACGACGTGCCGGACGAGCTTTACCAGCAGGTCGCGGGGCTGTTCAGCCCCGAAGAGGTCGTTGCCCTGACCCTGGCGGTGGTTGCCATCAACGGCTGGAACCGCCTGGCTGTGTCCCTGCGGGCCCCCGTAGGCAGTTACGTCCCCGGCCGGCCTGGGGTAACCTCGGGCGGGCGAGGAGGTGAGGGATGATGGCTGAGCGGACCTTTGTGATCGTGGGTGCCAGCCTGGCCGGGGCCAAGGCGGCCGAAGCCCTGCGAGCGGAGGGCTTCGACGGGCGCCTGGTGCTGGTCGGTGACGACCCTCGCCGGCCCTATGAGCGGCCGCCTCTGTCCAAGGAGTACCTTCGGGGCGAAAAGGGCTTCGACCACGCGGCAGTGCATGACGCCGCGTTCTATGAGGCCAAAGGCATCGAGCTGCGCACCGGTACCACGGTGACCGAGGTCGACCTGGGCTCCCGAGAGGTGCAACTGGCCACTGGCGAGCGTACCCGCTATGACCGCCTGCTCCTGGCCACGGGGGCCACCCCCCGGCGCTTGGAGTTGCCCGGGGCGGAGCTGGACGGGGTGTTCTACTTGCGCACCGTGGCCGACGCGGACGCGTTACGCCAGGCCCTGACCCCCTCGGCCCAGGTGGTGGTCATCGGAGCGGGCTGGATCGGCGCGGAAGTGGCTGCTTCAGCCCGTCAGCTGGGGGCGGCGGTGGCGATGGTCGAAGTGGCTTCGGTACCTTTGGAGCGCACCCTCGGCCCCCAAGTCGGAGCCGTCTACCGCGACCTGCACGCCGCCCACGGGGTGGACCTGCACTTCGGTGTGGGCGTCGAAAGGCTGGAAGGCCGGGGGGCGGTCGAGCGCGTCCGGCTTACCGACGGGACGGTGCTGTCAGCCAGCGCGGTCGTGGTTGGGGTCGGTGTGGTGCCGCGGGTAGAGCTGGCGGCGGCGGCCGGCCTCCAGCTGGACAACGGTGTGGCGGTCAACGCGCAACTGGCGGCTTCGGTCCCTGGCGTCTATGCCGCAGGTGATGTGGCCAACGCCTTCCACCCCCGTTATGGGGCACGGATCCGCCTGGAGCACTGGTCGGCCGCGCTCAACCAGGGCCCCGTGGCGGCCAAGAACATGCTGGGCCAGGCGGTGGCATACGACCGCACCCCCTACTTCTTTTCCGACCAGTACGACTTCGGGATGGAGTACCGGGGCTGGGCCCCCCACTTTGACCAAGTCGTGTTCCGGGGTGAGCCGGCCAGCCACCAGTTCATTGCCTTCTGGCTGCACGGCGGCAAGGTGGTCGCGGCCATGAACGCCAACATCTGGGACGCAGGCGAAAAGATCGAGGCCCTGTTGCGGGCGGGAGGGCCGTTCGACCCTCGCCAGTTGGCCGACACCGACCTCGACTTGGCCGAGCTCGCCCAGGCCTGAAGCCACTGCGCCGGAGCGACCAGACCAGAGCAACAGGTCAGGAGGGGGGCGCCGGAGCGTCACCGCCGGTGCAGCCGCCACCAATGCCAGCGCCGGGCGGGGCGCCAGAGCTGGGCGCCCCTTGTGCTCATCTGCTCCACCCTGGCCAGCACGCTGAAACCACGCTCGGCGGGAGCCAAGAACTGTAGCCAGTACCAGAAGTAGCCAGAGCAGGCCTCTACGTTGGCCAAGTAGCATTCGGCCAGTCCTGGGCGGCAAGGGTACGCGGCCGGGGGTGGTTGGCCGTGCAGGGCCAAGCGGGCATGGGCCCCGTCGGCGAAGCTCAGTTCTTGGTAGCCGGGCAAGCTGGGCTCGAGGGAGGTGACCGGTACCCGGTCGTAGGCCAACCGGTGCAGGTTGGCTGCCAACTGTTGGCCGGTCTCGGCCCGCACCTGCCGGGTGACGGCTCGCAGGCGTTGGCGTAGCTCCCGCCGGTCGCGCCAGCGGGGCACGGCGTCAGAGGCTCGGGTACGGGCTGGCCCCAGGTGACGGCCGAAAGCGAACTGTCGGGACAACGGGCGCACTGGCGGTCGTACCCCCTCCTGGAGCAGGCCTGGTCCTCTGAGCTCTAATTCTAGCCTACATCAGATATAACCACGGCCAGGCCGTGTGCCGGCCCGGGGCAGTGCCGGGGGCCACGGGCGGTACCAGGCCACGCCTGCCGGCCGGCCCGGGCCGCTAGGTCACGGTTGTGCCGGGCGCCGGCCACCGGTCGGGCCGGCGGGCTCTCAGCCGGTACCGCTGGCCAGGAGGTGGCGCAGGACGTAAAGCAGCACGCCCCCGTGGCGGAAGTAGGCGGCTTCCATCGGGGTGTCCACCCGGGGCTTGGCCGTGAAGCGGGTGTGGCCAGCTTGCACGGTGACCCGGGAGGGGACGGTGCCGTCGTTGAAGGGGGCCAGGCCGGTTATGTCGAAGGCCTCCTCCCCGCTGAGCCCCAGGCTCTCCGCCGACTGCCCCTCTTCGAACTGCAACGGCAGCACGCCCATCCCGACCAAGTTGGCCCGGTGGATACGCTCGAAGCTCTCCGCCAGGACGGCTCGGACGCCCAACAACCGCGTACCCTTGGCCGCCCAGTCGCGCGACGACCCCGAACCGTACTCCTTGCCGGCTAGGGCCACCAATGGGATGTGAGCCGCCTGGTAGTTGACCGAAGCCTCATAGATGGTGGTGACCGGCGCACCGGGCCGGGTGAAGTCCCGGGTGAAGCCGCCCTCGGTACCGGGTGCCAGTTGGTTGCGCAGGCGGATGTTGGCGAAGGTGCCCCGGACCATCACCTCGTGGTTGCCGCGGCGAGACCCGTAGGAGTTGAAGTCCTGGCTGGCCGTCCCGTGAGCCAGCAGGTACTGGCCGGCCGGGGAGCTCAGCGGGACCGCCCCGGCCGGGGAAATGTGGTCGGTGGTGACGCTGTCCCCCAGCTTCACCAAGGCCCGGGCGCCCAAGATGTCCTCGACGGGAGCGGGGTCGAGGCTGACCGCTTCGAAATAAGGTGGTTGGCGCACGTAGGTCGACTCAGGCGCCCAGTGGAACGTCTCGGCCCCCGGGGTGGGCAGGGCGCGCCAGCGGTCATCGCCGGCAAAGACGTCGGCGTAGGCCCGGGTGAACATCTCCGCCTGCAGGCAGGAACCTACTACTGCGGCGATGTCGTCGTCTGACGGCCAGATGTCGCGCAAGTAGACGGGCTGGCCATCGCTCCCGGTGCCCAAGGGCTCACCCAGCAGGTCGGCGTGGAGAGTGCCGGCCAGGGCGTAGGCCACCACCAAAGGTGGCGAGGCGAGGAAGTTCATCCGGCACTCAGGGTGGATGCGCCCCTCGAAGTTGCGGTTGCCGGAGAGCACGGAACAGACCACCAAGTCGTGCTGGGCGACCGCCGCGCTCACCTCGGCGATGAGCGGGCCAGAGTTGCCGATGCAGGTGGTGCAGCCGTAGCCCACCAGGTTGAAGCCGAGCTGGTCGAGGTACGGGCTCAGCCCGGCGCGCTCCAGGTAGTCGGTGACCACCCGGGAGCCGGGGGCCAGTGAGGTCTTCACCCAGGGCTTGCTGGCCAGGCCGCGCTCCACTGCGTTCTTGGCCAGGAGGCCGGCCGCCACCATGACCGAGGGGTTGGAGGTGTTGGTGCACGAGGTGATGGCGGCGATCACGACGGCACCGTTGTCTATGGTGGCGGGCCCACTGGGCAGGTCCAGGTGGGCCGGACGGCTCGGCCAACGGTGCTCGGTGCCGCAGCTGCAGGGAGGCCGGGGCCCGTCGCCGGGCCGTTGGCGCCCGGTGGCCAGCGGGTCGCTGGCCGGGAACGACTCGGCCGAAGCCTCGTCCAGGCCGGCGCTCTCGAGCTCCACCGTGCCCTGGCCAGCCAGGAGGGCGGCGACGGCGTGGGGGGCGGTGCGCAGCGGGATGCGGTCGTGAGGGCGCTTGGGACCGGCGATGGAGGGCTCCACGGTGCTCAGGTCCAGCTCGGCCACCTGCGAGTAGGCAGGGCGGGCCCCGGGGTCGTGCCAGAGGCCGTTCTCTTTGGCGTAGGCCTCGACCAGCTGGACATGCTCCTCCGGCCGGCCGGTCAGGCGCAGGTAGCCCAAGGTCACTTGGTCTATGGGGAAAATGGCGCACGTCGCGCCGTACTCCGGGCTCATGTTGCCTATGGTCGCCCGGTTGGCCAGGGCCACGTTGGCTACCGCGGGGCCATAGAACTCCACGAACTTGCCCACCACCCCGGTCCGGCGGAGGAGCTCGGCGATCGTGAGCACCAGGTCGGTGGCGGTGACGCCGGGCCCCAGCTCGCCGGTCAACTTGAAGCCCACCACCTCGGGGACGAGCATGGGGACTGGCTGGCCCAGCATGGCCGCCTCCGCCTCGATACCGCCTACGCCCCAGCCGAGGACGCCCAAGCCGTTGACCATGGGGGTGTGCGAGTCGGTGCCCACCAAGGTGTCGGGGTAGGCCAGCAGGCCGCTTGGCTCTGGCTGGGTGAAGACCACCCGGGCCAGGTACTCCAAGTTGACCTGGTGGCAGATGCCGGTGTCGGGGGGCACCACCCGGAAATTGGCGAACGCCTGTTGTGCCCAGCGCAGCAGCTGGTAGCGCTCCCGGTTCCTTTGGAGCTCCAAGTCGGCGTTCGTCTGGGACGCACCGGGGCGGCCGAAGGCGTCGACGACCACCGAATGGTCGATGACGAGCTCGGTGGGGACAAGCGGGTTGACCCGCCGGGGGCTCCCACCCAGGCGGGTGATGGCGTCCCGCATGGCGACCAGGTCCACCACACAGGGGACACCGGTGAAGTCCTGCATCAAGACCCGGGCGGGGGTGAAGGCCACCTCTTGGGCGCTGGCCGCCTCCGGGGACCAACGGGCCACCGCCTCGACCTGCTCGGCGGTCACCAGGTGCCCGTCTTCGTTGTGCAAGAGGTTCTCCAGCAGCACCTTCAGGCTGTAGGGGAGCCGCTCGGTACCGTCGAGCTTGCCCAAGCGGAAGAACGTGTAGGTGCTGGGCCCGACCTCCAAGCGGTCCCGGGTACCGAAACTGTCCAAGACCACGCTTGCCCTTGGCATGGCACCTCCCTGTGGGCCTGGGGCGGGGGGTGGGACCTGGCCCAGCCGCCGTCTCTAGCTTGCCTGTTGCTTCCTAGCTCGCCTGTTGCTGGTGGAGCCTCCTGCCGGCCAGGGTGAGGTGGGCTTCACCTATGGCCTCAGACAGGGACGGGTGGGGGTGCACCAGCTCCGCCACCTCGGAGGGCAAGGCCTCCCAGTTGGTGATGAGCATGGCCTCGGCGGCCAGTTCGGTGACGTGCGGCCCGACCAGGTGGATGCCGAGCACCGGCCCGTTCTTTTGGGCCACGACCTTCACCATCCCTCCTTGGCCGTAGATGAGGCCCTTGGCCACTCCGGTGAGCGGGAACCGGTTGACCACCACGTCATAGCCGAGCTCGCGCGCCTGGGGCTCGGAGAGGCCGACGCTGGCCGCTTCGGGCAGCGAGTAAGTGGCCCGCACCACCCCCTCGTAGCGCACCGGCACCCCCGGCAAGCCCGCCAGTACCTCGGCCACCAACAGGCCCTCGGCGAACGAGGCGTGGGCCAGGGCGAGCGATGGGGGTGGGAGCAGGTCGCCGACGACATGGACCCCGGGCACTCTGGTCTCGAGGCGGCCCCAGTCGGCGGGCACGACGAAGCCTCGGTCACGCTCAATGCCGAGCTCGTCCAAGCCGGTCCCGTCGGAGGCCGGGGACCGGCCCACGGCACTTAGGAGCAGGTCAGCGGCCAGGGCGTGAGCACCATTGGCATCGGTCACGGTGACCGAGACGCCCTGGTCGCTGACCGTCGCCTCTTGCACCCGGGCACCGACCAGGACCTTGACCCCCTTGCGCCTCAGTGCCCGGTGCAGCTCACGGCTCACGTCGGGGTCCTCGGCCGGCAGCACGCGCTCTAGCACCTCGACCAGGGTCACCTCGGCACCGAAGGCTCGGTAGAAACTGGCGAACTCCACCCCCACCGCACCGGCGCCGACCACGATGGCCGAGCGGGGGATCCGGTCGGAGCGAGTGGCGTCGTCGGAAGTGAGCACCCGTTGGCCGTCCGACGGGATCCCGGGCAGTTCCCGGGGGGTGCTCCCGGTGGCGACGACCACCCCCCGCCTGGCCCTGAGCTCCACCGGCGCCCCCAGTTCGCTGCCGGGGCGGGGGCTGACCAGCACGCTACGGGGCGAGGTCAGGCGCCCATGGCCTTTGAAGATGGTGACCCGGCTATGTCGCAGGTGGCCCAGGAGCCCCTTGTAGTTCTTGTCCACGACCTCGTCCCGGGCGGCGGCCAAGGCGGCCGGGTCGACCTGCTCCACCGTTGCCTTGATCCCCCAGCGACGGGCATCGTCGTCGACCGCCTCCATGACCGAGGCGGCCTGCAGCAGGGCCTTGCTCGGTATGCAGCCCCGGTGCAGGCAGGTGCCCCCCACCAGGTCCTGTTCCACCAGGGCCACCGACAGCCCGAGGTCGGCGGCCCGCAGGGCCGTACTGTAACCTCCCGTCCCCCCTCCCAGCACCACGACGTCGTGGTCCTGGCCGGGGTCGTCCGTGCTCATGTGCATCACCCCGCCACCAGTTTGGCGGGGGCAAGGCCACTTCGGCGCATTAAATCCGGTAGACAGGTAACCAATGGCGAACAGCAGCCGGGCGTCGGCCCGTGTCGAGGCTCAGGGGAGGGGTGACAAGTCCCAAGGTGGCCTGGGGGCCGGGGACGGGCGCAGGGCGGCCCCGCCCCTGGCCCTGGCCGACGTCCCCGCGGAGGTGCTGGTGGGCTACTACCGGCAGATGAAGCTGGTACGGGCCTTCGAGCTGCGGGCTTCGGAGATGTACACCAAGGCCAAGATCGGTGGCTACTGCCACTTGAACCTGGGCGAGGAGGCCACGGTGGTCGGCTTGATGGCGGCCCTCCGGCCCACCGACTACCTGTTCACCACTTACCGCGAGCACGGTTACGCCCTGGCCCGGGGGGCCCCGCCGGGGCGAGTGATGGCGGAACTGTTCGGCAAGGCCACCGGGTCGTCCCGAGGTTGGGGCGGGTCCATGCACCTGTTCGATGCCAGCCTCCGGCTGATGGGGGGTTACGGGATCGTGGGTGGGCAGATCCCTCCTGCCACCGGGGCCGCGCTGGCCATCGCCTACCGCAGCGGCCCCGGGCCGGACAGCGAAGCCGTCATGTGCCTGATGGGCGACGGGACCACGAACATCGGGGCGTTCCACGAGAGCCTCAACCTGGCCGCTTTGTGGCGGCTGCCCATCGTCTACGTGATAGTCAACAACGGCCTGGGCATGGGGACGCCGGTGGACCAGGCGTCCGCCGAGCCTGAGCTGTACAAGCGGGGCTGCGCCTACCGCATGCCCGGGGCCAGGGTAGACGGTTGCGACGTGCTGGCGGTGCGCCAGGCGGCCGAGGCGGCGCTGAGCGCCGCCCGCAACGACCGCCAGCCCTCCATCTTGGAAGCGGTGAGCTACCGGTTGCGGGGGCACTCGGTGGTGGACCCGGCCCGCTACCGCCCCAAGGAGGAAGCCGAGCGCCTACGGAGCTTGGACCCCGTGCCCGCCTTCCGTGCCCGGCTGGTCCAGGCCGGGGTGATGGACGAGGCCCGAGCCGCCCAGGTCGATGCCGAAGCCGACGAGGCGGTGGCGGACGCGGTCCGCTTCGCCGAGGACAGCCCTTTCCCCGACCCGAGCCAGTTGTTCGACCATGCCTACGCCACCGCCGTCCCCAACGCCCCGAGCTACCTGCCGGGCGACCCTCTCCCCGCATAGAGGCAGCCCGACATGGCCGAGATGACCTACCGCCAGGCCTTGCACGACACCCTGCGGGCAGAGATGCTGCGGGACGAAGCCGTCTTCTTGATGGGCGAGGAGATCGGGGTGTTCGAGGGCTCCTACAAGATCACCGCGGGCCTGCTGGCCGAGTTCGGCCCTCGCCGGGTACGGGACGCGCCCATCTCGGAGGAAGGTTTCGTAGGCGCGGCGGTGGGGGCGGCCATGCTGGGCCTGCGGCCGGTGGTCGAGATCATGACGCTGAACTTCAGCCTTTTGGCCATCGACCAGATCGTGAACCATGCAGCCAAGATCCACGCCATGTTCGGCGGCCAGGCGAGCGTGCCCCTGGTGGTCCGCACCCCCGGTGGCGGGGGCCAGCAACTGGCGGCCACCCACTCGCAGAACATCGAGGTCTATTACGCGCACATGCCTGGGCTCAAGGTGGTGGCCCCGGCGACGCCGGCGGACGCCAAAGGCCTCCTGGCCGCCGCGGTGCGCGATGACGACCCGGTGATGGTGGTTGAGAACCTGGCGCTCTACAACACCAGGGGCGAGGTCCCCGACGGCGACTATGTGGCGGAGCTGGGCCGGGCCAAGGTGGTGAAGGAGGGCACCGACATCACGGTCGTCTCTTACTCCCGGGGGGCCCTGGTGGCGCTGGAGGTGGCGGGCCGCTTGGAGGCCGAGGGGATCTCGGCCGAGGTGGTGGACCTGCGTAGCCTGCGGCCCCTGGACCGGCCGACCATCTGTGCGTCGGTGCGCAAGACGACCAGGGCAGTCGTGCTGGAAGACGACTGGCTCAGCTACGGGGTGGGGGCGGAGGTGGCGGCCACCATCCAAGAAGGGGCGTTTGGCTACTTGGACGCCCCGGTGCGCCGGGTGGCGGCGGCCGAGGTACCCCTGCCGTACTCCAAGCCGCTCGAGTCGGCCGCCCTGCCGAGCGCGGCCGCGCTGTTGAAGGTGGCCCACGAGACCCTCGACGCCACTGGTTTCCCCCGATAGGAGCCCGACGTGCCCGACGTCTTGATGCCCCGGCTGTCAGACACCATGGAGGAGGGCACCATCGCCCGCTGGCTGAAGCACCCCGGCGACGCGGTGCAACCGGGTGACGTGCTGGCCGAGATCCAGACGGACAAGGCCACCATGGACCTGGAGGCCTACGATGCCGGGGTGCTGCAGAGGCTGCTGGCCGAAGAGGGCGCCACCGTCCCTATCGGCCAGCCCATTGCGGTCATAGGTGCCGAGCCGGCGGCCGGGGCCACAGGCCCGGGGGACTCCGGCCCCGAGCCCACGGCCACCGAGCCCACGGCCACCGAGCCCTCGGCTCCGGCCGCGTCCCCTCCCGGGGCGGCAGCAGCGGGGCCAACGGCCAGCCGGGTGCCCGTCCCAGCTGCCCCCCCGAGCTCGCCCTTGGCCCGAACCCTGGCCCGTCGCCACGGGCTGGACCTGTCCTGGGTGACCGGGAGCGGGCCGGGTGGCCGGGTGGTGCGGGCGGATGTCGAAGCCGCCATCGCGGCGCGAGCGGCCAGTCCCGTGGCTGGCCCCGGGGCGGGTGCCGAGCGGCCGGCCCCCGCGGTGGTGCCAGGTGCACCGGGTGGCCCCCAGGTGGCGGCCGGGGAGGCCGAAGAGGTCCCCCTCAGCACCCTGCGCCGCATAACCGCCGAGCGGCTGGAGCAGAGCGCCCGAGTGCCGCATTTCGACCTGACCACCGTTGTCGACGCCGGGGCCTTGCTCAGCTTGCGGGCCGAGGTCAACCGGGCCTTGGGTGGCCGGCCCGCCCGGGTCTCGGTCACCGACCTGCTGGTCAAGGCGTGTGCCGAGGTGCTGCGTGCTCACCCGGAGGTGAACTCGGTCTGGGGCGGGGACAAGCTGCTGCGTTACCGGCACGTCAACGTGGGCGTGGCCGTTGCCGTCCCCGAGGGCCTGGTCGTGCCCGTGGTGCACGACGCGGACCAAAAGCCGCTCCGGCAGGTGGCGGCCGAGGCCCACGACCTGGCTGAGCGGGCGCGCCAGGGCAAGCTGGCCCTGGACGACATCTCGGGCGGCACGTTCACCATCAGCAACCTGGGCATGTACGGCATCAGCCATTTCACCGCCGTCCTCAACCCGCCCCAGGCAGCCATACTGGCCGTGGGTGCAGCCACCCCAGAGCCGGTGGTGAAAGACGGGGTGGTGGTGGTGGCCACGACCCTCCGCCTGACCTTGACGGTCGACCACCGGGCCCTGGACGGCGCCAGCGCGGCCCAGTTCTTGGCCGACCTGCGCAGCTTGCTCCACGACCCCGTCCGGTTACTGGTGTAGGCCGGCCAGGCCCGGGCCGCCCGGGCCAGGCCTGGTCGGAGGCCGGCCGAGCGCCGACCAGGTCGTAGACAACCTAGGAACCCACTATGAGCACCGACGTGCCGAGAACGGCCCTCACGAGGCCAACGCGTCCACGACGCTGGCCGGCAGGCGCTCGAGCCGGCTGGTGACGAGCACCCGGTCGCCTGTGTGCAGGCTAGCGGCGACGTGCTCGGCCATCGGCCCCAGGCGGCCACGTCGAGTTAGGTTGCAGCCTCTTGGGCGGCGCCGCTGCGGTCGGCCCAGCGACGGTTCTCGGCGAGGCGGCGTAGCGGCCGGAGACGGCCACAGGCAGCGGGCAGCGGCGCTCGGCGCTCTCACGCCCTACGTTGTCGCTCAGCGGAGCCGATTGGCGCCGCCTCTTCAGCCCGGAGCGCGACGGCGAAGACTTGTCCTCCGGGAATGGCGAGGTAGTGGAGGTGGCCGGCGTGATGGACGTCGGGGAGCCCGAAGTCTCGAGCCTTTTGCACAAGGCCGGCCGGGTCGTCAGTTTGGAGCTCCAGCCAGGTACCGAGGCGCGGGCGGTCGTCATCGGGTGCATCGTCGGCGAACTCGATGCTCAGGCTGCCGCCGCGAGGGAACCGGACGAGGAGCATCCCGCCCGGGATGCCGGGGTGCTCGACATCGGCGACAGGGCAGTCGAAGAGGGCCGTGAGGCTGGACCGCAGTTGGCCCCGTCGGTGGGGTCGAGCGAAAAGGTGGGCGTTGTTGCCGAGGGCGATCACGATGGCGACGCCGTGGAGGGAACCGGCCGGCCAAGGAAGGCAGCGAGGCGGTCGATAGTCGGGGCGTCGTCGGCGACCGGCTGGGCGGGGGCGAACTGCCGCCCGCGAGGGATGGGACCGAGGGCTCCCAGGCTGAACGCCAGTGCAGCTTGGGCCAGGTCCTCGGGGAAGGCACTGGTCGGTTGGTGGACGGCCTGGGCCAAGTCCCAGCCATGCACGAGCACCTCGATGAGCCGCAGGTTCGCGGCGACGGAACCGGGGACCACACCGAACGGCAGGGTCACAAGCTCGTCCATGACGCCGGGGGCACGAAAGGCGTCGACGAGCCCGGGGATCGACCGTCGGTACGCACCCACCGGGTCGGCGTCGACGGTCCTGTCGTCGGCGGGCTCCTGGTGGCGCAGCGCCGCCTCGAAGCGGGCGTTGCCGCTCGCCAGATGAGCGACCAGTTCGGTGACGTCCCAGTCGGTACAGGGAGTCGGCGCCTCCCACTGGTTGGTGCCGACTGCGTCGATAACCTTGCCAGTGCACTCCAAAGCCGTGGACAGCTGGTCGACAGGATCGGGGCCCACAGCACCTCCTTTTATCTCAGTAGCTTCATACTGACTGAGGCGCTTGAGAAAGTCAAGTGCTACCCTTGTGGCGGTGAAGTCCTACGGGCAGTACTGCGCCCTGGCCCGGGCCCTCGACGTGGTCGGCGACCGCTGGTCGCTGCTGATCGTGCGCGAGCTGCTCGATGGGCCCGCCCGCTACCGCCGGCTCTTGGACGGCCTCCCTGGCATCGCCACCAACCTCCTCGCCGACCGGCTCCGCCAACTCTCCGACGCAGGCGTCATCGAACACGGCGGGCACGCCGAATACCGGCTCACCCCCTGGGGGCAGGAACTGCGCGAGCCGCTCTACGCACTAGCGCGTTGGGCGGTGCCGGTCGTAATGCGTCGACCCTTGGGCACCGACACCTTCCGCTCCCACTGGCTGGCCCACCCCCTTGCCGTCATCTATGCCGGGTGCGATCCCGCCAGGCGCCCCATGACCGTCGAGATCCACGTCGACGGCGACATCATGACGTTACAGTCCGCCAATGGCTACGTCGAGCTCCGCTCGGGCAAAGCGACCAAGCCCGAGGTGGTCTTGGCAGGCCCCCCTGACGCAATCCTCGGCCTCCTGGCCGGGCAACTCGACGCCTCCACCGCAAAGGCGGCTGGTCTCGACATCACTGGCCGCGTCCACCACCTCGCCGAGCTGCGGCCGACCACCCTCCTCCGAGCAGCGACGAGCGACATGAGCACAAACGAAGCCAACGGCACCAGTGACGTTGGGCGCTGCACGTCGTGACCGCCCTGCCCGATGGCGACGCCAAACGCCGACCGGTTGGAGCGGGCACGGGCCAGAGCGCCCGCTTTCTGGCACGCTGGTCAGACCCAGATAGTGCAGCCTCGTGCCCGAGAGATCTGAACGGCGGGCCAGGCCTGGCTTTGAGGGCTGCAGCGTCGGTTGCCGCCGTTCGATAGGCGTCGCCAATGGCCGTCACGAAGGCGCGATCAGGGTGCTGGACTGGGGACGGCCACTGCGTCACCCTTCCCAAAAGGCCATCAAGAGGCAACCGCGCACCTTGAGGAGGCAAGGGAGGACCTCCTGGCTTCCTCTTATTTCCCTCGGGAGACCTGGCGCCAGATCTAGAGCTTTGGCCCCCAAGAGCGGCTCAACCGGTAGACCAGGCGCGGGACGGACGTGGCAGGGTTCTCCCCTGACCGCACCTCGGTCATCACCCGCCTCGTCGCACCCAACGGTGTGACCTTCGAGAAGATCATTGGCCCGGTCGCTGCCGCTGGCCTCGACCAGCAGGTCGCCAAGGCCAAGGGGCAGGGCTGGTGAACCCAACCGTGTCCCGACGACCACAGGCGGTACTGTCGGTGGTCATCACGCCTATCATCCGAGGTTGTCGGCCATGAGCGCCAAGGGCCACCGCCTCTTTGCTGCCGTCTACGACCGGGTCAATGCCCAGGCGGAGCGCACCTGGCTCGGGAGCCGCCGCGCCGGGCTGATCGCCCAGGCGCGCGGCGAGGTGCTCGAGATCGGGGCAGGGACCGGGGCGAACCTCCGCCACTACCGCGATGTCACCCGGGTCGTCGCCGCCGAGCCCGACCCCGCGATGCGGGGCCGCCTGGTACGGCGCCTCGCTGGCACCACCGTCCCGGTCGAAGTGTCCGACGCCCCCGCCGAGCACCTCGGCTTTGCCGACGCGAGCTTCGACACCGTCGTCGCCACCCTCGTGCTCTGTTCGGTGGTCGACCCCGACGCCGCGCTCGCCGAGGTCCATCGGGTGCTCCGTCCCGGTGGCCGCCTGCTCGCCCTCGAGCACGTCCGCGGTGAAGGCCGCCGGGCGCGTTGGCAGGACCGGGTGACCCCGATCTGGCGTCGGGCCGGGGCCGGGTGCCACCTCAACCGGGACACGCAGGCCGCCGTCGTCCGAGCTGGGTTCCACGTAGGCCAAGAGGAGCGCTTCGAGCCGCCTGAGGTGCCGGAGATCATTTGTCCTTTCGTCGAGATCGTGGCTCACCCGGGCGCGAAAGGGCCCAAACCCCAAGACGTCTCGTAGCGCTGCGGGCCCGGCTGGGACGACCCGAGCCGACAGCGGCCAGCGAGACCACCGAGGCCGGCCACGAGGGGCACGCGGCGCACAAGCCTTGTGGGCGCGGCTGTGGTTAGCTCGCCCGGCTGCACCTGGGGGCAGCGCTCACCCGGTCGCTCGGGCTGGGCCCGCCGTTGGCTGCCTACCTTTTGCGCTGGCGCACAACCGGTCGAACCACCAGTCCCGGCACGGGCGTCAGAGCAGTTCGGCCAAGGGGAACGAGCGGTGGGCCCGGGGCGGCAGGCAGTAGTTCTGCCGGTGGGTGTTCACCAGGAAGTCGGTGAAGCCCACGTTCTCGTCGGGGATGTGGTACTTCTCGGCCAAGCCGGGGCTGTCCATCTCACGGCGCATCAGCTCGAACTGCTGGGCGGAGGGCCCGATACCGATGAAGTGGACCCCTGCCCGGGGCAACGGGCTTACTGGGCCGTCGGCCGAGAAGGCGAAAGGGTTGTCGACCGTGTCGAAGTCCTGGCGGAGGAAGAAAGTCGTGCCCCGGGGGAGCTTTTGGCCGTAAGCCGTGGTGGTCTCGGTCTCGGTCCGGGAGAGGAACTGCATCTGCTCGTTGTGGCCCACCAAGCCAAAGTGGCTGGCGTCCTCGTCCCGCTGGGCCTGGAAGGTAGAAGTGGCGGGGCACTGGTCGGGAGACAGCACCTCCTCGGGCTCGTTGCGCCGCGGGTGGAACATCCGGTGCAAGCGGTCGGGGTGAGCGAGCGCGTACCAGCGGCCCAGCTCGATGGCTATGTGGCTCACGTGCATGTTGGCGCCCCCGGCCATGTAGCTGGTGGGGGTGGCATCGGTCCAGCCGGGGACGGTCTCGTAGCTGGCCAGGTTGCCGGCGGCCAACCCGTGCACGTGGCTGGAGGTGAAACCCATGAACAGCATGGCGCCTTGGGGGATCTTGTCTGCCCCGGGGATGCCGAGGCTCATCCCGACCCGCCTGGGCATGCCGCGGCCGGCAAAGCCGCGGCGCACGGAGGTGACCGTGAAGAGGTCACCGATGAACACCCCGGGCGAGCCGATGCCGTTGAGGTTGGACGGGCCCGGGTAGAACAGCGCCTGCACCACGTCGTCTATGTGGCCCTTGAAGTCGCTCTTGAAGTGGAAGCAGACGTCGTTGTGCTCGATCACCAGGTCCTCGGGGTCCCGGGGGAAGCGCACCGCCTCCACCAAGGCCGGCTCGCCCTCTCGTCCGGGACGGGTGGACTTGGGGATGTGCTCGGACACCAGGGCCTTGGGCAGGTACCGCTGGAAGTAGGGGAGGCCCCAGGCGACCTGGGCCAAGATGCCGGCCGGGGAGGTGGGGTAGAGCTCCTCGACTTGAGCCAGAGCGGCCTCCAACCGGCGCTGGGCGTCCCGCAGGGCTTGGTTGTCCCCCGGGGGGACGGTCAAACGGGCGGTGACCATGGCGTGCCACAGGGGCACGACCGCCACGGGGACACCGGCGTGGGTGCCGCCGGCCGGGCAAGGTGCCTGGTGGACCTCCTCGGTGACCCCGGGCAGTTCGTACTGGGTCTGGGGGCGAGGATGGGAGTAGCGGGCTGAGTAATCGACCACGCGGCCCCAGTCGAAGGTCTCCTGCTCCTTACCGGTGAGTGCCATTCGAGCCTCCTTCGCTCACTTCGCCTGCCTTGCCGCCCAGACCGCTGCGCCCAGGGGGGGTCTGCCCAGGGGGTGTGCCCAGGGGGGTGTGCCCGGCAGCCGTCACCAGCGGCTGGGCAAGTCTCGGTGGCAGTACCTCATGGTTGGTCTTCGGCCTACCTAGCGCTGCGGGCTCCCTGGGCCGGCCGGCATGGCTATGGCATGGCTTTGGGCCCAATACTACTATCGGGTGACGATGTTGTTAACCTGTTGGCGGCTGTAGCCTGTTGGTGCCAGCGGGACTGAGGACAGGCAGGGCCAGCCATGGGCAATGGGCCGAGCACAGCAAAGGTAGGGACAGGGCGCCGAAAGCCAGCGGCGGTCAAGGTCCGCCGGGTCTACGAGCTGGCCGAGGGCGACGAGGGGTACCGGGTGCTGGTGGACCGTCTGTGGCCGCGGGGGGTGAAGGCCGTGGCCGGGCTGTTCGACGAGTGGCCCAAGGACGTCGCCCCCAGCTCCGAGCTTCGCCGCTGGTACGGGCACGACCCTGCCAAGTACGAGGAGTTTGCCCGTCGCTACCGGGCCGAGCTCGAGCTGCCACCGGGCCGCGACGCCCTGGCCAGCCTGGTGGCTAGGGCCGCCCGGGGGCCGGTGACCCTGCTCACCGCCACCAAGGACGTGGGCCGGTCGGGGGCCCAGGTCTTGGCTGATGTCATAGCCGGCAAGCTGGCTGGCACCCGGCCCGCCCCGGGGCCGACGGTGCCCGAAGCCGACCGGCCTGACCGCTAGGCTGGGCCGGTGGCTGCTTCACCGGTCGGCGGGGCCAAGGGCCCAGGGGCCGAAGGCCCAGGTCGCCACTACCCGCCCGACGAGGCAGAGGTGCCAGACGAGCAGCGTGCGCCCGGCCTGGGGCCGGGGCCGGATCTGGGGCACGACGAACTAGCGGGCCTCGGCGAAGGCGAGGACAACCCGGGGGACCCGGCGTGCTGGGCTGGCCTCGTCTGCCCGTCCTGCGGGGGGGTCCTCAGCGAGGGCCACCAACCGGGTTGCACCGAGGCACCCACTCTGGCCTGAGCCGCCCACCCGGGCCTGAGCAGAAGCGGCCAGCCTCGAGGGCCAGCCGCCCATGTGGCCACCCTGGGGCCCCTACCGCTGGCTGAGCTGCGCCCGCTGTTGTCGCTCTCGCCGGGGGGCTTGGGTGAAGCGTGCCGGGGCCGGTCACTTGGGCCCGGCCTGGTCCCCTAGGCTTTCCAGCAGGAGGTGGAAGTACACCAGCCCTCCATAAGGTGCCCATCGCTGGGAAAGCTGCTTCACCTCGTCGTAGCCGGCACCGGCAACCAGGCCGAAGCGCCGGCGCAGGTTGTTGCGGGCACCGACGTCGTCGCCAGGCAGGACGTGCCAGCGGCCCAAGCCCCGCAGCAGGGTGTACTCAGCGCTCCAGCGCCCGATACCCGGCAGCCGGCTCAGCGCGGCCACGGCTGCTCCGTCGTCCATGAGCTGCAGGGCACCTAGGTCCACTGAGCCGGCGACGGCTCGCTGGGCCAGGCCGACCAGGGCCTGCGCCTTGGCCCGGCTGAACCCCAGCGGCCGCAACTCGTGGGGGTCGGCCCCAGCCAGGGCCTCGGGGGTGGGGAAGCCCGGCGCGCCGGTCCCGGTGGCCAGCCGGGGGCCGTAGCGGGCTGCCAAGCGGTTGAGCAGGTGGATGCCCACCGTGAGCGAGAGCTGTTGGCAGGCTATGGCGTTGGCCAGTGCCTCGAAAATGGTGGGGAACCGAGGCGGGCGCACACCTTTGAACTTGGCCGCCAGCTCGGCCAGGCCGGGCTCGCGCCGGGCCAGGGCATAGAAGCCGCTCAGGTCGGCCCCTAGGGCCAAGGTGTGCTCTAGCCCGAAGTTACGAAGCCCGTAACGACAAAACCCCCCGCTGAGCAGGGGGCTTTTGTGGAAGGCGGGTGAGCGTTCTGTCTACATGGCCTTGAGCTCTATGGGGACTGGGGCGCCGAGCAGTTCGAAGG
>Ga0209061_1001693_pt1 | contig 33995 bp, 32 predicted proteins | sample Coa_R1_10_FD_187157 | JGI IMG/M metagenome (GOLD analysis project Ga0209061, IMG submission 187157) | Surface soil microbial communities from Centralia Pennsylvania, which are recovering from an underground coalmine fire - Coalmine... | ecosystem: Environmental > Terrestrial > Soil >... | reverse complement strand
AGAAAATGGGGGCGCATATCCTGCGAGGTGGGGCCTTTAAGCCCTCCACGTCGCCTTACTCCTTCCACGGCCTCGGTGAGGAGGGACTAAAGATTCTTCAGGAGGCGAGCCTAGAGACCGGTTTGCCTATTATCACCGAGGTCATGGATACGCGCGATGTGGAGTTGGTGGGGCGCTACACCGACATCTTTCAGATCGGCACGCGCAACATGACCAACTTCAGCCTTCTGCGCGAGGTGGGCAACACGCGCAAGCCGGTTATGCTGAAACGCGGCTGGGCTAGCACCATTGAGGAGTGGCTGCAGGCCGCAGAGTACATCGCAAGCCAAGGCAACTACGAGATCATCCTGTGCGAGCGAGGCATTCGCACCTTTGAGACCTATACTCGCAACACCTTCGATCTCAACGCTATCCCTGCCATAAAGGAGCTTTCGCATCTGCCCATCTTTGCCGATCCCTCTCATGCCACGGGAAAACGCAGTTTGGTGCCGGCGGTAACCTTGGGGGCGGTAGCGACAGGGGCGGATGGACTGATTATCGAGGTGCATCCCAACCCTGAAAAGGCCGTGAAAGACGGCCCGCAATCCCTTTCGTTCGAGCAGTTTGGGCAACTGATGCAGGCCATAAGGCCTGTGGCGGAGGCCGTTGGTAAGCGCCTATGAGGGCCGCTGAAGAGCGGGCTTGCCCTGTTCTCTTCAACCAGGTGGCCATCCTGGGTGTAGGCCTCATGGGCGCCTCGTTGGGAATGGCCCTGCGTCGGCGAGGGCTTGCCAAAACGGTGGTCGGCTACGATGTTCGGCCAAGCCATCTGCACATAGCCTCTCAGCAGGGCGCCCTAGATAGGGTTGCGGCGACACCGGTCGAGGCGATTTCAGAGGCCGATCTTGTGGTGTTCGCCGCCCCCCCTCAGGCCATTGTGGAGCAGCTTTCACTTTTGGCACCGCATATTCCCTCTCAGGCCCTCATCACTGACCTCGGCAGCGTAAAGGGGGCGATAGTACACCACGGCGAGGCGCTCTTCGGCCTGAGGTTTGTAGGCGGGCATCCCATGGCCGGAGGGCCTCAATCGGGGCCGCAGGCCGCACAATCCGAACTTTTTCGTGGGGCTGCATGGGCGATTGTGCGCTCAACGCCCTTCTCACTAGACGAAGACCCCTGGGCGCATTCGCTGGCAACACTAATTAAAGCGCTTGGGGCACGCCCCTTGCCGATGGAGGCGGCGCAACACGACCGTCTGGCGGCCCTTGTTAGTCATCTGCCGCACCTCCTTTCCTTCGCCTTTATGAACATGATCGAGGGCCACCCGAATCGGGAGCTTGCCAAGCAGTTGGCCGGTGGCAGCTTTCGTGACCTTACCCGCATCGCCTGTGCAGATAAAGCGCTGTGGAAGGAGATTTTCCTTCAGAATCGGGCGGAACTGCTGCAGGCACTCGCCGCCTTTGAAAGTCAGCTAACGCTTTTGCGCGAAGAGATCGAACGAGGCTAGAGGGGCTAGGAACCCTTGGCCGATACAGGTTCTCCCTCCATTTTTGGGGCGAAAACGCCGATTATAACTCCGTGCTAACCGAACTGTAAGGAGTTGTGGAAGAGGTGGTAGAGCCTGCCGTTCAAGAGATAAAGGAAGAGACTGAGGGGAAGGGCGTCGGCCTTGAGGGGAAGGGCGTCGGCCTTGAGGGAGAGGACGCTGGCCTTGACGAGACCGTCACTCTGCCCGACCCTCGCAAGCGAGGTCGTAAACAGGTTTTTGCCGCTGCCCTCGTGGCGCTAGCCGCCTTCTGCTTCGCGTTTTTTGTGCCGCATCATCCTAAAGCCGCAGCAACGGGGCTGACAGAGGCAAAGCTGCAGGGACAGTGGGTTTTGCAGAGCATCGGTAAAACGGCCACCGGCCCTCAAAGCGGTTGCCCTATTCTCGACCAGCAGGTAACCTTCGCGCATGGGGTGATCACCGGAACAACCCGGCTCTTGGCCGACACACCCGATGGCACCACCCAAATGCCCTTCCCAGATAAAAGCGTGCAACAGGTAAGTTCCGACGATGATGGGCAGACCCTCCTCATTCGGTGGCAGGGCACCTACGAGCTAAAAGGACCTCACCGGTTATGGCTGAAGATAGGCAAGGCCAGCTACCCTGTAGACGTTCAGAGCGACCCCAAGACGCATGCACTTATCTGCAGCCACGATCTTATTCTAACCTACCCTAACGCCACGCGTTATGTTCTCGCAAAGCCCTAGGGGCACCCCTTAAGCTATTGCCAGAACTGGTAAGTCGGCAGGCCCCTTGCAATGCCGTAGATATTCCACAGGCTACCCACCACAAACTGCCCCAGCATCAGGCCGATGAAGAAGGGCAACGCTTTCTGAAAAGCGCCTCGGCCTCCGTAGCGAAGGATAAGACCTTTGAATATCCATGCCAGGAACAGCGGCCCCCAAACCAAATTGATCTCCCACGAGGAGGTAACGGCGAAAGCCAGCGGATGGAAAGGCCACCAAGGGAACCGCACCCGCATCCACTGGAGGAAGAAGGCGATGCCACATCCCACAAAAATAGACATCAGCTCGCCGAACTTGCCGCGTGTGGGCGTGTTAAGCCATGAGGTTAAGTTGTTGTAGGGTTCTGGCCCAAAGGTCAGCACGCTTTTGGCTTCGGCACCATAGTGGTACATCAGTCCAAGCATATTCCAAAACGCCACAAACACCCCAAAGATGCCGAGGAAAAGCATGGCAAAGTACCAACTTCGATAGCGCGAGTGGGTCTGCTCGGCCAGCTTAAACCCCTCCAACTGGTGCGGCATGGGGTGGCTGCGGTAGGCGCGATTGAACCAGAAATAGAGGGAGAAAACGGTAAGTGTATTTGCAGAAAAGCTGTCGGTGCCGGCCACGCGCGTCATGATCATCTCGGGGCCGGTGAAATGGAGGTCGTGAACGGGGGTGCCCAGTTCGGCCCTCATGCGCGTAATGGCGATGGCAAGCATGAAATACATGAAGAAAAAGAGGATACCGATCCACCAAACCATCCCCAGCCAGGTGGAGAAAGCGACGAGCGAGCCTACCCCCAAAATCACTCCCAAGACGGCCCATCGGTAACGGATAGGCTCGGTGCTGTCATCGAGTTCGGAAGGGCGCCCCAACGCGCAACGAAGCACCTGCTTGATGTAGTTGCGGCTAAGCCAGGCGGCATAGAAGAAGAAAGAGAGATAGGCCCCAAACGACTGGTTTTCGATGTAGGGAAAGCGCGGGTCACGGTCGTAGCCAAGCCATACGACGGCGACCCGCTCCAGCTTCCAAAACCAGTAGAAAAACCACATCGAGAACAGGAAGTCCAGCGGCATGAACATGCCTAAGCCGATCATGAAGGGATAGAACGAGACAGGCGTCCAACCGAGCGCGTTCCACGGTTTGGATGTAAAGTACTGGCCTATATCCAGGAAGCTTTGGCCGAACCCCGGCGTGAGAACCGTGGGGATATTAGGATAGTAGTAGTTAAGGCTATTGATCATATCAATGGAGCCGGCGATGGCGAAGCCGAGCCAGAAGAGTCGGTTTCGGAAAAGCCCATTCGGCGCAAAAGCCTGTTCAGAGGTGATCTGCAAAGGCAGTTGGATGATGGGGTAAGTAAGTCGTTCATGCTCGGTCCACTGCTTGCGCAAGATCACATTGATGCAGAGCATAACAAAAAGCAGCATGGAGACGAAGGCCGTCCAGATGCAGACGACGGGCAGCCAGGCACGAATGTAGACCCAGCGAAAGATGGTGTCGTTGCCCACATAGTAGCCTTTGTAGATTTTAGGGTCGCTTATGAAAAGCGCCGGCTTCAGGTGCGGGATGATGAGATGTGCCCAGTTGTTGGAGCTGTTGGCATGCTTAAAGGGCCAGGTAAGCATGGGGACGAAAACTTCCAACATGTCGTGTCCGCTAACGGCGGCGGCGATGCAAAGAACCGAGTAAGTGAGGAGAAGTTCCCCGCGTTCCAGGGCCAGCCGGGGGGCGAAACGTTTCAGGCTTTGATTGGCCACGGTAAGGCAGAGCAGCACGAACACGGTATCAAAAAACAGGGAGATGGTGGTGGGATGGGCGGAGTAGCGCACGACCTCCATTTCCACCTGCCAAAAATCGGTAAGGGGAATAAGAATAAGGCAAAGGAGGACTACCCGCCAGGTAAGCGAGCGTCCGTATGGCTGGCGTTGGCCTTTCGGTAGGGCTGCCGCCAGGTGAGGAAACGGCTCTTTTTGTAAGGGCATATCCGCCATACTCAATTTCAACTCCTTTCAAGTGCAGAAAAAATTCGCCATTCTCTCGCCGTTTCCTGCTAGAGCCGTGTAGGGCCGAGTAAGTATGTTCTTACAGTACCGGCATTCTTGTTACACCAAAGAGCACTGAGAAAAAGCTTCCTGCACTTATAGCGTGCAGTCATAAGCTTCAAATCACAGTATAATCAAAACCTCTACCATCGCAAAATGTCGCCAAAGGAGGCCCAATAAGCCATGTCTGCGACATGGGTTGTCATGGCTGTTGTCGTACTCGTTTGCCTCATAGTCGCCTGTATCGCGCTCGTTCTCAGCATAACGCTTCGGAAGAGCATGCTTGATTTCATCGGCAAAGCGGAGAAGAGTTTTCAGGAGACACAGGTAAGTTTGAGATCTCTTGAACGCATCGATCAGCAGCACAATATGCTTTTAGAAGAGAATCGGGCAACGGCTGCCTTGCAGACGGCGACAGATGAACTGAGAAGGCGTCAAGAGGCGCAAGAGCTTTCTCTGAACGCTCTACGTACTTACCTGACTCAAATGGGGGCAGACCTAAAAGACATTGTAGGCAACACGCAACATACTTTAGCTCAACAGTTACAGACAGCACAGAGCGTTACCGATGAGCTGAGGCGACGGCAGCAAATTCATGAACAACGTCTAAACGATTTGGTGAATCAAATAACAGAAATAGATGCCGTTCTAAAAAACTCTGTAAGCACGTCGCAAAGTGCTCTTATTCAGCAGTTGCAGGAAGCCAAAAGCATCCTCGATATTCTTAAGGAGCGCGGCGAGCAAATCCGAGCGCAGCAAGCAAATGCCAACGAAATTCTAAACAATTTGGAAAGAATAATCGCAGGCTCACGTTCCCGCGGTGCAGCAGGAGAAAATATTCTTGATAGTTTCTTAGAGGTATTGCCAGCTGAGTGGAAGGAATATCAGGTAATGGTAAATGGTCGGCAGGTGGAGTTTGCTTTTAAGCTACCAAATCAACGTCTTGTACCTATCGACTCGAAGTGGGTAGGGGTGGAAGAGCTGTCTCGTCTCGAATCAGATTCCTCCTCAGAAGAGACGGCACGTATTCTACGAGGTCTTGAAGACAAATTAAGGCAAAAAGTGCAAGAGGTCACGAGATATTTAGACCCAGATAGAACCTTAGGCATTGGTATTGTTGCTGTTCCCGATGCGGTCTATGCAAACACACGCTCAGTGCACGTTGAAGCGTTGAGAAAGCGGATAGTCATTATTAGCTACAGCATGGCTGTTCCCTACCTTCTCACCCTCTGTCATTTGGTGGCACTATATGTTCCAAACTCAACATTAGACTTGGAGAAGCTACATATCCAGATTCAAAAGCTCAATCCGTTGCTGCAGGAGATGTCAGAAGAAGTCAACTCCAGGCTCTCTCGCGGTATCACAATGGTTACGAACTCGCGTGAGGAACTGCAAAAAAAGCTCACAGACGCCCAAAGAGAATTGTTGCCGATAAACTACTCCATTCAAGATGAGGGTGCCGAGTTACCAACAGTGATCTCGTCGGAATAACTAGCCTAACAGGGCAGCTATCTGCTGTCAATCAGAGCCTCTTTGATAAGGGCATCACAGATTCAGCCTCTACATAGCACTTCAGTGTTCCCGCTTCCACCATCTCCATCTTCGAGCTTTGGACTACCGTCAGCATGTGGAACGGCTATGCCTACTGGCGTTGGGACCAACGCAACCTTGCCGATCCCAATTGGCCTACCGCGCCCGATAACTTTAGTATCAGTTGGTGTGGGGGCCAGGGCTATTTCTCGATGGGCGCCCATAACGGCATGTCCAACTACGCCTTTGTGGACGGCCACGTAAAGACACTGAAGCGAACCTCCATTATGTCCTGGCCGTGGACGCCCCAGGCCATTGCTCAGCGCGCCGCTGCAGGGCAGAAGAACTTCAATCTTGTGAGCTGGGACGACCAGTACAAGTAGCGGGAGGAGCTAGAGATGGACTCGCAAAAGAAAACCGTCCTTGTTATTATCGCGGTGGTTATTGCGGTAGCGCTTGCCATTTGGTCGGCCGTGCGAACGTTCGGGCCGCAGGGTCGCACCATAGGTTCGTTGGGCAGCCTCAACGAGTCGAAGACGGCTCCTGGTTTTGGGGGACACCTCTAGCAGTGCTCCTCCGAAGTCGAATGCTTTACAAGAGAAGGAGGGTGGCTCCTCCACGCTTTCCGGCGCACCTGCCGGCATGGGCGGCCCCTAATAGCTCCAACGGTAAAAATTCAAACGGAGCCACGCTTTCCGGTGTGCCTGTTGGCATAGGCGGCTTTTGATGTTAGGAAGCGTAATAAGGAGAGGGCGGTAAGAGGAACTATCGGTTCCTTCCTATCCCCAATTCCTTAGGAAAACCTAAGTTTGCGCGAATCGGGAGTGATCGTAGGTTCGAGAGAGAGGTTCGCGCAGGATTTTGAGAGAGTGTGGTATAATATAAGAGGCAACTTCTCGAGGGTAGGGGCTTACGCGGCCTTTATTTTGAGAGTAAGTTGACCGTATCACCGGCTCTTCGGAGCTGGTGGGGATTGAAACGTGTTTTGGACTGGAGTTCTGTATGGTAGAATATCAAGTATCACCGGCTCTTCGGAGCTGGTGGGGATTGAAACTGCTTAGACATATTAACACCATGCCCGTTAAGCGTGTATCACCGGCTCTTCGGAGCTGGTGGGGATTGAAACTATTGCTGTGATTTCCATCGTCTATTTCCTACTGCCGTATCACCGGCTCTTCGGAGCTGGTGGGGATTGAAACTGTATGTGCCGATCAAAACCGATGAAGCGCATATGTGTATCACCGGCTCTTCGGAGCTGGTGGGGATTGAAACAACCCTTGCTGTGCCAACTGCGTGACGATGCTGTTAAAGTATCACCGGCTCTTCGGAGCTGGTGGGGATTGAAACTTCTGCTGTTTGCTGCGTACGATCTCAATCGCCAAGTATCACCGGCTCTTCGGAGCTGGTGGGGATTGAAACAACAAATACCGCAAGGTCAACAGATTCCGCAAGGAGGTATCACCGGCTCTTCGGAGCTGGTGGGGATTGAAACAATGCGGACTTGTCATTCATGGCTGGAGTTGCGCGTATCACCGGCTCTTCGGAGCTGGTGGGGATTGAAACGAATTATCCTGCCTATGTTTCCTTATTGCTCTGGAAGTATCACCGGCTCTTCGGAGCTGGTGGGGATTGAAACGATGAGAGGTGGATTTGATGCATTAAATGTATATGTATCACCGGCTCTTCGGAGCTGGTGGGGATTGAAACCTATCCACCCGATGGTTGTTTCGTGCTGGATTGGAGTATCACCGGCTCTTCGGAGCTGGTGGGGATTGAAACTTGCCTTGTGCGGGTCCCAAATCTTCTACGTATCCTCGTATCACCGGCTCTTCGGAGCTGGTGGGGATTGAAACCCACATCATTCGCCAGGCCTGCATTGCCTACTACTGTATCACCGGCTCTTCGGAGCTGGTGGGGATTGAAACCAAACCCAAATTACATTTCGGGTCAGGCACCATCGGGTATCACCGGCTCTTCGGAGCTGGTGGGGATTGAAACTCGATATAGCTTTTGATTGCATTCCCTGCAATTTGCCGTATCACCGGCTCTTCGGAGCTGGTGGGGATTGAAACTTTTGGAGAGTGGCAGATCAAGCGGTTCTATAGATTGTATCACCGGCTCTTCGGAGCTGGTGGGGATTGAAACTATGATGATGCATGTTCAATTTGCGCAGAATCTGTGTATCACCGGCTCTTCGGAGCTGGTGGGGATTGAAACTGCAGATATCTATCGGCGATGTAAGCCACTGGTTGCAGGTATCACCGGCTCTTCGGAGCTGGTGGGGATTGAAACTATTTCCTACTGCCGACAGGAGCGAACTATCTGTTGTATCACCGGCTCTTCGGAGCTGGTGGGGATTGAAACTACCGGTGGACAGGGTAATATGCTGTTCAGTCCGCGTATCACCGGCTCTTCGGAGCTGGTGGGGATTGAAACCTAGCTCGAATTGAGCAACAGTTAGGAATGCCGCGTATCACCGGCTCTTCGGAGCTGGTGGGGATTGAAACTCCTTCAATCTGGCAGGAGATATCTGAAGCTCATGTATCACCGGCTCTTCGGAGCTGGTGGGGATTGAAACTAGTACCTGTCACCCTTTTGAGAGAAGAATAGTAGTATCACCGGCTCTTCGGAGCTGGTGGGGATTGAAACACGTAGTCAGTACGCAGCAAAACCCAAACGGGTATGTATCACCGGCTCTTCGGAGCTGGTGGGGATTGAAACTGGTTTCGAGCGTGTCTGACACAAGGTAGGAGTCGGTATCACCGGCTCTTCGGAGCTGGTGGGGATTGAAACAAACGATGAAGCCGAAATAGCTTGCTCTCTACATGGTATCACCGGCTCTTCGGAGCTGGTGGGGATTGAAACAAACGATGAAGCCGAAATAGCTTGCTCTCTACATGGTATCACCGGCTCTTCGGAGCTGGTGGGGATTGAAACAACTCGGCTTGCGGCGGGGGCCCCTCCACAACGGGTATCACCGGCTCTTCGGAGCTGGTGGGGATTGAAACTAGAAGTGCGTGTCCCGCTACAAAATTGGACGGCTGTATCACCGGCTCTTCGGAGCTGGTGGGGATTGAAACCCGGTAATTTCGTCACCATATTAGATGCGAAGGATTGTATCACCGGCTCTTCGGAGCTGGTGGGGATTGAAACCTTTCCCACCCCGCGGGAGGCGGTGGCCTACATTCTCGTATCACCGGCTCTTCGGAGCTGGTGGGGATTGAAACCACAAACTCAAAACATTGGCCGCTAACACCGGTTGTATCACCGGCTCTTCGGAGCTGGTGGGGATTGAAACTCTTCTTATCGAAGCTCACCCCGGCCTCTTCTTCGTATCACCGGCTCTTCGGAGCTGGTGGGGATTGAAACCCGTCAACCATTCCGCCGACAGACAGTGTACCGGGTATCACCGGCTCTTCGGAGCTGGTGGGGATTGAAACATGGAGGGATAATAATCATGGCATTGGTGGGTATTGGTATCACCGGCTCTTCGGAGCTGGTGGGGATTGAAACAACTCCAACACCGACACCGACGCCGACGCCAACTCCAGTATCACCGGCTCTTCGGAGCTGGTGGGGATTGAAACCTGGCAGACTTGCTCAGATGGAGAGGAAGTCATCCGTATCACCGGCTCTTCGGAGCTGGTGGGGATTGAAACGAACCGCCAGTACTTATCGCACGCAAAGGTGCCTAGTCGTATCACCGGCTCTTCGGAGCTGGTGGGGATTGAAACCGGCGCCTGTTGTTTGCAGTATCGGTGTTCCCACTTGTATCACCGGCTCTTCGGAGCTGGTGGGGATTGAAACTGGTACCTGGCCAAACACAGCAAGAAATGGCTATGTATCACCGGCTCTTCGGAGCTGGTGGGGATTGAAACTGGCGACAGAGAATGTACTACATATCCCATCTAATGGTATCACCGGCTCTTCGGAGCTGGTGGGGATTGAAACTGGAGAGGAGAGTTCACCGCTCCGTTCTCCCCTCGTATCACCGGCTCTTCGGAGCTGGTGGGGATTGAAACGAAACGAGCAGGCCGCTGATAGTTGTACATTTCCACGTATCACCGGCTCTTCGGAGCTGGTGGGGATTGAAACTGCAGCCAATGTCAACGATACTCCAGATAACGTTGTATCACCGGCTCTTCGGAGCTGGTGGGGATTGAAACTATCAGTTTGTTAAAATCACTCCAATGCGTGATAAGTGTATCACCGGCTCTTCGGAGCTGGTGGGGATTGAAACATTATGAATGTAGGCGATCAGGTTCTGAGTGCGCTGGTATCACCGGCTCTTCGGAGCTGGTGGGGATTGAAACATTAGCCCCTGCATGATTAACGTTATCATTCTGTTGGTATCACCGGCTCTTCGGAGCTGGTGGGGATTGAAACTATATGTTTTTCTAAATCAAGGGATTTATTGGAATTGTATCACCGGCTCTTCGGAGCTGGTGGGGATTGAAACACGCCGACATATCTCACATGGCCGCTCATGTTGCTGTATCACCGGCTCTTCGGAGCTGGTGGGGATTGAAACCAAATTCATTTCCGAGCATGAGCGTTTGCCTTTCAGTATCACCGGCTCTTCGGAGCTGGTGGGGATTGAAACAACACAGACGGATGCACGTGCGAGGCGACAAAGCCTTGCGAGGTATCACCGGCTCTTCGGAGCTGGTGGGGATTGAAACCAAAACCCATCAAGAGAGCCAGGAGAGAGCGGTTATGTATCACCGGCTCTTCGGAGCTGGTGGGGATTGAAACAACCGATGGCGTGGTGGGTTGGTTTGTTGTTGCTCTGTATCACCGGCTCTTCGGAGCTGGTGGGGATTGAAACCAATTTATTGCTGGCGGATAACTACGCAGGTGACCGTATCACCGGCTCTTCGGAGCTGGTGGGGATTGAAACTCCTGCCATATGGCTTGAGCTTCCTTCAGCTGTTTGGATGTATCACCGGCTCTTCGGAGCTGGTGGGGATTGAAACTGATCGGTTCGAGCTCCTTTTTCATTTTACATCTCGTATCACCGGCTCTTCGGAGCTGGTGGGGATTGAAACTCAGTTCTATAGTGTTTATTTGCTGAATTTCTTCCAGTATCACCGGCTCTTCGGAGCTGGTGGGGATTGAAACATGGAGGGATAATCATGGCATTAGTGGGTATTGCGTATCACCGGCTCTTCGGAGCTGGTGGGGATTGAAACTCATATCGTGTTGTGGAGCGACAACGCTCAGAGCTAGTATCACCGGCTCTTCGGAGCTGGTGGGGATTGAAACTATACTCTCAAAATGACCAAATTTTTGGTTTTGTTGTATCACCGGCTCTTCGGAGCTGGTGGGGATTGAAACTCTCAAGCACACCGTCTCCCTTCACGATTCCATGTATCACCGGCTCTTCGGAGCTGGTGGGGATTGAAACCCGGACGGAGGCGATAACGGTTTCGAGGTGCTTGCCCGTATCACCGGCTCTTCGGAGCTGGTGGGGATTGAAACTGATAGCTGAAACGATGTCCAGCTCGCTCATACGGGCGTATCACCGGCTCTTCGGAGCTGGTGGGGATTGAAACTAGAAGGGTTTGAAGAGATATGAAAAAAGAGATCGGTATCACCGGCTCTTCGGAGCTGGTGGGGATTGAAACCAACTCGAAAGAAAAAACAGGCAAAAACGATCTCTGCGTATCACCGGCTCTTCGGAGCTGGTGGGGATTGAAACATTGCATTGGGATACGCCGAGTTAATATCATAGCAAGTATCACCGGCTCTTCGGAGCTGGTGGGGATTGAAACTTAGAAGGCGTGAATAATCTTTTAACCTTGTTGCAGTATCACCGGCTCTTCGGAGCTGGTGGGGATTGAAACTCAAGGCCAGCCAATTTACTAATGGAGTAGACCATGGTATCACCGGCTCTTCGGAGCTGGTGGGGATTGAAACCCAAACCAGGTCGTTTGCAACCGGTAATGTGTCCGAGTATCACCGGCTCTTCGGAGCTGGTGGGGATTGAAACAATACGGGTGTCATGTCCTTTAGCAATTTTTCGCAGTATCACCGGCTCTTCGGAGCTGGTGGGGATTGAAACTTGATCGCTGCCTATCTGATACTAACCAACTGGGGTATCACCGGCTCTTCGGAGCTGGTGGGGATTGAAACTTCGACAATCCCGATAAGATACTCAAGGGCCAATTGTATCACCGGCTCTTCGGAGCTGGTGGGGATTGAAACGCCACTCCTCCTCACTCTTGAGGAGGAAGGCATGTATCACCGGCTCTTCGGAGCTGGTGGGGATTGAAACGCCACTCCTCCTCACTCTTGAGGAGGAAGGCATGTATCACCGGCTCTTCGGAGCTGGTGGGGATTGAAACTTAGCCCCAAATTACCCGCTTGGGCATAAATTATGGGTATCACCGGCTCTTCGGAGCTGGTGGGGATTGAAACTAACGCCGAGGCAGCAGTGCCATACGGCGTGCAGCTCGTATCACCGGCTCTTCGGAGCTGGTGGGGATTGAAACAGGATGCGCGGAAGCCATTGCGTTCCTAACTGATGTATCACCGGCTCTTCGGAGCTGGTGGGGATTGAAACTGCTCTCCCTTGCGCTCGATTGGCCACTCAAGGGGCGTATCACCGGCTCTTCGGAGCTGGTGGGGATTGAAACTTGACCTCGCTGGCTTCGAGCTTCAATTGCTCGTATCACCGGCTCTTCGGAGCTGGTGGGGATTGAAACGAGGCCCCGAAGGGCCTCCCGCTGCAGGTTTTCAGTATGTATCACCGGCTCTTCGGAGCTGGTGGGGATTGAAACCCCCCACCTCTATCCGGAGGATCGAGCTTCCCTTGAGTATCACCGGCTCTTCGGAGCTGGTGGGGATTGAAACGAGCAAACTAGAGCAAATTCGAGATAGGGGAGAGTGGTATCACCGGCTCTTCGGAGCTGGTGGGGATTGAAACTCCTCCTTTATCTCCGGCAATACTGCACCGGAGAACGTATCACCGGCTCTTCGGAGCTGGTGGGGATTGAAACCAAAACCCGAGATTTCTGCCTCGAAGGCATCTGCCCGTATCACCGGCTCTTCGGAGCTGGTGGGGATTGAAACCGGTGACCGCACCAAAAGTCGGTGACGTACGGACGTATCACCGGCTCTTCGGAGCTGGTGGGGATTGAAACCTCCACTGTATCAAAAGAGAGGTGTGTATGCTCCGGGTATCACCGGCTCTTCGGAGCTGGTGGGGATTGAAACGGACAGAGCATACTGCGCGCCCAACTTTTGGAACGTATCACCGGCTCTTCGGAGCTGGTGGGGATTGAAACATGGTGGGAAGACGCACAGTGCGAAATTCTCACTGTATCACCGGCTCTTCGGAGCTGGTGGGGATTGAAACCTCCTTAGAGCCGGCCCCGTCAAGCCCTCGAAGTGCCTGTATCACCGGCTCTTCGGAGCTGGTGGGGATTGAAACCCGGCGATAGCAAGACATAATGAATGTATACGGGTGGATGTATCACCGGCTCTTCGGAGCTGGTGGGGATTGAAACTAGCAAAAAGACAGAGGAGGAGGAAAAACCGGGCGGTATCACCGGCTCTTCGGAGCTGGTGGGGATTGAAACTACCGCCATTTCGGCCAGTCGGCCTCTGTGGGCGACTAGTATCACCGGCTCTTCGGAGCTGGTGGGGATTGAAACCTTCGGCGCAAGGCCGATAGAGATAAATCTTGCCTTCGTATCACCGGCTCTTCGGAGCTGGTGGGGATTGAAACTCGAACTGACTACAAAATCAGGATAACTCTCCAGGTATCACCGGCTCTTCGGAGCTGGTGGGGATTGAAACTCAAGATTTCTCGCCTTCGGCTCGAAATGACAGGTGTATCATCGGCTCGAAATGGCAGGCGTCTATTTCATGAGAAATGGCAGGCGTCTATCGCACCAGCTCTTCAAGGCCAACGGTGCTGCGCTCACGGCCGGCGCCCTCCCCCTCAAGGCCTACGGTGCTGCGCGCAGCGCTCTCTCTCAAAGCCGACGCCCACCCCCCTGAGCTGGTAGGAATGACAATTTGAGCAAAACTTTGGCGCATCCCTACCTAGGCGCACCGTATTGGTATAATAACAAACACGGCTACACCGGCTCTTTGAAGCCGCTGACCATTGCATCTAAAGCCGATAAGAACAGCCAAAAACGGAGCGCAACGCAGAATGGAGACGATAACCATCGTCGGGGGAGGATTCGCCGGAGTAGAGGCGGCCTGGGCGTGTGCACAGCGCGGTGCCAAAGTGCGCCTCTATGAAATGCGACCCAAACGCCAAACACCCGTCCACCGCACCGCCGACCTGGCCGAATTGGTGTGCTCCAACTCCTTTAAATCTACCCTGCTGACCAACGCCAGCGGCGTGCTTAAAGAGGAGATGCGCCGACTAGGCTCGCTCATTCTGCCCATCGCCCAACGCCACGCAGTGCCCGCCGGCGAAGCCCTGGCCGTAGACCGAGAGCGCTTCGCCGGCGAGGTCACCTCCGTCATCGAAAGTCACCCCAATATCACCGTCATTCGTGAGGAGGTAACGCAACTGCCCGAAGCGCGCCCGCTGATTATCGCCACCGGCCCCCTTACCTCCGATGCATTGGCGCAGGAACTGAGACGCCTTACAGACAACATCGCCCTCTCCTTCTACGATGCGGTCGCCCCCACCGTGCTCGGCGAAAGCCTGGACACCAGTCGTCTGTTTCGTGCCTCACGACGCGGACGCGGTCCTCGGCAAGAAGAGGCCGGTGCTGCCGATAAAGGAGGTGGCCTTGAAATAGATACTGAAAGCGCACTCGAAGCGAGGGGGATGGCTTCGGCCTTGACAATAAGCGCCGACTATCTGAATTGCCCCCTCACAAAAGAAGAGTACATGGCCTTTTGGGAGGCGCTTTGCCATGCGGAATTGGCCCCTCTGCACGATTTTGAACAGACCGAGCCGGCAGAGAAGATGGTGTTCTTCGAAATGTGTGTGCCCATCGAGGAACTGGCGCGACGCGGGCCTCGAACCCTCCTCTACGGCCCCATGAAGCCGATAGGGTTGATTGATCCACGCACCGGAAAGCGCCCCTACGCCGTGGTGCAGTTGCGTCAGGAGAATCGCGAGGGCACCCTGTGGGGATTGGTGGGGTTTCAAACCCGTTTGAAATGGAGCGAGCAGAAGCGCGTCTTCCGCATGATCCCCGCCCTTGAGAACGCCGAGTTCGTGCGCTACGGTGTTATGCACCGTAACACCTACGTGAATGCACCATTGGTACTTACCGCCCACTGCGAATTGAAGAAGCACCCAGGCATCTTCTTGGCCGGCCAGATCACCGGCGTGGAAGGCTACCTCGAGTCGGCTGCCATTGGGATGATTGCCGGCATCAATGCCCTACGATGGCTGAAAGGTTTATCACCCACAGTGCCGCCCAAAGTGACCGTTCTAGGTGCCCTTTGCCACTATCTGGTAGAGGCCGACCCCAAACATTTCGCCCCTATGAACGCCAATTGGGGCCTTGTGCCTGAGCTGCAAGGCCTGACGGTGCGAGATAAACGCGAAAAAGCACGCCTTAAGGCAGAACGTGCCCTTGAAGCGATGTCTGGATTTGTGAAACAGCTTGAGGCCGAATAATAGTAACCTTTCCTTCGGAAACTAACCGCAACGGACCCTTTTCTCATCAAGCCCCCATCCCTCAAGGCCGGTTTAACGCATAGGGGGTAGGCCTTGTGCCTACCCCCTATAAGCCCCACCCCTTTCCCTCAAGGGCGATGGCCCTCTTAGCGACGCTCCTTCATTACCTGCAAGAGGGCTGTGCTGGCCTCGAAAAGCTGCTTCGTCTGGGCTTTCATCTGCTCCCACTGCTCGGGCGTGCAGTTGAGCCATTCCTGCACATCGGGGTGCAGGGCATGCGGCTGCGTATGTTCCGAAGCCACATAGCCGCACTCCCATGCCAGAATATCACCGGCATGGACGGCAGCCACAAGGTCAAAGTGCTCGCTTCTTAACGTTGGGCGGTGGTGCTCGCCGATCATGGCCACAAGGTGCGAAGGAAAGTTCCAATGCTCGGCAATGCGGCGCCCAACCGTGAGATGGTCAATGCCTAAAACCATGCTCTCCGCCTCGTCCGAGGTCTTCTTCTCGCGAGCGGCGAAGGCCATGGTGACGGCGTACTGAACGGGGAAGTAGCTATCGAGAAACAGCGCCCCGATGTCGTGTAGCAACCCGCCGATAAAGCTCTCTTCCTTAGCGTTGCGGGTGCGGGGCAGACGCTGTTGGGCCACCACACAGGAGGCCACCGCCGTGGCGACCGAATGCTCCCAAAAAGCCGTGCGGTTTAGACCATAGGGCATGGATTTCTGATTGAGTTGCCCGAAGGCGGAAACGCCCAACACCAGGTTCCGTACCGTGTTATAGCCCAAGATGACCACCGCATGGGTTAACGTGCTGATCCGTTTCGGAAACCCGTAGTAGGCCGAGTTAACAATACGCAGAATCTTCGAGGCCAACCCCTGATCCATAGAGATAAGCCGGTTCAGCTCTTCAGCCGACGAGTTGGGGTCGTTGACGGTCTGTAGAATCTTGCTCACTACGGCCGGCAGGGGCGGTAGATCGGAGAGTTTCTTCTCCAATGTCTGCTGAAAAACATTACGATCAATACGTACAGATTTGATTTCAGGCGGCATGCGCTTTCACTCCTCTCTTGTGGTTGGCAAGGTTCAATATGCCTTCAACATCAAGAATAAGGGCCATACGTCCATCCCCTAGAATGGTGGCGCCGGATACTCCTTGAACATCTCCGATGAACTTGCCAAGCGTTTTTATAACGATCTCTTGTTCTCCAATAAAGCTGTCCACAATAAGGCCCATCCGTTCACGTTCAAGGCCTACAACGACCACATTCAGGGCTTCAAGGCCGACGGTGCTGTGCACGGCGCCCTCCTTCCTTTGCAACTGGTGCATGGACTCCGACCTCACGACGGCGAGGGCTTTGGGCGATTGCTTGGCGTGAACGGGCAGGAGGCTTTGAAGATGGGCCAAACACAACGTCTCCCCGCGCAGCAGAATAGTGGGTTGGCGGCGCACCGAGCGCACGCTTCTGGGGGCAACCCTTAAGGTTTCGGCCACAGAGTTGAGCGGGATGGCATATACGGCCTCTCCCACGCGCACCAATAGGCTTCGGATGATGGCCAAAGTGAGCGGCAGGCGAATGCAAAACCGCGTGCCTTTGCCAACCCAGCTTTCGATATCTATGGTGGCCCCTAGGCGTTGCAGGTTGCTGCGCACGATGTCCATACCTACCCCTCGCCCCGATACATCCGATACCTGCTGCGCGGTGGAAAAGCCGGAGGCAAAGATAAGGTTAATAGCCTCTCGGTCGGAAAGACGATGGGCGGCCTCGCGAGACATCAGGCCTTTTTTAACGGCGGCCTCACGCATCTTGGCTGGGTCTATGCCGCGACCGTCGTCTTCCACTTCAATGATAATGTGGTTCTCTTGGTGTCGCGCACGCAACCAAACGGTGCCGGAGCGGGGCTTCCCTAAACGCTCTCGCTCCTCCGGTGGCTCAATGCCGTGGTCCACGCTGTTGCGCAACATGTGAATGAGGGGGTCGCCAATGGCTTCAATAACGGATCGATCAAGTTCGGTCTCTTTCCCTTCAATCTCAAACTGAAACTCCTTATTGAGGCGCTTGGCAAGGTCGCGCATCATGCGGGGAAAGCGATTGAACACATTCTCGATAGGCAGCATACGCGCCTTCATCACCTCGTCCTGAAGCTGGTCGGTGATGCGGGCGATATGCACGGCGACCTCCTGTAGGTGTTCCACCGTGGCATCGTTTCCCAACTGATGCCCTATTTGGGCGCAGAGTTGGGCAATGCGCGTGCGGTCAATTACAAGCTCGCCTATAAGGTTCATCAGGTTATCGAGGCGGCTTACATCTACCCGAACCGTCTGCGGTTGAGGAGAGGCTGCCGTCTGTGTACCGCTTTCTTTTGGCGGCACTTCTCGACAGGTTGCCTGAACTTCTGTGTCGTTAAGGTGTGGGTGCTCTGCTGCTGTTTGCGATTGGGCAGAGGTGGGCGGCATCCACGGCGCTATGCGCACTTCGGTTATCTCGCTAATGCGCTCCACTTCGGTACGCAGCCTCTCCACAGTTTGGGTGGTAGCCACCAAAACGGTGAAGCTTGTCTCAAAGCGTTCGTTCTCTAAAGCTTCTTCGTCCGGCCGGGTGTGTAGCACGGCACCAACAGTTTCCAACCCCTGTAGTGCCATCAAGGCCCGAACCGACTTTAACATGGAGTCGGGAGCGACGAAAACGTCAATACGATACAACGCATGGCCGGTGGCAAGCGCCTGTTGACACGCCTCTAGGGTGCTTTCGGAAAGAGCGAGTTCCTCTCCTTCGCTGGTTGGATGTTGAGGAGAAACGGTTGTGGAGGCCTCACAACGGGCTACGGCGCGCAGTTGGGCGGTGAACGCCGATGTGTCTTGTTGGGTTGTGCCCGAATCGGCAATATCGCCGAGCATCGCCTTGAGAGCGTCCAGCCCTTGAAAGAGCGCGTCAACGAGTTCGGGTGTGACCTCGATCTGGCGGTTTCTTAGCAGATCGAAAAGGTCTTCCAGGGCGTGCGTCAGCTCTCCCATGGCCTGATAGCCCATGGCACGCGCCGCGCCCTTAAGGGTATGGGCGGCACGAAATATCTCCTGCAGCAGTTCCGGTGAGGACTCCTGCTCGAGTTTTAGGATGTCCTGCTCTAAAAGCTCGATCTGTTCATTGGCCTCTTGCAGGAACACTTGAAGGAACGGACGCATTTCCTCGTTCATGGCAAAGCCTCTTTCCTTAGCATGGAAACCGTCATTAGGCCCGTTCGGCGGCATCGGAGGGTTTCAGCACGGTCTCTACGTTGAGGAGAATGATCAGCTCGTCTTGATGCTTTCCCACACCCAGAACAAACTCTGAATCCACCGATTCAACCATCTCCGCAGGTTTCTCGATGAGGGTTTCAGGAAGTCTCAGAACGCCCACAACGCTATCCACTTCAAGCCCCACGAGACTGCCATCGTAGTTCACAACGATAACCCGCCGGCTCGAAGCCAACGTCCCTCCTCCGTCTCGGGCATCTTCGTTTTCTGGAAGCCCTAAACGGCGCCGTAGGTTCACGATGGGCACAATTTTGCCGCGTAAATTGATGATCCCCTCTAGGTCTTCGGCAGATCGTGGAACGTGGGTAACCTCTTGCGGACGAATGATCTCGTTGATGGCGGCAATATCAATGCCGTAGGTCTCTTTGGCAAGGCGAAAGGCAACAAGTTGCAACTCGCGCTCCACCGCTTCAAGGCCGATGCCCTTCCCCTCTGTCGTTAGTGGCAAAGCTCGCTTAACCCCCTTATCTTTTAGCTGTTGCGAAGCTATTTTCGGTAAAAGTGAGAGGGAGCTTTAGAATTTTTGTGTCTTATTGGGGAGAGAGGTAGGGTGATGGGCTGTAGAGGATACCCTTGAGAGAGTAGGGAGTGGGGCTGCAGGAACTGCCAATTGCTTCGGTTCTAGAGCCAATTCATGGAACAAGTCTGTCTTGTTCACCCCCTATCCCGACCTTTCCGTCCTCGCGGACAGCAATACAGCGGCCAGTGAGATAGACGATCATGGAAACTGTGCTGGCCGCTGAGGGGGAGGGCGTCGGCCTTGAGGCGTCCACCGCGAGGTGCCCCTCTCCCAAATTGGGGGAGGTGGAGGACGCCCTGCCCCAGAAAATCGCAAGATTTTCTGGGAACCCCTGTGTCGGCCTTGAGGGGAGTGGGGGTGGGGCCGATGCTACGCCCGTCATTTCGAGCCGAAGGCGAGAAATCTTAAGTTTCAGTCCCCACCAGCTCTAACGGGGCTGACGCCCTCCGCCAGGACGCTGGCCGCGAGGTGCCCCTCTTCCTAACTGGGCAAGGGGCAGAGAAGCTAAAAAGGTGCCATAACGGAGAGGCTATTTGAGGGAGCTTTCATCTAGCGAGATGATCTCGATGTGAAAACCGCCTGGGGCTTTAAGGTAGAAACTACGCGAACGATCTCGGTGCGTTTTGATGGTGGCACCGAACTGTTTTGCCAGTCGCTCCAACTCTGCATCCCCCACACGCCAAGCGATATGCGAGGGATGTTGAGAAGGTAGAACAAAGGCGATCTTCACGCCGCCTACCTCAATAAAAGCCCATGTCTCATCTTGGTATAGCACCTGCACGTTGGGCAGCGTGTTTTTGTACCACTCTACCGCCTCTGCAATATGGGGCACCTCAAGGGCTATATGATGAAATTGTAACTCACTCAAGGACGTACCTCCTCTTACTATTACGTCTTGAGAAGGGCTGTGTTCGCGAAGGCGCTTTGCATGGAAGGAAAGCGTGCAAGGCTAGCAGTGTTTTGCGGGTATAATGAGCTGTTGAGCGATATAACGGAGTTTGTTTCATGCCAACCCTGCAATCCACACCGCCTCTTTCTATAGAGAGCATTGCCGAAAAGGTCTACGCCGGAGAGCGCCTCACGGCAGAGGAGGGCCTTTGGCTCTTCCACTACCCACACCTGCCCGAGTTGGCGCATCTGGCCAACGTGGTGCGCGAGCGTCTGCACCCCACCACTAACCACATCGTTACCTACGTCGTGGGGCGCAACATCAACTACACCAACGTCTGCTGGGTTCGCTGCAAGTTTTGCGCCTTCTATCGGGTCCCGGGGCACGAGGAAGGGTATGTGCTTACGAAGGAGCAGATTTTCGAGAAAATCCAGCAGATGGTGGATTTAGGAGGCATCGAAATCCTTATGCAGGGAGGTCTCAACCCCAAGCTGAAGTTGGAGTGGTATGAAGACCTCTTGGCCAGCATTAAGGAGCGCTTCGGTGCCTATGGCATCATCTTACATGCCTTCTCTCCTGCCGAGCTTATCTATATCGCAAAAATCAGTAAAATCTCTCTGGCAGAGCTTTTTCGGCGTCTGAAAGCGGCAGGGCTTGATAGCGTGCCCGGAGGCGGAGCCGAAATCCTTACCGATCGCGTGCGCGAGATCATCGCGCCCTATAAAGACACGGCGGACGAGTGGATAAACTGTATGCGCGAAGCCCATAGGGCCGGCCTGCGCACCACGGCCACCATGATGTACGGCTCGGTGGAGACGGTTGAGGATCGTATCGAGCATCTGCTGCGTGTACGTGAACTGCAGGATGAAACAGGCGGCTTTACGGCCTTCATCCCGTGGTCGTTCCAACCGGAGGGCACGGAGCTGCCGATGGAGCGCGCTTCGGCCTTCGACTATCTGCGCACCGTGGCCATCTCGCGGCTCATGCTCGATAACGTGCCCCATATGCAGGCCTCATGGGTTACTCAGGGGCCGAAGATCGCCCAGATCGCGCTGCGCTATGGTCTCAACGATTTCGGCAGCACCATGATGGAAGAGAACGTGGTATCGGCTGCCGGCTGCGCATTTACTATGCCGATCGAGGAGATAGAGCGCTTGATTCGGACGGCAGGTTACCAACCGATGCGTCGCACCACACAGTACCAACTTCTGCCGCTGGGTGTGCCGCAGGGGTCTCCTCTGCTCGCGAACCGGTCTTCGTGAGTGACACCCTACTCGGCTTCGAGGAGAAGCCTAAAGGAGGGCTGGTATGCCCGAACGCATTCCTATTAAGATGGGCATGACCGTTCAACTAAGAAAACAACATCCCTGCGGAGGCGACCTGTGGACGGTAACGCGCGTGGGGGCCGATATTGCCGCCGTGTGCCTGCGCTGTAGGCGGCGGGTAATGCTGCCCCGTGAGGAGTTCGAGCGGCGTGTGCGTAAGGTGCTCAACCCCGAAGAGCTGAAAAGGATGGAACAATGAACGGTAGCTTTTTCCTCCTTCCAAAAAGTAAACGATGGCTCTATACCCTGGTTAGTGCCTCGCTGGCAGGAGGGATAGTAACCGCGCTGTTGGGCACCCAACCCCAAACGACCGCGCAAACACCCGATCTTCTCATCCCTAGCAACTTGCAGATTGCCATAGACCCCACCCATCGGATAGCGCAAGACCCCAATCTCCTCCAGACGATCAAGGCAAGCCTCGAACAGGTTCCAAATGCGTTTCGCAACCGTCGGATGTGGTGGGAGTGGGGGCGATTGGACGGCATCCCGGTGGCCCTTCGTGTCAACTCCAATTCGGCGAAGCCAGGCCTCAAGGCCGATATAGGGGGCCCCAGAAAATCGCAAGATTTTCTGGGGCAGGGCGCCCTTCCCCTTATGGCCTATGCCGTCGTTACCTCGGAAGGGCTAGGCATCTTTGTTCAAAACACCTCTACGCAGCCGATAAACCTCCGTCTAAGCACCCCTTTGTCGGCAGGCATCTATCGAATCGAAAGGCTCTCTACCATCATCCCACCGCAGGTAGCCCTTCGCACCATCGCCGAGCAAAACCCACCGGGACTTGAGTTGCACTGGCTTCAAGGGGTGATTTTAAAACGAGCCGGCATCGTGGAGAAACGCGATCGGCTTGCTTCGGGAGAGCTTGCTATCTACCGATTTACGGACGAACGAAGCGCCCTACGGCAAGCGCTTTCCGATGCGTTTGAGGGGCTGCACCAGTTCGCAAAACAGAGGCCAAGCGCCGCCAATCGCCTGCGTCACATCCTCTATGAAGGCTCTGCGGACTATCATCGCCTTTTGAATGCCTCCGATTCGGAGGAGTGCATTCAAAGCCTTAGGGCTGCTTCTCTCATTGTCGGACAGGCACAAAGCTTGTGCCGAAACTATCGGATAGATAACGTTATTCCAGCAGGTTTAGGAGAGACGCTTGAGGACGCGCTTGGCCGTGTGGCCGACAGCATTTCCGTCATCGGAACCGTTTTACTGGGTATAGCGCCCGATATGACCGTTCTGCCGCCCCTCGATCAGAACCCTATGAACCAATCTCAGGTCTATCAGGTTCAGCTAGCCCTCTCTAACGGAGGCCTTCATACCATCTCGCTGGTGAAGTTGGGCATGCTCCTCGACAAGATGTCGGCCAACTTTCAGTGCAACCCTGCCGACGCCGCCGTCTTCCCAAATCTCGCTCCGGGGCAGGCGGTCGTGGCGAACTTCACACTGCATGCCCTGCCGATGGCCTCAACACCCCCAAGCGACTACCCGGCGGAGGTCATCTATACGGCCGGTGGCGGGCCGATACGGGTGACGCTGGGCCTAAACACAGAGTAACCTTTACGATTTTTTTCTAGGAGAACGATCAAGAATGTGCTCGCAAACGGTTTTTAAAACTACTGCTCGACCCGGCCAACGCTTGGTGGTGCTTTGGGCGCCTCTTCTGGCCGGCCTCTTTCTATTGCTGGGGTCGTTGGCGGCGGCACAAGCCGATATCAAGATAACTTTTGACCTTAAAAATGGCGACCACATTAGTGATGTCGCGCGAATTGTAGCCCATGTGTCTAGCCCCAGCCTTATCACCGAGGTGGATTTCTATGTGGATGGGCAGGAGAGGGCAAAGGCGACGAGTGTGCCCTATGAGTTTCTTTGGGATACCATTCCCGACAAAGAGGGGCCTCATACCTTAAAAGTCACCGCCATGGATATTGACGGTGACACGGCCTCGGCTACGCTGCAACTTGTTATTGATAACCATCTCGAGCAGGGCGCTGAGGCGTTGGCCCAAAAGGCCCGGCAAGCTTTAACCGTCAGCGACCTCGATACCGCGCAACGCTACAGCCGACGCGCCCTAAAGGCCGATCCGAATAACGTGTTGGCCGCGCGCGTGCTCGCCAAAATTTATGCGCAGACAGGAGATTATGAGAAAGCAGAACAGCTGTTGGCCGGCCTGAAAAACATCAACAGCAGCAGTGAGGCGATGTTAGACCTTGCCTCCTATCGCATGCGCATTGCCCTGCAGCCGGGGGTGGACGAGCAGCACGCCGTAGACGAGATTCAGGCGGCACTTGCGCTTCAACACAAGGCCGCCGATCTGGCCGTGGAGGCCGTGCGCTCCAACAAAACCAGCACCCCACTGGCCTTAGGCGATGCCCTGTTAAATGCCGGGCACTACCAAGAGGCCGTAGACACCTACAAGCCGCTTGCCTCCGGCGAGAAGGCCCCCGTTGAAGCGGTAAACCGCCTCGCGTTGGCCTATATCTACACGGAACAGTATAGGGATGCATCGAGCTTATTGAGAATACTGCAGATCGAACGCCGTGCCGACGCGGTGTCGCGCGCGGTGGCCGGGCTGTTGTTGGTGCGCTTGCACTATCCCGATCGCGCTTTAACCTTTCTAAAGCCCGACATGGATCAGCCCTCTGCAGCGGACCTCATCGTCGCCTCATGGGCGAACCTGCAACTCGGAAAACGTCGGGTTGCTGCCGATCTCGCCCAGAAAGCTGCCGCCATGCTGCCGGACTCTGGCGATGCCGACTACTTGTTGGCGCTTACCTCCCCAGACCTAGGTATTGCCGATAGGGCGAGCGCCAGCGCGCTTTCTCTGGCCCCCTTCCAGCCCGGCCCCTATCTCGATTACGGGGTGCGCAAAGCCCTGCAACTTAAAGAACATCTGTTCAATATGGGGGTAGACCTCTGCGATATGGCCCTGCAAAACGACCCAAAATGCCCGAGCGCTCTCATTCTTAAGGCCTTGTTGCTTACCGAGCTAGCGCAACCGGAAAAGGCCTTCGTCATTCTCTCTAAACTGAACGCGGATATGCCCTCCGCCCCCGATGTGTTGTTGGCTTTCTCGGCCTACTATCTGGCCAGAAAGAACTCGGCGGAGGCACAACGCCTTTTCGAACTAGCTACAAAAACAGCCCCTCCTGTGATGAACCTGCAGCTTCCTCTCGATCCGCTGCCAACCATCGAGTTGCTGTTTCGGAGAACAGGGTATGATGCCGTGCCGTTTCTTAATCTAACAACGCTCTATCCTCCGCCGCCGGCAACGGCTATGCCTTAAGGGAGCGATCCAAAGCCGTGCCGATGAGTGAACAGAGTGCCTTCCGGCAGCTTGCCCCTCTTTACGATACCCTGATGCACGAAGTGCCTTATGAAGAGTGGGCACGCTATCTGGAACGGCTTCTTCAAGAGCGACAGGCGCAGCCAAAGCGTGCCCTCGACCTGGCTTGCGGCACAGGCAATGTCGCCGAGCATCTCCACGCGATGGGGATGGAGGTGGTCGGGGTGGATGTTAGCCCCGCGATGATAGAGGAGGCAAGGCGCAAGGCCGCTGAACGCCAACTGCCCATTCGCTACTATGTGCAGGATGCCGCTGCGCTTGAGCTTCCAGAAGTCCCCTTTGATCTCTGCGTGAGCCTCTTTGACAGTCTTAACTACATTACTGAGCCGGAACGTCTGGCAAAGGCCTTTCAGCGAGTGGCAGCCCATCTGGTGGGAGGAGGGCTGTTCATTTTTGATCTCAACACCGAATATGCTTTAGCGAACCGCTTTTTCGACCAGAACAATCTCGGAAGCGATGAACCGCTTCTTTATGATTGGCGAAGTACCTACTTTCCTGAAAAACGGCTCTGCCGTGTGGATATGCATTTCACCTGGCGAGCGCCCGATGGCTCGCAGAGGGTTTTCGACGAGGTGCATTGGCAATACGCCTATCGAGAACAGGAGGTGCGCGCTTTTCTTACTCAAGCCGGTTTTGACCAGATCGCCGTCTATCATGCCTACACACTGCGCCCGCCGGCACCCTATTCCGATAGGCTGTTCTATGTCGCCCGCCTATCTCCAACGCCTAAGCCGTCTCCCGAATAACCTCAAGAAGAGTGTCTAAACCCCTCCAAAGCGTCTCTTCGGGAATGTTGAGCGGTGGAATGAGACGCAGGGTGGCATTGTCTACCGCAGGGTCTCCTATACGGGCACCACAGGTGAGCAGGAGCAGGCCTCTTTCCCTTGCCCTCTGCTTGATCTGCTCACAGCGTGCGTAGTCCGGTTGACCCTGTGTGTTGCGGAACTCTATGCCTATCATGAGGCCCAAGCCGCGCACATCGCTTACCCCATAGGTGCCGATGAGGGGACGAAGACGCTGTTGAACCGCTTCTCCGAGCCTTGCAGCGCGTTCCACAAGGCCCTCGCGCTCAAGAATGTGCAGGGCAGCCAAGCCGGCAGCGCAGGCCACCGGGTTGCCCCCAAAGGTGGTACCATGCTCACCAGGCTCCCATTTGTCCATCAGAGCCTTGCGTGCCGCCAAACCGGCCAAAGGTAACCCTCCTCCCACAGCCTTCCCGAAAACGAGGATGTCAGGCTCTACGCCTAAGTGCTCGAAGCCAAACCACCTGCCTGTGCGCCCCCAACCGGTCTGAATCTCATCGGCTATAAGCAGCACATGGTGCTTGCGCAAAAGCGCTTGCATGTGTTGTGCCATGCGGGGGTCTAGAGGCACATAGCCACCCTCGCCCTGAACCGGTTCGAAGAAGAGCGCCGCGATCTGCTCTTTGCGCTCCTCTAGTATCCGTTCAAGCGCCTCGAGACAGCAGCAGGGACGTTTTTGACCGTTGAGGCAACTCTGACACCGCGGTGCAGGGAGGTGATGAATGTGTTCGCGAAGCGAGGATAGCAGCCCCATGTACGGGGCACGATGCGCGATTTTGGAGTAGGAGAGCGCCGTGGCAAAGAGCGTGCGGCCATGAAACGCGCCGGAAAACGCGAGAAACTCGCTGCGCCCGGTTGCCTTCAGCGCAAGCTTGGCGGCTGCGTCAATGGATTCGCTGCCGCTGTTCATGAAAAGAAACGTCCAGGGGGAGGGGCCGGGAAGCAGACGATCGAGAAGACGGCGCATCCACGCGGCAAGTTCCAGCTGGGGCGCGTGACGCATGGTATCCGACACGTGGAGCACCCGCTGCGCTTGAGCGCTAATGGCCTGTGCGATTTCGGGGTGCGTGTGCCCGCAGGCGTGCACGGCAATGCCCGCCGTAAAGTCTATAAGATGATGCCCCGCATAAGTATCAATCTCGGCACCATGCGCCTCTTGGGCTACCTCCTTGGTTTCGTATCCGAGCACCTCGGCTAACAGGCCCTCTTCATTGAGGGCGAGGATATCCTGGGTTTTTGTCATATGGTCATCCTTTCTCCGATCGCAGCATGTCGGCGCACCCTCTTTCAAATTGTCGGAAAGAGGAGCGATCTTTCGCAAGAAGCCTATCAAAAAGTTTGAGGAGCCTTCGCATCTCTGCGTCGGCCCCTCTAAATTGGGAAAGATGAAGTTGGGCGCGACGCCTGCCGCCGCGCCTCCGCGCGACGGCTACGTGCCGGTCATCATAGTCTGTTGTGCGTCTGTGCGGTCACCGGTTGCCGCCTCGATATCTTGGGCATACTGCAGGATGCTAACCTGCGAGGCCAAAGAGGCGGCGATTTTATGGAAGGCGCAGGCCGCTTCCGATTCGGGAGCCCCGATAACCACAGGCAGGCCCGAATCGCCGCCCGCGCAGATGGCGGCATCGAGCGGAATACGACCAAGGAAGGGGACATCGAGCTGTTTGGCAGCCATCTCGGCACCGCCCGAGCCAAAAGGCCCGCCGCTCATGTTCTCCACAACCCCAAGAATAGGGATGGGACGTTCGCGATTTTGAGAAAGCATGCGAAACATGGCGACGCTTTTGTTGGCGATCTCTTGTGCCACCAATTGAGGGGTCATGACCACAAGCACGCCGGAAAGGGGAACAAGTTGCGCCAAACTCAGCGGGGCATCGCCCGTTCCGGGGGGAAGGTCTACAATGAGATAGTCCTGTTCGCCCCACAACACATCGCCGAGCATCTGTCGCACCGCGCTGGCCACCATCGGCCCGCGCCACACTACCGCTTTATCCGGTTCCAAAAGAAAACCAAGCGACATCACCAAAACGCCGTGCGCCTGCACAGGCACGATCTTAGGACCCGCCGGTGTCTCCTTCATAAGGGGGCGTTGACGCACGCCCATCATGGTCGGCAGGGAGGGGCCGTAGATGTCGGCATCGAGCAAACCCACTTTCGCACCGGTTTTGGCGAGGGCGATGGCGATGTTGGCGGCCACGGTGCTCTTGCCGACCCCGCCTTTGCCGCTGGCTACGGCGATCACATGGCGCACTTTGGGAATAAGCTCTCCGGGGTTGGGGCGAGAGCGCACCTGCGCCGTCATCTCAATGTTCACTTGCTCGACGCCGGGAAGGGAACGCACCGCCTTCTCGGCCTGTATCTTCAGCATGTCTTTCACGGGGCAGGCTGGCGTTGTTAGCTCAATGCGGAGGGCCACGTTTCCGCCGCATACCCGAACGTCTTTTACAAAGCCAAGCGTTACAATATCTCGGTGGAGATCGGGGTCTTCCACCACCCGCAACGCCTCTAAAATCTGTTCTTTACTTATTTCGGCCATTTGCACAGTTCCTTAAGCGCCCTCAACTTCTCATTCTACCCCACTTGAGGGGCAAAAGCAAACATCGCAGCGCCGGTGAGATGTTTTTGTACCGTTACTCAAGATACGATTCGCCGGCACTTTCCGTTCGTACGAGGGTGACGCTCTGCTAAGGCTTTAGCCGTGCAGCTTCCAAGCAACGCACGAGCCACCGACTTTGTGCGTGAGCCGTTGCCGGGACAAATACCGGCCTGAGTCCAGAATACACTTGCTGAGGCGGTGGTTGCAAACCAGGTTCTGCACCTTCAGGTCTTCCAAAGCAATCAGGTCACAGTTCTGTATGGTACACAATCAGGCGACCCGGATGTTTGTCTCACCGGTAGCTTAGAGGGTTGTTTTCCCTATCGTTAGCATAGACTATTAAGTCAATAGAGGCAACCACCATCTCTGGCTAAAGCGACGCGGCTTTCTCGCGGGCTAAAGCCCTAAATTGTAAAGGAGGGTGGATCGTCTACCTATTATTGAAATAGGCGCAGGTACAATGAAAAATGAAGAAACAAGGGCCAGAAAAGACGATGGGGTTTACACCAAGACAGCCACCGCTAATCGCGCTTTTAACCGATTTCGGGACGCGAGACACCTATGTGGGCGTTATGAAGGGGGTCATCCTCTCGATAGCGCCTCAGGCGCAGATTGTTGACCTTACCCATGAGGTGACCCCGCAAGCCGTGCTGGAAGGGAGCGCGCGGTTAGAGGCCGCTCTGCCCTACTTCCCTGCCGGCACGGTGTACGTGGCTGTGGTAGACCCCGGTGTGGGCAGCGAACGGGAGGTGTGTGTGGTCGAAACGGAGGTTGCGCGTTTGGTGGCGCCGGATAATGGCCTGCTAACACTGCCGATTCGCAAGCAGCGTCCGCTGAAAGTGGCGAAGTGGAGTGCCCATGTAGGAGGTGCCTATGTGTTGCCTCGTATCAGCGCGACTTTTCACGGCCGTGATATTTTTGCCCCTCTCGCAGCCCACCTGGCGCAGGGGCTGCCCCTAGAGGCCATCGGAGCGGTTTGGGAAGCCTCCGAGGCCTCTTCACTGCCGACGCCCTCCCCCTCGCTCCCCTTGCGCCTTTTGGAGGTGCCCGTGCCGCTGACCCTTTCGGATGCACAGGGGCGCCCAGCGCTAGAGCTTACCGTGCTGTATGTGGATCGGTTCGGAAATCTTATTACCAATTTGGATGAGGAGACGCTGGATCGCTGGATGGGCGATAGGGGCATCGGGGAAGAGCGACTATGCGTGCGATTCGAGGCCGGTGAGGCGCCCTTGGTGCGTACTTTTTCCGATGTGGAAGTGGGCTGCCTGTTGGCCTATCGAGGGAGTGGAGGGCGCCTTGAGTTGGCGATTCGAGAGGGAAATGCGGCAAACACGCTGGGGCTGCACACCGGTAGCAAACTCTATTTAGTGGTAAAACCATGAACGAGAGGCCAACCCGACTTCAACTGGTGATTATCTCTGGAGCCTCCGGCTCCGGAAAGACAACCGCCTTACATAGCTTTGAAGATGCCGGCTACTTTACCGTAGATAACCTGCCGCCTGCTTTGCTGCCGAGTCTGGCGACGTTTTGCTTAGAGAACGATTTTGCGAAGGTTGCGGTTGTGGTAGATGCGCGTGTTCGTGAGGCTGTTCGGATGTTTGAACCCAACGTGCGCCTTTTGCGCGACCAGGGCCATTCGGTAAAGGTTCTCTTTCTGGATACGGAAGACCACGTACTCGTCGCCCGTTTCAAGGAGAGCCGAAGGCCGCATCCGTTCTATCACCCTCTGGCGCAGCCGCAGATAAAGAGCATCGAAGAGGCCATTGAGGTGGAACGTACTCTCCTGGAGGAAGTTCGCGCCATGGCCGACCGCGTTGTGGATACAACCACGCTAACCCCCATCGCACTGCGCCATCAGTTACAAGATATGTATGCGGATGCAGATGCGACGGGCATGCAGATCGTGGTGCTTTCTTTCGGCTATAAGTACGGCATTCCGGTGGACGCCGACCTTGTTTTCGATGTACGGTTTCTCTGTAACCCGCACTATGTGCCGGAGTTGCAAGCCCATGATGGCCGTGACGACGTGGTGAAGCAGTTTGTGTTTTCCGATCCGAGGGCCAAGCCGCTGTTGGAGAAGATGGAGGCCCTCATTGATTACACCCTTCCTGAATATGAGGCGGAGGGAAAGGCCTACCTCACCATCGCGATAGGCTGTACTGGCGGCAAACATCGTTCGGTGGTGTTGGCCGAAGCGTTGGCCGCTTATCTGCGCGGGCGAGGGGCACACGTTGCCGTGCGACATCGCGATCTGCCCGAACCGTCTCAAGGCAAGGAGGCCTGAACGATGAACCGACGCTCTCCTCTTTGGAAATGGCTCTACCCCGGCATGCATGTTAAGCGCTGGATCGCTTTGGGGTTCATCGGCCTTATTCTTTTCCTCTTGGGGGCTGCGATCATGCTGCAAGCCCATCATGGCCGCCCACCGCTTATTCTTCGGCTTGCCCGGTGGATTATTCAGCATCTTCATGCAGGCATACGTCCCGGACTGTTCGGGTTAGGTCTCTTTCTATTGGGTGGTATGCTCTGCTTGTTCGCCTTGGGTAAGCTCATTCAGTCGTTGATGAGCGCGCTCGACCCGGAGATCGCGCGTGGTGGCCTAGTAGATGTGGTCTACACGCGCCGCAAGTTGGCACAGGGCAAGCGCGTGGTGGTGATCGGAGGGGGAACAGGGCTTTCCACGCTATTGCGCGGCCTTAAGCGCTATACAAGCAACATCACCGCCATTGTCACCGTAGCCGATGACGGCGGCTCCTCCGGAAAGCTCCGGCGCCAGCTGAACATTTTACCGCCCGGTGACATTCGCAACTGCTTGGTGGCGCTTGCCGATGCCGAGCCGCAGATGACGGAGCTGTTTCAGTTTCGCTTTCGCGCGAGCATGGGCAGCGAACGATTGCCTGCCAACGGAGAAAATGCGCCCAAAGGAGACTATGCGGAGGGACTGCGCGATCACGCCTTTGGCAATCTGTTGATAGCGGCCATGTGCGCCATCAATAACGGCGATTTCGAGCGTGCCGTTCAGGAGACAAGCCGTGTTTTGAACATTCGAGGGCGCGTGCTGCCCTCCACGGTGACGCCGGTGAAGCTGAGGGCGGAGATGGAAGACGGCTCGATATTGGAAGGGGAAACGACCATCGCCGAGTCGCCTCTGCGCATTAAGCGGGTCGCTCTTGTGCCGCTCGATCCAAACGACAAAATCTGCCCGGTAGAGGATGCTTTAGAGGCCATTGCCGAGGCCGACCTCATTGTGTTAGGCCCCGGAAGCCTCTTTACAAGCATTCTGCCCAACCTGTTGGTGCCGGGCATTCCCGAGGCCATCCGACGTTCGCAGGCGCAGAAGGTCTATGTCTGTAATGTGATGACCCAGCCGGGTGAAACCGACGGGTTCACTGCCTGCGACCATGTGCGCGCTCTTGAGATACATGTGGGGCCGCGTCTGTTTACCTATGTTGTTGTGAACAACGCCGTCCCAGAGCCAAGGCTGTTAGAGAAGTATCGGCGTGCCGGCTCCATTTTAGTGGAGCCTGATACCGATCGGCTAAAGGCGGAGGGCTATCGGCCGGTTGTGGGCGCTTTCATCAGCGAAAGCGATGTGGTGCGCCACGACGCGGTGCTCTTGGCTGAGGCCTTGATGGGCTTGATCGGCGGTAAATCGCTAAGAAAAAGATAGAAAAGAGAGAACTGAATGGACGAACTTAGGGAAGAGGTTATCGCCTCCGAGGAGATATTTCGTGGGCGTATTCTCCATCTGCGCGTAGATAAGGTGCGTTTGGCAGATGGCACCGTGTCGCAGCGAGAGGTCGTAGAGCATCGTGGCGCGGTATGCATTGTGCCCGTGAAGGATGGGCACGTGCTGCTGGTGCGGCAGTTTCGCTTGCCGGCGGGCAAGGTGTTGCTGGAGGCACCTGCCGGCACATTGGAGAGCGATGAGCCTATCGAGGAGGCCGCGGTGCGTGAACTGGAGGAAGAGACGGGCTACCGAGCCGGAAAGCTGCGCTTTCTGGGTGCCTTCTATGTGGCTCCGGGTTACTCGTCTGAGAAAATCCACGCCTTTTTAGCGACGGAACTGATCGATGGAGAGGCTCATGCAGACCACGATGAACGCCTCCAGCTTGTTTCTGTTCCAATAGAGGAGCTGCATCAGCAGATTCTGCGGGGAGAGATAGAGGACGCGAAAACGATAGCCTCTTTCTTTATGGCGCTGCCTAAGCTGGCCTAATACGGCCTCTCTGCTTATAAGATAAACACTCGACAATCTGCCCGATAACGCTCTGCCAATCGCCTCTCTGCGGCTGACGAAAGAGGCGCATCGTGGGGTACCAGACGGTGGTTTCTCCCATCATGCCCCAGCGCCAATCGGGCGAAAAAGGCAGCAGCACCCAAACCGGCTTTCCCATGGCGCCGGTCAAATGGGCTACCGCGGTATCCACGCTTATCACGAGGTCGAGCGCGGCGATGGCCGCCGCGGTGTCGGCGAAGTCGCGCAGTTCCGGCGATAAGTCTCGTACCCCCAACCGACGGAGAGTAGGTTGAGCACGCTCGGCGGCCTCTCCTTTTTGAAGGCTGTGGAAGGTTACTCCGGCGACCTCAAAGAGCGGTGATAGATATTCGAGAGGGCACGACCTTCTCTTGTCGTTAGGGAAGCGGGGGTTTCCTGCCCAGACGATCCCAATGCGTAGCGTATCGCCTTTTGGGCCGAGTTTTTCTTGCCAAACCGGCCCGAGTTTGGGTGGCACCTTGATATAGGGAACGGACTGTGAGAGCGCGCCATGGGTTTTCCAGAGATGGTAAGGTAGGCTAAGCAAAGAGACATGAAAGTCGAACGGAGCCTGGGGTGGGGCGGGCCGCATGGCAGGAATAACGGCATCGGCATCGGCGCACCAACCCAAAAGACGAGCTAGTTCTGGCTGACATTCCAGCAAAACGCGCGCGCCGGTCGCTCTTAGGGGCGTAAGATAGCGCAGGAAATGGAGGGTATCGCCGAAGCCCCCTTCAAATCGCACGAGGAGTGTACGCCCTCGAATCGGCTCTCCACGCCACGGCCGACCCCCCGATAGTGGAGGCAGATTCACAGCAGCTAACTCCAGGCGGCGCTCAAAATCGCCAAAGCCCTCTTCATAACGACCCTGCAAAAGGCAGGTAAGCCCTCTATTTACTTGAAACTCAGCCGATTCGGGCTTCAAAGAAACCGCTTGCCGATAGCAGCACTCCGCCTTGTCAATAGCGCCAAGAGCGCGCCATGCGTTGCCGAGCATGTTGTAGGCCTCGGCCATGTTGGGGGTGATGACCAGCGCCTGTTCGTAGGCAGAAATGGCTTCAGGGAAACGCTCTTGCACGGCCAGCGCGCGGCCTAGATTGTAGTGCAGTTCCGCCAGGTCGTCTCGCATCGAAAGGGCACGACGACAAAGCGCCTCGGCCTCTTGGGCTTCGCTATGCTCCAGCAAGAGAACGGCCATGTTGTTCAGCGCATAGATGTTGGCAGGCTCTAGGGCTATCGCCTGCCGATAGCACGCTAGAGCCTGCTCATGTTGCCCCTGCGCCCGCAACCTGTCGCCTTCAAACCGCCGTTCTTCCGATGAGGCCCAGCTCACCCGCTATCTCCTCTCATGCCTCTCAAGAGCAGATTGTTGGTCTTCTCTCACCTGTTTTTGAGGCCCGGCGGCTTAAGGCACGCTGCCCGCTTAGGCTTCCGTCTCCTCGTACTTTTTGCGCAGGTTTGCCACTACGGTAGGATCGGCCAGAGTGGTTGTATCGCCAAGCACACGCCCTTCGGCGATGTCGCGCAGGAGGCGCCGCATGATTTTG
>Ga0209061_1001692_pt1 | contig 34014 bp, 29 predicted proteins | sample Coa_R1_10_FD_187157 | JGI IMG/M metagenome (GOLD analysis project Ga0209061, IMG submission 187157) | Surface soil microbial communities from Centralia Pennsylvania, which are recovering from an underground coalmine fire - Coalmine... | ecosystem: Environmental > Terrestrial > Soil >... | reverse complement strand
GGTACCGCCAGTGGGGCGGGGACCGGCCGGGCAAAGACCGGCCTACGCACAGGGAGAGGAGAGGTCACAGGCTACGGCCGGTGCTCCTCGGTGAACTGTGAAGACGGCACCGGGGGACCGGGTAAGGCCGCCACCGCCGTCGGGCAACCGACGGCTGCTTGAGACGTGCAACTAGAGCACACTCACAAGCAACGGTGTAAGCGGGCACTATCCAGCCCCGCTGGCGCAAGTGGGCCGAGATGTCGGCCTCGCTGTAGCCCCGGCCCTGGTCGCGCAGGCGGAAGCAGACCAGCGGGACGGTGCCCGGCTTGCTCAGCACCTGGAAGTGCCCGAGGCCTTCGACCGCCCGGCTCAGGTAGCGGGTGGTGGCTTCCAAGCCCTCCATGATCGCGGTGTAACCTTGGCGGCCCAGGCGCAGGAAGTTGTAGTACTGGGCCAGGACCTGCCCGGCCCCCCGCGAGAAGTTCAGGTTGAAGGTGGGTTGGTCCCCACCCAGGTAGTTGACATGGAATATGAGGTCGCGGGGCAGGTCTTCCTCGCGTCGCCAGATGGCCCAACCGACCCCTGGGTAGACCAGGCCGTACTTGTGGCCGGAGGCGTTGATCGAGCGGACGAGCGGCAGGCGGAAGTCCCAGCGCAGGCCGGGGCGGGTGAACGGGGCCACGAACCCGCCGCTGGCGGCGTCCACGTGGATGGGCACGTCCCACCCAGTGCGCTCGTTGAGCTGGCCCAGGGCCTCGTCCAGCTCGGCGATGGGCTCGTACTCGCCGGTGTAGGTACTGCCCAGGATGCCCACAACTCCTATGGTGCCCTCGTCGACTCGCTCGATGGCCTCCTGCACCCCTATGACATAGCGGTCGGCCGTGAGGGGGACCATGCGGGGTTCGACGTCGAAGTAGCGGGCAAACTTCTCCCAGCACACCTGCACGTTTGCCCCCATGACGATGTTGGGGGAGGTCGTGGGCTTGCCTTGCGCCGCCCGGCGCGCCCGCCACCGCCACTTCATGGCCAAACCGGCCAGGTGTATTGCTTCGGACGAGCCGACGGTGGCGCAGCCTACTGCCTGTTCCTGCTCGGGAGCGTGGAACAGCCTGGCCACCATGTTCACGCAGCGGTTGTGCAGCTCCGTGGTCTGGGGGTACTCGTCGGCGTCGATGTAGTTGCGGCCCAGGGACTCGGCCATGAGCCGGTCGGCCTCGGGCTCCATCCAGGTGGTGACGAAGCTCGCCAGGTTGAGGGCGGGGTTGCCGTCCAGGTTGAGCTCGTCGTGGACGACCTGGTAGGCGACGCGGGCGGGCATGCCCTGTTCGGGCAGTTCGTAGCGGGGGACCGGCTGGCGCAGGTGGCGGGAGCCGTAGGTGGGCGCCAGCAGGTTGCCCTGGTCGGGCAGCTCCGCCAGCTTCAGCTTGCGGGCGAGCACAGCTCCTCAGGCTAGCCCGCGGCCCCGACGGCAATGAGGGCCGCTGGCCGAGCCTCAAGCCCCGCTGCAGCGGTCGAAGCTGGCCACGAACTGAGGCCCTAGGGCTTGGGCCTGGCTCGCAAGGTTGCGCATCTGGCTGAGGTCGGCCGACAGCCCCGCCCGGTCGTGGGCCTGCAAGGCGCTCAGGAACAAGTTGTCTTGTTGGACGAAGAAGGACAAAAGTTGGGTGTCACGTTGGCCCAGCACCGCCGCGTAGCGGCACTGGGCCGCCTCCCACCTGGACGCTGACAGGTCCCTTCGGGCTTGCCCGAGGCGTTGCTCGGCTGCAGCGAACTGGCCTTTGGCCGCCGTGAGCTGCTTGTTTGCCTGCCCGACCTCGGTGAGCGCCGACCCCAGGCGGGCGTTGGTACCCCGCAGCTCGCTCTCGGCCACCGCCAGGTGCCCGCTCGCCGCCTTGTACCTGGCGCCCAGGCTCTGCAAGGACTGCTCCAGGTACCTGGCGTACTGGCGGGCTTGGGCCAACTGCTGGCGAGCTGTGGCAAGCTCGTCGTTGGCCGATGCCAACTGTTGGGTGCGCTGGGCCAGCGTGCCGTTGGTCCCGGCTCCCCAGGCCAGTGCAGTTACCAGGGCCACGGCCACCGCCAGGGCACCTCCGACGACAGCGGTCGCCTTGGGCGGCCATCGACGGGCCGGGGAGGCGACGAGCACCGAAGCCGGGGCCAGGCCGGGAGCCGGGCTGGGAGCGGGACGGGAGGTGCCCGTCCCCGGGGGCCGGCTCGCCACCGGGGCCTGAGGCCGGGCAAGCGGGCCATGGCCGGGCATAGCGCGCGGGTGCCTCGGAGCCGGCGAGGAGCCCTCCCCAGCTTGTGGCCGGCCCTGCGGTCGGGGTGACCTCAAGTCCACCTCCTGGCCGGGCGCCGGTTGCTTTTGGTGGTCGCGGGGCGGGAGGCCGGCGGCCGCCCTCGGGCCGGCCAGTGTTGCCGGTGGGCTCAAGGCGGCCAAGCTACCGGTCGCTTGGCCGCCAGGCGTGCTCGGGGGCCCCGCCGTAGCCCCCGTCCTGGCGGCGCTCCGGCTGGGGAGCGGCTTTCGCTGGCCGGGTTGGCTTGCTGGCGGCCCGCCTGGCTGGGTGGGCCGAGGTGGTGCCCAAGGGCGCGCCCCGGGTGGGAGCAACTGGGCGAGGCTCGGGCTTGCCGCTGCGCCGCTGCCCGCCGAGCCGTTGCTCGCTTGGTCGCGTAGGCGGCCCTGCGGGCCCAAGCCTGTGCCACCCCCCGCGTTGAACTGGGTGAGGAACGCTTGCAGGGCGCTGCCCAGGTCCTCCGGCTGCTTGGCGCCGGAGGGCGAGGTGGCCGAGGCAGAGGCCCCTGGCGCTTGGCTACCAGCCGTAGGCACATCTACCTCCCATGCTCTGGGGCCCCCGCCAGCGCTCGGGTACCCGGCCCGCTCCCTACTTCCCCATCGGTACCGGGGGGTTGAGCCTTGAGAGCGCTTCCGGAAGTTCGGGTGCTCCCGGGGGGCCATGCCAGCCGCTGGGGAGCGGGGCCTGTGCCCGGCCCGCCTGAGCGCTGGCGGCCAGGGCGGTGGCCCGGGAGCCCAACACGCCAACCGGCATCAGGCGGTGGCCTCTTCGCTCGGGCCGGCCGGGGCGAAGCTCACTGCGACCTCGAGCTCGTCGGCACCCCGGACCAAACCGAGCACCACGCCGCCGGGTGAGGTGGCCAGGGCTTCTTCCAGGGCCGCCGCCAGTTGGTCCACCGAGGTCACGGGTGACCCCGGCCCGGGGCTGGCCGATACCCGGACGATGAGGTCACCCCGCCGGAGCCCGGCCCTGGCGGCCGGGCTCCCTGGCTCGACTGCGTGCACCAGGGCACCGTCGCGCTCAGGCAAGCCGACGGCCTGGCGCAGCCGGCGAGCGACGTGCGCGGGCGCCAGGGCGACGCCCAGACGTGGCCGGCGAGGCTCGTGGCCCTGGGCCAGCGCTCCTAGGCGTGCCCTCAGTTGCCCGGTCGCAGCCAGGGCCAGGTAGGGACCGGTGCCGGTGCGGTGGGTATTGATGCCCAGCAGCCGGCCGTCACCGTCCAGCAAGGGCCCGCCGGACGAGCCATGGGCCAGGGGCGCACTATGTTCCAGCGCCCCTCGTACCAACCTGCCCCCTGGGCCGCGGAAGGCAATGTCCAGGCCGGTGACCGTCCCCAAGCCGGCTCGCAGCCCCTCGCCCGGCGGCCTGGACAGTCCGACCACCAGCTCCCCCAACCGGGCCGGGCGCTCGGACCAACCCAGGCCAGGCGCGCCGGCGGTTGGCACTGACAGGACCGCCAGGTCGCCGTCGACGTCGGCCCCGGCCACGGTGGCCGCCTCGGCACGCCCGGTGGCAAACGTGACCACCAGGTCTCCTCGCAGGTTGTGGGCGTTGGTGGCTACCAGGCCGTCGGCCAGCACGAACCCGCTGCCTCCAGGCCCGACGCTGACGACCGAGGGTGAACATGCCTCTGCGACCTCGGACACCGCCCCCGAGAGCTCTTCCAGTACGGGCCTCATGGGACCTCCTTGCTCGTGGCCTGCAGCCTTGGTGACCGTTGCCAGTTGCAGGTGCATGGGTTGCAGGTCAGTTGTACGTTGCAACTTAGAAGTTACTAGCTAGACGGCTATAGCGGCGTCTCTTCTCCGTCATAGGTCGGCACCCGGGCTCAGGTGGACGAAGATGGGGGCCATGGCGCACGATGCCGGGGAAGTACCGGACGACGACCGTGAGCTGCTCACCCCACCTGGGCGGCCGGCCACGGGCCAGGTCGCCGCCAGCGAGGCGCTGGAGCTGGCTGTGGCCATGGTCGGCGACCGCTGGACGCTGCTCGTCGTCAACGCCCTGCTGGACGGCCCCCGGCGGTTCAAGCAACTGGCCCAAGCCGTGCCCGGGCTGGCCCCTAACGTCCTCAGTTCCCGCCTGAGGCGCTTGGAGGCCGGCGGCTTGGTCATCGCTACCCCCTACTCATTGCGGCCCCGCCGTTACGAGTACCGCCTGAGCGACGTGGGCCACCAGCTGGTAGGCGTCCTGCGCCTCCTCACCCGTTGGGGCGCGCTGAGCTCGGGGGGCAGGGCAGAGGGGCCTCGGCACCGCTCCTGCGGCACCCCCCTGGAGGCTCGTTGGTACTGCCCGACCTGCGCTCGGGTTACTGAGCGGGCTGACGATGACGTCGAGTGGCTGTAGCCCCTAGCCTGGCTGGCTGTGGCGCTGCCGCCCGTCCGGTCCATCACCCTCGGGGTGCCAGGTGCGCACCCCCTGGGCCGCCTCGCCATTGAGAGGGCAGCAAAGGACCTGCACCAGGCCGAGGAGGCCTTTGCCAGCGCCGGCTATGTCGTACAGACCGTGCGCCTGTCCACCCGTCCCGTGCTCGAGGACATGGCCGGCGCCACCCCTGCCGTCCTGGCCAGCTATGCCGAGGAGCTGTCCGGGCTCCTGAGCGAGGCGGGCGTGGCGTTCTGCTCCCTGGGGCCTGTCCCCTTGGAGGTCGCCGGGGAGCGGGCCGGGCTGGTAGTGGGCATGGTCGCCGGGCACGAGGCCGTCAACTGCACGGTGGAGGTGGCCACGGCCAAAAGGGGTGTGGACGTGGCTGCCGCTCGGGCCGCGGCCGAGGTCATGGGCGAGCTGGCACGCGGGACCGACCAAGGGCTCGGCAACTTCAACTTTGCCGCTGTCGCCTGCATGCCACCGGGGGCCCCGTTTTTCCCTGCTGCCTATCACCGCGGCCCGGCCCAGCTCACGGTGGCCCTGCAGGGCGCGAGCACCGTGGCCGCCGCCCTGGCCGGGGGGGCCTCCTTGGCCGAGGTGACTGGCCGGGCCCGCCTGCTATTGGTGGAGCGAGGCGCCCCGGTTGTAGCCCTGGCCCAGCGGGTGGCGGCCGAGCTGGGGCTGGCCTTCGGCGGTATCGACCTGTCCCCGGCGCCCCAGGGCAGCGACAGCATCGCCGCGGCCATGGAGCTGGCCGGGCTGGGCCGGGTGGGCTCTCCTGGCACCCTGGCCCTGGCGGGCCAGCTGACAGCCGCCCTTCGGGGTACCGGGCTGCCAACCTGCGGGTACTGCGGGCTCATGCTCCCGGTCCTGGAGGACGCCGTGCTGGCTCAGCGCTGGGAGGAGGGACTGGTGGGCACGGACCAGCTCCTCGCCTACTCCGCGGTGTGCGGGACCGGCTTGGACACCGTCCCCCTGCCGGGCGACGCGACCACCGACCAGATGGCCCGCCTCATCTGCGACGTGGCGACCATGTCCTACCGCCTGGGCAAACCCCTCTCTGCCCGCCTGCTGCCGGCTCCGGGCAGGAAAGCGGGACAGCGCACTGACTTCTCGTCGCCGTACCTGACCAACACCGTCATCCAGGCCCTTGCCTGACCAGTGGGCCGCCGCCGCGGCAACGGGGCTGATGTGCTAGAACCAGCCGTGGTCTTTGGCAGGCGGTCACGGCGCCCCGGCGTGGACGAGACGGCCTTGGACGAGGCGGCCTTGGGCGAGGCGGCCTTGGACGAGGCGGTGAGGCTGCCCTGCCACGGTGCCTATGCCCACTGGGGCTTCACCTCGGCGCACGCCCGGCTGGACTGGGACGTGGAGGTTACCCGGGACCCGGGCAGCTCGGTCGGGGAGTACCTCGCCCTGTTCAACGGTTCGATAGACGGGTCGGGCTTCTACCTGGGCCTGCAAACGGACGTAGCCCACCCGGGGCTGGGCCGTGGCATAGGCAAGGGCCTGATCTTTTCGACGTGGTGGTCGTTCGACGCGGCTGACACCCGGCTGGTGCCGGGGGGGTTCCGCGAGATGGGGACGCACGAGGGCAGGTTCATAGGCGTCCGTCGGCCCTACCCCTGGGGTGCCGGCAGGTACCGGGTGTCCCTGGCCCGGTCCGGGCCCGACGTAGCCAACGGCCGGGCGATGGACTGGTTCGAGCTGTCCATCGCCACCCGGCCCGACGGGCAGGGTGAGCTCATAGGCGGGCTACGTTTCCCCCGGCGGTCCCCTGGGTCGCCGGCCAGCATCGACCCGGGCGGGCTGATGTTCTTCGAGGTGTACTCGGGTGCTGCCACTTGGCGGGACGTCGCTCCCTGGCACGTGGGAGCCATGGCTTACGGGGACGGGGTGCGCTGCCCGGCTGGCCGGACCGAGTACCCTCGTTTCCCCTTTGGCCAGCAAATGCCCAACGTGAACCTGAGGTTCGACCCGGGCTCGGGCCTGGTGCAGGTCCAAGCCGGTGCCGGCGTCTGGCGTACTGACCCCCCTGGGCGCTGGCCGTGACCCGGGCTCGCCGCGAGGCGGCTGGTGCTCCCAGCGAGGCGGCCGGTGCTCCCAGCGAGGCGGCCGGGCCGGGGCCGGGCGCCTCCATGCCTGGCCGGCGCCGCCGGCGGGGGGAGGAGCGGGTCGTGTCCTTGCCGAACCTGGTTACGCTGCCTCGCCTGGCCCTGCTCCCTTACTTCGTGTGGCTGCTGGCACAGCCGGGCCATCGGGACTGGTTCGCGGCCTCCGTGCTCCTGGCTGCCCTGGGCTTCACCGACTGGTTGGACGGGCAGCTGGCCCGGCGCCTGGGGCAGGTGACCAGGCTGGGAAAGGTGCTGGACCCAACCGCCGACCGCGCCCTGTTGGCCACGGCCGTCATCGGCATCCTGGTGGTCGGCGCGGTGCCACCAGCCATTGCCTGGGCGGCTATCGCACGGGAGGCGCTCGTGGCTGGGGCAGCCGTGGGCTTGGCCTTGGCTGGTGCCCGGCGGGTCGATGTGACCTTGGTGGGCAAGGCCGGCACGTTCGGCCTCATGTGCGCCTTACCACTGTTCCTGGCCGGGCACTCCACGGTCTCCTGGCACCACGCCGCATTGGTGCTGGCCTGGGCCACGGGAGTGGCCGGCCTGGCCCTCAGCTGGGCCTCGGTAGCCTTCTACCTGCCACTGGCCCGGGCGGCCCTGGCGGCGCGGGCCAAAGCCAGCGAGAGGCTCACCGCCGGTCGCGGTCCAGGCTGAAGAGGTCAGCCAGTGCCCGGCGCCGGAGCCTTCCCGTGCGGAGGTCGGCGAGACAGTTCTGGCAATAGGCAGACAGCTGCACTGCTTCGTGGCGGACGCGGGCGCTGGCACCGTCCTGTGCGGCGCTGGTGAGCAGGACGATGGCTTCGAGGCCGGCCTCGTCGCGGTCGTAGAGCGCGACGCTGGCTGCCCGCCAAAGCTCTATCACCGCCCGCTTGGCATGGCCCTGTTCCAAGGCCTTTCGAGCTTGCTGGAGCAGGTCTTGAAGCCGGCGGTCGGCAACGTGCATACGCGGCCCTCCGCCTTGAGCCTACTGCGGCTGGGCGGCGGGGGCTGCCGGCTTGTCCTTGCAGCCCGGTGGCTGCCCCGAGCCCGCCGCCCTGGGGTTTGGCGCCCGGGCCCGCGGGCGAAGGGGGCGAGCGCCCGGGCCAGGCCAGGGCGGTGCGTCTGGGGCCCGGGCCCGGGGGGAGGAGGGGCCAGCACGGCTTGGCCGGCTGCCCCCTCCAACTTGCCCCCGGTACCTGGCGGGGCCGGGCCCGTTAGGCCTGGTCGTGCCCCGAGGGCCGCCCAGGCCTGCGGGCCGCTCAGGAGCCGCTCAGAAGAGGTACTGCTTGTAGTTGGCGGGAGTGAACTCGAGCGGCTTGGAGAAGATGATCGTGTTGGTGGTCGCCCCGGTCACCTTGTCGGGGGCGGAGGCCACGGTGTAGGTGTAGGGGAGGCCGGCCACCTTGCCGCTGAAGTACTGCGGGCGCCCGAAGTTGGGCCTGATGCCGCACCAGTGGGTGAGGGTCGGGGTGCTGGCCGTGCACTCGGGAGCGCCGTGGGCACCCTCGTAGGCCAGCCGGGCCACGAGCATGGTGAGCTGGCCCTGGCCGTCCTCGTTCCAAAGGAACAGGCCCTGGAGCGAGCCGTCGGCGAAGTACTTCTGGTTGGGCAGCGGGTCCCCGATGCCGAACACGCCGATCTTGCCCGACTCATGGAGTGCGGCGACCGCCTGGGCGGTGCCCACCACCGCGGCCCCGTCGATGGGCAAGATGGCCTTCACGTCCGGGTAGGAGTGGATGATGCCTTCGGCCTGGGAGAGCGACGTCGCTTGGTTGGACTGGCCGTAGCCGATGGTCACGATCTTCAAGTGCGGGTACTTGACCTTGATGTAGTTCTTCATGGCCGCGATCCAAGCCAGCTGGATGGTGGCGTCGGGCGTGGACGACATGATGGCAATGTCCGCGTTAGGGCCGGCGAACTTGACCGTGGCGTCGATCACCCCCTGGGCGATCGTGTTGTAGGCGGTGTCTTGGATGAAAAAGTCACGGGCGGTCGGGACGTCGGAGTCATAGGTGACCACCTGGATGCCCGCCTTCATAGCCTTCTGGAGCACCGGCACGGGCACCGTCGGGTCGTCCGACGACAGGGTTATGACGTTGTAGTGCTGGGCTATCAGGCTGTTGAAGATGGAGACCTGCCCCTCGGCGGACGCGGTCGCAGGCGCGGTGAACGTGAACGAGATCCCGAGCTTCTTGACTACCGTCAGCGCTCCTTTCTCGTTAGCCTCGAAGACTGGCAAGCCGAGAAGCTTGGGGACCATCGCGACCTTGATCGTGCTCAAGCCGGCAGCGCCAGCCGGAGAAGGCGCTGCAGCGACCGCTGATGTCGCGCCCATCGCGACAGCAGCAGCTGCGGCGCCTATCCGCCAAGCCAGCTTCCGTTGGGCTTTCGAGCGTAGGTTCAATTTCGTTTCCTCCCTCTTGTGGTCCGACGCCTCGGGTCGAGGCGTTGCCTTTTCCCGCCAACCTGCACCCAGGGCGCTGCCCTCGGTGCAGGAACTTGCGGCCCCAGACGGGGCCGAGAACTTTGCCGTCACCATCTAGGGGCCCCCGGCCAGCGGCGCACGCCGGGCGCTGAAGCGGCGCTGGACCAGCTCCTTTAGGTGCACGCCGGCTCGACGGTCCAGCCCGATCTTGAGCACGAGGCACAGCACCAAGACGATCCCCGTGACCATGGTTGCGGTCAGGGAGCTGTCCCCCCGGATGAGCAGGCCCTGGGTGAGGAAGCCGAGCAGGAAGGCAGCGATGATGACCCCGCTCATGCGCCCCTTGCCGCCGAAGATGTCGACGCCGCCCAGCACGACCACGGTGATCGCCGGGAGCAGCAGCGAGTCGCCGATGTCGTCCCGGGCCGCGTTGTAGTACCCGGAGACGAAGATCCCCGCCACTCCGGCCAGCAGCCCGCAAGCAACGAACGCGCCCAGGAGGGTACGTTCCACGTTCACCCCGGTGTAGCGGGCGGCAGCCCGGTTGTAGCCGATGAGCACCAGCCCCCGTCCGTAACGGGAGCGGCCCATGAGCAACCACATGACGACGGCGATGACGGCGAAGGTCACCAGCTGGTTGGGCACGGGCCCGATGGTGCCGGTGCCGGCCAGGGTGACGAAGGACTTCGGGAAGTTGTAAGGCGGGGTGTTGCCTCCCACGGCGGTGGCGACGCTGCTGAAGATGAACTGGGTGCCGAGGGTGACCAGCAGCGAGTTGATGCTGAACCTGGTCACCAGCACCCCGTTCATAAGGCCACCAAGCCCGGCCACCACCAGCGCGAGCACGGTCGCGAGCCAGATGTTCAGGCCCTGCTGCCAGAGGGTGGCCATGACGATGCCAGCCAGGCTGGACATGGCCCCAGTGGACAGGTCGATCTCGCCGGCGAATATCACGAGCGCCTCGCCGAGGGCGATCACGCCGATGTCGAGGAACTGCTCGGACAGGCCGAGCACCCCGGAGGCACCCAGGGCGCGGAAGTTGGGGACCGCCAGGACGAAGTAGGCCAGCAAGCCGGCCAGCAGGGCTACGAGAGCCACCACCCAGACGGTCTCCTGGCGGCCGGCGCGCACCGCTCGGCCACGCCTGTCGGCTGAGCTCGCGGCCGGGTTGGCGGCCGGGACGGAGCTGGCGGGCAGGCTCATCGTGGCGCCCCGGCGGGCCGGCGGAAAGCCTGGCGGAACAGCTGGCGGGCCGGTGCTCCCTTGCGGTCGGAGACCACCGCGATCAAGATCAGCGCCCCGACGCCAGCGGGCTCCCAGATGGGGTCGATACGGAAGCTGATCATTGCTTGCAGCGCCTCCGACAGGAACACCGCTCCGAGCGCGGCACCCAGCGGCCCACCCCGTCCCCCGAGCAGGGTCGTACCGCCGATCAGGGCGGCGGCGATGGACATCAGGTTGACGTTGGTGTCGCTGCCGGTGGTGGCATCGGCCGAGCCCACGTGGCACAGGTAGATGAGCCCGGCGAGCCCGGCCAGGCCCCCGCAGATGACGTAGGTGGCGAACAGCACCCGCCGGACCGGGATCCCGGCCCGGAAGGAAGCGTCGGCGTTGTTGCCGATGGCGTAGATGGCGCGGCCGGCGACGGTCTTGGTCAAGAAGAAGTGGGCGAGGCCGACCACCGCCGCCCCTATTACGATGACCCAGGGGATGCCCGGCAACATGTTGGCGTTGCCGAGCTGGCCGTAGGTATTGGGGATGTTGACCACTTCCTGGCCAGAGGTGAAGATGAACTGAAGGCCACCATAAATGGTGAGCGTTGCCAGGGTGGTGATTATCGGTGGGATTCCGACCACTGCCACCAAGAAGCCGTTGAACGACCCCAGCCCGATGCCTATCAGCAGGACGAACAACAAAGCGAGCCAGATGTTGAGGTTGCTGTCCTGGGCTGGGAAGCCTACGCCGATGGCAGCAATACCGAGCACCGGCGACACGGAAAGGTCGATACCCCGTGCCAGCACCACTATGGTCTGGCCTACCGCCACGATCATCGTGGCCACCGAGTCCGCCAATATGAACGAGATGTTGCTGGCCGAGGCGAAGGTATGGTGCAGGGCCGAGCTCAGTGCGAACACGGCCAGGATGGCCAGCACCAGCTGGGCCTCCCTTCGGCGCAGGAGGCCGAGCCAAGTGCGCAGGCTGATGCCTGAAGTGAGCGGCCGGCCTGCTTGCAGAGGCATCGCTTGAGCGCTCATTTGAGGTGTGCCCCCACGACGAGGGCGCCCAGGGCCGCGTCGGTGACCTCGGGGCCACGGAGCTCGCCCACCACGTGGCCCTCGTAGATGGCGAGCACTCGGTCGCAGGTGACCGTGAGCTCGTTGAGCTCCGAAGAGATGAGCACGCAGGCCAAGCCTTCGTTGGCCAACTGGGCGATCAGCCGGTATATGTCGTCTTTGGCCCCCACGTCCACGCCCCGGGTGGGCTCGTCGAAGATAGCCACCTGGGGTTCCGCCAGGAGCCAGCGCGAGAGCATGGCCCGTTGCTGGTTACCGCCGGACAGTGCCTTTATCAAGGTGCCCAGGGAGTGCATGCGCACGGCTGTCTTGGCCGTAGCCTGCATGGCCAGGGCCCGCTCGGCCGACGGCTTCAAGATGGGGCCCACCCGCTGCAAGCGGGGGATGATGCCCGCAGTCACGTTGCGCTCGACCTCCACCTCGGCAAAAATGCCGTGGCGGCCCCGGTCTTCGGGCAGGTACACCAGCCCGGCGTCGATGCACACCCGCGGCGTACGGTGCCCGAGCAGCTTGCCAGCCACCCGTACCGTCCCCCTGTCCGCCCGGCGTAGGCCGAAGATCGTTTCCGCGATCTCGGTGCGCCCGCTGCCTACCAAGCCGGCGAGGCCGAGGATCTCCCCCGCCCTCACGCTGAAGCTGATCGCCTCGAAATGGGGCTGCGAGGTGAGGTCTTCGACGGCCAGCATCTCCTTGCCCCCGCTGGCGTCGAAGTGAGGGCGTACGCGCTCTCGGGCGGCCAGTTCCCGGCCCACCATGGCCTTGACGAGCTCCTGCCTGTCTATTTCTGCCCGAGGACGGCTCATGACCATGGCACCGTCGCGCAGGACCGTGACCCGGTCGCTTATGGCCAGTACCTCGTCCAGGCGATGGCTGATGAAGCCGAGAGTGTAGCCCTGGGAGCGGAGGGCACGCAGGACCTCGAAGAGCCGGCCGGCTTCGGTGGCTGTGAGCGGCGACGTGGGCTCGTCGAAGAAGATCACCGTGCAGCGGTGCACAAGTGCCCGGGCGCACTCGACCAGCTGCTGCTGGGCGATGCTCAGTTCTTCCGCTTTCTGCGACGGGTCTATGTCCAAGCCCACCCGCTGCAGGTAACCAGACGCCTCTCGCCTCATGGCTGCCCAGTCGACGTTGAAGCGGAAACGGCCGCGGCGGAGGATACCGACGAAGAGGTTCTCGGCCACCGAAAGCGACTGCATCAGCGCCGGCTCCTGGGGTACCAGGTATATGCCGCGGTGCTGGGCCGAGCGGGGGCTGAGCCCGCTCAGGCGTTCGTCCCCGAGCCACAGTTCTCCTGAGTCGGGCTGGTATATCCCCGCCATTATCTTGAGCAGGGTCGACTTGCCGGCGCCGTTCTCGCCGGCGATGGTGTGCACCTCACCTGGGGCAAAGCTGACCGTGACCCGGGAAAGGACCCTGGCGCCGTCGAAAGACTTTTCCAGGTTCCGGCCTTCGTAGCGCAGGCCTGCCTGCTCACCTTGGTCCTGGACGGCCCTTGCGCTCGGCCCCGGGCCGGTGAGGCTCTGTTCGGTGCGGGGGCCCATGTCCGTGCTTACAGGCAGCGGTAGCGACATGACCTGCAGCGATGGGCGCCGGTCCGCTGGTAGGGGAAAAGTACTGGCAACATAAGCAATTCCTGGCTATCGGGCACCGAGCCGCTCGGGTTGTTCCTCGAAAGCCAATCGTGAGACCGCTCACAAGCTAGGCCGTGGGTAGCTACGAGGCCAGGGGCCGAGCTACCGGAGCCTGCCCGGTGGCCCCCGGGCCTGGCCCGGTTGGGGGTTACCGGCCAACTTGCCTTGGGGAACAGGTGGCCTAGGCGCCTGGCGGGGTGCCCCCCCAGGCCGGTGAGCGCCAGCGGGGGGCTGCTCGGCGGGTCACTGGTGCACTTCGTGGGCATCGTGGATGTGCACGCTAACACAGGCTTGCGGGGCGCGGTAGTCGGCCCCGGCGCGGCCAGGGCAGGCGCCCTTGCCGAGAAAAAGGTTTTCCCGGCACGACAGGCAACTAAGCCGCGACCAACAGTGGTAATAGGCAGGGCCGGACGTTGCCGGGGGATGCGCAATGCGCTGGTGCTGTGCCGATTTAAGTCGTAGTCAGGACGCCCAGGCGTGGCCCCGTTATCAGGAAAACCTTTGCGCTAAATCTTGTCCGTACAGTGGTGCCCATGTAGCCGTGCCCACTTTAGGGGAGCAGCTGCCCCTGGGCGCGCCCAACACCTCAGGCGGTTTGCCCGACCACCGGCCGAAAGGGCCCTGGGGCCCCCGTGGCGGTGCCCTCGGCCTTGGGGTCGCGGAGGTGGAGGGCGAGCATGAACGCCACCGGGAGCAGCCCCACCAGGGCCACCATTGCCCAGCGGAGGCTGGTGGCGTCGGCCAGGGTGCCCAGTGCGGGTGCGAGCAGGCCACCGGCGCTGATGGCCAAGCCGAGGGTGACGCCCGAGGAGGTACCAACCCGGGTGGGCAGGTAGTCCTGTCCCAAGGTCACGGTCAGGCTGAAGGACTGGAACAGTGAGAACCCCGTGAGGGCAATGGGGGCGAAGACCCACGGCGAGGGTGTGAGGACGACGGCGACGAGGCCGGCGGCGGCCACCGCAAGGGACAGCCGGGTGACGGGCAGCCGCCCGTGGCGGTCAGCCAGGTGGCCGCCAGTGACGGTGCCGAGGGCTCCGGCCGCTATGAAAGTGGAAAGGGCTAGCTCGCCCGCGAGCTTGCCGTCATGGAGGCTGGTCGCCACGTACAGGGCAATGAGCGACGTCGTGCCGAAGTAGACGACCGAGCGGGCCACGACCACCGACGAGAGGGTGAGGAAGCCGCGCCAGTCGTCCTTGCCGCCTTGGGCGGCGGGGTGGCGGCGGGGGGGCCGGGACCGGCGCTGGCGGGCCAAGGTGGCGAAGACGGCCCCGGCGGTGGCAAGGGCAGGCAGGGCCAAAAGGCCCGTGGCGGGCAGGTCGTGGCTGCCCGCGACCAGGAACACAGCCGCCACGGCCAGGGGGCCGACGGCATAGCCAACGTTGCCACCCACCGAAAAGCCGCTCATGGCTTGCTGGCTGTCGCCGGCCGCAGCCCTGGCTGCCCGAGCCGCTTCGGGGTGGAAGGCGGCAACCCCGGTACCGCCCAGGGCCACGGCCAGGAACGTGAGGGGGTAGTTGCCCATCACGCCGGACAGCGCCACCCCCACGCCGGCCAGGCCGAGGCCGGCGGGCACCAGCCAGAACAGGTCGTGCCGGTCCGTGAGCACCCCAAAGACGGGCTGGATGACAGAGGACAGAGCAGTCAGTGCCAGCACCAGGCCCGTGGCGGCCGCGTAGCTGTAGTGACGGTCGGCCACGAAGTAGGGGAGGAGGGCAGGCACAGCGCCCTGGTAGAGGTCGTCAACCCCGTGGCTCACCGAGAGCAGGGCTACCTTGGCCCGGTCCACGCGGGTGGTGGTCATGGCCGACGCTCGCCACCTGGGCGCCGAGCCGGCGGGGACTGGGCTGGCGGGGACTGGGCTGGCGGGGCAGCCGCGCTCAATGCGCTCTCCAGCTTTTTGAGCAGGCGCCGCAACTGTCGCAGGTCGGCCTGCCCGAGCAGGTCGACGAGGTGGAGCTCCCAGGCGCTGGCGCGCCTGGCCACCTCGTGAGCGAGGGACCGGCCAGCCTCGGTCGGGCCCAGCTCTCGGCGCTGACGGTGCGAAGGGCCCGAGGAAGAACGGACGAGGGCCCTGGCTTCGAGGTGGTCGGCAAGCCGTTTGGCGTTCATCGGGTCGGTCCGTAGGTACCGGGCCAGGGCTCGAAGCCCGGCACCGGGTTGCTCGCAGATCGCCCTCAGGGCTGCGCTTTGAGGCGCGCTGAGGCCGAGCTCGGCGATCTGGCGCTCCCAGGCCTCTCGTAGCAGGCGGTGAGCTCGCCCCAAGGAGAACCCCAAGCTGTCCTCCAGGGCCCACGCCTGCTGACCGGGAGCTTCGTTGTCCTGATGGCTACCTGGGAGCTCGCCCATGGCGCCGGTTGCCTCCTTCGCCATGTCCGTAGTGACAACTACATAACCGTAGGTTGCCTTACGGTATTCCCCTGGCCAGGGCGTGCCCGGTTGTGGCGTTCTCGGGGGGCTGGCACGTTGGCGGGCTGCTCCGGGTGGCCCGTCAACATCTGGCCAGGGCGCCCCCGTCGCCCGGAGGGCTGGCCGCCGCTGCTAGCTGGGGCCACCAGGGCCTACAGTGGGCTGGTGGACGGGCCTGGGGCGGGCGCGGGTGGCCAGTAGGGAACTGGTGGTGCTGGGCACGGCGAGCCAGGCACCCACCCGCGAGCGCAACCACAACGCTTACCTGCTCCGCTGGGACGGCTACGGCATCATGTTCGACCCGGGTGAAGGCACCCAGCGGCAAATGGTGCTGGCGGGGGTGGCCTCCTCGGCGGTCGACCGCATCTGCCTGACCCACCTGCACGGCGACCACTGCCTCGGGTTGCCCGGCCTGCTCGCCCGCATGTCGCTCGATGGACGCTCCGGGACGCTCGAGGTGATGTTCCCTGCCCCCTCCGAACCGGAGGCCAAGGCCCTCCTCGAGGTGGCCGCCGGCCGGCGCACGGTGGCCCCGGTCCCCGTCCCGTGTGGCCCGGGGGTGGCGTTCGAGGGCCCGGGCTTCCGGCTGGCCGCCGCCTGGCTGGACCACAGTGCCCCGACCCTCGGTTGGCGCCTGGAAGAACCTCCCGGCCGCACGTTGGACGAGGCGGCCCTGGAGCGTGCCGGGATAAGGGGCCGGGCGGTCCGGGAGCTCATCGAGCAGGGCCGCCTGGTTACCCCGAGGGGGACCTTCCACCTGGAGCAGCTGTCGCGCCCTCGTGCTGGCCAGAGCTTTGCCCTGGTCATGGACACTCGGCCCTGCGAGGCGGCCGCCGAGCTGGCCGCCGGGGCCGACGTGCTGGTCTGCGAGTCGACCTTCCTGTCCGCCGAAGAGGGCCTGGCGGACAAGTACGGCCACCTCACGGCTCGCCAGGCTGCCCTGTTGGCCCGGCGGGCGGGAGCGGGCTTGCTGGTCCTCACGCACTTCTCGCAGCGCTACCCTGACCCCGCCGCCTTCGCCGCCGAGGCGGCCGAGGTGTTCCCCCGGGTCGTGGCCGCCCGGGACCTGGACGTCATCGCCCTGCCGGCCCGACGGGCGGCACGTAACGACTGGTTGCCTGGCGAGCACGGCGTCGAGGATCTGGGCCGGCGGCCCTGACCAGCCGAGGGGGAGACGAGCCTGTCGGTGCCGAGGACGACGACGGTCACAACTGAGGGGCGGCAGCGACCGTCTCATCGACCACGGCGACGTCGAGGCCGGCTTCGCGCACCTAGAGCGAGCCTGGGCCAGGGCCTCGTCCGCCGGCCCAAAGATGGCCTGTGGCCAAATGGAAAGACCTTGTGGTGGTGGAGGCGAGGAGGATCGAACTCCCGAACCTCTTGCATGCCATGCAAGCGCTCTACCAACTGAGCTACGCCCCCAGCTGAGCCCCAAATTAGCAGAGCGGCTGCGCCCCGCGGCCAAGCGCCGAGGCCACCGTACTGGCGGCGCTGGTCGCACTCGCCAGCCTGCTCCCCGTGGCCAGTACCGAGGTGTAGCCGCAAACACAAAAAGTGGTGATCGGCCACTTATAGTGTTGACGCTACCTGCCGATGCCTCAGTTGGGCGCAGGGCTGAGCTGGTCGGTCCGTCCTGCGGGAGAGGAGGGCAGGTCGATATGAGGACTGCTCACCACAACAGGCGCCTGGCCGTCGGCCTGTGGGCCGCAGCCGGAGCGGTAGGCGGGTTGCTGGCCCTGTCTACAGGGGTACCGGCCCAGGTCGGAGGCGAGGCCGCCAGCCAGGGCCCGCCCGGTGGCAGCGGGCCGAGACCAGCCTTCGTAGCCAGCTTGAGCGCCCCGGAGGTGGCCGCAGGGTCGAAGCTGGGCGTCGTGGCGACCGGCTTCCGGCCGGGGAGCGAGGTGGCTGTTGCCTTGGCCAGGCAGGGGGGCCGTGCCCCGGGGAGCACGGTCGGCACCTTCAGGGCTGGCCGGCTGGGCCGCCTGGACGTCTGGGTCAAGGTGCCCACCGGCTACGGGCCAGGCCTCTACGTGGTGCACGTCTCGGGCCAAGCTCCCCGGGGAGCGCCACTGGGCGACCAGGTGGCCCTCCGTGTCCTGCCTACCTGGGGGGGAGCAGCTCGAGGTCGGCGCGGGTGACCAGGCCGGTGGCCAGCGCCCACTCGGCCAGGTGCTGGAGGGCGTTCTCCCCCAAGAGGTTGGGCACCCCGGCGTTGGTCAGGCGGGTGCGCAGGTACTCGACCCTTTTCACCAGGGTGGTCCGGGGCCAGGCCAGCCGGGCCGCAGCCTCCGCGTAGCTCTTGGGGTGAGGGTCGTAGCGAGGGAAGCTCTCCAGGTAGCCCGAGAACAGGGCCACCAGCGCCAGCTTGTCGGCGGGCGTGATGGAGACGTCGGAGGCTGCCCGGGTCGGGCTCCCCTCTACCGCCGGGAGCGGCGAGGAGCTTCGCCCGCTGCCCTCCGGTGGCTCGGGCATGTCGATGGTGAGGGCATGGCGGCGCGTCGCTCCTTCCACGATCACCGTGACCGGGCCGACCAAGGCGACCCGGCGCTCAGGGGGCAGCACGGTCCGGATGCCCACGTCGTCCACCACTTCCAACGGCCGCACGGTGCTCCGGTTGACAAGCCACCACACCCCGGACTCCGCCTTGAGCGACCCGGCGAGGCGCGAGATGCCGAGGTCGCTCGGGTCGAGGCACACCGTGGCTTGCTGGGAGCGGCCAAAGGTCAGCTCTTCGCCTTCGTGCAGCTCGAAATGGCGGTCGCCCAAGCCCACGGTCAGCCGGCCCGCGCTCACACCTGGCACGGTAGCCCAAGGCTGTGCACAGTCGGGGCCAAGCCGGGGCGGGCCGGGGCCGGGGACCGACCAGGAGCGGCAAAGGGGAAGGCGGTGCAAAGGGAAAGGCAGTGCAAAGGAGGGGCCAACGCGAACCGGTGCAAGCTCCAAGGGCAGCTCCCCGAAGGGCCCCTCTCCGAAGGGCCGTCACCTCGCATCACATAGCCTGGTGGCCATGACCTACGCGTACGACGCGCCGGAGCTCGAGCAGCGCTGGCAGGCCCGCTGGGCTGCCCAGCACGCGAACGAGGTGGAAAACGACGACCCCAGGCCGCCGTTCTACGTGCTGTGCATGTACCCCTACCCGAGCGGGCCGGCCCACCAGGGCCACGTGCGCAACTACACCTTCGGGGACCTGAACGTGCGTTGGCGCACCATGCAGGGCTACGCCGTGCTGAGCCCGATCGGCTTCGACAGCTTCGGCTTGCCGGCAGAGAACGCGGCGATCAAAGGGGGCGCCCACCCTCGCCTCTTCACCGAGGCGCGCATCGCCGAGCTGCAGGGCTCCTTGCGCCGCCTGGGGGCGGGTTACGACTGGCGCCGGGCCCTCCGCAGCCACGACCCCGACTACATGCGGTTCAACCAGCTGATCTTCCTGCGGTTCTTGGAGGCTGGCCTGGCCTACCGCAAGATGGCCCCGGTCAACTGGTGCCCCGGGTGCGCCACCGTCCTGGCCAACGAGCAGGTCCGGCCGGACGGCACCTGCGAGCGCAGCGGCGACTTGGTGACCCGGAGGGACCTGGAGCAATGGTTCTTCCGGATCACCGCCTACGCGGACGAGCTCCTGGCCGACCTGGACGGCTTGGAATGGCCCGAGAGGGTCAAGACCATGCAGCGCAACTGGATCGGCCGCTCCGAGGGTGCCCGCTTCGAGCTACCCGTGGTGGGCACGCCCCACCGGGTCGAGGTCTTCACCACTCGGCCGGACACTGCCTTCGGTATGACCTTCGTGGTGCTGGCCCCCGAGCACCCGCTCGTAGCGTCGATCGTGCCGCCTGAGCACAAGCAAGCGGTGGAGGCCTTCGTGGAGCGGGTGAGGGCCCAGTCGGAGGTCGAGCGCCAGTCAACTGAGACCGCGGCCGAAAAGCGAGGGATCTTCACCGGCGCGTACGCCCTCAACCCCTTCACCAACAAGCAGGTCCCCATTTACCTGGCTGACTATGTGCTCATGAGCTACGGGACGGGCGCCATCATGGCGGTGCCCGGCGAGGACCAGCGGGACTGGGACTTCGCCCGGGCCTACGGGCTGCCCATCATCCGCACGGTCCAGCCACCCGAGGGCTGGGAGGGGGAGGCCTATGCCGGGGACGGCCCTGCCATCAACAGCCAGTGGCTCGACGGGCTGAGCGTCGCCGAGGCCAAGAAGCGGGCCATCGCCTGGCTGGAGGAGACCGGCATCGGCCAGGCGAGCGTGCAGTACCGGCTCCGGGACTGGCTGGTCTCCCGCCAACGTTACTGGGGCTGCCCCATCCCGGTCCTGTACTGCCCCAACGACGGCCTCGTGCCGGTGCCCGAAGACCAGCTCCCCGTGCTACTGCCCGACGACGTGGAGTTCCGGCCGACCGGCGAGTCCCCCCTGCACTACCACGAGGGGTTCCGGTGGACGACCTGCCCCCGGTGCGGGTCGAGGGCCGAGCGCGAGACCGACACCATGGACACCTTCGTCGACTCCTCGTGGTACTACCTCAGGTTCTGCGACCCCTGGGACCGCTCGGCCCCGGTCAACGAGCAGGCCGCTCGGCACTGGATGCCCGTCGACCAGTACATCGGTGGCATCGAGCACGCCATCTTGCACCTGCTCTACTCACGGTTCTATACCCGGGCGCTGGGCGATGTCGGCCTGGGGCCGAAGGAACTGAAAGAACCGTTCAAGCGGCTGTTCACCCAGGGCATGATCCGCATGGGGGGGACCAAGATGTCCAAGTCCAAGGGCAACCTGATCGCGCCCGAGAAGTACTTCAACCGGCTGGGGGCGGACTCCCTGCGCATCTTCCACTTGTTCGTGGGGCCTCCGGCGGACGACTTCGACTGGACCGACCAGACCGACGAGGTGATCGAGGGGTGCCGCCACTTCCTGGACCGGGTCTGGCGCCTGGGCACCGGAGAGGTCGACCAGGCCAAGCTGACCGAGAGGGACGAGAGCAGCGAGGACACCGAGGTGGCCCGGGCCACCCACCGTCTGGTCGCCCGGGTGACCCAGGACTTCGAGCGCTGGTCCTACAACACTGCGGTGGCCGCGCTGAGGGAGCACACCAACCTCCTCTACCGCTACGTCCAGTCGCCTGGAGGGGCGCGCCCGGCCACCTTGGCCCACGCGGTGGACACGCTGCTGTTGCTCCTGGCGCCCATGGCACCTCATGTGGCCGCCGAGCTGTGGTCCCGCCGCCATGGCCCTGACGCCGACGTGCATGCCCAGCCCTGGCCCGTGGCCGACCCGGCCTTGCTGGCCGACGAGCGTGCCACTTTGGTGGTGCAGGTGAACGGCAAGCTCAGGGACCGCATCGAGGTGGCCCGGGAGGCGACCGAAGACGAGGTGGTGGCCGCGGCGCTGGCTTCCGCCAAGGTCGTTGCCCAACTGGCCGGGCGCTCACCCCAGCGGGTCATCGCCCGGCCCCCCCACCTGGTGAACATCGTCGTCTGAGCCTGGCTTGCGCCCCCAGGGCCGGGCCGGACGGGCTAGCGGTGGGCTAGCGGGCCTCGCCTCGGAGGTACTTTTCCAGTTCCGCGGCGATCTCGTCCCCGGTGGGCAGGCGGGTGAACTCGGTGGCCGACATCCCGAGCTCGGCGTCGTGCTGAGCTTCGAGCTGGCGGACCATGGCCGAGTGCTCCTCGCTGGCGGCGATCAGCTCCTGGATCTGGTCGCGGGCCTTGCGCCCGGCTTGGTGGAGCTCCTCGGTGTCGAGCTGGACGCCGCTCAGGCGAGCCAGCTCGTCCAGCAAGGTGGCAGCGGCCTCGGGGTAGGGCATGCCCGAGGCATAGTGGGGCACCCGTGCCCAGATGCCGACCGAGGGCACGCCGGCGTCGGAAAAGGCGACCTCCAAGACGGCTTGGGCGCCAGCGGGCACCTCCATGGCCATGGGCAGGAAGCCGACCTGGCCGGCCAGCTCGTCGCTGCTGGCCGTGGCCGTCAGCCGGACGGGCCGGGTGTGGGGGACCGGCGCCGGGAACGCCCCCAGCCCGACCACCAGCTCCACCCCAGCCTGGAGCCCGAGGGCCACCACCTCGGTGCTCCACTCGTGCCAGCGCATGTCCGGCTCGGGGCCCGACAGGACGAGCAGGCTGCGGCCCCCGGGGTTGGCCGCCGCCAGCAGGCGCAGCTCAGGCCAGGTGAGCCCGAGGTGGCGGCCGTTGGACAACTTCAACATGGGGCGCCGGGAGCGGTAGTCGATGAGGGCGTCGGCGTCGAAGGTGGCCATGACCTCATGGGGCAGCGAGCTCAGCAGGGACTCGACCGCCGTGGTGGCGGCGAACCCGGCGTCGACCCAGCCCTGCAGGCCGAGCACGAGGACCGGGTGCTCCAGCGCCGGCCAACTGCGGACTGTGGCAAAGGTCACTTCGTCACCTGGAGCGGGCAGCGGGGGAATGTCATCCTGCCTCCCGACGCTATACCTATCAATGCCACACGTTATTGATGTCACGGACGCGACCTTCGAGGCCGAGGTACTGGACCGTTCCCAACAGGTGCCCGTGGTGGTGGACCTGTGGGCGGCGTGGTGCGGGCCCTGCCGCATGCTCAGCCCGGTACTGGAAAAGGTCGTGGCCGAGCGCGCCGGCACCGTGGTGCTGGCCAAGGTGGACGTCGACGCCAACCCCCGGGTCGCGGCCACCTTCCAGGTCCAGTCCATCCCCGCGGTGTACGCCCTCAAGGACAGGAACGTGGTCAGCGGTTTCATCGGGGCCCAGCCCGAGCCGGCGGTCCGGGCCTGGCTGGAGCAGGTGGCCCCGGCTCCCACCGAGGTGGACGAGCTGGTGGCAGCCGGGGACGAAGCCTCCCTGCGCAAGGCGGTGGAGCTGGAGCCCGGCCACGAAAAGGCCATCCTTTCCCTGGCCACGCTGCTGGTGGACAAGGGGGGAGAGGCGGAAAAACAAGAAGCCCTGGCCTTGTTGGCCCGGCTCCCGGAGACCTCCGAGGTGCGCCACCTGCAGGCTCGTGCCCGGGTGGGCGAGGAGCGGGACGTGACCGAGCGGCTGGACGCCCTCTTGGAGCGGGTCAAGGAGGACGACGCCGCCCGCCAGGAGTACTTGGACCTGCTGGAGCTCATGGGCCCGGGCGACCCCCGGGTGGCCAGCTACCGCCGAGCGCTCACCTCTCGGCTGTTCTGACCTCCCCAGGCCCGGCCACCTCGGGCGGGCTGGCCGAGGCCGCAGCCCCGGCTGGCTGCGCCGGGCCGGCCCCCCTTGGGTTAGCCTCGTCACCGCCATGGTGCTGGAGCTGGAGCTCGGGAGCCGCCGCTACGACCTCACCACCCGTGCCCTGGTGATGGGCATCTTGAACCGCACCCCGGACTCGTTCTTCGACCGCGGGGCCACCTGGCAGATGGACGCCTTCTGGCGGAGGGCCGAGCAGGCGGTGGCTGAGGGGGCTGACCTGTTGGACGTGGGCGGGGTCAAAGCGGGGCCGGGGCCGGAGGTGAGCGAAGCCGAAGAGCTCGACCGGGTGGTGCCGGCCATCGAGGGCTTGGTGGCCCGCTTCGACGTGCCTGTCTCGGTGGACACCTGGCGGGCGTCGGTGGCGGCGGAGGCCTTCCGGGCCGGTGCGGTGCTCGGCAACGACATCAGCGGCTTCGCCGACCCGAGGTACCTGGAGGTGGCCGCCACCGCCGGGGCGTCGGTGGTCGCCACCCACATCCGCCTGGCTCCCCGGGTACCCGACCCCGAACCGGTCTACGAGGACCTGGTCGGGGAGGTCAAGGCGTTCTTGCTGGAACGGGCGCGCCGGGCCGTGGCCGCCGGCATCCCGCCCACCCGGGTGGTGCTCGACGCCGGCCTCGACCTGGGCAAGACGGCCGAGCAGTCCCTGTGCCTGCTGAGATCCTCGGGCCAGCTGGCCAGCTTGGGCTACCCGCTCCTGCTGTCCGCGTCCAACAAGACCTTCCTCGGCCGGCTGCTCGGCCTGGAGGTGGACCAGCGCCGGGAGGCCACGGTTGCTGCTCACGCCCTGGGGGTTGCCCTGGGGTGCCGGGCCCTGCGGGCCCACGATGTCCGGGGGGCCTGCCGGGTGAGGGACATGCTGGCGGCGGTGCTGGAGGCCCGGGCCAACGAGCTGGGGCCGGCGGGCGAGCTGGGGGCGGGGGGGCTGGGGCAGCAGCCCCCGGGGAGCGAGGCCGGGCGAAGCCCGCTGCGCCTGCCCGGGGGCACCTGGTGAGCCGCCCCGAGCCTTCAGGGCGCAGCCCTGAGCCCTCGGGGGGCTGGCCCGAGCCCTGCGCCTGGCTGGTCGAGGGCGACGACCCCTCCTTGGTCCGCCAGGCGGTCAGCGAACTGGTGCAGCAGCTCCTGGGTGGCAGCGACCCCGCCCTCGCCCTCGAAGACCTGGCCGACGACGACCTGGACCTGGCCCGGGTGGCCGACAGTTGCCGCACGCCGCCTTTCCTGGCCGACCGGCGGGTGGTGGTGGTGAGGGACATAGGCCGCTTCGGGCTCGAACAGGCCCAGCCCCTGCTCGCTTACCTGGCCGAGCCCCTGCCAACCACCCGCCTCGTGCTGGCCGGGGGCGGTGGCCAGGTCCCGGCCAAGCTGGCCGCCGCCGTCCGGGCGGTGGGGGCGGTCATCAGCACCAACGTGGGCACCCGGCAGGCCCACGAGTGGGTGAGCGAGCGCCTGGGCCGGGCCCCGCTCAAGCTGGCGCCGGCGGCGGTGGCCCTGGTCGAGGCCCACCTGGGCGAGGACCTCGGCCGGCTGAACGGCATCTTGGATGCCCTGGAGGCGGCTTACGGCCCCGGGGCGAGGCTCGGGCCGGAGGACATCGAGCCCTACTTGGGCAGCCCGGGCGCAGTGCCCCCTTGGGAGCTCACCGACGCCATCGACGAGGGCCGGTCCGACACCGCCCTGAAGGCCTTGCACCGCCTGCTCGAAGCGGGTGGCCGCCACCCCTTGGTCGTGCTCGCCATCTTGCAGCGCCACTTCACCGACGCCTTGGCGGTCCAGTCGCCCGAGCCGGTCACCGAGGCCCAGGCCGCCGAGATCTTGGGCCTGGCCAAAGGCCGCAGCACCTTCCCCGCCCGCAAGGCCCTGGACCTGGCCCGAAGGCTGGGCCCGGCAAGGCTGGGGGACGCGGTGGTGGCCCTGGCCGGTGCCGAGCTCGACCTGAAGGGCAAGACTGACTGGCCCCCCGAGCTGGTCCTCGAGGTGCTCGTCGCCCGCCTCTGCCGGCTGGCCCGGGCCTCGGGCCGTCCCCGGCGCCCGCCTGGGCCGGCGAGGCCTTGAGGCACTAGGGCCGGCGGGCAGCCGCCGAACGGGCGGCCGTGCGCATGAGCGCGGACTTGCGGTTGGCGGCCTGGTTGGGGTGGATGATCCCCCGGGCGGCCGCCTTGTCCAGCCTCTTTGCCGCCATGCGCACGTGCTCGGCCGCCTGTTCGTCTCCCTGCTCGGTGGCCTGAAGAGCCGTCTTGATGCGGGTCTTCAGCTCTGACTTGGCTGCCTTGTTGCGTTGGCGCCGCTTCTCGTTGGTCTTGTTCCGCTTGACCTGGCTTTTGACATTTGCCACAGAGCCTTGCAGGCTAGCAGATCCGGGGGCGGCCCGGAGGGCGGGCCGGCATGCGCCAAACTGGTGGCCGGATGAGCGACACCGGGCCCGCGCCTGCGACCGTGGACCAGACCAGGATCCGCAACCTGTCCATCGTGGCCCACATCGACCACGGCAAGTCGACCTTGTCGGACCGGATCTTGGAGCTGACGGGGGCCGTCAGCCCCCGGGAGATGCGGGACCAGTACCTCGACTCGATGGACATCGAGCGCGAACGGGGCATCACCATAAAGGCCCAGAACGTGCGGGTGCGCTGGAAGGGCTACACCGTCCACCTGATCGACACGCCCGGCCACGTGGACTTCAGCTACGAGGTGAGCCGCAGCCTGGCTGCCTGCGAGGGGGTGGTGCTGCTGGTGGACGCCGCCCAGGGCATCGAGGCCCAGACGCTGGCTCACGCCTACCTGGCCCTGGAGCACAACTTGGAAATCCTGGCCGTGCTCAACAAGATCGACCTGCCGGCGGCCGACCCCGAGCGCTGCGCCGCCGAGATCGAGACCGTCCTCGGCATCCCGGCCAGCCAGATCCTGCGCGTCTCGGCCAAGACCGGCGAGGGCGTGGCGGAGCTCCTCGATGCCATCTGCGAACGCATCCCGGCACCGGCGGGCGACCCCTCGGCCCCGCTCCAAGCCCTCATCTTCGACTCCTACTACGACCAGTACCGGGGAGTGGTGAGCGCCGTCCGGGTGGTCAACGGCGTCCTTTGCACCGGCGCCAAGCTGCGCTTCATGCAGACTGGCCGTACCCACGAGGCAGAAGAGCTGGGGGTCCGGCTGCCGGCCCCGACCGAGGTCGGCGCCCTGGGCCCGGGCGAGGTCGGTTACCTCATCGCCGGGATCAAAGACGTGGGCGAAGCCCGCAGTGGCGAGACGGTGACCGAGGCGGCCCGCCCGGCCCAAGAGCCGCTGGCCGGCTACCGGGAGCCCAAGCCCATGGTGTTCTGCGGCCTCTACCCGACCGACGGCGACGACTTCGAAGCCCTACGGGACTCGTTGGAAAAACTGCGCTTGTCCGACTCGTCCATATCGTTCACCCCCGAGACGTCGGCAGCGCTCGGCTTCGGCTTCCGCTGCGGCTTTTTGGGCTTGCTGCACATGGACATCGTCCGGGAGCGCCTGGAGCGGGAGTTCGGCCTGTCGCTCATCGCCACCGCGCCCAGCGTCGAGTACCTGGCCCGGCTGACCGACGGCACGACGGCCCGGTTGCACAGCCCGGCCGAGATGCCGCCCCCTCAAAGGATCGCCCAGGTCGAAGAGCCTTATGTCCAAGCGACCATGCTCCTGCCGGCCGAGAGCACCGGCACGGTGATGGAGCTGTGCCAGGGCCGCCGGGGGGAGATGGTCCGCATGGAGTACCTGTCGCCCGAACGGGTCGAGCTGGTCTACAAGTTGCCCCTTTCGGAAGTGGTGATGGACTTCTTCGACGCCCTGAAGAGCCGCACCCGGGGTTATGCCAGCTTGGACTACGAGCCGGCCGGGTTCGTGCCCGGGGACCTGGTGAAGGTGGACATCTTGTTGAACTCGGTGCCGGTCGACGCCTTCAGCGCCATAGTGCACCGTTCGGACGCGGCCGAGCACGGCCGGCGGATGGCCGAGAAGCTGCGCGAGCTCATACCCCGGCAACTTTTCGACGTGCCCATCCAGGCCGCGGCCGGGGGCCGCATCATCGCCCGGGAGACCGTGAAGGCCAAGCGCAAGGACGTGCTGGCCAAGTGCTACGGCGGGGACATCACCCGCAAGCGCAAGCTGTTGGAGAAGCAAAAGGAGGGCAAGAAGCGCATGAAGAGCATCGGGCGGGTGGAAGTACCCCAGGAGGCCTTCATCCAGGCCCTCAGGCTGGACAGCTAGGCGCCTTGGCTTCGGCCCCGGGCGCCGGGTGCCGGCTAGGGTGCCCCCAGGTAGCCCTCCCGCTGTAAGTACAGCATCACCCGCTGGGCGGCCGCCTCAGCCGTCTCCTGGCTGGTGTCGATGCGCACCTCGGCCTGCTCGGGGGCTTCGTAGGGGTCGGAGATGCCGGTGAACTCCTTCACCAGGCCGGCCCGAGCCTTGGCGTACAGGCCCTTGCGGTCGCGCGCCTCGCACACCTCCAGCGGGGTGGACAGGTGCACCAGGACGAAGCCGCCCACTGCCTCGACCATCTGGCGGACCTCCTGGCGGACCGGCTCGTAGGGGGCGATGGGGGCGCAGATGGCGATGCCGCCGTTCTTGGTGATCTCGGAGGCGACCCAGCCGATGCGGCGGATGTTGATGTCCCGGTGCTCCTTGGAGAAACCGAGCTCGGACGACAGGTGCTTGCGGACGATGTCGCCGTCCAGCAAGGTGACCGGCCGGCCGCCTTCTTCCAGCAGCTTGGTGAGCAGGATGCTGGCGATGGTCGACTTGCCCGAGCCGGAAAGGCCGGTGAAGAACACGGTGAAACCTTGGCGGGAACGGGGAGGGAAGCTCCGGCGCAGCTCGGCCGCCACCTCGGGGAAGGTGAACCACGACGGGATCTCCCGGCCCTGGGCCAGGCGCCGGCGCAGCTCGGTGCCGGAGATGTCGAGGACCCGGGACCCCGGCGGGACCTCGTCGGTGGGCATGTACTCGTCCCGGTCCTCGACGTAGACCATCTGCTGGAACGGGACCATACCGATACCCAGCTCCTCGGAGTGCTCCCCCAGCAGCGCCTGCGCGTCGTAAGGCCCGTAGAAAGGCTTGCCCGTGCTGTCTTTGCCCGGCCCGGCGTGGTCGCGCCCGACTATGAAGTGGCTGGCGCCGTGGTTCTTGCGGATGATGGCGTGCCAGACTGCCTCTCTGGGCCCTCCCATGCGCATGGCCAGGGGCAACAGGGCGAGGGTGGCCGTGGCGTGCGGGTAGCCCTTCATGACCGCCTGGTAGCAGCGGACCCGGGTGTGGTGGTCGACGTCGCCCGGCTTGGTCATGCCCACCGAGGGGTGGATGAGCAAGTTGGCCTCTAGCTGGCGGGCGGCCCGCAGGGTCAGCTCGACGTGGGCCCGGTGCATGGGGTTGCGGGTCTGGAAGGCCACGACCTTTTCCCAGCCCAGCTGCTCGAAGCGGGCCCGCAGCTGGGCGGGTGTCAGCCGCAGCGCCTTGTAGTCGTAGTGGACCGGGAGGCTGATGGCCTCCAGCTGGCCGGCGACGTAGACCGGCCCGGACCGGTCCAGCAGGTAGGCCACTCCCGGGTGGGCCCGGTCGGTGGTGCCGAAGACCAACTTGGCTTCCCGTTCCCGGTCGGGGCGGTACAGCTCGGAGATGTGGAGGGCGGCCAGCATGACCCCTTCGGGGTCCCGGAGAGCCAGGCTCATGCCCGGTGCCAGCTCGGCCGCCTTTTCCTCCGGGAGGTCAAGGGTTATGGGGATGGGCCACAGGTCCCCGTTGGCCAGGCGCATCCGCTGGCAGACCGACTCGTAGTCCTCCTCGCCCAGGAAGCCCCGCAGCGGCGAGAAGCCCCCGTTGGCCAACAGCTCCAGGTCGCACAGCTGGCGGGCGGTCAGGTCCCACGACGGCCAGTGGCGCGACTCGGCCTTCAGCTCCGAGGCCCGCTGGGGGCCGACGACGAGGTCGACAAGGGTGCCACCGTGAGGGGCTACGAGCTGTCCGGGCACTGTTCCTCCCTACTTGCGGGCTCGAGGCCTGCTTGCGAGCTCGAGCCGAAATACGACCAAACCAGTCATAATTTAGTACACGGGACGAGGCGTGGGCACACCCACGGCCCTGGCGCTCGGTAACCTTGAGTGCCAGAGATGATGGACGACCGCAAAGCTGCCATCCTTCGCGCCGTTGTCGAATGCTACATCCGGGAGGCTCAGCCCGTCAGTTCTGCCCATGTCACCGAGCTGGGCAACCTGGGGGTCTCGCCCGCCACCGTCCGCAACGACATGGCCGTGCTGGAGCAGGAGGGCTACCTGCTGCAGCCGCACGCCAGTGCCGGCCGGGTACCGACGGACAAGGGCTACCGGTTCTTCGTGGACTCCCTGGCCGGGCCGGCGCCCCTCGGGCCGGCCCAGGCCGAGCTGGTCCGGATGTTCTTCGCCCGGACCCACGGCGAGCTCGAGCACCTGCTCCACGAGACCAGCGAGCTGCTCTCCAAGCTGACCGACTACGCGGCCGTGGTCGTGGCGCCCAACGCCCCCGAGCCGGGCCGGGTGCGGTCCTTCCAGCTGGTCAAGCTGTCCCGGCGGGTGGTGCTGGCCTTGGCTGTGCTGGGCAACGGGGCGGTGGAAAGGCGGTCCTTGGAGCTGCCCGCTGACATCGAAGAAGCCCAGGTCCAGCAGGCTTCGGCGGCCCTGGCCGCGTCCTTGGTCGGCTCCCACCTGGAACGGGCCGGCTCTATGCCCAGGACGGGGGACGTTGCGGTTGACAACCTCATGTCCATGACGCTGCAGGCCCTGCGCAAGCCCGACCCTGACGCCGCCGAGCACGTCTTTGTCGGCGGGGCGGCCCGCATGGCGGCCGCCTTCGACGCGGTGAGCACCATCCGCCAGGTCCTGGGCATCTTGGAGCAGCAGTTCGTGCTGGTCAGCTTGTTGAAAGACGTCTTGGACCGGGGCTTGTCGGTGGCCATCGGGACCGAGCACGGGCTGGCTCCCCTGGCCGATTGCTCGGTGGTGGTGGCCCCTTACGACGTGGACGGGGAGCGAGCCGGCACGGTGGGCATCCTCGGGCCCACCCGCATGCACTACGACCAGGCCATGACGGCCGTGGCCGTCGTGTCCAAGCAGCTCACCAAGGCCCTGAGCGAAGGCGGCGGCAGCGGCAGGCGCACCAGGCAGAAGGCCACAGCCGAGGCCCCGGTGCCGGCCAGCCCGGGGCCGGCCCCCGCCGGCGCGGGCCGGGGGGCCGCCCGCGGGCCCCGCTTCGAGGGCAACGGCCATGGCTGAGCCGGACTACTACGAGGTCCTGGGGGTAAGCCGCCAGGCGACCGACGACGAGATCAAGCGTGCCTACCGCCGCCTGGCCCGGGAACTGCACCCCGACACCCACACCGGCCCGCCCGACGAGGCCAAGGTCGAGCGGTTCAAGCTGGTCAACCGGGCCTACGAGACCCTGAAGGACCCCGAGCGCCGCCGCCGCTACGACATGTTCGGGCCGGAGGGGGAAAGGGGGGGCGACCCCTTCGCCGGGTTCACCGCCGGCTCGGGGCTGGGGGACATCTTCGACGCCTTCTTCGGGGGCAGCCCCTTTGGCCCCCGGGCCGGGGCCAGGCGTGCCGGCCCGCCCCAGGGAGAGAACGTCGAGGCTGTCTTGGACCTCGACTTCGCCGAGGCGGTCTTGGGCACCGAAAGGGAGGTCACCGTCCGAGCCGGCGTGGTGTGCTCGGCCTGCTCGGGCAGCGGTGCCCGGGCGGGGACCACCCCGGTCACGTGTTCCACCTGCCACGGCACCGGCGAGCTGCGCCGGGTGCGCCAGTCCCTGCTGGGCCAGATGGTCACCTCCAGCCCCTGTCCCCGCTGCGGGGGCACCGGCGAGGAGATCGCGTCGCCTTGCCCGGAGTGCAGGGGCCAGGGCCGGCGGCTGGAGGAACGCACCTACAGCGTCGAGGTGCCGGCCGGGGTCGACGACGGCTCCACTCTGCGGCTGTCGGGCCGGGGGGCAGCGGGCCCCCGGGGTGGGCCGCCAGGAGACCTGTACCTCCACCTGCGGGTCCGGCCCCACCCCACCTTGGTCCGGGACGGCTACGACCTGCGCACCATCGTGGAGGCGACCATGGCCCAGGCCGCCCTGGGTGCCCAGCTCAAGGTCGAGACCATCGAGGGCCCGGAGGAGGTCACGGTGCCGCCCGGGTGCCAGAGCGGCCACGAGGTGCGCCTGCGGGGCCGGGGCGTCCCCCACCTGCAGCGGCGGGGCCGGGGGGACCTGATCGTGACGATCGTGGTGAGGACCCCGACCGACCTCACGCCCGCCCAGGAAGAGCTGCTCCGGCGCTTCGCCGCCGAGCGCCACGAAGAGGTGGCACCGCCCGACGCGAGCGGCTTGGTCGGCCGTATCCGTAGTGCGTTCAAGTAGCGCTAGCAGCACGAGCGAGAGCGCCGACGACCAGGGCAGCGGCGCCAGCGAGGGCGGCGGCCCCGGCGCTGCGCTCGGCCCCGGCCGCCAGACCGGCGGCTCCGGCCTCGTCGGGGGCCTCGACGGGGGTCCTTTTGGGGGCCCTGACGGGGACTTTGACGGGGAAAGGTTGCGCCGGGTGGCCGCTCACGTGTTCGTCGAGGACCTGGCCCGTCCCGAGCTGGGCACCACGGACTTCCATCACCTCGCCCGTGTGCTGCGCCTGCGCCCGGGTGAGGCCGTCTCAGCCGGGGACGGCCGGGGTAGCTGGAGGGCCTGCGAGTGGCAGGGCCTCCCGCAGTTGCGCCCGACCGGCGAGGTCGTCGCCGGGCGGTCACCGCCTACCCCGGCGCTGACGGTAGCCTTCGCCCTCACCAAGGGCGCCAGGCCGGAGTGGACGGTCCAAAAGCTCACTGAGCTCGGGGTTGACCGCATCGTGGTCATGACGTCGGCTCGCAGCGTGGCCCGCTGGGAGGGGGGCCGAGGGGCTCGCCAGCTCGAACGGCTACGGGCCGTGGCCCGCGAGGCAGCCATGCAGAGCCGACGGTTGTGGCTGCCGGAGGTGGAAGGGCCGGTGCCGTTCGCGTCTTTCGTACCCGGCGGCCTCGTACCTAGCGGGCCTAGTCGCTTTGTCGCTGGCGGGCGGGCCGGTCCTGTACCTGGCAAGCCAGTTGGCCCCTGGCCTTACGGGCCGGCTGGTCATGTAGCTAGCGGTCCGGTGGAGCTGGCCGGCTCATATGGGGTGGCTACCCAGGCTGGGGCGACCGGGCCGGTCGGCAGGGCCACGGCTGGTGGGCTGGCGCTTTGCGACCCTTCGGGCACGGCCCTCACCCTGGCCACGCCCACCGTCCTGGTCGGCCCCGAGGGCGGGTGGAGCGACGAAGAGCTCGCGGCTGTGCCAGAGAAGGTGAGCCTGGGGCCGCAGGTGCTCCGGGCGGAGACAGCTGCGGTGGCGGTGGGCGTCATCCTGGCTGCCCTGCGGTCCGGCCTGGTGTGCTCGCCGCCGGCTTGAGGGGGCCTGGCCGCCCGGGTGGCTGACAGTCCGAGTGCGCCCTACGCGGGCTTTCATCGCCCCGCAGTGCGCTTGGCCTGCCCTGTCCTGTGGACGGGCCGTCCCTGCCCTGCGACGCGCCCTACCTACCGGGTGGGTGCTGTCGCGGTGCGCGGCCCCATGCCTGGAAGGTGGCCCCCATGGGCAGTCTTTGCGGTACCGGGCACCGGTTTTGCAGCACCGGGCACCGGGCCAGGGCAAAGGACGCCCGTCAGGCACCATTGAGGTGCCCAGGTCCCGGAGCCGCCCGGGCGGCGCTGGTCGTCTAAACTGCACCAGGCCCGGCCCCATCGTCTAGAGGCCCAGGACACCACCCTCTCAAGGTGGAGACACGGGTTCGAACCCCGTTGGGGCTGCCAGTAAAAGTGCATGTCAGAGGCGGTGCGGCGGAGCCCAGGGTGCCTAACTGCCACCCTTCGTCGGGCTTTTGCCAACATTTCTGCCAACGCGCCGCCCCCAGAGGCACCAGGCCAGAAGGGGCACAGCTCGTCGAGACGTCCTCTGCCGGCGATCGCCTCCGTCGGGCGGAGGAGAGGTGCGGCTCGAAGCCCGCGTCGGCCTTCCCTGGGAGCCAGGGCCTGCGGCGTAGGATCAGAGCGCCGGGGTCCTACGGCCCTGGTGCAGGAGCTGGGCTGTCCCCGAGGAGCGCCATGGCCGAACTCCCAGACCCCTCGTCGTCGGCACCGAGCCGCTGTGCCGCCTGCGGTACCGACTTCCCGTCCAACACCGGGCTGGTCTGCTCCGAGCCGTTCGAGCGCACGTGGTCCAGAGGAAGCAAGGAGGTCCTGGAGTACCGCTTCTGTTGGGGGTGCGTGCAAGGAGACGAGGCCCTGCGTCCCCTGGCCAAGAGGGCGTCCCGTGACGAGGACTGCCCCCACGTCGTCGAGGACGGCGACGAGGCCGAGCGCTACTGGTTCTTGGTGACAAACCGGGGCGGGGCCGAGCATGTTAGCTGGGTGTGCGAGGAGTGCCTCGCTGGCACGGGTTTCAGCGAAAGGTGGGCGTCCGACCCCTCGACCGGGCCGGCCCGGGCAGAAGCGCCTACAAGGGCCGAGATCCTCGCCTTCGCTCTCACCTTGCCCCCTGACGAGGCCTCCAAGCTCCTGAGCAGCCTCAGACCGCGGGGACGCCCCAAGGACACACCGAGCCTGGGGCCGGCGCCCCCACCCGTGTACCGGTCCTGGGAGGACTACCTGTCCAAGACCACGCCGGCCGAGCGCCAGGCGTGGTGCGCTGCCAAGGCCGCCAAGGCGAACCGCAAGCGGTTGATGTCGCCGGCGCCCACCAAGCGGGTGACGGCGGCCATGGTCCTCGGTGTGCTCGAAGCGGCCCGTGGGCACTGCTGCTACTGCGGTTCACTGGCCGTGGAGAACCGCCCTTCTGGGCCCAACGGGGCACCCCTGCAGTGGGCCCACGTGGGCCGCCGGGTCGGCAGCCTCGGCCACAAGCTGGCCCGCTTCCACGGGGGCGACAACGACGTCGAGAACCTGTCCTGGACCTGCCTGTGGTGCAACACCTGGCCCGAGGAGCGCCGCCCGGGGGCGACCGACCACGGTGCAGTCCAAGACGTACACAGCCCACTCGGGTGAACTGTTCATCACCGACTACGGCGCCGACGACGTCGAGGAGATCACCCAGGTCGGGCGCCCCTCGGTCGTGGCTGGGCGGTCGTCAACGAAAGGTGGGTGCCCTACTCCTGGCCTGGTCGCCAGGTCGCAGAGGCAGGCTAGTGTAGTGTCCGAATGATGAGCGCGCGGTTGTGATAGCCTTTGGCAATGGCTCATGGACCTGCCCCTGCTCTCCAGTTGACACCGGAGGACAGGGAAGCACTTCAAAAGATCGCCGCTTCTCCT
>Ga0209061_1001691_pt1 | contig 34028 bp, 33 predicted proteins | sample Coa_R1_10_FD_187157 | JGI IMG/M metagenome (GOLD analysis project Ga0209061, IMG submission 187157) | Surface soil microbial communities from Centralia Pennsylvania, which are recovering from an underground coalmine fire - Coalmine... | ecosystem: Environmental > Terrestrial > Soil >... | reverse complement strand
TCCCAAATGAGGCGGCTTTGCTGCGCCTGGTGAGCGCCGTCCTCATGGAAATTAGCGAAGAATGGGAGACCGAAAAGATCTACTTACGGATGGAAAACAGTGGCTCGATTACGCGGGAAGAATGAAATTACAGAAAGAGCTTGACTTTATCCAACGAATTTCTGACTCAGGACACTAGAAGATTATTCGGTAACCACCATCGACTATTTCACAGCCCTCTACTACGGCCCCGTGGCCGAGTGTTGGCTCTACAAGAACGGCCAGCTGTTCGATCCTTATGAACATGGCTATGATGATGAATCACTCACGGGTAATGTGACGGCAAACGCAGGCAGCCGGGACACGAACAACAATCCGCTTCTGATCGATGTCGATGCCGACGGCGCCGAGTACGAGATGGATTCCGAGCACTACTTGGAAATCTGGAGTCCTCAGGGGGTCGTGTACGACGCGTACGGCGATTCCATTGCGGAGGACTACTTCGGCTACAGCGTCCTTCCAGGGGAAGACGACCCCTCAGAGACGCCTCCCGACGTCTGGATCGTTCCGCCATTTATCGGAGTTTTCTGGGTTTCGCAGCTCGTCGATATCGGCTCCACAGCCACCTACACCGAAACTTCGGACTGCACTCCCTACATTAGCTCGATTTCGCCGAACTCCGGTACCCCAAGCCCTACCGACCCGACGCAGGTGTACGTGACCATCTCCGGCTCCTGCTTCGGCACGTACGGGCCCGCTGCTCGCATCCTCCAACTGCCCCGGGACCGTCGTGTGGACGCTCAAATTTTGCTACCAGAGCAGCGGACGAAGAGGCGCCATTACAATAACGCAACCCCCGACCGAGTCAGTAAGCCTCGGAACGACCTTGCGAGCCGGAGCTTGTTCACACCACCAGCGCAAGGAATGTGGCCGAACGAGAGCTGCGATGGCGGGTCCCACATCGGCCTGATGATGGTCCCGACGACAATGGCCGATGCGTTCAATTGGCAACAGAATGCAACGGACGGTGTGCACCTCTTTGCCAACGACAAACTACGGCGGGCCGGCAAGTACGAGGATTATTGCATGTCAGTGTACCCGAAACTCCGGGCCTTAACCCTGCAAGAGAGCGAACTTGACGGGCTCGTGTTCTACGGCCCCGGTGCAACGTTGTTCAATGCTGGGTATGGGGCGTACTGGATCCCGAACGCCGCAGGAACTGATTGGGAAGTGAATAACGGACCAAATGGGAACCCGGTCGGTGTCGACTATGTAACTGTTTGCAAATGGTATCGTTCCCGTCTATAAGATCGACGAGTTCCGTTTCGCCCCGTTGCAGAAGGGAAAAATTGACCTGGTCGTCCTCGGGGACGCCACAGGCCGCAATTTCTTCAACGAGATTTACGCCGTCTATTGCGCGGGCACGACATGTACTTGCGACATTACCGAATCCGACTGGCCCAATGACCTTGTCGAGCAACTGATTGACCCACAGGGCGAGGGCGTCTATAAGGTAGTCACCAAACACTGGGTGCTGGGCTACGAAGGTTTCAGGACTAAGCCTATCTTCACCTATTCCATCCAGCGCATAAAGGGCGGGGCTAAGTACTCGCCCGTAACTAGAAATTTGGTCGTCGGTCCCGATTTCTTCGACGTAACCACCGAGTACGCAGACTACTACACCGCTGAGCTGCTGCCAAAGGTAGAAGACGCCAAAAAAGCGGTTGAAGGACAGTACAAGTCGAATGAGGATCAGGCCGAAGCCGAAGCCGCCGTCCAGTTCGCTTACGACGACTACCGCCGCAGGATTTTGCATGACACCAAGGCTGGCTTCGATAATGCCTTGAAATGGATTGGCTCGCCGTATCGCGGGGTCCAGAGTTTAGCGATTCGCACGATGGAAGAAATTGATGACAATGCGGCCGCAGCCAAGCTTAAAGAATGGTCCCAATCTAAAGATAAGGGAATAGCCGATCAGGCAGCGCCGGCCCTTAGCAGGTGGGTGGAGCGAAAGGCCGAACGGGGCCGGTGAGGTTATTCTTCATGAATCGTATTCCGCTCATTATCGCCCTCGGCGTCGCCTGTTCCGCCACCTTCGACAGCGCCCGCGCCCAATCGGCCCAGCCCACCACGCCCGCGGCCAGCGGCCGCGCTTCCGCTCCCGATTGCTTGCTCTATTCTTCCTCTTCGATCACATTAGCCACCAGGATTCCCTGGGCGCCCAGCAGACGGCCGCGGGAAAAAACGGCAACGCGATCCAAAACTATTACGTATCAATCCCTGGCCAGTCACGTCCAGGTCAAGCGCCCGAGCGCTCTTGTACGCAAGCGCCCGCAGGTAGGCGGCGATTCACGCGCCGGTTCTTCGGTACAAGCCCCTCCAAATTAGCACCGTAATCTCTATTGCCGCGAGCCCGCCAGTGGTTTATCGGAAACTTCGGCCTCATCGTCGCGCAGCGCGCCGCGGCCGTTCCAGGTGGCGCGAAGGAAGTCGCCGTTCATGCGGGCGATGACTTCGAGCTTGATGTCTTTGGGGCAGACGGCTTCGCACTCACCGATGCTGGTGCAGTGGCCGAAGCCCTCGGCTACGGATTGGGCGACCATCGACCGGACGCGACCGAGACGCTCGGTCTGGCCTTGGGGGAGCAGACCGAGATGGGTGATTTTGGCGCCCATGAACAGCGAAGCGGAGGCGTTGGGGCACATGGCGACGCAGGCGCCGCAGCCGATGCAGGCGGCGGCATCCATCGCGCGGTCGGCGTTCTCTTTGGGGACCAGGATGGCGTTCCCATCGGGTGCGCTGCCGGTGGAGACCGAGATGTAGCCGCCGGCTGCGATCAACCGGTCGAAGGCGCCGCGGTCCACCGCGAGGTCCTTGATGATCGGAAAGGCTCGCGCGCGCCACGGCTCCAGGTACAGTTCTTCGCCGTCGCGGAAATGGCGCATGTGCAACTGGCAGACGGTGGTGCCGCGCAGGGGGCCGTGGGCCACCCCGTTGATCATGAAGCCGCACATGCCGCAGATGCCTTCGCGGCAATCGTGATCAAAGGCCACCGGATCTTCGCCGCGGGCGATGAGATCTTCGTTGAGCACGTCGAGCATCTCCAGGAACGACATATCCTGGTTGACGTTGGGAACTTCGTAGCGGACCATGCGGCCCTTTTCGGAGCGATTGCGCTGGCGCCAGATGTGGAGGATCAGTCTCACTTGTAGCTCCGTTGGGTGGGATGGACGTACTCGAAGGTAAGCGGCTCGCGGTGCAGTTCGGGTGCGTTGCCCACGCCGTGAAATTCCCAGGCGGCCACGTACGCATAGTGCTCGTCATCCCGGGCGGCCTCGCCATCCGGGGTCTGGTATTCCTCGCGGAAGTGGCCGCCGCAGGATTCATTGCGGTGGAGGGCATCGATGCACATCAACTCGGCCAGTTCGAAGAAATCGGCCACGCGGCCGGCTTTTTCGAGGGACTGATTGAGCTCCTCGCCCGTGCCCAGCACCCGCACCTCGCGCCAGAACTGCTCGCGCATTTCGGGAATACGGGAAAGAGCGTGCTGTAAACCTTCCGCGTTGCGCGACATGCCGCAGTAATCCCATACCAGTTTGCCCAGCGCGCGGTGGAAGGAATCGACCGAGCGGGTGCCTTTCGTTTCCAGCAGCCGGCGGGTGATGCAGGTCACCTGGTTTTCCGCGTCTTTTATTGCGGGATGATCGGCCGCTATGGCTTCGAACTTATTCGACGCAAGGTAATCGCCGATGGTGGCGGGCAGCACGAAATAGCCATCGGCCAGGCCCTGCATCAGGGCGCTGGCGCCCAGCCGGTTGGCGCCGTGATCGGAAAAATTGGCCTCGCCGATGACGTAGAGGCCCGGAATGGTGGACATGAGGTTGTAGTCCACCCACAGGCCGCCCATGGTGTAGTGGATCGCCGGGTAGATGCGCATCGGCGTTTCATACGGGTTTTCGCCGGTGATCCGCTGGTACATGTCGAAGAGGTTGCCGTAGCGCTCGCGGATCACGTGGCGGCCCAGGCGCTGGATGGCATCGCGGAAATCCAGGTAGACTGCCAGACCGGACTCGCCCACGCCGCGGCCCTCGTCGCAAACGGCTTTGGCGTTGCGGGAAGCAACGTCGCGCGGGACCAGGTTGCCGAAGCTCGGGTATTTGCGCTCGAGATAGTAATCGCGCTCGGCTTCCGGGATTTTGGCCGGGGGGCGGACATCGCGGCGCACCAGCGGCACCCACACCCGCCCATCGTTGCGCAGGGACTCGCTCATCAAGGTGAGTTTCGATTGATACTCGCCCGAAACCGGAATACAAGTGGGGTGGATCTGCGTGTAGCAGGGATTAGCGAACAGCGCGCCGCGCTTGTGAGCGCGCCAGATGGCGGTGGCGTTGGAGCCTTTGGCGTTCGTCGAAAGGTAATAAACGTTGCCGTAGCCGCCGGTGCCGAGCACGACCGCGTCGGCGATATGGGTCTGGATGGCGCCGGTGATCAGGTTGCGGGTGACAATGCCGCGGGCGCGCCCATCCACCACAATCAGATCCAGCATTTCGGTGCGCGGGAACATCTGTACGTTGCCCTGGCCGATCTGGCGTTCCAGAGCTTGGTAAGCGCCCAGCAGCAGTTGCTGGCCGGTCTGCCCGCGGGCGTAGAAGGTGCGGGAAACCTGGGCGCCGCCGAACGAGCGATTATCCAGGTAGCCCGAGTATTCGCGCGCGAAGGGCACACCCTGTGCCACGCATTGATCGATGATGCGAACGCTAATTTCAGCCAGGCGGTACACGTTGGACTCGCGGGAGCGGAAATCGCCGCCTTTGACGGTGTCGTAGAACAACCGGTAAACGCTGTCGCCATCGTTGTGATAATTTTTGGCCGCGTTGATACCGCCCTGCGCCGCTATGCTGTGAGCGCGGCGGGGGGAATCCTGAAAACAGAAGCAGGAAATTTTGTAGCCGAGTTCCGCCAGGCTGGCGGCGGCCGATGCTCCAGCCAAACCGGAGCCCACAACGATGAGCCGGTGTTTGCGCTTGTTGGCCGGATTTACCAGTTTGAGATTGAAGCGATGTCTGTCCCAGCGGGTTTCGATGGGACCCCCGGGAGTCTTCGAATCGAGTGTCATGCGCTTTTTAAGTTATGAACCCCGCAAGCACGCCTAGTGGAATGGAGATATACCCGGCCGCGATCAGAATGGCCACCCAGGCCGCCAGCCGTTTGATCACTGGCGTGTAGCGGGGATGGCTGTAGCCGAGCGATTGAAACATGCTCCACAAGCCGTGGTAGAGGTGCATGGAAAGCAGCACCATGGCAAAAATATAAAAGCCCGCCACCGCGGGATGGGAGAAACCGTTCACTACGTTGGCGCGCACATTCGGCTGGTAGGGGCCGAGTTCCTGAAGCGGCAGCACCGCGCCCACCGTGAGGTGCAGCACGTGGAAAATAATGAATGCCAGGATAATGGGGCCGCTCCAAACCATAGTGCGGGCGGCGTAGGCTGTAGGAACGTCGTCCTTTTTGAAGTAGCCTACCGGGCGCGCCCGCTGCTTCTGCAGCCAGAGTTGCACGGCTGCCACGATGTGCCACACCACCGCTACCAGCAGGATCGCGCGCACCGTCCATAGCAGGGCCGCATAATTAGGATTGTGCAGAAACGCGGCATAGCCGTTGATCTGGTCCGCGTGCGGCGAATAGATCTGTAAATTGCCTATCAAATGGCCGAGCACATACAAAAACAGCACAATACCCGTAACGGCCATGACGGCTTTTTTGCCGATGGGGGCCTGATAGAACCGCACAACCCGCTGGATGGAAGGCGCGGCCGCCGGACTCACAACCAGCCCCCTGGCAGGCGTGAACGACCCGGATGTTTGGATGTCAAACTCTATTGTATAAAAGTTCAGGCTGCGTTCGCAGGAAAGTAGCGCCTCGGAGTTTCATGGAAGCGGTAATCCTGATAGGAATTCAAGGCGCGGGTAAAAGCACCTTTTACCGCGAGCGGTTCTTCGATACACATGTGCGGATCAATCTGGATATGTTGCGGACGCGAGCGCGCGAGCGGGCCTTCGTGGAAACGTGTCTCCGCACGCGCCAGCGGTTCGTCGTGGATAACACCAATGCGCGGGTGGCGGAGCGGGCCGTGTATCTGGAGGGGGCGAAGCGCGCCGCGTTCCGCACGCTCGGATACTTTTTGGAAACGACTCTGGCTGACGCGCCGCGGCGAAATGCGCGGCGGGCCGGGCGAGCCAGAATTCCGGCGGCCGGAGTGGGCGCGGCGTTGAAGCGGCTCGAGCGGCCCAAGCGGGAAGAGGGATTCGACGAATTGTACCTGGTGACGCAGAATGAGGCGGGGGCCTTTGTCGTACGCGACTGGGCTTAGAATTGAAACGAGGGGCCGGCACAATGATTTCCAGGATTTTCGAATGGAGTCCGAAAGCGGCCCTGGCGTATGCGGCGGTTTTGATTGGCTTCATTGCCTGGTGCGATTGGCGGATGGAGATCAACGCCACGCTCGGGTTCCTCTACATTTTCCCCATGGTGCTGCTGGGGCTGGTGCTGCGCTGGTGGCAACTGGTCGTGGCCGCGCTGTTCTGCACCTTTCTTTCCGACCGCCTCGATCCGTTTCCCATGGAAATGGAATCGGCGCGGGACGTGCTCGTCTTCCTCACACTAACCGTGACCGGCTTGCTCTCCTGGAGCCTCGCCCGCAGCTACCGGCGCGAAAAGGAGCGGTTGGCGGCACAGCTCGCCGCCGAAGAGCAACTGCAGTTTTTGATCGAAAGCAGCCCGGCGGCGATTGTCACCATGACCGCCGCAGGCGAAATCCTGCTGGGCAATCCGGCCGCGCACCGTTTGCTGGGCGTCCCGGAAGGCGCGCTGCCCGGGCGGCAGATTAAGCGCTACGTACCGGCGCTCGGCTCCATCCCTTCCGCCGCCGAAACCGACAAGATTTTCCGCACGGAAATGCAGACCCGCGGGCGGAAGGAGAATGGGGAATTTTTCCTGGCGGACGTGTTCTTCTCGACCTACAGCACGCCGGCGGGCGCGCGCCTGGCGGCGCTGCTGGTGGACACTTCCGAGCAGCTTCGCGAGCGCGAGGAGGCGAATCTGCAGCAGTTGCTGGCAGGCTCGCGCATCCTGGTGGCGGCGGTCTCCCACGAGGTGCGGAACGTGTGCGGGGCCATCGGCATGATGCACGAAAATCTAATGCGCAAAGGTCTGCTCAAGGGCGACCAGGACTTCGAAGCGCTTGGCTCGCTGGTGGACGCGCTCAGCAAAATCGCTTCTCTCGAATTGAAGCAGAGCGTGGGGGCGTTTGAGCCGGAAGCCATCGATCCGAACGAAGTGCTCACGGATTTGCGCATCGTGCTCGAGCCGATTTGCGAGGAGTCGGAGATCGAGCTCGATTGGAATGTGCCGCCGAACCTGCCGCCGGTTTATGGCGACCGCCCGCGCCTGATGCAGGTGCTGCTGAACCTCGCCAAGAACAGCCAGCGCGCGCTCGAACCAGTTGCGCGAAAGAAGATCGAAGTGACCGCCGCCGCGCGCCCGGATGGAGTTTCGATCCGGTTTTCCGATACTGGCCCGGGCATCCCGCCAGGACGCAAGATCTTTCAGCCGCTGCAAAAAGGGGCCGAAGCCACAGGGCTGGGCCTGTATCTTTCGCGCGCATTTATGCGCTCGTTCCGCGGCGAACTGCGCCACGACCCACAGCACCCCGGCTGTTCGTTTATTTTAGAATTGGCGGCGGTAACGGAAACGCCGGTGGCCGGCGCCATGGCTATAGAAAATGCGGCGCCTACAACTGCTTCTGGTAGATGACCACATCCTGTTTCGCGAGGGCTTGCGCCGCCTGCTGGTTTCCGAGCCGGATTTCGAAACCGTGGAGGAGTGCAGCACCGCGGCCGAGGCTCTGGAGGCAATAGGCCGCTCGGCAGTGGACGTCGTACTGCTCGACTTCGACTTGGAAGACGATACCGGCACGCGTTTTATCGCGGCTGCGGCGGCCGCGGGCTATAAGGGGAAGATTCTGATGGTGACGGCGGGGATGAGCCCACAGGATGTGACGGCGGCGCGGAAGCTGGGAATTGCCGGCATTTTTTTGAAGCACAACCCGCCAAACTCGTTGCTCGAAGCCATTCGCATTGTCGCGGCCGGCGGCTCCTGGATCGACCCGAAAATCGCCGCGCACGCCGGCAATAGCGCGGCGCGGCCGGGAGCGCCCGCCGATCACCTCACGCCCCGCGAGCGGAATGTCCTCCGCGCCGTTTTCGAGGGGCTTACGAACAAGGAGATCGCCTACCGCCTGGGTGTATCGCAAAGTTCTGTGAAGATGACACTCCAGCACTTGTTCGACAAAATGGGCGTGCGCACGCGGGGGCAACTGGTCCGGATTGCGATTGAGCGGTCGATTGAGGATGCGCGGGGGCAGTAGCTAAGGGCGCGATACCTCCCTGTCGATTGTTCGCGATCTCTGAAGTGATCCGTTAGAGTGTTTTGTGCACCAGGAGATTCTTGTAGATCTTGCCATCCTTCATGATCACGACAAAGTTCTTGGCTGGATGATCACGACAAAGTTCTTGGCTGGGTCCTCAATGAGCTTGATGTTTTCCAGCGGGTTGCCATCTACTAGCAGAAGATCGGCAAGGGCTCCCGGTTCGATTACGCCCAACCTTCCGGGATAGGGATTGATATACCCGGAGAGGGACAGCAACTCGCCGTTGTCCCCGGTTGCCATCTTGAGCGCTTCGGCGGGCGTGTACCACCGCGTCAGCTTCGCGAGTTGGGCTCCTTGCCGATTGGTAAGCTGGGCGTCAAACAGTATGTCTGTGCCAAACGCGGTCTTGATATTAAACTTCCTTGCCAGCTTGTACGCGTTGTCTGTTCCGGCGAAGACTTGGAGCAGTTTCTTCTGGGACACGGGATTGACCAACCGAGGCGCGTCCTGATCATTGAGAAAGGGTTGCAAACTCCACCAGATGCCTTTATCGGCGAGCAGCCTGGCGGTGAGTTCGTCGATCAGGTGACCGTGCTCTATGCATTTGACGCCGGCGGCTACGGCTTGCTGGATGGCACGGGGGACATAGGCATGGACACTCACATAGGTGCCCCAGTTCTCAGCCGCCTCGACCGCGGCGCGGATTTCGGGTTCGGTGAACTGTGTGGATTCGATCGGATTGTAAGGAGAGGCGACGCCTCCGCCAGCCACCAGCTTGATCTGGCTGGCGCCATGCCGCAACTGCTCCCTGGCTCGCAGGCGCACTTCATCGGGACTGTCGGCGATGGCTGCCACACCTATGACTTCGGAGTGGCTAAGCGGACCGCCCAATGTGCGCGGGACTTCGAAGGAGAACCGGAAATCTCCATGTCCCGAGGTTTGCGAGATGAAAGCACCCGAGGGATAGATGCGAGGGCCCACTATGACGCCTTCGTCGATGGCGCGCTTTAGGCCGAACACCGGGCCACCCATATCGCGTACAGTAGTGAACCCTCGCATAAGCGTTGCTTCCGCCTCCCGGGCCGCCAGCAGTTGCAGGTAGGAGGAATCGGCGGTCATGAGGACCTGCTGGGGTATCGCCGCCATGAATGCGTGCCAATGCGCGTCGATGAGGCCGGGCATCAGCACTCGGCCTTGACCGTTAATCACCGTGACCTTTTCGAGAGCGCTGGCATCAATGGGGGATGGTTGAACCTGCTCGATGGTGTTCCCTCTAACCAACACGCTAGAAGGAGGGGAGAGCATCGCGCTCTTGCCATCGAAAACGCGGACATTCAGAAACAGCGTTGCGTTCGCCGGCGCGGGCGCTTGTTCCGAGCCACCTCCGGGCGGCTGAATGCCCTCATCGCCAATTTGCGCTTGCATAGCTACACAAGCTCCCAGGGCGATAACCACGCACGCGGCGAATCTCATCTGCTTCATGACCTCACTTTACGCTCTCAAAAGAAACCCGGCTCATCGCCTTGGTAAACCTGGAGACCGACCCGTGTTGACCCGCCGCGCTCGTGTTCTTATTTGCGCAAGATGGATATTACGGCCACGGGGAGTGGCAGCCCGTTTTCGAAGATGGGCGTTGTTTCACCTTCGCGGCACATTGTACGCGAAGTTGAATTGGAGCACGATGCGATCGCCTTTGTATTCCGTGGGCAGCGGCGGGAAAGGATTAGAGGCGCTGATGCCGGCCACGGCGGCGCGGTCGAGCGATTCGGTCCCAGAAGGGCTGACAATCACCAGCTTGGGAACCGCGCCGGCCCGGCTGATGGAGAACTGGATTCCCACTCTACCGCGGCGGCCCAGGCGCGCGCTTTCCGGGTAGACGGCCATCCAGTTGCGCCGCACTGCCGCGAGGATCTGCATGAGGTAGGGGCGGAAATCCACGCCCTTCGGATCGCTGAGCAGTTCCAGGTTGCTGGTCGGGGCGCCCGGGGCAGGCGGGAGGTTGATGCCGGGGCCGGCGCCGCCGGGACCTTCTAAATCCAGATCGCCCACGGTCATGCCGCCGGAGGCCGTGCTTTTGATGGCCTCGCGAATGGCGTTATCCACCGAGGCGTTGGGAATGGCGATCTTGCTCTGCCCTGGCGCGATGGGAGGCGGCGGCCCGCCCACGTTTTCCAGGGTGATCTTAGGCTTCTCGACAGGCTGGATTTGGGGCGGCGCTTCCGCGATTTGGGGTACATCGATGCGGGGCGTGGGCGTATCCACTTTGGGGGCTTCCGGCAAGGGCGCGGTAGCATTCTGCGGCGGAGGCTGCGGCACGTCTAGCGGACGGAAGGCCCGCGGCCGCGTAGTGGAAGGGGCGCCCTGCGGGATCTGCACGCGTGGCCGTTCCAGTTCGGCCACCGAATCGAATTCTTTGCTGATAGGCTTCTTGTTAGGCGCTTTCTGCGTCAGTTCGGTGGGTGGCTCGACAAGCGGCGTGACAATTGTATGGTGTTCCGGCTCCGGCCGGGGCGGTTCCGTGGTTTCGGGAAGCGCGAGCAGGATGCCGCAAATGACTACATGCGCCAGAACAGACACAAACGCGGCTTTTCGCCGGCGTTGGCGGTCACCGGGCTGGCCCCATTGGGTTAGAAGCTGAAGATCGGTATCGGCGCCGGCCGGAGGTGAAACTACGGTTTCCATCCCGCGAGTGTCTGCGCGACAACCTCTGTGTGCTCTTTAATTTTATCAAGAATCGCCAGCGCAACCCCTAAGCTTTGCCGCGCCGCCACTCCAGAACATTTGGCGGGCCGGCGGGTTTCCACACTGTCTACAAAAGCTTCCCACTGCAGCTTCAAAGGTTCCATTTTTTCAATGGACGCCTGCTCGAATCCGATCTGATTGCCGCCGCTGTCTCCATTAACCGAAAACACCGCCAGCGCCTGCCGGTCGTAGTCGAGTGACAGGTACTGGTGCGGCTGAAAGAGGCGCAGTTTGCGGATGCGGCCGGTGGAAATGCGGCTGGCCGTGAGATTGGCCACGCATCCATTCGGAAACAGTAATCGCACATTGGCGATATCCACTTTGCTGGAAAGAATCGAAACTCCGGCGGCGCGAATTTCGAGCGGTTCGGCGCCGGCCAGCGAGAGCACAAGGTCCACGTCGTGGATCATCAGATCCAGAACCACATCCACATCCAGGCTGCGCGGGCTGAACATGTTCATGCGGTGAACTTCGAAAAACAGCGGCAGGGTCGCTCGTTTTTCCAGTTCGAGCACGGCGGGGTTAAACCGCTCGAGGTGCCCGGTTTGCAGAATGCGGCCGTACCGCGCCGCGCTTTCGACCAGACAGGTTGCCGAAACAAGATCGGCCGCGATGGGTTTTTCGACCAGCACATCAATCCCCCGCTCCAGCAAATAGCAACCGATCTCGGAATGCGTGGAAGTAGGGGTCGCGACCACGGCTGCATCCACGCGCCCCGGCAGTTGGCGGTAATCGGTGAGCGGCGGGGCGCCGAAGGCTTCGGCCGCGCCGGCCGCGCGCGCGGGGTCGCAATCGCACACCGCAACCAGTTCGGCCCGCTCGGATTCGCGCACCACGCGGCAGTGATTTTTTCCGAACTGCCCGGCGCCCACTACGCCTACACGAATCCCAGGCATATGCTACTGTTCGAACCCCACTATGGTGAGGCGCTTCTCATCGGCGGCTTTGATCATCTCGTCCTTATCCAGCATCAGTGTGCGGCCCGCCTCGATGGCCAGTGCGGTGGTTCCGGTCTCGCACATTACCGGCACGGTGTCGAGGCCCACTACCGGAACATCGAAGAGCAGATGCTCCCGGCGGCGGGCGGTCTTCACTAGCGTGAGCTTGCGGCCGTTCACCAGGGAGGCGGCGCGGCGCAGCATAGCGTCGGTGCCTTCCATGGCTTCGAGCGCCACGCAACTCCGCTCGCAAATCGCCGCGCTTTGGCCCACATCGAAGCCCGCCAGCGCGTCCACCACTCTGCGGCCGTACTGGATGTTACCCTCTTCTTCGTTGTCCGGTTTGCGCCGCGTCATCACGCCCGCGCCCGCCAGCATCGGCTCGAGCAAAGCAGTGGAATCCCGCAGCCGGATGCCTTCCTCCTCCAGAATGCGGACCACGCCGCCAATCAGGCCATCGGTATTTTTGGAAGGCAACGACGCCAGCAGCTTCACCAGCCGCCAGTCCGGGCGGATCGAGGAGAAGATTTTGGCGTGCTTCACCTGCCCCGCCATTATTACTTCCGAAATGCCTTCCGACTTCAGGATTTCGATCAGGCGGCTGAGCTGGCCGAGCGAAATCCAGTGGCAACCGGGCGCCACAGCTTGAATCTTTTCGGAGGCTTCTTCCTTTATGGCCACAACCGTCACTTCGTGCCCCAGCCGCCGGGCGCTTTCGAGCGCCAGCAGCGGGAACCGCCCGTTGCCGGCAATCAGGCCGTACCGCATTACTTGATGAATCCCCGTTCCGAGGAGCCGATGAAGTCGATCAATTCGGCCAGCGGTTCCGAAGGCGGCACCTCGGCGCGAATGCGCTCCAGCGCTTGCGAAGTATTCAATTGCGAGCGCGTCAGCAGCCGGAAGGCCGTCTGCAGCCCTTCGATATCGCGTGTATCGAAGCCGCGCCTCTCAAGACCGATAACGTTTGCGCCGAACACCGCCGCGTCCGGTTTATGGCTGGTGAGCGAATACGGCAGCACGTCCTGCTTCACCACGGTGTACGGTCCCACGAAGGCGTGTTTGCCGATGCGGCAGAATTGATGCACGCCGCTGAAGGGACTGATATCGGCCCAATCCTCCACGATCACGTGCCCGGCCAGTCCCACGCTATTGCCCAGAATCACGTGATTGCCGATGCGCACATCGTGCGCCACGTGCGTGTAAGTCATCAACAGGTTGTCATCGCCAATGGAAGTAAGCAACCCGCCGCCCTGGGTGCCGCGGTGAATCGTCACAAATTCGCGAATGCGGTTGCGGTCGCCGATGCGGGTTTCGGCCCGCTCGCCCCGGTACTTCTTATCCTGCGGCGCTACCCCGACGGTGCTGTACGGGAAAAAAACATTATCGGCCCCTATGTGCGTGGGGCCTTCCAGGTAGACATGAGCCATCAGGCGCGTACCGGGCCCGATTTCCACCTCCGCGCCCACCACGCAGTAAGGACCGATTTCGGCATCTTCCGCAATCCGGGCGCAGGGATCGATCAGAGCCGTGGGATGGATTGCCATGGGTCGGATGACACATGCTGCCCGGTGGGAGCCGTGTCCGCGTCTTCTTCCTTATCGGCCAGCTTGCACAGCACTTCCGCCTCGGCCACAAGCTGGCCATCCACCGTCGCCTTCCCGGCCATCTTGGCCACGGTCGCCTTCCGCCTGATTAGCGTCATTTCCAGGCGCAGCGTGTCGCCGGGCACTACCGGTTTGCGGAAACGCGCATACTCAATCGCCGCCAGCAGCACCAGTTTCTTATTCCGGTCGGGAATTGTTTTGAGCACCAGCACGCCCGCCACTTGCGCCATGGCTTCCACAATCAGAACGCCCGGCATCACGGGAAAATCCGGGAAGTGGCCAATGAAAAACGGCTCGTTCAGAGTGACATTTTTGATGCCGACAATGCGTTCGGCATCCAGCTCCACAATGCGATCGACCAGCAGGAACGGGTAGCGGTGAGGCAGAATCGTCCGTATCTCATTGATATCCAGCAGGGACATGTTTGTTCAATCCACGCCGCCGCCGCGGGCAGCGAAAGCGCGAAGAAGCCGATGCGGCTAAAATAAGCCGTTATTATAGCAGCCGTGGATCCGATTCTTTCCTGTACTCGGGCATTCGAGTCCGAAATTATCAAACTCACGCGGGAATTTGTGGAATGCGAATCGCCTAGCGGCGAGCGCGCGGCCGTGGATTGTTTTGTGGACCTGGTCGCCGATACGCTGGCGCCTTTCGGCGCGGTCGCCAAGTGTGATGGCGGCGAGTACGGCAGTCACCTGATTTTCGACGCCCGGCTTCGCCGGAAGCAGACCAGGCCCGGTTTCCTTCTGGTCCTCGGCCACTCCGATACGGTCTGGCCGCTGGGCACGCTCGAGATCATGCCGTTTCGCGTGGAAGAGGGCCGCCTGTGGGGCCCCGGTGTGTTCGATATGAAAGCGGGCGTCGTGCTGTTCGCGTTCGCCTTGCGCGCGCTCGTCGAAACCGCCACGCCCGTAAGTTCCCACATCCGCCTGCAACTGAATGCCGACGAGGAGATCGGCAGCCCTTCCTCGCGCCCGCTCACCGAGAAGAACGCCGCGTCGAGTCACGCCGTCCTGGTGCTCGAACCGGCCACCGGCCTTTCGGGCAAACTCAAGACCGCCCGCAAAGGCGTGGGCCAATTCCGCCTCACCGTCCGCGGCAAGGCAGCGCACGCCGGCCTCGATTTCGGCGCTGGCGCCAGCGCTACACTCGAACTCGCCCGGCAACTCGAGCGCATCGCCGCCTTTACCGATAGCGAACGGGGCATCACCGTGAACCCCGGCGTGATTGCCGGCGGCACCCGTCCCAACGTTGTGGCCGCCGAAGCCTGGGCCGATATCGATGTGCGCGTGCTCCACCCGGACGACGCCGCGAAGCTGGAGTGGCAGTTCCGCGCTCTTGAGCCCTTTGATCCGCGCTGCTCGCTGGCGATTTCGGGAGGGCTGAACCGCCCGCCCATGCCGCGCTCGGAACAGAACCTGGGGCTGTTTCGCCGCGCCCAGGCGTGCGCGCGTGATTTAGGACTGGAACTTGAAGAATCGCTGGCCGGCGGCGGCTCGGACGGCAACTTCACCGCCGCTCTCGGCGTGCCCACTCTGGATGGCTTAGGCGCTGTCGGCGAGGGCGCCCATGCCACTCACGAAAGCGTCCTGATCGGCCGCCTGGCGGACCGCGCGGCTCTGTTGGCGAAACTCATCGCCGCTTGCTAGCCCGCATTTCCCACCCGGCACACATATGCTATTCTTCGAGGAAGGTTTCTCGTGGCTTTGCACAAAGCGATCGTCGCCATCGCCGCGCTCGTGTTGTTCGTCCACGTGCAATGCGTGGGCGCTTGTATGGCAGCCACCCAGCCCCGCGCCGTTCCGCATTGCCATAAGCGTCACCCTGGAAATCCAGCATCTGGCCATCAGCCGGCTTGTTGTACCTCTGGAATTATCCTTGCACCCGCCGCGCAACCCGATGCTCCGCGGCATGTCTCGCCGCCCGTAGCGATTGGTGTGGCCTCCGCGGCCGCACCCCTGTTCCCTCCGGCAGCGGCCTCCCCGGTTCCGGACTCTTACGCTCCCTCACCACCTCTCCAACGAAACAGGGTTCTTACCGTCCTTCGCGTCTAGCAGCTTGCCTGCAGTGAATTCTAAACTGACCGGGGTCTCTCCCCGTTCGACAGGCACGTCCGAGCCGCGACGGTCAGGGATCGGTCCGGCCGCCTCGTTCCAGGCTTTAGCTGATAGCTGACCGCTGATAAATGGCAGCTATTCAACACCAAAAGGAGACTGCGTTGCATCCTCGAAGAGATTTTTTCAAACGTCTGTTGACCCTCGGAGCCGGCGCGTCTGCGCTGGCCCACTCCACGCCGGCGAAGCCGGCTCCCCCGCGCGTGATCACCCCGGATATCGCCGACCTCCCATTCACCATGGACGGCAGCGTAAAGGTTTTCCATTTGGTTGCCGAGCCCGTAAAACAAACCATCGTTCCCGGCCGAACGTTAGATCTCTGGGGCTTCAACGGCAGCGCGCCCGGCCCCACCATCCAGGCCACCGAAGGCGACCGTGTCCGTATCGTCTTCGAGAACCACCTGCCCGAACCCACCGGCATTCACTGGCATGGCCTCGAACTGCCCATCGAAATGGACGGCGTCCCCGGACTCGGCCAAAAACCCATCGCCCCAGGCGGCCGCTTCGTTTACGAATTTGCCCTTCACCAGAACGGCACCTTCTTCTATCACTCCCACATGGCCATGCAGGAAATGGTTGGCTTGCTCGGCGGCTTCATCATTCATCCGCGCACTGCCTGGTCTCCGCCGGCCGATAAAGATTACTTCATCGCGCTGCAGGAGTACGCCGTCCTGCCCAACAGCACCGTCCCCAACAGCATGAAAATGGAGTTCAACTGGCTGACCTTCAATGGCAAGGCCGGGCCGGCCGCCACCCCGCTCATTGTGCGGCAGGGCGAGCGCGTCCGCATCCGCCTCGTCAACCTCGGCATGGACCACCATCCCATTCATCTCCACGGCTTCACCTTCTGGGAAACCGGGCGCGAAGGCGCCCGCCAGCCGGAAGCCATCTGGCCGCGCGGCAACACTGTCCTGGTTGGCGTCGCCCAGGCCAGGGACATCGAGTTCATCGCCGATCGCGCCGGAGACTGGATGTTCCACTGCCATCTGCCCCATCACATGATGAACCAGATGACCTCCGTCGTCGGCCCCATGACACGCCAGGGCGAGGGCATGCCCATGCCCGAACTGCCCGCCAACGCCAACCAGGTGCCCCTCTTCCCCCAGGACGCCTACATGGAAGGCCCCATGATGGCGATGGATAAAGAGGTCGAAAAGCCCGAAACCTACGGCCTGCCCGCCGGTTGGAGCGGATATGTCGGCGGAATGATGACGCTGGTGCGCGTGCTGCCGCCCGAACAATACCAAAAGATCATGGATCTGAAAGCACGCCACCCGGAGAACGCAGCCCAATGAAACCCGCGATCGCGGTGGCATCTTGCTGGGGCAGGCGCTTGCGCCTGCCAACCGCCCGCAGCGCGGCGCCTTTGGTTGCGCTTTACCTGCTCCTTTCCCACGCCTCCGCCCAGCCCTCTGGCAAACAGCAGTTCACCTTCCATGGCAAAGTCGAAGCCGTAGACTTGTCCGCCAGGCGTCTCACGATCGCGAATGACCCTGTCCCCGGTTGGATGGGCGCCATGACCATGAGCTATCGCGTCAGCAACGAAGATGTCTTCAACCGAGTAAAACCAGGCGACCGCGTCACCGCCAAAGTCTACCCGGGCGATCTCGAGTTGTACGACGTTCAGGTGCTCCCGCAGCCGTCCGTCCCAGCCCCTGCGTCCGCCGCCCTCCGCCTCGGCGACCTCGAACAAATGGCGCTGGCGAACAACCCGACCATGGCCCAAGCCCGCGCCAATTTCCAGGTGGCCGCCGGGCGGGCGCGGCAGGCCGGTCTCTATCCCAATCCCAGCGTCGGCTACTACGGCGACGAAATCCGTGGCGGCTCCTTTGGCGGCGGCGAACAGGGCGGCTTCATCAGCCAGACCATTGTGCTCGGTGGCAAACTCGGCGCCGCGCGGCAAGTCGCTCGCCTCGCGGCCGGCGAAGCCCAAACCGCTTCCGAGGCGCAGCGCCTGCGCATTCTCACCAACGTCCGCGCCCTCTTTTACCAGGTCCTCGCCGCCCAGCGAATGGTCGGGGTCCGGCAGAATCTCGTTCGCCTGGCCGGCGATGCCGCCCAAACTTCCCGCCAGCTAGGCAATATCGGCCAGGCCGAGCGCCCCGATATCCTGCAAGCCGAAGTCGATCAGCAGCAGGCCACCGTCAGTCTCCGGGTTGCCGAACGCAATCTCCAGGCATGCTGGCGCATCCTGGCCGCGGCGGTGGGAAAGCCAGATCTGCCCCAGGCGGCCCTCGAAGGAGACCTCGAATCGATTCCGCAATTGAACTACGAGGAATCCCTGGGTGCCGCGCTACGCGAAAGTCCCGAGGTGAAGCTCGCCGCCCAGCAAGTCGAGCGCGCGCAGGCCTCGCTGGTCGAAGCCCGCAAAGCCCCCATTCCGGACCTCCAGGTCACTGGAATTCTGATGCAGAGCAATGAAGCGCTGCCGCCAACCGGAAGGCCCACCGGTCTCATCGGCGGAGCCCAGGCCGGCATTCAGTTGCCGCTCTTCAATCGCAATCAAGGCAATATCGCCGCCGCTAGAAGCGCCATCGAAAGCGCCCAACAGGAACTGGCGCGCGTCCAGCTCGCAGTCCGGCAAAACCTGGCCGCCCTGTTTCGCGATTACGATTCCGCCCGCCTCACCGCCGAACAGTACAAAACGGAAATGTTGCCCCGCGCCGAACAAGCCTACCGGCTATACCAGTCGAATTATCAAAAGATGGCCGGCGCCTGGCCGCAGGTGTTATTTTCTCAACGAACCCTGTTCGACTTGGAGATCGGCTATATTCAGGCGCTCGACAATGCCTGGCAGAGTGCGTTACTAATTCAAGGATTCGGCCTCACCGGCGCCCTCGAGGAGCCGGCCGCCGTATCACCCTTATGGAAATGAGGCGCAAATGCAGAGACCGATCTGGCTTGTGACGGGAGCCGTCGTGCTGGCTGCCGCGCCGGTTTTCTCTTTTTGAAAGAGGAGGGGACAGTCACCCTCACACCCGTCAACTGAGTGCCGACTCCCAGCGGAGACCGGCACGCATTTCAAACTGGCCCGCTACCCAATAGCGCGCGAATGGTGTCGATGCTGTCGGCCTCTTCCGGCTTTTTGTCGCGCCGCCAGCGCGTCATGCGGGGGAAACGCACCGCGATGCCGCTGCGGTGGCGCGTGGAGCGCTGGATGCCTTCGAACGCCAGTTCGAAGACCAGCTCCGGTTTGACCCGATGCACGGGTCCGAAACGCTCGATGGTGTTGCGGCGCACGAAGCTATCCACTTCGCGAATCTCTTCGTCGCTGAGGCCCGAGTAGGCTTTCGCGAACGGCACAAGCTGGCCGTTGTCCCAGATGCCGAACGTGTAGTCGGTAAACAGGCTGGCGCGGCGGCCGCTGCCCGGCTGGGCGTAAATCAATACGGCGTCGACCGAGTGCGGCTCGATCTTCCACTTCCACCAGTCGCCGCGCCGCCGGCCGACACGGTAGGGCGAGCCCAGCCGCTTCAGCATGAACCCTTCCACTTTGCGCCGGCGCGATTCCTGCCGCAGTTGCTTCAACTCGTCCCAGGAGGCGGCCTCGACGGGAGGCGACAGCACCAGCGCGCTTTCCCGAGGAGCCAGACGTTCCAATTCGGCGCGCCGCCATTCGAGCGGTTCCGCGCGCACGTCACGCCCGCCGGCTTCGAGCAAATCGAACGCCACCAGCACCACAGGAACTTCGGCCAAAATTTTCGGGCCCAGCACTTTACGCCCGATGCGCCTTTGCATTTGCGCGAAGGGCAGCGGCGCATTGCTTTTCCAGGGCATCACTTCGCCATCGATGGCCGTGCCTTCCGGCAGCCGATCGCCCGCGGCCTGGATCTCCGGGAAGCGGCCGGTCATCAGTTCCTCGCCGCGTGACCACAAAAACGTCTGCCCGGCGCGGCGGATGAGTTGGGCGCGGATACCATCCCATTTCCACTCGATCTGCCACTGGCGCACATCGCCCAAATCTTCCACTTCGCCTTCGAGCGGATAAGCGAGGCAAAAAGGATACGGCCGGCTGATATCGGCTTCGGCTGACGCGGGGGCTGGCGCGGGCGCGAGCAAGCCGCGCCAGAATTCCGCCGAAGGCTGCCAATCGCCCATGAGCTGGTGCCTCACCTTGTCCGGCGCGGCGCCGCTCGCTTCCGCAATGGCGCGCACCACGAGGCTCTGGGAAACGCCCACGCGGAATTCGCCCGTAAGCAGCTTGTTCCAAGCGAAGCGCTGGGCTTCATCCATGGCGCGCCAGGCTTCCAGGAGCCAGGCGCGGCGCGTCTCGTCATCGGCTGTGCGCATGGGCAGCAGGCGCTCTTCGATCCAATAGTGAAGCGGCAGATCGCTCGAAGCGGCTGCGGGCGGCAGCAGCAGGGCGATGGTTTCGGCAAAATCGCCCACCGCGTGAGAGCATTCGGCGAAGAGCCAATCCGGCACGCCGGTCTCCTCGATGGCCCACTGCGCCAGTTTGCGCGATTCGAGCAGGCGCTTGGGGCGGCGGCCGATGAGAAAATGCACCGCCCAGGCGGCGTCGGCGGGTTGGGCAGATTCCAGATAGCGCTTGAGCGCCGCAATCTTGGCGTTGGTCTTCGTTGTTTCATCCAATGCGGCGTAGAGCTCGGCGAAGGCTTTCATCTTTCGGCCTCTTCCCAGCGGCCTTCGATGGCAACAGCGCTGCCGCCATGCTCCGCGATCCAGCGCGCCACCGGGCCGCGGAAGCCGGCCGTCACCCAGACTCGTTCAGCGCGCGTTTCCGCGATGGCGCGCAATAGGTCTGGCCAATCGGCATGATCGGACAAGGCGAAGCCACGGTCGAGCGAGCGCCGGCGGCGGGTTCCGCGGATGCGCATCCAACCGGAAGCGAGCGCCGTCGAGGGCGGCGCAAGGATCAGCGCGTGGCGCCAATCGCCTTGGCCGTTGGCAAGCGCGGTTGACGGTAATGCGATGGCCTGCCGCCGGTAAATGGCATTCACGGCTTCGACCGATTCATGGCAATAGATCGGCTCCGGCGGCGCATCGAGCAGCGCGAGCAACCGCTGCGCCTTGCCAACGGGATGCGCGAACAGCAGGCTGGCGCGTCCGGCGTCTCGATTGGCGCGCCACCAGGCCAGGATGCCATCGCGCACCTCGCTGGCCGGGCGCCAGCGGAAGATCGGCAAGCCGTAGGTGGCCTCCGTGATGAAGACGTGGCAGCGCAGCGGCTCGAAGCCCGCGCACGTTGGGTCCGGCGCCAACTTGTAATGCCCGGATACTACCCATACTTCGCCCGCCCGTTCGAGGCGCGCCTGGGCAGAACCCAGGATGTGCCCGGCGGGATGGAGTGACACACGGACGCCGCCGAAGTTGATCGCTTCCCCATAATCGAGCGATTGGATCGTCACGCTCTGGGCCTGCGCGCCCAACCGCGCCCTCAGCAGCGCTTCGCCGGCTTTCGTGGCGAGAAACGCGCCTGGGCCGAACTGGGCTGCGTGGGCGTGGGTGATGACGGCGCGCGCGGCCGGTCCCCAGGGGTCAATATGGAAATCGCCGGCCGGGCAGTACTGGCCATGGGCAGTGATTTCGACGAGCGGCACCCTTCTATTATTCGGCCCGCCGCCCGCTCCTCGGGACCGGCGGCAGCATCCAGCATGCGCAAGAGATTTATCGATCTGAGCCATGCGGGGGAGCATGGGATGACCACCTATCCCGGCCTGCCGGCGCCGCTGATGCGCGATTACCTGAGCCGGGAGGAATCGCGGCGCCACTACGCCGAAGAGACGGAGTTTAGATCGTGAAAATCGAAATGGTGGCCAAGCGCAATTGAGGCTCGCGCGTTCGAGCAAGTTGAGGTGCGAGGGCAGGCGGTGTTGGTGGACACCGGATGGAGCCGCCATCGGGGTACGGAAGCGTACACCCGTTCCTGACGGAAGCGGCTGCTTGCCTGCTGCGCGACCGGGGCGCGCAACTGGTTGGCATCGATTCCCTGAATATCGATTCGATTGAAGATGGCAGCCGCCCCGTGCAGACCGTGCTGCTCGGGGCAAATATTCCCATCTGCGAACGCCTGTGCGCTCGGGATCTCTTGCCGGATAGGGCTTCACGTTTTCGGCGGTGCCGGTTAAAGTGAAGGGGTTTGGCACGTTTCCCGTGCGGGCTTACGCGGCATTGTAGTAGGGGCGCGATAATTCGAATAGGATGAGCGTCAGCACTTTAGTCCGCGCTCCGCGAGGCCGCAAGTTGCGGTGCCAGGGCTGGCACCAGGAAGCGGCGCTGCGCATGCTCCAAAACAATCTCGATCCGGAGGTCGCCGAAAAACCGGAAGAGCTGGTGGTTTATGGCGGCGCAGGAAAGGCGGCGCGCGATTGGCCTTCCTTTCACGCCATCGTGCGCGCGCTCGAATCGCTCGGCAACGAAGAGACGCTGCTGGTGCAATCGGGCAAGCCGGTGGGCATCTTCCGGACGCATCCCGAGGCGCCGCGCGTGCTCATCGCCAACAGCAACCTGGTCGGTCAGTGGTCGAACTGGGAAGAGTTCCACCGCCTGGAGCGTATGGGTCTCACGATGTACGGCCAGATGACAGCGGGCTCATGGATTTACATCGGCAGCCAGGGGATTGTGCAAGGCACCTTCGAAACCTTCGCCGCCATGGGCCGGAAGCATTTCGGCGGGAGTCTCGCGGGCAAGCTGCTGGTTTCGGGCGGCATGGGCGGGATGGGCGGCGCGCAGCCGCTCGCGGCCACGATGAATGGCGCTTGTTTTCTGGGGATCGAGGTGGACGCGCGGCGGATCGAGCGACGGATTTCCAGCGGCTATTGCGACCGCATGGTGCGGAATCTGGACGATGCGCTCGCGATGCTGGACGAGGCGCGCACCAGGCGCGAGGCGCTTTCTGTGGGACTGGTGGGCAACTGCGCCGATGTGCTTCCCGAACTGGCCCGTCGCGGCATCGTGCCGGATGCGGTCACCGATCAGACCAGCGCGCACGATCCGCTCAACGGTTACGTGCCTAACGGGATGAGTCTGGCTGAAGCGCTCGCGCTGCGCCGCCGCGATCCGGACGAGTACGTGAAGCGCTCCTTTGAAGCGATGGCGCGGCACGTGGAGGCCATGCTTGGATTGCAGAAGGCTGGGGCCGTCACTTTCGACTATGGCAACAACTTGCGGGCGCAGGCACAGAAAGCGGGCATAACGAACGCATTCGACATTCCCGGCTTTGTGCCCGAATACATCCGCCCGCTGTTTTGCGAAGGCCGCGGGCCGTTCCGCTGGGTGGCGCTTTCGGGTGATCCCGAAGATATCTACCGCACGGACCGGCTGGCGACCGAGCTTTTCCCCCATGATGAAACGCTGGCCCAGTGGCTGCCGCTCGCCCGCAGCCGGATTCACTTCCAGGGATTACCGGCGCGCATCTGCTGGCTGGGCTACGGGCAGCGCGCCGAATTCGGCGTCGCTATGAATCGCCTGGTGCGCTCCGGCGAATTGCAAGCGCCGATCGTGATTGGCCGCGACCATCTGGATGCGGGTTCGGTTGCCTCGCCTTACCGTGAAACCGAAGCCATGCGCGACGGCTCGGATGCGATTGCCGATTGGCCGCTGCTGAATGCGATGCTCAACACCGCCGCGGGCGCTTCCTGGGTTTCCATTCACAACGGCGGCGGCGTGGGCATCGGCTATTCGCAGCATGCCGGCATGGTGGTGGTGGCGGATGGCACTGACGAAACCGGGCGGCGGTTAGAGCGCGTGCTCACCACCGATCCCGGCCTGGGCGTCGTGCGCCACGCAGACGCCGGCTATCCCGAGGCGATCGAATTCGCCAAACGCGCGGGCATCCGCAGACCGGCGATTTCCCGGGAATGAGCCTTTTCGCGGACGTCAATTGGCCGCGCGCCAGCAAATGGCTCGCGGGGGAGACACTGGGAAAGCCGGCGGGGCGGCTGGCTGTGATCGGCGCTCCGGTGGCGCTGGGGTCGGTTACGCCGGGGCGGTGCGATCTCGCGCCCGCGGCTATTCGCAAAGCGCTCGAACGCTTCAGCACTTACGATTTGGAATCGCGCCTCGATGTGCGCGCGCTGCGCGTGGAGGACCGCGGGGATCTGGGCGTGGCGGCGCTCCCGCCGGAGCAGGCTTTCGAGCCGGTGCGCGATGCAGTGGCGGCCGCGCTTACGCAAGCAGAGGCGGTGGTTTTGTTGGGCGGCGACAACAGCATCACCTTGCCGGGGGTGCATGGGATGGGCGACTTGAAGCGCTGCGGACTTCTGACGCTGGACGCGCACTTCGATTTGCGCAGCATAAGGAATGGGCTGACCAACGGCAATCCGGTGCGTGCTTTGCTGCGGGACGGCCTGCCGGGCAGCAACATTGTGCAAATCGGGATTCAATCGTTTGCGAATTCCGAAGCTTATGCCCAGGTGGCTCGGGTGAACGGAATTGAGGTGATCCCGGCGAGCCGCGTCTACGCCGGTGGAATGGGCTATGTGGTGGAGCAGGCGCTTTTTCACCTGGAGAAAGCAGTGGACCGGATTTACGTCGATCTCGATCTGGACGTGCTCGACCGGAGTTACGCGCCGGCTTGCCCCGGCTCGCGTCCCGGCGGACTCGCGCCGCACCACATCCGGCAGGCAGCGCGCGTCTGCGGAGCGCATCCTAAAGTTCGAGTGATGGATCTTGTTGAAATCGATCCGGAGCGCGATATTGCCAGTTGCACCGTGCTGGCGGCCGCGGCTTGTCTGCTGGAGTTTTCCGCGGGGGTGCTTAAGCGGTTCTCTTGAAGTGAATCATGATCCTAGAGGTTGCACTTTTGACGGTGCGCGGAGGCCAAGCCGAAGCTTTCGAAGACGCATTTCGTAATGCCCAGAAACTAATATCGGCGCCTCCGGGATACATCCCGCGCGAACTGCAGCGGTGCATCGAGGAACAGAATAAGCACCTGCTGCTCGTGAAGTGGCGTAAGCTTGAGGATCACACGATCGATTTCGCCAGTCCAGCCAATATCAGGAGTGGAATCGTTTACTGCATCATTTCTACGATCCCTTTCCGGCTGTAGAACACTTCGAAGTTGTCTTCGATGCAACAGCGTCAAGCGGTGAATAGCTTGCTAGTCCACAATTGCCGGCAACTGGTGACGGTGGCGGGGCCGAAACGTCCGCGAGCCGGCCTGGAATTGCGCGATCTGGCGATCATTGCCGATGGCGCGATGCTGGTGCGGGATGGGCGCATCGAAGCGGTAGGGCCGCGCGAGCGGATCGAGGCGGTGGCGCCATCCCCGGGGGAAGTGGTGGACGCGGGGGGCCGAATCGTTCTGCCGGGTTTCGTCGATGCGCATACGCACACCGTCTTTGCAGGCAACCGCGCCGATGAATTCGAAGAGCGGATTGCGGGCGCATCGTACGAGGATATTGCGGCGCGCGGCGGGGGTATCCGGTCTACGGTGCGACGCACGCGCGCAGCTTCGGAAGAGGATTTGCTCGGGGCGGCGCACCGTTATCGGAACTGGTTTCTGCGTGGCGGCACGACTACCATCGAAGCAAAATCGGGCTACGGGCTTTCGCTCGAAGCCGAACTGAAAATTCTGCGGGTGATTCGCCGACTTGGGAACAATGCGGGACCGCGCTACGTATCCACTTTTCTGGGCGCGCACGAAATTCCGGATGAGTACCGCTCGAACCCCTCCCGGTACGCGGAGGCAGTGGTGGAGATGCTGCCCCTGATTCGCGGCGAGGGCCTGGCCGAATTCTGCGACGTTTTCTGCGAACCTTCGATTTTTCCTTTGGATAGCGCGCGCGGCATTCTTTCGGCCGCGCGCCGTCTCGGTTTCGGGCTGCGCGTGCACGCCGATCAGTTCCGCGACGATGGCGCGGCGCTGCTGGCGGCGGAGATGCATGCGGTGACGGCCGATCATCTGGAATACACCGGAGAGGCGGGCCTGCGCGCGTTAGCCGAAGCCGGCGTGCAGCCGGTGCTGCTGCCGCATTCGGTTTTTTATCTCGGCTCGCGGCATTATCCGGCCGCGCGCCGCATGATCGAGCTGGGGCTGGCGATTGTGATCGCGACGGATTTCAACCCCGGCTCTTCACCCACCTGCTCGATGCCGCTGGTGCTGTCACTTGCCTCGACACAAATGCGCCTCACTCCGGCGGAAGCGATCGCGGCCGCAACCATCAATGCCGCTTACAGCGTTCGGCTCGGCGACCGGATCGGTTCGCTCGAAGCAGGCAAGCGCGCCGATTTTGCGATCCATGATTGCGACGATTACCGCGAACTGCCATATTTCGGGGGCCGTGAAACTGCCCGCGCCGTGTATGTGGACGGGCACCCGGTTCTGATATGATTCCTCGAATGCAAGCCGTCGAATTCACCGGCGTGACCAAAACGTTTCGCAACGTCACCGCGGTTGACCGGCTGTCGCTCGCCGTGGAGGAGGGGTCCATCCACGGTTTCATCGGTCCGAACGGCTCGGGCAAAACCACCACGATGCGAATGATCGCCAACATCCTGCATCCGGATAGCGGAACGGTGCGGGTGTTCGGCGAAGCTCCAGCGGGCACGCGTTCCGGCACGATCGGCTACCTGCCGGAGGAGCGCGGCGTGTATCGCAAGATGAAAGTACACGCGCTGCTCGAATTTTACGGCGAGTTGCGCGGCGGGCGCGATGTCTCGCCGGAAATCGATCGCTGGCTCGCGCGGCTTGGCCTGGGGCACTGCGCAGAGCAGAAACTCGAAACCCTGAGCAAGGGCATGAGCCAGAAGGTGCAGTTCATTGCGTGCGTAGCTCCGGAACCGAAGCTGCTGATTCTGGATGAGCCGTTCACCGGCCTCGATCCGGTGAGCGCCGACGCGCTGCGCGCGGCCATCTTAGAAATTCGCCGCCGCGGCACAACGGTCATTCTGAGCACGCACGATATGGCAGTGGCCGAAACCATGTGCGACTCGATTCTGATGATCTTTCGCGGCAAAAAGGTTCTGGACGGAACGCTGGCGTCGATTCAGGCCAGCTACTCGAGCGACACGATTCGCGTGGAACTGGAAAACGGCGGGGCATTGGGGCCGCTCCCCGGGATAGAGAGCGTGAAGGATCTGGGCAAAGTGAAGGAGTTGCGGATGGCGCCGGAATGCGATCCGCAGCAGGTTTTGCAGGCGCTGGCGGCGCGCGCGCGCATCGTGTCGTTTGCCGTGATGAAGCCTTCGCTGCGCGATATTTTCGTGCGGATCGCGGGGCCGCAGCAGGAGGAGGTGGCGGTTGCGTAGCGGAAGGTTGGCAGGCGGAAGCGCCTGCCCCACAAGAGGTGGCGGTTGCGTAAAATACTGCTGATCGCGAAACGCGATTATCTGCAAGTGGTGCTCAGCCGCGGTTACCTGGCGGGGCTGGTGGTGCTTCCGTTGTTGATCGGGGGTTCGTTCGGAGTCATGGCGCTCGCCAACCGCGGCGTCGGCCGGACCGAGCGCGTGGCGATCATCGATCACACGGGCGGCGGCGCGGCGGCGGCCATTCTCGAAGCGGCCAGGCAAACCAGCCAGCCGGCCGCGAGCGCTTCGATTCAGCCGCCGGTATCGCAATACAAGTTCGAGGAAGTGAAACCGGAAGCGGACGAGAACGCGCAACTGTTATCGCTCTCGAACGAGATCCGCGCGGGGCGCGTGGCCCTGGTGCTGGTCATTGACAGCGAGGGCGCGCGTTATTACAGCAACTCCGCCGGATTCGATCAGTCCGGCGCGCGAGTACGCGACTTGGTGAATGCCGGGCTGCGGCGCGTGCGTCTGGCGCAATTGGGCATCGACGATGCGCGAATTTCCGAGGCGCTGCGCGACGTGCCGGTAACCGCGATGAACCTGGTGAAGCAGGACCCGGGCACGGGGAAAATCATCCCCGGGGAAAAGCGGACCGGGGCGCCGGTGGGTGTGGTGCCGTATTTCCTGGCGATCCTGCTGATGGTGGTGGTGATGGTCGGCTCCGCGCCGAACCTGGGCGCGATCGCCGAAGACAAGATGCAGCGCGTATTCGAGATGCTGCTGTGCGCGGCCACGCCGTTCGAACTGATGGCGGGGAAGGTGTTGGCCTCTATTGGAGCGTCATTGACCACTTCGGCTTTCTATATTGCGGGCGGAATGATGGTGCTCACCGGGCTGGCCACTTTTCAACTCGCGCCGCTCGAACTGCTGCCCTGGTTTTTCGCCTACGCGATCGCGGCGGTAGCGATGCTGGGGGCCTGGAGCGTCGCTTTGGGATCGGCCTGCGCCACGCCACAAGATGCGCAGCACCTAGCTTATCTGCTGATTGTGCCCGTGATGGCGCCGATTTTTCTGATGCAACCGATTTTGCAGCAACCGAACAGTGTGCTGGCAACGGCTCTTTCCTTGTTTCCGCCCTTTACACCCGTACTGATGCTGCTCCGGCAAGGCCTGCCCGGTGGAGTACCGTGGTGGGAGCCATGGCTGGGACTAGCGGGGGTGCTGGCATGCGCGCTGGCTGTGATTTGGGCGGCCAGCCGCATCTTCCGTGTCGGTATCCTTTCTCAAGGCAAGACCCCGAAGCTGCCGGAATTGATGCAGTGGGTGCTGGCCGGTTAGCGTTAAACTCGAAGTATGTCACGCTGGATAGCGGCACTGCTGGTGGCCGCGGCGGCGGCCCGCCCCGGGAAAATTTTCGCGGACGATTTGAAGAATCAGCGGCCTGCTCCTAAAGTCATCACCAAAGAAGAAGTCCCCAAGGAAGAAGACGAGAGCCTGGCGCCCGATAAGAACTATGCGTTCAACCCACTACAAGCCGAAAAAGAAGTCACTGTAGGCAATTATTATTATAAGAAAGGCAGTTACCGCGCCGCGGCCAACCGCTTCCGCGAAGCCACCAAGTGGAACCAGGGTTACGGCGAAGCCTGGCTGCGGCTGGGCGAAGCGGCCGAGAAACAAAAGGACACCAAGACCGCCAAAGAGGCATTCGCAAAATATCTGGAGATCAGCCCCGACACGAAGGAAGCGGCCGAGGTTCGCAAAAAGCTAGCTAAACTCAAGTAGGTTCGGGCGGCCGCTTTCCCACCGCGCGCCCGCGCTCCAGGTTGCGCCGGATGACATCGACCAGCGACTGAGCCGTGAAAGGCTTGCGCAGGAAACAGGCGTTCCCGTTCACTACACTCTCCACGAACGGATCCTCCATGTACCCGGACATGAAAACCACAGGGCACGCGCCGCGCAACTCGGAGACGCGCTCGGCCAATTCACGCCCATTCATCCGCGGCATCGCCACGTCGGTAAGAATTAAATCAACGCGCTCGCGTTCCCGCTCAAACAGCCGCAGCGCCGTAGCTCCGTCCGGCGCCTCCAGCACGTTATAACCATTCGCCCGCAGCACGGAGGAGATCATTTTCAGTAAAACATCGACATCCTCCACGACCAGAACCGTTGGTTTCGAGGGACTCGCGGGAATGTTGCCGACCTCCCTTCCAAGCAAACGGACTTAAGCAAGCCCTTTGCCAAAAGCGCTTGAATTGCGAGCCGGCTAAGCGGCCTGATACAATTGAACGGTTATGGCACAAGTTTGCGAGATTTGCGGCAGGGGTCCGCAGTTCGGGCACCGGATCAGCCATGCCCACAATGTCACGAAGCGTCGTTGGAATTTGAACCTGCAGAATGTCCGCGCCGTGGTGAACGGCGCCGCGCGGCGTCTGCGCGTTTGCACTTCCTGTATCCGCTCGGGCAAAGTGCAGAAGGCCGGATAGTTCCAGTACGGCTTAATTCTCCGGATTCACAGCAATTCCAATCAGCGATACGGCCGGCCACGGCAGAGCTGTATCGATCCGCTTCCAGAAGGGCACAAGCAGATCGAATACGCGTAATTGAAACGGGCTGAAATCGGTGCGCCGCAGGATGCGCCCGTTCACATACCAGCCCGGCCGGGTAATGCGGTTGAATTCGAGCATGCGCTCCACGCGCAGACCTGCCTGCTCCATGCGGCGTCGAAGTTCGGTGGCGGAGTAGCGGCGATAATGGCCCAGAACTTTATCGAGAGTTCCGTAGATGGCTTGATCCTGCGGGACCAGGATGATGGCACGCCCGCCCGGCGCAAGGGCGGAACGGATATTGCGCAGCCCGTCTAAATCGTCCTTAACGTGCTCGAGCACGTTGAGGCAGACGACGGTATCGAAGATGCCGCGGAGATCGGTAAAGTCGCGGGGATTGCACAAGTCGCAGAGGGCGGACGCGAAATTGGGCCGGTTCTGAAACCGCACGCGCAGCCGCGCCAGGTGCTCCTCATCCAGATCGGTCGCGACGTAGAGCCGGCGGGCGCGGGAAAGATGCTGGGTCATATTGCCGATGCCGGCTCCCAATTCGAGCACGCGCTTGCCCACCCAAGGGAGAATCGTCTCAGCCATCCAGCGGTTGAACCGCGCGGTGCCGGCCAGCGAATCGAGAATCCTGGCGCCGGGATCGGTGTAGATATCGCGGGTGAAGGCGAAGCGCAGAATCACCCAGAGCGCGTTCACCGCATCGCGCGCGGCGATTTTCTTTCCCTCCGCATAGGTGCGCCCACGATAGCTGATGGGCACTTCATAAATCGCGGCCTGGCGCCTGGCGAACTTGATAGTGAGCTCCGGCTCGATGCCGAAGCGGTTGCTGCGGATGGGAATGGTGCGCGCGAGCGATAAGCGGAACGCTTTATAGCAGGTCTCGATATCGGTGAGGTTCACGTCGGCGGCCATGTTGCAGGCGGTGGTGATCAGCCGGTTGGCGAGCGAATGCCAGTAATAGAGGACGCGCCGCTCGCCCGAGGTCAGAAACCGAGACCCGTAGACGACATCCGCGTGGCCGGCCACCAACGGCGCCAGCACCCGGGGATACTCTTCGGGGTTGTACTCCAGATCGGCATCCTGAATGATTCCAAATTCGCCCGAGGCCTCACTGAGGCCGGTACGAATGGCCGCGCCCTTTCCGGAATTTCGCTGGTGGCGGAACACCCGGACGCGGCCGGGATATTCCGCGGCAAGTTCCGCCAGAATTTCCGGAGAAGCGTCGGTGGAACCATCGTCCACCGCTACGACCTCCGACCGCAGTCCTTCCGGCAGCGGCGCCTGGAGCGCGCGGAGGATGGAAGCGCGCACGAATTCTTCTTCGTTATAGACCGGGACGATGATGGAAAGCAGCCCGTTTTGCACCGCTACCGCGCCACCGCTTCGGGCGAATTCCGGATGCGGGAAGCAGAGGCAGGGCGGCGCATCCAGAAGCGCACACGCCAGCCCAGGACCAGGACGACAAACAGGCCATACAGTACCGGCAGGCGGATGTCCGATTTCACCAGCCAATAATAGTGGATCACGCCGGCGATGGCCGCAAAGTAGACCAGGCGGTGGAGCAGTTGCCAGCGCTTACCCAGCCGCCGGATCCAGCCTTTGGTCGACGTGATCGCCAGCGGAATCAGCATGAGGAATGCCGCCATCCCGGCCGTAATGTAGCGGCGCTTGATAATATCCGCCCACATTTCCTGCGGGTCGAAAAACTTATCGAGCCAGATCCAGGTAAGGAAGTGCAGGACCCCATAGAAGAAGGCGAACAGGCCGATCATGCGGCGGTAGCGGACGATGTCGAGGCGCGGGAAGGTCTTGCGCAGCGGCGTGATGAACAGGCCGATGATGATGAGACGGAGAGTCCAGTCGCCGGTGTAATGGGTGATGAACTCGATGGGGTTGGCGGTGAGACGCATGGTCCCACGGAGAAGGTCGCTGAGCGCATCGTAGCCCAGCCAGAAAGACGGCGCCAAGCCGAGAAGAAAGACGATAATTTTCCCAGTGCGCCGTTTTTGCATCGTTTCGAAGACCGCTGAGGGGCGGCCTAGTAATACTTAATCAGGTCCATGCCTTTGTAGAGGCTGGCCACTTGGTCGCCGTAACCGTTGAACATGAGAGTGGGGCGTTTGAAGAACTCGCCGAGGCGCCGCTCGGTTTTCTGGCTCCAGCGCGGATGGTCGCGGTTGGGGTTCACATTGGAGTAGAAGCCGTACTCATTGCCGGCGTACTCGTTCCAGGTGGCTGGGGGCTGGCTGGACACCAGCCGAACCTTGACAATGGATTTGATGCTCTTGAAGCCGTATTTCCACGGAATCACCATGCGGACGGGCGCGCCATCCTGCGGCGGCAGCGTTGTGCCGTACATGCCGAAACAGAGCAGCGCCAGCGGATGCATGGCTTCATCTAAACGCAGGCCTTCGACATAGGGAAGCGGAATGCCGGCCTGCGCGGGCGAAAGCATCTGCTTGGGATCATAGAGCGTTTCGAAAGCCACGAATTTGGCTTTAGAGTTGGGCTGCACGTAATCCAGCAGTTTGCTCAGCGAAAAGCCGATCCACGGGACCACGATCGACCAAGCCTCCACGCAGCGGTGCCGGTAGATGCGCTCTTCGAGCGGGGCCAGCTTCATTAACTCTTCCACGCTCAATTTGCACGGCTTGGCGCAATCGCCCTCGATCGAGACGGTCCAGGGGCTCGTACGGAAATTTTTGGCGAGTTGGGCCGGCTCTTCCTTTCCGGTGCCGAACTCGTAGTAGTTGTTGTAGTGGGTGACGTCGTCCTCGGGTGTGATTTTTTCACCCGTGGTGGAGAGAGGGCTTTTCACGGTGGTCAGTTTGGTGGTGGCGGCGAGCGCGCGCCGGGACGGGGAGAGCAGTCCGGCACCGCCCACGACCGCGGCGGGCACGCCGGCCAGAAACTGGCGGCGATTGAAATAAAGTGACTTAGGAGTCACGTCTGAATAACGAAGGTCAGGCGCCTTTTTGATCAGCATGACAGCATCCTATCCGTAGAGACGGGCTTGTTATTCCCTGGTTTGGTATTTTATCAGTTTCGGCACGGTGTGGGATTTTTCCTTGTGAGATCAGGCAGTTGCGAGGCGGGGCCAGAGGCGTGGGGGAGTGCGCCGTGAAGCATTCGCCGGCCGTAGTCATCCGCAGTTTGCTGAGCGGTGCGGGAGTTTTACCAGCCCACAGTTGCGGCCGGCTTCCGCTGGAATCCGACGCGGGAAAAATAGGCGGGATTGGCGCGCCGGCGAGAGCGGCGCGCCTGGCTATTCCGGTTACTTTCCGACGACCAGCACGTGAAAGCTGTCGGGCACGACCGGCGGGCGCTTCTTTTCGCCTGCTTTCGCTTCCGGGGCGGCGCCATATTCGGCAGCCAGAAGGTAGACTCGATGGGTCCTGGGATCGACCGTCATGGTGCGGGCGCCGCGCTCGGTTGCCACGGTGTCTACCGCCTCCCATTTGCCGCCAACCTTCTTAATGATGCTCAAGCTGCCTTCGCCGCCGCCATTTGAGCTGAAGGCCAGGCCGGTGCCAGGGTCGTAAGCCGCGGCGTCCGGATTCGCGCCAATGGCCGGGGTAGCGATCACTTTCAGGTCTTTGATTTCGGTAACGGCCATCATTTTGTTGTCGCAGGCCGAGAACAGGACGCCGTCCTTGGTATCGATCGCCAGCCCGGAAGGCGCTTCGCAGGGCGCAATGGAGGCGGAGCGGAGCACGGCAGGCTTTGAAGCATCGATCTCCACAATCTGCCCCTTATCTTCCAGGTTCACGAAAACCTTGCCGGCGCCATCCGCGGCGCAGAATTCGGGTTTGCCGCCCACCGGAAATGTTGTAATCGGGTCTCCGGTTTTGGCGTCGATCGCCGTCGCATTGGAGGAGCGGCCGTTGAATGTGAACACGCGCTGGGTCTTAGGCTCGTAGCAGATCGAATCGGGATTCATTCCCCCGACGGCCGGCTCGCCGGTTTTTTGCAGCGTCTTCAGATCGAAGATGGTCACGCTGTTCGACTGTCCATTGCTGATGAAGCCCTTGCCCAGGTTGTCGGCCAGCGCCACGCCGTGCACGCCGTGCAGTTGCTCGATCTTGCCCACTACCTTGCCCGAATTGAGATCCACTACGTCTACCTCAGTCCCGTGCGTGGCGTAGAGCCGGCCGGCGCTCGAATCGACGGCGGTGTAATCCCAGAATCCATTGCCGCCCACTTTGATTTTGTTCAGGACGTGATAGCCCTCGGCTGCGAATGCCGCGGCTGCCACGCCTAGCGCGATTGTGACGATCTTTTTCATATCGATCTCCTCCTCCTATGATGGTTTGTCTACTCCAAATTTGTCGTGCGGCTCCGGGGCCGACCGACGGGAGGCCGGATGAAGCCACAAAAGGACGCGTTGCATTTGCCCGCTTTCCCTTGTCGTTGTCAATCTTCGGAACGGCCCGGAGCGGTCAAGGGCGCGCCGATTTTGCGCGGCGAAGCGAACCCTT
>Ga0209061_1001690_pt1 | contig 34029 bp, 34 predicted proteins | sample Coa_R1_10_FD_187157 | JGI IMG/M metagenome (GOLD analysis project Ga0209061, IMG submission 187157) | Surface soil microbial communities from Centralia Pennsylvania, which are recovering from an underground coalmine fire - Coalmine... | ecosystem: Environmental > Terrestrial > Soil >... | reverse complement strand
TCGCCGCACACGCGAGCACCGTCAGCGCGAACGTCGTCTCACCATCGCTCCGCTGGGTGACGCGGCTGTCGCCATCTGACACGACGGCCGTCTTGCGTCCGTGTCGGGTGGCGATGGTCACGCGCGCGATGCCGCCACTCGTGAGCAGCTCACCGCCGCTGCGCAGCGCGACCGCGCGGTGCACGGCGACGACGCGCCCGTGGGGCTCGCGAATACGCACGTGGCCACTCACCCGGGTGACGATCACCGTCCGTCCCAGGCGCGGGGCCGGCGCCGCAAGCGCGGGCGCCGCACACGTCCCCACGGTGGCGAGTGACACCGCGACGGCGAGCGTGGCGCGGGACAGGGGACTCTGCATGGCGGCCCGGAGCGGCAACCGTAGCGCCGCGCCGCATCGGTGTGGGGAAAAACTTGGTGACATCGCCGCTCCTCCTGGTTGGGTGGATGATGGGCGCACCGTATGGGCGCCCGGCCGCGGTGTCGTGCATGGCCGCGACGCCGGCTGTGTCAAGTTCGCGACACAGTCCAGAGCTCGACCGCGAGGCCGCGGCCGCGGACCGCGTGCACGCCGACGCGCTCCAGCGTCGCCCGGTCCGCGGCGCCAAGCCGCTCGCGGGTGGCGGCGGTGAGCAGCAGCGGCCGGTCGAGCTCGCGCGTGAGCGACTGCACGCGAGCGGCGACGTTCGTCGTGTCGCCGATCGCGGCGTACTCCAGGCGGCGGCCGCGGCCGACCGTTCCGGACACGACCGGTCCGCTCGCCAGGCCGACGCCGACGTGCTCGGCCCCGACCTCGGCGAGGATCCGCCGCGCGGCGGCGAGCGCCCGTGCGGCGTGGTCGTCGCTCGGCAGCGGCGCGCCGAACACCGACATCACTCCGTCGCCGAGGAACGTCACCACGGTGCCGCCGTGGTCCATCACCGCCTCGGAGACCTGCCCGAGGTATCGGTTGAGCGAGGCGATCAGCGCCGCCGGTTCGCCGTCCTCGGCGATCGACGTCCAGCCGCGCAGGTCGCAGAACATGACGGTCGCCTCGAGTTGCTCGGCGAGGCCGGCGCCCGACTCGACGAGCGTCGCCACGCGGGTGACGTGCTCCGGCGGGACGTAGCGCGCGAACGTCGCCTCCAGCCGGGCGCGCTCGCGCCGGATCGTCGTGCTGTCGACGACGATCGCGCCCGCGGCCGCGAGCACGACCGTCGAGAGCGGTGCAATCACGCCGATCACCGTGCCGCCGTCGAACGCGAGCTGGGCGCCGACCGCTCCCGCCGCGCACCATGCGAGTCCCGCGGCCGCTCCGAAGGAAGCCGAGCGCGAGAGGCTCACCGCGCCCACGAGCGCCGCCGAGAGCACGATCAGCGCGAGCTCGAGTCCGAGCGGCGCCTCGCGCAGCGGGAACCCGCGGAGCGCGGTGAGGACCGCGTCGGCCTGGAGCTCGGGCCCGGACATGAACGTGCCGCCGTCGGCCGCGACCGCGTGCTGGTCGCCGATCGAGGCGGCGGTGGCGCCGACGACGACCACTCGCCCGCGCAGGGCACGCGCCGCCGCCGGCGTATGGCGGAGCACGTCGATCGCGGACACGCTCGGCACGGTCCCCGGTCCGCCGACGAAGTCGATCAGCGGCCGGGCCGCCGGCCCGAGCCGGACCGGGTGCCCGAGCGCCCGGCCCACGACGACCGCGACCGAGCCGAGCCCGCGATAGCTCGCCGCCAGCCGGCGGATCTCGCCGTCGGCCGCGATCGGGAACTCGTCCCAGGCGGGCAGCGCCCCGACCCGCCGCAGGTTCGCGTTTCCGCCGAGGATCCGGGTTGCCCCGTGGATCCCCACCTCGGCCGTCACCATCACCACCGGGCGCGCCGCCGCGACGGCGCGGTAGAGCGCGAGATCCTGCGCGGGCGTCGTCGGCTCGGTCACCTGGACGTCGTAGACGATCAGCCGCGCGCCGTCGGCGTGGACGTCGCGCAGCAGCCTGCCCTGCAGGCGCCGCGGCCACGGCCAGCGAGGGATCCCGGCCGAGGACAGCGTGCGGGAGTCGATGCCGACGACGGCGATCCCTCCGGGACGGCGCGTTCCCCGCAGCGCGAACCGCAGGTCGACGGTCGCGGCCTCGGCTCGACCGAGCACGCCGGTGAGCTCGATCGCCACCCCCGCGGCGGCGGCGCTCGCGACGACGAGCGCGAGCAGCCGCCCCCGTGCGGATCCCCCACGCCGGGCGCGCCCGTGCCCCGAGGCTCTCATGGCGGGACACTAACCGCCGACGCCGGGGTCCGCCACACTTGACGGCGATGCGGTGGCGGCTGCTCGACGGCATTCCGGAGGAGGACGTGCGGCGCACGCTCGCGCTCGCGCGGCGGCGCTCGTTCGCGCGCGACGAGGTCGTGTTCCACGAGGCGGATCCGGGGGACTGCGTCCACCTGATCGAGAGCGGGCGCGTGGCGGTGCGGATCGCCACCCCGCACGGGCAGCGCGCGACGCTCGCGGTGCTCGGGCCCGGCGAGGCGTTCGGCGAGCTTGCCCTGCTCGCTCCCGACGCCCGGCGCACCGCGACCGTGCTCACGCTCGAGCCGACCGTCACCCACGCGATCCAGGCCGCCGACTTCCGGCGCCTGCGCGCCGAGCGGCCGGAGGTCGCCGAGGTGCTGATCGCGCTCCTCACCGCCCAGGTCCGCCGGCTCAGCGCGCAGCTGCTCGACGCGCTCTACGCCCCGGCGGAGTCGCGCGTGCGCAAGCGGCTGCTCGAGCTCGCCGACACGTACGGAGGCATGGACGGCGACGTGCTCGTGCCGCTGCGCCAGGAGGATCTCGCCGAGCTCGCCGGAACGTCTCGCGCCACGGTCAACCGGGTGCTCCGAGAGGAGGCCGAACGCGGCACCGTTCGCTTGGAGCGCGGTCGCACGCGGGTACTCGACCGCGCGCGGATCGCGGAGCGCGTGTGGTGAGCGGCAAGCTGCCAAGCTCTCGGGCATGACCGCGACCGACCCCTCCCTCCGGTCCGACGCTCTCTCCGGGCGGCCCCACCTGGCCTACGCCGTCGGGCGCTTCCACACCGTGCTGCGGGCCGAGATGTCGCGGCGGCTCGCGCCGGAGGGGCTCACGGTCCCCGAGTTCACCGCGCTCTCGGTCCTGAGCGCCCGGGGCGGGCTGTCGAACGCCGAGCTTGCGCGGCGCTCGTTCGTCACTCCCCAAGCGATGAACCAGGTGCTCGCCTCGCTGGAGGACAAGGAACTCGTGAGCCGCCCGGCGCCCGGCGAGGCGGTGCGCGGCCACCATCGGGCGCGCGGCGCGAAGCTCACCGCCAGGGGTCGGCGCGCGGTGGCCCGTGCGCAGGCGCTGGTCGACGAGATCGAGGATCGGGCGTTCGCCCCGCTGAGCGCGGCGGAGCGGCGCGAGCTCACCGGCGTGCTCGGCGCCGCCGCGCAGCGACTCGCCGCCGGCGCAGGCCCGTCCGAGCGCGCGGAGCTCTGAAGGCTCGCCGCCGGGGGAGAGTCGGCACGCGACACGCTTATCTCAGGTATCTTGACATAAGCCGGTTGGTCGGTTAGCGTCGAGCCACGACCGAGAGGAGACGTTTCAGATGTCAGAGACCGCCGCCACCGAGGGCCTGCGCACGACGCTCGCCGAGCTGCCGACCCATGTCGGGACCCATTTGGGATTCACACCCTGGCGCGAGATGACCCAGGAGGAGGTCGACCGCTTCGCCGAGCTCACCGGCGACCACAACTTCATCCACGTCGATCCCGGGCGCGCGGCCGCGACACCGTTCGGCGGCACGATCGCGCACGGGTTCTTCGGGCTCTCGCTCGTCGCGGTCGCCGCCCAGCAGGTCGAGGTCACCGACGCCGCGACGTCGGTCAACTACGGCCTGGACAAGGTCCGCTTTCCGGCGCCTCTGCCCGTCGGCGCGCAGTGGCGCGCGGGCGCGGAGCTCATCGAGGTGAACGAGATCCCGGGCGGCATGCAGGCGAAGGTGCACGCCACCGTCGAGGTCAGGGACGCCGAGCGCCCCGCCGTCGCCGCCGATTGCATCGTGCGGTTCTACGCATGAGCATCTCGCTGGACGGCAAGGTCGCTGTCGTCACCGGCGCCGGCCGGGGGCTCGGCCGCGCGTACGCTCAGGCGCTCGCCGCCGCCGGGGCGGCCGTCGTCGTCAACGACCTGGACGGTGACGCGGTCGCCGACACCGTCGCCGCGATCGACGAGGCCGGCGCCGAGGCCGTCGGGCTGACCGCGCCGGTCGGTCCGACGGAGACCGCGGAGCGGCTCGTCGAGGTGGCCGTCGAGTCGTTCGGGCGGCTCGACGTGATGGTGACGAACGCCGGGATCCTCCGCGACCGGGTGCTCTGGAAGATGACCGACGAGGACTTCGACCTCGTCATCGAGACGCATCTGCGCGGCACGTTCACGTGTGCGCGCGCCGCCGCCGTCCGCATGCGCGAGCAGGGCGAGGGTGGACGGATCATCGTGATCGGCTCGCCCGCCGGGCAGTACGGCAACTTCGGCCAGACGAACTACGCCGCCGCCAAGGCCGGGGTCGTCGCCTTCGCGCGCACCTGGTCGATGGAGCTCGCCCGCGCGCAGATCACGGTCAACGCGGTCGTGCCGACGGCGTGGACGCAGATGACGGCCACGATCCCGATCTACGCGCCGCTCGTCGAGCGGGTCGAGCGCGGCGAGGCGCTGCCCGCCGAGGTCCGCCGCGAGCACGCGATCGGAATGCCCGAGGACTGCGCGGAGCTCGTCGTGTTCCTCGCCTCCGAGCGCGCCGCCGGGGTGACCGGCCAGGCGATCGGGATCGGCGGCGACCGGCTCACGCTCTACTCGCATCCGGCCGAGCTCCGCTTCGCCTTGCGCGATGGTGGCTGGTCGGCTGAGGAGATCGCGGAGGAGTGGGAGCGGGCGCTGTCGGCGGACGCCCAGCCCTCGGGGCTGCACCTGCCGGAGCTCGACCTCGGAGAGGCCGGCATATGAGCATTGATGTCGACAAGGTGGTCGCGATCGACGTCCACGTGCACGCGGAGCGCAACGAGGACGAGCCGCAGGATCCGGTGACGACGGAGATGCTCAGGGCCGCGGCGAAGTACTTCGGCGGCCACCCGCCGCAGCCGACCGCCCAGGAGGTCGCCGACTACTACCGCGAGCGGAACATGGCGGCGGTCGTCTTCAACGTCGACGACGAGGCGGGCATGGGCCGCCAGCGCCTCGGCAACGACGAGGTGCTCGCCGCCGCCCGTGCCAACCCGGACGTGCTCATCCCGTTCGGCTCGGTCGACCCGCATCGTGGCAAGCTCGCCGTCCGCCAGGCGCGCGAACTGATCGAGCAGGGCGTGCGCGGCTTCAAGTTCCACCCGAACACGCAGCGCTTCTGGCCGAACGATCCGGAGTTCTTCCCGCTCTACCGGGTGATCGCCGAGGCGGGACTGATCGCGCTCTTCCACTCGGGCACGACCGGCATCGGCGCCGGCATGCCGGGCGGCGGCGGGGTGCGCCTGAAGTACTCCAACCCGATGGCGGTCGACGACGTCGCCGCCGAGTTCCCCGAGCTCGACATCATCCTCGCCCATCCCTCGTTCCCGTGGCAGGAGGAGGCGCTCGCGGTCGCCGTCCACAAGCCGAACGTCTACATCGACCTCTCCGGCTGGTCGCCGAAGTACTTCCCCGAGATCCTCGTCCAGTACATCAACACCCGCCTGCGCGGCAAGATGCTGTTCGGTTCCGACTACCCGCTGATCACGCCCGAGCGCTGGCTCGCGGACTTCGAGAAGCTCCCGATCCGCGACGAGGTCCGGCCCGAGGTGATCAAGGGCAATGCGGCGAGGCTCCTGAAGCTGTGACGCTCGCCGACCTGCGCTGGCCGCTGGAGCGCGCCGGGCGCGTGCATGGCGAGTCGGTGGCGGTCACGGACGCGGGCCGCTCGGTGAGCTACGCCGAGCTCGCGGAGCGGGTGGAGGCGCTTGGGCGCGCGTTGAGCGGGCTGGGCGTCGGCCCGGGCGAACGGGTGGCGTTCCTCGGGGTGAACTCGCTTGCGCACCTGGAGTGCTGGCTGGGCGTGCCCGCCGCCGGGCGTGTGCTCGTCGACCTCAACACCCGCCTGGCGGAGGACGAGCTCGCGTTCATGGTCGAGGACTGCGCCCCCCGCGTCCTCATCCACGACACGGCGAACTCGGCGATGGCGGCCGCCCTGCGGGAGCGCTGCGGGTCGCTCGAGACCCTCGTATTGGACGGGGTGGGGGAGGGGCTCACGTACGAGGGCCTGGTCGCCGATGCCGCGGCCGGCCGGCGCGAAGCCGAGCGGGCCGCGGGAGCGGAGCGGGCCGCGGGAGCCGAGCGGGCCGCGGGAGCCGAGCGGGCCGCGGGAGCCGAACGGGCTGCGGATGAGACCGGCGGCCCGGAGATCGGCCCTGACACGCTCGCCGCCATCTCCTACACGGGGGGCACGACGGGCGCGCCGAAGGGCGTCATGCTCAGCCACGGCAACCTCGCGTCGAACGCGCTCCACAACCTGATCATCACCGGCCACCGTCCGGATGACGCGTTCCTGCATGTCAACCCGATGTTCCACGTCGCCGGGATCGCCAACGTGTTCGCCGCGACGTGGGTCGGCGCCCGCCAGGTCGTGCTGCCGCGCTTCGACGCCGCCGCGGTCACCGGCGCGATCGAGCGTGAGCGGGTGACGCTCGCGACGTTCGTGCCGACGATGCTCGCGATGTGGCTCGCACATCTCGAGGAGCGCGCCGCCGCGGGCGCGCCCGCAGACCTCTCGAGCCTGCGCAACCTCCACTACGCCGCCTCGCCGATCTCCCCGGAGCTCCAGCGGCGCCTGTGCGAGACCCTCGCCGGCTGCGAGATTGCCCAGATGTACGGGATGACGGAGGCGGCGCCGACCGTCACGCACCTCTCACCTGAGGCGCACCGCCGTGGATTGGCGGGCCAGGAGCCGTGGGCGTCGCGGCTCGCGTCGATGGGGGCGCCCGTGCCGGGCGTGCGCGCCGAGGTCCGCGACCCCGACGGCCGGCCCCTGCCGCCCGGGGAGATCGGCGAGGTGTGGGTGTCCGGCCCGAACGTGATGCTCGGCTACTGGAACCGGCCCGACGCCACGGCGGCGGCGCTCACCGATGACGGCTGGTACCGCACCGGCGACGCGGCCTACGCGGACGCGGGCGGCTACCTGTTCATGGTCGACCGGCTCAAGGACATGATCATCACCGGCGGCGAGAACGTGTACTCGATCGAGGTCGAGAACGTGCTCACCGCGTGCGAGGGGGTGGCCGAGGCGGCGGTGTTCGGCGTGCCCGACCCGCAGTGGGGCGAGCGGGTCCATGCCGTCGTCGTCGTGTCTGGTGGCGAGTCCGGCTCACGGATCGACGAGGCCGCGCTCCGCGAGCATTGCCGCGCGCGGATCGCCGGCTTCAAGGTGCCGCGCTCGTTCGAGCTCCGCGCCGAGCCGCTGCCGAAGTCGGGCGCCGGCAAGGTGCTGAAGGGTCCGCTGCGCGAGCCGCACTGGCGTGGCGCCCCGCGGCGCGTCGGCTGACCGCGCCCGCGGGCGCCAGCCGGAGAGGCGCTGGGCATCTAAAGCACGTCACGGGTGGTTTTGATGCCCAGCGCCGCGGGTCCCGGACGCTGGGCATGTCAACCACGTCATGGGTGGCTTTGGTGCCCAGCGCCGCGGGTCCCGGACGCTGGGCATGTCAACCACGTCATGGGTGGTTTTGGTGCCCAGCGCCGCGGGTCCCGGACGCGGGGCATGTCAACCACGTCAGGGGTGGGTTTGATGCCCAGCGCCCGCGGACTCCCCGGGCGTTGGAGTGTGCGCGGCCGTTTCGCCGTCGCCGAGCCCGGTGAGCCCGCCCGCGGCAAGGCCCGCGACCCCACCCTCGCCGAGCGCCAGCGTCGGCGCGAGCGGCAGCTGCGCGGGATCGACGCCCGCCGCCTCGCCGTCGGCTGACTCGCCCGTCCCGGCGGTCCCGCCGGTCCCGGCGGTGGCCCCCGCTCCCGGCGCCGACCGACCGAGCGCGTCCATCATCGGCTTCACAAGGTCGATCGGCATCGGGAACACGACGGTCGAGTTCTGGGTGGCGCCGATCTCCCGCAGCGTCTGCAGGTAGCGGAGCTGGAGCGTCACCGGGTTGCGGCCGATCACGTCCGCCGCCTGGGCGAGCTTCGCCGCCGCCTGATACTCGCCCTCGGCGTTGATGATCTTCGCGCGCCGCTCCCGCTCGGCCTCCGCCTGGCGGGCGATCGCATGCTGCATGCGCTCTGGGATCTCGACGTCCTTGATCTCGACGCTCGTCACCTTGATCCCCCACGGCTCGGTCTGGGAGTCGATCACCGTCTGCAGCGAGTCGTTCAGGTGCTCGCGGTCGGACAGGAGCGTGTCGAGGTCGGCGACGCCGAGCACCGAGCGCAGCGAGGTCTGCGCGATCTGGAGCGTCGCGGCCTTGAAGTTCTCCACCTCGGTGACCGCACGCGCGGGGTCGATCACCCGGTAGTAGGCGACGGCCGTCACGCGCGCGGGCACGTTGTCGCGCGTGATGATCTCCTGCGGCGGCACGGTGAGCGTCACCGTGCGCAGCGACACGCGCACCATCTTGTCGATCGACGGGATCAGCAGCTGCAGGCCGGGGCCGCGCTGCTCCATGAGCCGGCCCAGCCGGAACACGACACCGCGCTCGTACTCGCGCAGCACCTTGACGGAGTTGAGCGCGGCGGTCGCGGCCGCGAGCGCGAGCACGACGACGATGATGATGATCACGGTGAGCATCTCGGCCTCCTCGGTTGCACGACAAGAGCTCCCATTCCTCGGCGGGGTTGCACTACAGGAGCTCCCATTCCTCGGCGGGGCGCACGAGCACGGTGAGGCCGGAGAGCTGCTCGACGACGACCCGGTCGCCCACGTGGAGCTCCGGATCGCGTGCCTCGTCCGGCTCGAGCGCCGCGAGCGGGTCCTCGGGCGCGGCCGCGCGCCGCGCCCGCCACACGCCGCCTGCGAGCGAAACGCTGCCGCTCCCATCCTGCCAGCTGCGCACGATCCCGATCTCGCCGATCAGTCCCTCGGCGCCGCCGCGCACGCGCCGACGGCGGACGGCGCTGGAGCGGCTCACGGTGAGCGCGACGCCGCCGGCTCCGCCCGCGGCGAGCAGGGCGCCCGCGCCGATTCCGATGAGAACTCCGGCGCCCGCCTCGGCGAGCGCAATCGCGAGCCCCACCGCCATGATCGCCACCCCGAGCCCGCCCGCGATTCCGTGCGTCGGCCGGTGGGCCTCGCTGATCGCGACCAGGAGGCCGATGACGAGCAGGAGCACGCCGAGCACGGCCATATCGCGAATCGTACGCCTGCCGGATCCACTTCCGCCCCGGGTCCCCCGCCGCGACGGTGGTATTTAAGGTCAGGTTGCCGTCCCGTTCGCACGCCGACCCGCGACCTTGGCGTTTCGGCCCCGGCGGGCAAGGAATTCAGTCCTTCGGACACAGATTGGGTAGACACTCCTTCGGACGGGGCTGCGAGATGTGAACCGGTCCTTCGGACGGACGTCACCGGATTTGAAAAGCGAGATCGACAGAGGTGGGCAGATGACCAACGAAGAGATCCATCAGCTGGCGCAGCGCCTGCGCATCGACTCGGTCCGCGCCGCGGCCGCCGCCAACTCCGGCCACCCGACCTCGTCGATGTCCGCCGCCGATCTCATGGCGGTGCTCATGGCGCGCCACCTGCACTACGACTACGACGCGCCCGAGAACCCGAACAACGACCACCTCATCTTCTCCAAGGGGCATGCGTCCCCGCTCGTCTACGCGATGTTCGTCGCCGCCGGCGCGATCACCGACGAGGAGCTGCTCACATTCCGCAAGTTCGGCTCGCGCCTCCAGGGCCATCCGACGCCCGAGCTGCCGTGGGTCGACGTCGCCACGGGCTCGCTCGGCCAGGGCATGCCGATCGCCACCGGCGTCGCGCTCGCCGCGCGCGACCTCGACCACCTCGACTACCGGGTGTGGGCGCTGTGCGGCGACTCCGAGATGGCCGAGGGGTCGATCTGGGAGGCCGTCGAGCACGCCGGCAAGCAGGGCCTCTCGAACCTCACCGTGATCGTCGACGTCAACCGCCTTGGGCAGCGCGGCGAGACGATGCACGGCTGGGACCTCGACGCCTATGCCAAGCGCGCCGAGGCCTGCGGCTGGAAGGCGATCGAGATCGACGGACACGACATCGCGGCGATCGACGCCGCCTACTCCGAGGCGGTCGCGACCACCGACCGCCCGACGATGATCGTCGCGCGCACGATCAAGGGCTACGGGGCAAGCGAGACCGCGAACGTCGAGGGCAAGCACGGCCAGCCGCTCAAGGATCCCGACAAGGCGATCGAGGAGCTCGGCAACGTCGGGCCGGTCCACGTCGACGTCGCCAAGCCCGAGGCGACCGGCACGCCGCACACGTTCGACTCCAGTCCCTCCGTGCCGCTCCCAACCTATGAGGTCGGCGGCGATCCGGTCCCGACGCGCAAGGCGTTCGGCGACGGCCTGGCGGCGGTCATGCGCCGTCGCGGCGACGTCGTCGCGCTCGACGGCGAGGTCGGCAACTCGACGCACCTGGAGGAGGTCATCGCCCACAGCGCCGACCGCTACTTCGAGATCTACATCGCCGAGCAGATGATGATCTCGGCGGCGATCGGCTTCCAGGTCCGCGGCTGGACCCCGTTCGCGGCGACGTTCGCAGCGTTCCTGTCGCGCGCCTACGACTTCATCCGGATGGCGGTCATCTCGCAGGCGAAGCTCTGCCTGTGCGGCTCGCACGCCGGCGTGTCGATCGGCGAGGACGGCCCCTCCCAGATGGCGCTGGAGGATCTCGCGGAGTTCCGTGCGCTCGGGGGCTCGGTCGTCCTGTACCCGAGCGATCCGAACCAGACGGCGAAGCTGGTCGAGCTGATGGCCGACCACGACGGCATCTCCTACATCCGCACGACGCGCTCGGGCGTGCCGACGATCTACGACGCCGATGAGCAGTTCCGCATCGGCGGCGCCCGCGTCGTGCGCGAGTCCGACGAGGACCAGGTGGCGCTGATCGGCGCCGGCGTCACCCTGCACGAGGCGATCAAGGCGGCCGACCGGCTCGCCGAGGAGGGAGTGAACGCGCGCGTGATCGACCTCTACTCGGTCAAGCCGGTCGATGCCGAGACGCTCATGGCCGCCTCGCGCGCGACCGGCGGCCGGCTCGTCACGGTCGAGGACCACTGGGCCGAGGGCGGCCTCGGCGACGCGGTGCTCGGCGTCTTCGCCGATGCCGACGAGCGTCCGCGCGTCATCAAGCTCGCTGTCACCGAGATCCCGGGGTCCGGCACCGGCGCCGAGCTGCTGCACGCCGCCGGGATCGACGCCGACGCGATCGTCACCGCCGCCAAGCGCCTCGTCGAGCTCGGCCCGCAGGTGGGGGCGGCGGCCGCGGCGCACTGACCGTTCGGCGCGCCGTGCGGTCCGCGACCCGCGTGAGGCCGTTCGGCGCGCCGCAACCCGGCCAACCCGTCCAGCGCGGGGCGGGAGGCTGGGCCGCGCGCCGTCGACGCTCGATACCCCGGTCATGAGCGCGCTCGCCGACGGCCGGGCCCGGACCGGCTCCCGGCCGCCCGCCTACCTGCCCCTCGCGCTGGCGACCCTGCCGGCGCAGATCCTCACCGGCCTCATCCTGTGGACGGTCCAGCTGCCGCTGGCGCTGCTCGGGATCGGCCCGGCGTCGCTCGGGAATGACGTCTGGCTGCCGTGGTCGCTCGCCGGCGTCTGGTCGGCGCTCGGGCTTGCGGGGTACGTGCTGATCGTCTGCCTGCTCGGCGGTGCGCTCAGTGCCGCCCGCGTCGCGGATCACGGGATCGCCCGTCCGGGCCCCGGCTGGGCGTGGCTCGCGTTCGGCGCCTCGGGCTACGGGGCGCTCGCGCTCGGGCAGAGCCCGGGCGCGCGGCTGGCGCTCGCGGTCGTGCTCGCGCCGCTCACGCTGCGGCTGTTCGCCTACCGCGTCGATGGCACGCGTCGCGCCTGGCCCTCGCGCCCGGCGCTCGGCCGCCGCGGTGCCGCGGTCGCCCTGCTCGCGGGGACCGTCCTTGCGCTGAGCTACGCCGCGACGCACGCGTTCGCGCAGAACGGCAGCGCCGGCACGCCGTCGGCTGCCGTGGCCCCGGGCGGGGCGACCGTGCTCGTGGTCGGTCTCCAGGGGACCGTCCTGCCCGCGCATCTCACCGCCGTGACGCTCGACGGCCGTCGCATCGGTGCGCTCCAGGTCGTCCGGGTCGCGCTCGCCGGCCAATTCGGCGCGGGACCGGACGCCGGGGGCGCGTCCTCGGGCACGGCCGGCGCATCGGCGGTGCCAGGTCCGGCGGTGCGAGCGCTCCCGGTCGACGTGCCCGCCCGCGCCGGCGCGTGGGTCGCGGTCGGGATCCGGTTGCTCGGGTGCCCGTCCCGCCGCGCGCGGATCGACGCGATCACGCTCCGCTACCGGGTGCTTGGGATCGCCACCTCCGAGCGGGTCCCGCTGTGGAGCCCGGCGCGGATCGCCTGCCGGGCGACCGCGCCCGCGCACGCGGCGACCGACTCGGCGGCGGCCCCCCAGGCACCCGCATCGCGGGCGCCGGCCGTTCCCCGCACGCTCAGCGACTGACGGCCGCCTGAGGCGTCCGCGCGGCGATCGCCAGTCGCCGCCGGTGCGCGGCGAGCACCCGCTCGGTCCGCTCTGGTGTCGCGATTGCCGGCCCCCACGCCGCCGCCGCGCGTCGCGCCGCCGGCCCGACGTCGAGCGGCGCGGCGAGGCGCTGCAGCGCGAGCACGCCGAGTCCGACGTGCCAGCGCTCATCGCCCTGCACGCGCGCCACCCCCTCGGCGAGACCGCGCAGTCCGGTCGCGCACGCGGACTCGAGGAGCGCCGCCTGGCCGACCGCGAACGCGATCCCCTCGAGCACCAGGTGATAGAGGCCCACGCCGGCCGCGAGGCGCTCGGGGTCGACGTGGGCGGCGAGCTCCCGTGCGGCGGCGGGCAGTTCGGACTCGAACAGCTCCCGGATCGCGTCCGGCGCGGCCGCCGCGGCGGCGGACCGATCGAGCCCGAACAGCTCGCCCGCAGCCCGGTCGAACCAGCGCGCATGGCGACGCTCGTCCCGGGCCTGCGCCGCGAAGCACTCCTGCGCCGCCGGATCGGAGTCGAGCGCGGCCGCCGCCGCCACGAACGGCGCAAGCTCACCGGCGACCGCATGCTCGGCGACGACGAAGCCCGCGACGAGCATCCGCACCCGGGCGCGGGCGGGACCGGTGAGCGCCTCGAGCGCCGCGCGGTCGCCCGCAAGCGCGATCGCCTCGGCGTCCCACTGCAGCCGCCGGGTCGCCGCGAGCAGATGGTCGTAGCCGGCGAGCATCCCCCGAGCGTATGACACGCCAAGCGGACCTCAGGGTCCGGATAGCGCTACACTGGGCGGCATGAGCGACGCGAGCGTCAGCGCCCCGCCTGACCAGGGCCTCGACCGCGAGACGCTGGTCGTCGCGGGCGTCGTGCTGCTCGGCGCGATCATGTCGATCCTCGACACGACCGTGGTCAACGTCGCGATCGACCACCTCGCGGTCGCGTTCAACTCGTCGCTGACGACGATTCAATGGGTGGTGACGGGCTACACGCTGTCGCTCGCCGCGGTCATCCCCGCGACCGGCTGGGCCGCCGATCGCTTCGGCACCAAGCGGCTGTACCTCACCTCGCTCGTACTGTTCACGGCCGGATCGATCCTCTCCGGCCTGTCCTGGAGCGCCGGGTCGCTGATCGTCTTCCGGGTGCTCCAGGGTCTCGGTGGCGGGATGATCATGCCGGCGGTGATGACGATCACGACGCGCAAGGCCGGTCCCCACCGCATGGGCCGGATCATGGGCGTGCTCGGCGTGCCGATGCTGATCGCCCCGATCATCGGACCGATCCTCGGCGGCTGGCTCGTCGACGACGTCTCGTGGCGGTGGATCTTCTTCATCAACGTGCCGATCGGCGTGATCGCGTTCGTGCTCGGGCTGATCGTGCTCGACCCCGACGAGCCGCAGCCGGCCCATCGCCTCGACTGGATCGGGATGCTGCTGCTCTCGCCGGGTCTTGCGCTGCTCATCTACGGACTCGCTGAGTCCTCGACGTACGGCTTCGGCGCCTCCCGCGCCTGGGGGCCGGTCGCCGCCGGCGCGCTGCTGATCGCCGGCTTCTTCGCGCACAGCTGGCGCACGGACGAGCCGCTCATCGACATCCGCACATTCACCCATACGCGCGCGGGCGCCGCCGCCGGCGTGTTCCTGCTGTTCGCGATCTCCTACTTCGGCTCGTTCCTGCTCGTGCCGCTCTACTACCAGTCGGTGCGCGGCGCCTCCGCGCTCGACGCCGGCCTGCTCCTCGTCCCCCAGGGGGTCGGGGCGATGGTGACGATGCCGATCGGCGGCAAGATCACCGACAAGCGGGGGCCGTGGTGGCTGCCGGCCGTCGGGATGCCGCTGCTCATCATCGGGATCATCCCGTTCGCGCTCGTCACGGCGACGACGTCGTACGTGCTCCTCTGCGGCCTGAACGTCGTCCTCGGCATGGGGATGGGCCTGTCGATGATGCCGACGATGACCGCCGCGATGCAGTCGGTGCCGGCGAGCGCGATCGCCCGCACATCGACCGCGATGAACATCATCCGCCAGGGCGGCGCCTCGATCGGCACCGCGATCCTCAGCGTGATCCTCGCCTCGCAGATCAACAGCCGCCTGAGCCTCCACCCCCACGGCGGTCGTGGCGGGTTCGCCGCGGTCGCCCACCTGTCGCCGGCGGCGCAGGCCCACATCAGGGGCCCGCTCGCCTCGGCGTTCGCCCACTCGTTCGTGTACGCCCTCGGCCTGCTCGTGGTCGCGTTCCTGCCGGCGCTCGCGATGGCGATCTACAGCCGCGGCCGGCGAGCGCCCGCGCAGTCGCCCGCGCCGCTGATCGCCGAGTAGCTCCGCGTCCGGGGGCCATGACCTGCGAGGTAATGGCGCTACCTCGCAGGTCATCGACACGACTACGGCCGGACGGCAGGCTGCCGTCCATGAGCACATCGACGATCGAAACCCCACGCGCACGTGGTCGTGCGACCTCCAGGTGGCTGCCGCTTCCCGTCGTCCTCGCGGGGACGTTCATTCGTGCTGGACTTCTTCATCGTCAACGTCGCGCTGCCCTCGATCCAGGGGCGCCTGCACGCCGGCGTGACCGCCGTCGAGTGGGTCGTCGCCGGCGACGCGCTCACCTCTGCGATCTTCGTGATCAGCGGCGCCCGCCTCGGCGACCGGCTCGGGCATCGCCAGGTGTTCGCGCTTGGGATGGCGCTGTTCACGCTCGCTTCCGCCGGCTGCGGCGCGGCGGCCACGCCGACCGAGCCCGTCGTCGGCCGGCTCGTCCAGGGCGTCGGCGCCGCGTTGCTCGCCCCCGCGGTGCTGTCGATCATCGGGATCCTCTACACCGGCGCCGACCGGCTGCGCGCGCTGAGCGCGTACGGCACGACGATGGGCTTCGCCGCCGCCGGCGGCCAGCTGATCGGCGGCGCGCTCATCGCGCTCGACCCGCTCGGGCTCGGGTGGCTCAGCTGCTTCCTCATCAACGTGCCCGTCGGGGTCGTCGCGCTCTTGCTCACGCCGGCGCTCGAGGTGCCGCTGCGCGAGCTGAGGCGATCTGCTGCTCGCCGCCGGGTACGCGCCGGCGTATCCGGAGCGGAGCCTCGACGCGGCGGAGATGACGGTCGTCCGTGAGGCGATCGACCGCTTCCTGCGCGCCCACGAGCCATACCCGGCGCTCGTCGTCGACCGCCACCACAACCTCGTCACCGCAAACGACGCGCTCGACCTGCTGCTCGAGGGCGTCCACTCTGACCTGCTCGCGCCGCCCGCCAACGGCATGCGCGTCGCGCTGCACCCGCGGGGGATGGCGCCGCGCACACTCAACCTGCCGGAGTGGAGGGCGCATCTCCTGCACCGCGTGCGCCGCGAGGTCCAGACCACCGGAGACCCGGAGCTCCGTGCGCTCTACGACGAGCTCGCCGCCTACCCGGGGGTCGTCGCGGCGCCGCCGCAGGCGGGAATCCAGGCGTCGGACATCGTGCTGCCGCTGCGGCTGCGCGACATCGACGGGCGCGGCGAGCTCGCGTTCATCAGCACGCTCTCGACGTTCCTGACACCTGGGGACGTGACGCTCTCCGAGCTCGCGATCGAGGCGTTCTACCCGGCGAACGCCCACACCGCGATGCGGCTCATGCGCGACGTCGCCCCCGGATCCTGAGCGCTCACCGTCGCTGGAGCGGATCCGCCACCGGTCGTGCCGGCGAGCGTCACCCCCTTCCCCGTGCGCGATGCCGCCGAGTCACGCCTGCCGGGTGGCACAGGCAAGCGGGTCGCGGTTGGAGCGATTCGGCTTGCGCGCGCTCGCGTCCTGTGTGATACTGAACCTAGTGGTTCAGTATCAGTCGGACATCGACCGCGCGTTCGCCGCGCTTGCGGACGTGACTCGGCGCGACGTGATCGAGCGGCTCAGCGGCGGAAGCGCGACGATCAGCGAGCTCGCCGCGCCGCATGGGATGTCGCTGACCGGCATGAAGAAGCACGTCCGGGTGCTGGAGGACGCGCGCCTCGTCACCACGGAGAAGGTCGGGCGCACCCGGGTGTGCCACCTCGTGCCGTACGCGTTCGAGGGGATCAGCGTGTGGCTCGCGCGGCTCGACCGCTTCGCCCTCCTCGTCGAACGAACGAAAGGACAGCCGTGAGTCAGAGCATCACCACCCCCAGCGAGACCGAGATTCGCATCGAGCGCGTCTTCGACGCCGACCGCGCCCACGTCTACTCGGTCTGGACCGACCCGGAGCTCATCCCCGAGTGGTGGGGCTCGGGCACCGTCGTCGAGGAGATGGACGTCCGCGCCGGCGGCCGCTACCGCTTCCGGACGGAGCACGGCGTCGTCGAGGGCGAGTACCGCGAGGTCGATCCGCCGACACGGATCGTGCAGACGTTCATGAACCACCTCCAGATCCTCGAGTTCGAGGATCTCGGCGAGCAGACGAGGTTCACCCAGACGATGCGGTTCGAAACGATGCAACAGCGCGACCTCTCGATGCAGTACGGCGTCGAGGAGGGCTCGAAGGCCGGCTTCGCGCGCATCGACGCGCTGCTCGAGAAGCTCACGGCGAGGGAGGGGCAGTGATGACGTCCATCGACTCGGTCATTCTCGAGGTGCCGCACGTCGCCCGGGCGCGTGCGTTCGACGACAGGGCATCTGGGCTCGGGCGGGCGCCTGGGCTGCGCGCGGGCGAGGACCGAGAGCCGGTGCGAGTGTGGAGCTGACGCCGCCGCAGGTCGCGGTGGATCTGAAGCCGCCGCCACGCCGGCCGCGTGCGATCATCGGCCGATGCCACAGCGGATCATCCCCGGCGCGGTCGTCGCGCGGATCTGGAGCCTGTACCGCGCGAACGCGCGGGTCCTGCTGCCGGCCGCGCTCGTTCTGTCCGCCGTGCAGCTCGCCGTCGCGCTGCTGCTCCCGATCACGCTCGCGATCGTGTTCACGCTCGTGTTCTGGGTGCTCGCGCTCCTCTACCAGGGATTCGTCGTCGAGCTCGTCGCGCAGGCGCGCGTCGGCGCGGTTGAGGCCGGCCAGGGCGAGCTCGTGCGGGCGGTCACGCCGGCGCTCGGCTCGCTGCTGGCGATCTCGATCCTGTTCGCGATCGGGGTGGCGATCGGCTTCGTGCTCCTCATCGTTCCCGGGCTCGTGCTGCTCACGTTCTGGTCGGTTGTCGTGCCCGTCGCCGTGCTTGAGCGCCCTGGGGTCCTTGGCGCGTTCGGCCGCTCGCGTGAGCTCGTGCGCGGCAACGGCTGGAACGTGTTCGGGGTGATCGTGCTCGTGTATGTCGCGGTGCTCGTCATGAGCCTGCTCGCCGCGCTGATCGCCGCCCCGCTCGGGCACGTGGGCCGTGACCTCGTCCAGTGGGGGGTGAACGTCGCGATCACGCCGGTCGTCGCGCTGAGCGCCTCGGTCCTCTACTTCGAGTTGCTCGACGCGCAGCGCGGCATTTGAACCCCGGCTCCGGACCGATTGCATGATCGTGCCCCGGTGCGGGTCGAAACCCTGAAAAACGGGCCGGCGTCCGGGTGCCTGGGTCAGGGGCGCAGCGGCCGCGCGAGATGGACGTGCAGCTGGCTGTCGACCGGGGTGAGCACGTTGCCGGCGAGCGGAGCGCGGCCGCGTCCGCGGAGCGTGACGTCGATCGGGACGCACGCCCAGCCGGCGGTCGTCGCGGACCAGTTGAACGTCGCGCTCGCGCTCACGCTCGCCCGCGCGACGGCCGGTCCGGCCGGTCGGGTGCGGAAGCGGAACGTGACGACCGGCCCGACCACCTCGGCCGGACAGTTGATGGACACCGGCTGGACGATCCCGAGCGAGTTGAACAGCCGCACGAGCGCCCGGACGCGGCCACGGGCGCGCACTCGGTCGGTGAGGAACGGCCGCTTGCCCGGCCGGCCTTCGCTGATGTCGACCCGGCGCACGTCGCCCGGGATCCGCTCGCTGCGGGGACGGTCGACGAGCCACTCCGACTGGGACTTGGCGTACAGCCGCGTTCCGTCGCGCGCGAGTGCCGTGACCTCGACCTCGAGCCAGCGGCCGGCGAGCACACCGGGCACGGCCGGCCAGGCGCGTACCACCGACTCGGAGAACGGCGGCTCGCTCCTTCCGGTGCCGACCACCTTCGAGCCCGGCGGCAGGTGCGCATCCACGCACATCGACACTACGCCCCGGGCGCCGGTGCGTCACCCGCGCCCGCCTGAGTCCACACCCCGACAGTGTTGCCCTCGGGGTCGTGGATCCTCGCCACGCGGAGCGTCCCCTCGGGCCGCGGAGCTTCGGCGAGCGCGCCGCCGTTCTCCTCGACCCGGCGGAGCGCCGTCGTGAGATCGTCGACGTAGATGTACGGCAGCACGCCGGTGCCGCCCGGCGCGGGCTCGCCGCGCATGAAGTGCCCGATCACATGGCCGGTCGCGTCCGCGAACGCCGGCTGATCGCCGTCGCGCCGCGGGCTCCAGCCGAACACCGCCTCGTAGAAGTCGGCGGCCCGCGCCGGCTCGTGGCAGGGGATGTGCAGGTAGGAGGCGCCACCGTCGCGGAAGACGCTCGGTGGCCGCTCGTCGCTCACGGGCCGGATTATCCCGCGGACCGGCACGCCGGCACGCCGGCACGCCGGCACGCCGGCACGCCGGCACGCTCAGGCGTCCGCATCCGCACCACCACGCGCGGCGAGCCGCACGCCCACCGCCCGGGCGGCGGAGCGCACATCGAGTTCGGCGCAAACTTCCGTCCGGGTGGGCCCGCAGGAAGCGGCGCACCGCCTGATCGAGGGCCGACACGCGGAGAGCGTGCAGTCGCACCCCTTGGGCAAATCCACAGAGTCGTGGTCGAGCCGGTCGAAGATCTCGAACGCCTTCGGGTCCTCAAGGGCGCCGCTGCGCGCCGCGGCGGCCCGGCGCCCCGAGATTTCCGAGCAGTGTCTCCGGCACGCCGGACAGGTCGGTCCGGATTCGCTCCACGGCTGGCCATCCTAATCGCAAGGCGCTCTGCGGGTGCGCCGATGCGCGCGTACGATGTTCCGCGCAACTCAGCCAGCTCGTCCGGCCGTGCACGCGCTCAAGCTCGCCATTGCCCTTGCCTGGATCCCGTTCTGGATCTACTGGCTCGCGTCCGCGACCCGCGCCAAGGAATCCCGGCCCGGTCGCCGGTGGACGCCGGTCGGCGCGCTCAGCGCGCTCGCGGTCATCCTCATCGTGCGCGTGTTCCGCACGGGTGGCCTCGCCGTCCACAGCTCAGTGCTCGGGGGGATCGGCGCGGCGCTGTTCGCGTCCGGGCTCGCGCTCGCCATCTGGGCGCGCGTGCATCTCGGTCGGAACTGGGGGATGCCGATGACCGAACGGCTCGAGCCCGAGCTCATCACCTCGGGCCCGTATGCGTGCATCCGCCACCCGATCTACACCGGCCTGCTGCTCGCGATGTTCGGCACAGCGCTCGTCACGAACCTCACCGGCCTGATTGTCGCCGCCTGCCTGAGCGGCGTCTTCGTCTACGCGGCGCGGGTGGAGGAGCGCAATCTCACGGCCGCGTTCCCGTCCGCGTATCCGGCCTATCAGGCGCGGACGAAGATGCTCATCCCGTTCATCCTGTGAGCACCTCGACCCGCGCCCCGGCGCAGGATGGGCGAGGCGAGGCCCGGCGGGGCCGGGCCCCGTCCCGCGTGAGATCAGCGGGCCGGAACAGTCGAACCGAGCCAGCGCCCTGGCGGCTCATGGTGGCCGGGCCGAGCAGCGCGTGGCGGATCCGGAGCAGCGCACCCCCGACCAGCGGTGGCCCCGACCGTCCACGGGCGAGGATCGCCAGTTGGTTCACGGCGCTCCGGACCAGCGAACGCGTGTCTCGTTCAAACCGCCTAAATCCTCATTAACCGTCTTGTTCAGCAAGCCGCCCACGAGGTCCATTGACGGCCGCCGGCGAGCGCATGCCCGGGGGGCCCGAATCAAATCGAAGGGGGTAGTGCGTTGAAGCAGCCATTCACCGTCGGCCGGGCGCGCGTTGGCGGCCTGGCCGCGCTCACCGCCGCGGCGGTCCTCGGCATGTTGCCCGCGACCGCGCCGGCGGCAGTCGTCTTGTCCTGCTCGGTGTCCGTCCGGACTCATATGCCAAGGCGGTGTTCGCCGACGGACCGATCGCCTATTACCGGTTGGATGACGCCGTCGGTTCACCGATGTGCGACGCGTCCACGCAGGCCAACGACGACACCTATGCCTCCAGCGGAGTGACCTACGGCGTCCCCGGTGCGCTGCTCAAGACGAGCGACGCCTCGGTCACCGCCAACGGCACATCCGGCGATGTCGGTGACAGCGACAGCAACGCCGCGCTCAGCGGCAACTCGAGCTTCACTTTCGAGGCGTGGTTCAGAAGCACGGGGACCATCCAGAGCCAGGCGCTGGTCGACGTGGGCACCGGCGGCAACGGCAACATTGCCGCCTTCGTCAAGCGGATTGCCGTCGTGTGAAGCGAGGTCTCCGCCGGGATATGAGTCGCGCTGTCGCTCGAGCGCGTCCAGCCGCGAGGCCCACAGGCGCCGGTATGGCTCGAGCCACTCGTCCAGCGGTTGCAGGCCGTCGGGGCGCAGCCGGTAGATGCGGCGCTGCGCGTCGGCCTCGACGTCGACCAGCCCGGCGTCCCGCAGCATCCGCAGGTGCTTGGAGACCGCCGGCTGGCTGATGCCGAGCGCGTTCACGAGCGCGCCGACCGGCCGCTCGCGGACGAGCAGCAGGTCGAGGATCCGCCGGCGCTGAGGCTCGGCGAGGACGGCGAATGGGCCGGCCATCGAGAACAAATATGCGATTACAGCTATATAGCTGTCAAGGAATCAATAGCTTGATCGCCGCGGCGGCGCGTCCAAACTGGCCTGGGTGCGGACGGACGAGGCCCCGGGGGAATGACCGGGGCCTCGTGGCCTGTCCGTCAGCCGGCAGGAGTCGTCGAGCCGAGCCCGAGCGCCTGCAGGATGTGCTGAAGCTCAAGCTGCGTGAGCCCGCTGCTGAGGTTGGTGATCCCGAGCTGGCTGAGCAGGCTCTGGATCTGCGTCGTCGACAGGTTGACGCCGAGGCTGTTCAGCAGGCTCTGCAGCCCGCCGACGCTGCTCACGCCCGTGCCGCCCGCCAGGCCGCACAGCAGCTGGCCGAGCAGCCCCTGGCTCGGGATCGCGTTGATCGTGACGATCACCGGGCTCTTGTGGGTCTGGCCGTAGAGATCCACGACCAGGCCAAGCAGGTTGAGGTTCAGCGGCCCCAGGACCAGCTTGAGCACCTGGCAGGACGGCGGTGCGGCCGTAGCCGCGTCAGCCCGCCAGGGGGAGGTGAAGGCAGTCGTCGCCCGCGCGCGCACCGTCTGCGACGCCGTGAATACGCGCAGCGAGCGTCCGTTCAGGCGGGAGTTCAGCGCCCGCGCGATGCTCGCCGACTTCGGGAACGTGACCCGGGCGCGCGAGAGCGCGCAGAACAGGTTCCCCAGCACCTGCCCATGCAGGGCATAGATGTCGAGGTTGATCGTCGAGGTCTGCACCTGCACGCCGAGCAGCTCCAGGTCGAGCGGCGCGAGGTGGAGCGTGAGAACGTCGCAGCGTCCACGCCTCGCCTTCGCCTGGACCGCGAACGTCACCGGCGCGCTGTCACGCGACACGCCGGTCCCGGACGCGAGCCTCCCGCTCAGCGTGCCGCTGGCGCGCAGACCCCTCCTGGTGGCGTGAAAGCTGGTGACCCTCGCGGTCAGCGAGAGCCTGGCCGAGCCGGTCGACCGCGACGTCGTGATCGACGGTGACGTTCCGGTCGACCCCGACGACCTGGATGACTGCGCGATCGCCGGTGGCGCGACGGCCACGGCGAGCGCGAGTGCTGAGAAAACGGCAACGACGAGCTTGCGCACGTCTCCCTCCTTGGTGGATGGCTTGATCCGGCCGTCGGCCGCGGCTCTACCCCGGCTGCGGGCGTGGAATCTCCCGCTGCGCCACGCGGTCGCGCAAACCTCGCGAATGCTCACCAATGTGTCGCAGGAGGGGCATGTGCCAAGCGGACCGAGGTCACGGGCAGCCGGGCGTCGTGTTCCGCGACCGCTCAGGTCGCCTGACCAGCGTGCTCGGGCTCGAGATCGCAGGCGGCCTGGTCCAGTCGCTGCGCTGGATCTCCATTCCCGGAGAAGCCCCGGCACCTCGCACCGGCCGCGGACCTGCGCGCCCTCCTGCACGAGCTGGCGGCGCCCGCAGGATGACGTCCGGACCGGTCGCGGACATGCGCGCCGTCGTCCGAGGGCTGGTGGCGCGGCGAGGATGACCCGGGCGCGGTCCGCGTCGACCGCGCCCGCGATCGCTCTACTGCTGCGGGGCCGTCTGCACCACGTGCTCCAGGGCGTGGGCGAGCATCGCCTGGCCGTTCGGCGACGGGTGGATGCCGCAGCCACCCGAGGACAGCACGGTGAGCAGGCCCGCGGCGCACGGATCGTCCGGCGTGCCCGCCGTGGCCTCGGCCTGCTGGAACGCGCCGTAGCCGTCGGCGACCTGCACGTGGTACCGAGCGGCGACCCGGTTCTCGAATGCGTCGGAGACCTCGGTCAGCCCATCGAGCGACGGCGATGGCGAGTAGGAGTCAACGAGGACGAGCTGGCCGTGGTAGATCTGGCGGATCGAGCCGAGCATCTTCGTGAGGTTGTGCTTGAGGGTCGCAAGCAGGGCGTCCTGCTCGGACTCGCTCCGGCACTGATCGGGCGTCTCCTCCTGACATAGGAAGTAGTCGTTGGCGCCGATCATCAGCGACACGAGCGTCACGTCCGGCGTCGTCCTCAGGTACCTGATCGCGTACCCGAGTTGCGAGTGCGGGTAGGAGACGTGCAGCGGATACGCCCGCCCGGTAGCCCGGACCGCCCCCGGGGGATCGAGTTCGGCTCCACGTAGCCGAAGGTCACCGAGTCACCGAGCGCGATCGCGCTCGTCAATGCCCGGTGAAAGAGCGGGCGGTGTGCCCATCGATGTGTTCCTCCTCCTGAGGTGACGCCCCGGGCCACCGCGGCGCGAGCGGGCAATATGCCAATTGGAGCAATGCTGTCAGAGGACCCCGTCGGCGATCCACGCCCCGAAGCGCGAGGACGTCCTGCGAGTTGGGGCGGCACGCCCGACGTCCTGTGTTCACACGTCTCGACCGGCAGCGCCTCGACCCGGGCGGCGAGCGGGAGGCGCAGGTCCTGCGGCGGGAACAGGCCGACGTCGGCCTCGCACAGCGTGCGGCCGGCGCTGCCCTCGTGAAATCTGGCGCGGTCGTCCGCGGCGATCGCCCGCAGCACGCGGGCGTGGCGAGCCTCTGTCCTCGCGACAGCCGGGCGCGGGTGCCGGACGCGAGCCAGCCCGTCTCAGGCAGACCGGGGCGGCTGCGGTCTCGCCCGCCGTCATCGCCCCGCCGGATCGGCGCGCGCCGGTGATCACGTCCCGGGCGCCGCCGCCGTGGCGCCTCGCGCCTGACGGTCGCGGCGCGCGCGGCGAGGTCGTGGGCTGTGACGGTGCCGCTTGACGGGCGACGGCGGCGGCCGCGGCCCGGTCGACGCTTGACACAGGCGACGACGGCTGCCGGAGCTGTGACGGTGCCGCCTGACGGGCGACGACGGCTGCCGCGGCCCGGCCGACCGCTTGACACGCGTCGAAAGCCGGCGATAGACTGCCGCCGCGATCTACACGAGTTGCGTGATGCGGGTCGCAACCGGAGAGAGGGGCGAGCGAATGTGGCGCCCTCTCATCTACACGAGTAGAGAAGTCGAGGAGAGCATACGATGAACCGGTCAGGCCGCGCGTCGCCCGGCGCGCGCCGACGTGCCACCCGTGCGGACGTCGCCGAGCTGGCGGGGACCTCGACCGCGGTCGTCAGCTATGTGATCAACGACGGGCCGCGGCGGGTCGCTCCGCACACCGCTGAGCGCGTGCGGGCCGCGATCGAGGAGCTCGGCTATCGCCCGAACGCGGTCGCCCGCTCGCTGCGCCTGCAGCGCACCCGGGCGCTCGGGCTCGTCGTCCCGGACCTCGCCAACCCGTTCTTCGCGGAGCTCGCGAGCGCGATCGAGCTGCACGCCTCCGAGTACGGCGAGGCGCTCCTGCTCGGCAACTCGCTCGACTCCGAGGACCGCGAGTCCGACAACCTGCGCACGTTCATCGACTACCGCGTCGACGGGCTGATCGTCGTGCCGGTTTCCTCGGGCGGCGGGTCGCTGTCGCTGCTGCGGGAGTTCGACATGCCGGTGGTCATTCTCGATCGCACCGTGCCCGGGGCGGGCGCGCCGACGGTGCTGCCCGACAACGCGGCGGGTGCCGCGGCGGCGACCGACCACCTGCTCGCCCACGGGTACGAGAGCGTCGGCTGCGTCGCCGGCCCCGAGGAGATCTTCACCGCCGAGGAGCGCCTGCAGGGCTGGCGCACCGCCGTCGAGCGGGTCGGCCTTCGGGCGGACGAGCGGCTCGTCGTGCGCAGCGAGTTCGACCGCGACGCCGCCTGCCGGGCGGCGACCCGACTGCTGTCGGGCCCGGCACGGCCCCGAGCGCTGTTCGTCTCCTCCGACGAGCAGGCGTTCGGCGTCCTGCGCGCGAGCGCGCGGCTCGGCCTGCGCGTGCCCGATGATCTCGCGCTCGTCGGCTTCGACGGCCTGCGCCACAGCCAGTCGACCGTGCCGCGGCTGGCGACCATGCGCCAGCCGTTCGGCCGCTTCGGCAAGCTCGCCGTCGAGCTCGTGCACCGGCAGCCGCCCGCCACCGCCGATGAGATCATCCGACTGCCCGTGACCCTGCAGGCCGGCGGCACCTGCGGCTGCGCCGACGACGTCGAGGAAGGTGTGTGACATGGCCGAGCCCAGGCTCAGGATCGATGACGTCAGCTGTGCGTTCGACCACGGCAACGTCATCGAGAGCATCGACCTCGACGTGGGGCGCGGCGAGTTCGTCTCGATCGTCGGTCCCTCGGGCTCCGGGAAGTCGACGTTGTTCAACATTGTCTCCGGGCTGATCAGACCGACCGCCGGCCGCGTGCTGCTCGACGGCCAGGACGTGACGGGCGAGCGGGGTCACGTCGGCTACATGCTGCAGAAGGACCTGCTGCTCCCCTGGCGGACGGTCGTCGGCAACATCGTGCTCGGCGCGGCGCTCCGCGGTTCGGTGAAGCGCGCGGATCGCGTGCGGGCCGCGGAGCTCGCGACCCGGTATGGGCTCGGGGAGTTCCTCAACCATTATCCGCGAGCGCTGTCGGGCGGGATGCGCCAGCGGGTCGCGTTCATGCGGACGCTCGCGCTGGAGTCCGACCTTCTGCTCCTGGACGAGCCGTTCGGCGCGCTCGACGCGCAGACCCGCCTGGAGATGCAGATGTGGCTGCTGTCGGTCTGCCAGGACGTAGGCGCGACGATCCTGTTCATCACCCATGACGTCGATGAGGCGATCTTCCTCTCCGATCGGGTTGTCGTCTTCACCGGGCGCCCGGGGAGGATCGCGGCCGACCTCCCGATCCGGACACCGCGTCCACGGGGTCTGGACGACCTGACGACCCCGGAGTTCATCGAGCGCAAGCGCGAGGCGCTGGCGCTGCTTCACCGCCACGAGTACACGCGGACGGAGGCCTGAGACGTGAACCGCAACGCCCTGCGAACCTGGAGCGCGAACCTCGGCCTGGCGGTCCTCGCGGTGGCGCTCCTGTTCGGGATCTGGAACGCGGTCATCCTGATCGGCAACCTCAAGCCCTACGTCCTGCCGACACCCCAGTCCGCCGTCTCACAGGTGATCGACAACTGGCACACCCTGCAACCGCTCACCTGGCAGACGGTCAAGGAGACGGTGGAGGGCTTCTTCATCGGCGCGATCGTGGGCTTCGTGCTCGCCATTCTCATGTCTGCGTACAAGCCGGTGCAGCGTCTGATCTATCCGGTGCTCATCACCTCCCAGGCCGTGCCGATCGTCGCGATCGCCGCCCCGCTGGTGATCATCTTCGGCTTCGGCATGCTGCCGAAGCTGCTCATCGTCACCTGGATCGTGTTCTTCCCGGTGGCCGTCAACGTGCTCGACGGACTCGCTCACATCGATGCCGACCTCATCAACCTCTCGCACGTTCTCGGCGCGACGCGCACGCGGGAGTTCGTCCACATTCGCCTCCCCGCCACGCTGACCCCCCTGTTCTCCGGCCTGAAGATCGGCGCGACGTACGCGGTGACCGGTGCGGTCATCGGCGAGTGGACCGCTTCGGCCAACCAGGGACTCGGCACGTATCTGCTGTCGGCCAACTCCTCGCTCAATGTTCCTGCGGTGTTCGGCGCGGTGATGCTGCTCACCGTGATCGGCGTGGCGTCGTTCGTCCTCGTCGGCGTTGCCGAGGGGCTGACGACCCCCTGGCGCAGGCGCTCGACCGCCCGCCGGCGGATCCGCCTCTCCGGTGATCTCACATCCGGCGGCGGGGAGGAGCCCACCCCGCTCGCTCTGTCATCCACCTCAGGCTCAATGAAAGGACCTCAGCAATGATGGACGACCTCAAGACGACCAGGCGCGGCAGACACCGTGCGGTGCTCACGGCCGCCTCGGCCGCGTCGTTGTGCGTGGCAGTCGCCGCCTGCGGCTCCTCGGGAGGCCACAAGAGCTCGGGCACCGGCAGCGGAGGCGGAAGCGGCGGTGCATCCCTCACCACCCTGAAGATCGCATATGACTTTCCGGGGATCGACTTCGAGGCCGTCCCGTTCGTCGTCGGCAACAAGCAGGGCTTCTACGCCAAGCAGCACCTCAAGGTGTCGGTCATCATTCCCCCCGACACGTCGACCACGGTCAAGATGGTCGCCCGCGGCTTGGCCGACATCGGTTTCGACACGACCGCGGACGTCGCGTTCGCACGGGCGTCGAACATTCCGATCACATCGATCGGCAACTACTCGATGCAGAACAACTGGGGCCTGATCACCAACCCCGGAGACCCGGTCAACATCAACCAGCTCAAGGGCAAGAGCATCGGCGTGTTCACCGACTCGTGGACGAAGTCGATGATGCCGTTCGTGCTCAAGGCCGGACATGTCACAGCCAGCGAGGTGAAGGAGATCATCTTCACCAGCAACGACCTGACACCGATGCTCGCCCACAAGATCGACATCGCCACCAACACCACCAACTACGCGCTGGCCGGAATCAAGTCCAGCACCGGCAAGAATCCGGAGGTCGCGCTCGGCACCAAGTTCGGCGCGCCGAACGTCCCGATCTGGGACTACACGGCGATGTCGTCGTGGCTGCAGTCGCATGGCACCGAGGCCAGGGAGTTCTTGGCCGCGACCGCCCAGGCGACCCAGTGGGCGATCAGCCATCCCACCCAGGCGGTCAACGAGTTCATCGCCGCCTACCCCAAGAATGGCGAGAGCGCCAAGTACAACCAGATCGGCTGGAAGGCGACGATCCCCTTCCTCAAGAACAAGCAGGGCCGGCTCCTCACGCAGACCAATACCGAGTGGACGCAGATCACCGGTGCGCTGAAGTCCGCCAAGCAGATCAGCACCGTCTATCCACCGTCGAAGTACTACACGAACGCCTACCTGCCGAAGTGAGCGACGTCGACGCCGAGACCCGCTCGCCGGCGGGGTCCGCCGCGGACGGCGCCGCGGCGAGCCTCGTGGTCGTCGGGTCCTGCAACATGGACCTGACGGCCCACGCTCGGCGACTGCCCCGCCCCGGCGAGACGCTGATCGCGCACGGGTTCACGCAGCGCGCGGGCGGCAAGGGCGCGAACCAGGCGGTCGCCGCCGCCCGCCAGGGCCTCGCGGTCTCGCTCGTCTCCGCTGTCGGCGATGACGTGTTCGGGGAGACGATCCTCGAGGTCCTGCGGGAGGAGGGGGTGGAGGTCGGCCGCGTCGCCACCGTGCCCGGCAGCTCCGGGATCGCGCTGATCGTCGTCGACGACGAGGGCGAGGACACGATCGTGGTCAGTCCCGGCGCCGGTCAGCACGTGAGCGTCGAGGATTGCGATCTCGCCGCCCCGAACGCGGTGCTCGCGCAGCTCGAGATCCCGATCGGGGTCGTCGGCCAGGCTGCGCAGCGGACGGCCGGCATGTTCTGCCTCAACGCCTCCCCATACGCGGAGCTCGGAGACGAGCTCGTCGAGTGCTGCGACCTGATCATCGTCAACCGCAGCGAGTACGAGCTCGGACGCGCCGAGCTCGACCACGCCCGCCTGCTCTGCGTGACGCTCGGTGCGGACGGGGCGAAGCTCATGCGGTGCGGCCGCGAGGTCGCCTCCGCGACGAGCCCGGAGGTCCGCGCGGTCGACACCGTCGGCGCGGGCGACGCGTTCGTCGGCGCGCTCGTCGCGGAGATCCTGCGGGGCGGCGATCCTGAGGCGGCGCTCGAGGTCGCGTGTCGCGCGGGCGCGCTCGCCACCACCCAGTTCGGCGCGCAGGCGGCGCTGCCCTACCGAGAGGAGCTCACATGACCCGCGTGCTGATCGACACCGACCCGGGCGTCGACGACGCGGCCGCGATCCTGCTCGCCCTCGCCGACCCCGAGCTCGAGCTCGTGGGGCTCACCGCGGTCGACGGGAACGTCGCGCTTGAGAAGACCGTGAGGAACGCGCTGCGAATCTGCGATCTGGCGGGCGTCGAGCTGCCCGTCGCGGCGGGCGCCGAGCGACCGCTCGTCCGCGATCCGCAGCCGCGCGGGGAGGGCTCGGTCCACGGCGACGACGGCCTCGGCGGCGTCCTGCCCGCCGAGCCCCTCCGCGGGCCGGTCGCAGAGCACGCCGTCGACCTCATCGCGCGACTCGCCGCGGAGGGGCCGCTCACGCTCGTCGGCATCGCCCCGCTCACAAACCTCGCGCTGCTCCTCGCCCGCCACCCGCGCGCCGCCGAGCGGATCGAGCGGTTCGTGATCATGGGCGGTGCGCGCCTCGAGGGGAACGTCACGCCCGCCGCCGAGTTCAACGTCTGGTACGACCCGGAGGCGGCCCACCGCGTGTTCTCGAGCGGCGTGCCGATCACGCTCCTGCCGCTCGACATCACCCATCAGGCGATCCTCACCCCGGCCGAGCTCGACGAGCTGCGCCGGAGCGGCGAGATTGGGGCCGCGCTCGCCGACATGATCGCCTTCTACGCCGCGCAGCACCTCACCGCGTACGGCGAGGGCTTCTCGCCGCTGCACGACGTGCTCGCAACCCTCGCCCTCAGCCGGCCGGACACCATGCGCTTCGTGAGCGGCCGGCTCACCGTCGACTGCGGCGATTCGATCAGTCGCGGCGCGACCCTGCTCGACACCTCGCTTGACCCGGCGGTGGCGAGGAACGCCGAGGTCGGCGTCGAGCTCGACCGCGAAGCGTTTGCGCGCGCCCTCATCGACGGCGTCGCCACGCTCCAGGCGCGCCGGGCGGGCGTCCGCGACTGACCGTCCGACGCGGCCACCGGCGCTGGCGGCGCCCGCGGTCAGGGCTGCTCGGGATCCGCCGGCCGGGGCGCGCTCGAGCCCGCGTCGGATCGGCTCGGTCCGGTTCGCGATCCCCGCGGCCGACTCCGCCTCCGGATGCCCGTGAGCCTTCCTGGCTCCAGCATCAGTCGCTGGCTCTCGACGAAGCGATCGGTGGCCTCGAGCGTCTCGTAGGTCTCCTCGGCATCGATTCGTGCGACGGAGGACGCGAGCGCCTCAAGCGCGCAGAGGGCTGGGACGAAGCTGAGGAACACCGTGGGGCTCTCGACCGAGACCGCCAGCGCGGTGTCGGAGTCCTCGAGGAAGCCGTGCCCGTACCCGTCGGTGAGCACGATGATGGCGGCGCCCCTCCCGCGGGCGTGCTGGATGAGCGCGACGGTCTGGCGGGCGTAGGGGCGGAAGGTGCAGGCGAGCAGCGCGTCGTCGGCGGTGATGTCCCGCAGCGGATCGGGGAACGCCGGATCGATGAGGTGCACGCGCGAGCGGACATGGTGCAGCAGCCGGTAGAGGTAGACGAGCAGGCCGTGGGTCTCGCGATTGGCCAGGAGCCACAGGTCCCTGGCGGCGGCGAGCTGGGCGGCGGCATGCTCGAGCCGTGGTCCGAGCATCTCCGGGAGCAGCTCGAGGTTGTCGAGGTCGCGTCTCACCTTGCGAGTGAGCAGGCTCTGCTCCTGGGCGTCGGCGTCGCGTCGTCGCCGGTCCTCCGCCTGGCCGTGCAGCTGCTCCCGGTGCTGGGCCCGGAGCGCGGCAAAGCCGCTGTAGCCGAGTCGCCGCGCGAACCTGACGATCGCCGCGCGAGAGACGCCGGCGCCCTGCGCGATCGACTCCGAGGTGTGGAAGGCGAGCTCATCGAGGTGGTCGCGGAGGAACGAGAGGATGCGCTCGTCGTTCCTGGAGAGCCGAGCATTCGCGAGCCGCAGCTCGAGCTCGCGGGTGAACGAAACCGCAGGGCGCACGTCCGCCGGGGGCGCGTCGGACGACGCGGGGACGGGCTGGTCTGGCTTGCGCACGCTGCCCATTGTGGCCTGATTCGCCGCCGCCGCTTGACCGACCTGTTTCAGACTGTTATAGATGAGCGAGCGGATTGTTTCAAACGCCGTCCTTGTCCTGGAGGAGGAGCCCTGATGGATGTCACCACGTCCGGCGAGCCGAGGTCCGTGGGTCTCGGCGAGAGTCCAAAGATCGCGACGGGCGAGGGTCTGCGCAGCGAGCTCAGCCTGGTCGACGCGGCGGCCTTCTCGGTGGGCCTGATCGGCCCGGTGGGAGCGATCGGGCTGCTCGGAACCGGCGCGGCGCTCATCATCGGACGGGCGGTGACGCTGTCGTTCGTGTTCGCGGTCGTGGGCGTCGCGCTCGTCGCCTACTGCTTCGTCAAGCTCTCGCAGCACATCTCCCACACCGGCTCGGTGTACGCGCTGGTGGGTGTCACCCTCGGCCCGCGCGCGGGCTTTGCCGCCGGCTGGGCCCTGATGGGCGCCTACACCGCGATCGGGTGCGGGTCGACGATCGAGATGGGGTTGTTCGGCGGCAAGTTCCTCAGCGACACGGGGATCCTCGCCACGCGGCAGTGGTGGTGGATCGCGCTGATCGGGCTGCTCGGTGTTGCCGGGCTCGCGTTCACGGAGATCCGCGTGATCACGCGCGCGCTCCTGACCTCGGAGTTGATCGGCGCGGTGCTGGTCACGATCCTCAGCATCGTGATCCTGGCGACCGTGATCTTCGGCCACGGGCCGCACGGTCAGACGTTCACGATCAACTTCCTCGCACTGCCTCACGGCAGCGGCGTCGGCACGGTCGCCAAGGCGGCGGTCTACGGATTCCTGGCGTTCGCCGGTTTTGAGGGCGCGGCGGCGCTCGGCGAGGAGACCACGAGCCCAAAGACACAGATCCCGAGGGCGATCAAGACCGCGGTCGTCGTGGTGGGAGGCTTCTATCTGCTGACCGCGGCCGCGCAGTCGCTCGGCTACGGCGCCACCGACGCCGGCGCCAAGGCGTATGCCGCCGGGCTGCCGTTCACGGATCTCGGTGGCGGCTACATCGGGGGGTGGTACGGAGACCTGCTCGACCTGATGGCCACGATAAGCCTGTTCGCCATCTCGCTCGGCGTGGCCAGCGGCGCCGCTCGCATCATGTACGCGCAGGCGCGCGATGCCACCGGTAAGCGGTCCGGCCTGGCCGGACTCACCAAGCACGGCGCGCCCGGCGCCGCCCTGGTGGTGGTGCTCTGCATCTTCGCCGCGGCGTTGGTCGGCCAGCAGCTGGCCGGCTCGTCGGTGATCGACGCCACGTTCTATCCCCTGCAGATCGGGACCGTGCTCATCCTCGTCGCCTACGTGATGGCAACCGTCGGCGCGATCTACTTCCTGTTCTTCAGGGGCGGTTCGAAGGTGCCGAGATGGCAGATCGTGATCCCGGTCCTCGGCGGGGCATTCGTCTGCTACACGATCTATCGCAACGTGTTCGTGGGGCAGGAGGGCACGTACGCGCGCCTGCCGTATATCGAGATCGCCTATCTGATCGTGGGGGTGATCGTCGTCCTCGCGGCGCCCGGCCTGGCCCGTCGGGTGCGCGCAGGGCTGGCCGCCGGCACGCTGCCGTGACGCGGATCGTCTGCCAGCAGGTCGCGCCGACCATCGGCGACCTGGAGGTCAACCGGGGGATGGCGCTGAGCGCGATTCGGGAGGCGGCGGCCAGCGGCGCGGACGTGGTCGTCCTCCCGGAGCTGGCGACCTCGGGATACATGTTCGAGTCCCGGGAGGAGGCGGCCGCCCTCGCGATCGGCGCCGATCACGAGATCCTGGTCGAATGGGCCGCCGAGGCGGCGGCCGCAGATCTCGTCCTCGTCGCCGGCTTCTGCGAGCTGGGCGACGACGGGCGCATCCACAACAGCGCCGCGGTGTTCGATTCCACGGGTCTGCGCGCCGTGTATCGCAAGCTCCATCTGTGGGATCGCGAGAAGCTCGTGTTCACGGCGGGCGCGTCCCCGCCACCGGTGCTCGACACGCGCGTCGGTCGGCTCGCCGTCGTCATCTGCTACGACCTTGAATTTCCGGAGCTCACGCGCTCGCTGGCCCTGGCCGGCACCCAGCTGCTGCTCGTGCCGACCAACTGGCCACTCGTCCCGCGGCCCGTGGTCGAGCGCCCGCCGGAGGCGCTGATCGCGATGGCCACGGCCCGCGTCAACCGGATGGCGATCGCCTGCGCCGACCGTGTCGGCAGCGAGCGCGGCCAGGCGTGGACCGGGGGAACGACGATCGTCGGAGTCGACGGCTGGGCGGCCGCCGAGTCCCGGGCTCCCGGTCCGGTGATCGCCGACCTCGATCTGGGGCCCGCGCTCGACAAGCGGCTGGCCGATCACGCCGACGCGTTCGGCGATCGCCGCCCCGAGCTGTACGCGGCCCTCGCCGACACCGACACGTAGCCCGTTCATCCGGCGCGCCTCCCGAGAGAAGCTCATGCCCGAACCCCTCTGTCTCAAGTCACCCGCCGCCACCGCTCGGACCGTCCGGACCCGGCCGTCGCGGAGCGCGTGTCGCAGATCCTGCTCGCTCAGGCCGAGCACGGCCTCAGCTCGCCGGTGGTCCTCGTCACCACCTCCGAGCGACTCGGCCATGCCGTCATCGACGAGATCGGTCGACGAGGCGAGCGCGACCAAGCGGCTCCAACGCCTGGAGACCGCCGTGTAGGCGCGGGCGACCGGGTCTCCGTGGCGCCCGCGCGTCCGACCCGCGAGCGGACACGACCGCAGCCGGACGCCGGGCGACCGCCGCATGCGGGCGTGGTTGTGGGCGGCCGGGATCCGGGGGTCGGCGTAGGACGTCGAAGACCGCTCAGGCGCGGACCATCGCCCGAACGGCCATCCAGCTGGAAGCGATCCGGTCGAGCGTGGCGATCGCCATCGGTCGAGTCGCGTGTCAAGGCCGGTCGAAAACCAGGCCAGTTCTGCCGGTTGAAAACTAGGCCACTTGAGGGTTGAGCTTGCGCTTTGCGGGGGGCCGGACGAGCGCTCGTCGTCGCGAAGGCCGAGCCCCGA